>JAEEGL013675758.1_pt1 | contig 26833 bp, 29 predicted proteins | sample 9134231 | NCBI WGS metagenome assembly JAEEGL01 (sample SAMN16246548, study PRJNA631951) | gut metagenome | biome: gut microbiome; feature: rumen; material: fiber-attached | host: Bos | place: Iran: Karaj | collected 2018-10 | reverse complement strand
TCTAAATAATTATAGCCATCTATTTCTTTAATAGATACACTATAATTATCACGATATTTACCACTTATAATAGTATCGTCACTAATCTTATTACCTTCTTCATCAACATATTTAACAATAACATTACCACTCTTTAATTCATAAATAAAATCTATATCATCAGTATTATCATCTAATATTAAACTTACTTTTTCATCACTAATTAATTTATAATCATTAAAATATTTATATTTTTCTTCTACTATATCATTATATTTACCAATAACTTCTTTAGATTTACCAATTTTATTACCATCTTTATCTAAATAATTAACAGTATACCTAACATCTTTTAATTTATAATATACATTAATATTATTATCATCTATATTATCACTAATGCTTAAAGGAATAGAATCTACTCTATCAATAACATATCCTTCTTTTATCTTATCGCTATAATTATCAATAATATCATTATATTTTGCTATGTATTCTTCTTCACTATCAAATACATCATCATAATAATATTTAACCTTATATTTATAATCATTCTTACAATAATATACATCTATAATAGTATCATTATCAATTATAGGATTAGTATTATTATTAACCAAACATATACTATATCCAGGAATATCTACTTCATCATAAGTAGGTATATAACCATATTCAATATCTTCATATTCCTTACTATCAAACAATTCTAAATCTTTATAATAATTAACAAAATATTTCAAATTATTAATTTTTTTATAATATATATCTATAATAGTATCTTCATCTATATTAAAATTATTCTTACTAATGCTTTCTAAATAATAACCATTATCCATATTATTATCAATATCTAATACATCATTATTAATACTACTACCCTTCTTCATTTCTTTAATAACACTCTTAAACATATTATCATTATTATAATAGTTAATAGTTAATTTAACTTTATCACTAACCCAATAAACAGATGCAGAATCATTAGTACTTAATGTTTTCTCAATATTATTACTATCTAAGTAACTTAAAGAATATCCATTATTAGTAGGATACCATCCAGTATCTAAATCATCATTAATTTTTATAATAAAAGAATAACTCTTATTACTTTCTGTAATATCTCCTACATTAATTGTAACCTTCTTACCATTAACAATAACATCACCACTTAAAAATTCAAAATTATCACCTATATTATCTGTAATTACCCCATTACTACCAGCATTTACTTTTATAATTTCATTAGCGACCGTTAATAATTTCTCATCAATATCATCACTACTTACTTCATAAACTTTATTATTGGTAGATATATTTAATAACTTATTATAAGCAGTACTATCACTATCTAATTCATAAGCTAAACTAAATATATTAACATTATCATCTTTAAGAGTATTAAGTATCTCACCATAGTTATCACTATTAGGTTCTCCATCACTAATAAACACTATGTTTCTAATACCATCATCATTAATATCACTTAAATATTCATAAGCCTTACTCAAACCTTCATTATAATTAGTACCTCTATTAATATTACCAAAATCATTATTTATAAATACCTCATTTTCAAATTTTCTCAACTTATACCCATTACTATTAAAAGTAACCAATGAAATATAATTCTTATTAGAATCATTAACTAAAGTATTACTAAAATTAATAGCAGCTTCCTTAGCCTTTTCCCATTTAGTACCCTTCATACTCATAGAAGCATCTAAAACAAATACTGTATAGCTATTTTTTTTGTTTTCAACCTCTTGACTCACATTCTTACCCTTAATATCAAATGTAACACTATATTCTCCTTCATTGTCAGTTTTATCAATAGTTTTAGTAACTAATATATCTCCTTCATTATTAAAATTTCCCACACTAATAACACCATCTTTTATCTCTCCTTTTTCATAATCAGCAAATACACTACTAGGAATAAAAAAATTAATAAGTAAAATACCTAAAATAACAAATACATTAAGCACTTTCATACTTATCTTATTAGTCATTATCTCACTTTCCTTTCATAATAATATTATTACTCCTATCTTAATTATGTGAGATAAAATTTAAAAATATACAAAAAAAGATAGAAATTATCTATCTTTTATCTCAATTCAATATTACAAGGTTTAATACTTATCCATTATAATACATCAGTAACTAATTTAGCAATTACTAATATAAAATGATTACTATGACTTGTACAAGTCTGTAATATTAATATTTTATCATTTATATTTAAATCAATGTCTTCTTTATATAAAGATATATCCTTATAATAATTTAATTGTTCTAAATACCTAGTATCATCCAAATCAATATATAAATGCTTATACTCTTCTTTACCTATTTTAGCTACACTAAATATTTGATATTTATACCTATTATATTCATCTATAATTTCTATATCTTTATTAGCATTATAAAAATCATAATCTAAATATTTCTCTAATTTTCTAAAAGGAGTAGCATTACTATCAGACATGTGTCCATATATTAAATTTATTTTAGAATTAGATAAATCAGTACGATAATCTAACATTAAAGAACCATATATACTTTTATCTTTATTTTCTAAATGATTTAAATAATAATTATTATCATTACCTTGTACTATTAAACTAGATAAGTCTAATCCATTAATATTAATAATTCCTACAATATCATCATTATTATATCTTTTTCTATATTCTTCTACCATATTTATATAATTATAACTAGATGTATTAATATTAGTATAAATATTATTAAGTTTTATTCTCTTATCTAAATCTTTATTTTGATTATTTAAATTAACACAAGAATAAATAAGTATAATTAAACAAAAAGATAACAAAGTATAATAAATTATTCCTTTTAACATAAAGTCACCTAATTAATTATGTGATACACTTAATAAAAATATACAAAAAAAAGAAGTAATTACTTCTTAACTTTTTGAAAACCGTTAGAATTAGCAATCTCATTTAACATAGCTTCATAATCACCACTAATATTAAGACGATTAATAATACCATATTTACTAATAATAGCCTTATACATTGTAAGTAATCTAATCTTGTCTTCCGCACTAGCAGTATACGCATTAAGTTTAAAATCATCACTTACAAATATTTTAGTAGGAAACATTGCTTCTTGATCATCAAAAAACTTTTTACACTCTTGCATAGCAAATAAAGTACTAGGAACAAATCTCCTAAAGCCTTCACGTTCTAGTGTAATAGTATCAAGTTTTAACCCCATCATAAAATATGGATACAATATTTCATTACTTGGAATAAATAGCACTTTTTGATTTTCATAATCATATTTACCATCATTAGGGTCATAATTAATCGCTAAAAAATTAAACTTCTCAAAATCACTTAACTTATTAAAAATATTACATTTTATTTGAGATTTATAATAATTAATCAATTTAGCTTTATTATTAGAAGAATTATCAAGTTCAATTACCTTATCAGAATATTCAAAAATTGCCTCTAATAAATCAAAACTAGAAAAATCAGAAGAAGTCATATGTAAAACATCTTTTCTATACCAATCAAAATACTCACCCTTAATATTATTATAATCTATACCCAATAAATGACATAAATTAATATTAAGAATAACAAAATTAATTTCTTCACCATTACTAAAAATAAAAGTATATTCCTTATTCATATATTTTTCTTTAAACTTATCGTAGCAATCCTTCATATTTTTCATAACTAAATTACTATAATCAATCCCAGGCATAGGTATCTTTTGTGCCCACAAATCAATATATTGCATTTCCTTTTGTGTAATCATTTAATATTTCCCCCTTTACGAAAAAATATTTTATAACAAATTAAATAATATGTCAAATTATCAATTTCTTAATTTTATAATCATCATTCTCATATTTAATAGTTTCATTATCAAATAATTCTTTAACTAAATCAAAACTTAATTTATAAAATTCATAATTACTTGTTCTAATTAAATAATAATCATCATTATAACATAATAAAATATTTCTTTCTAATGAACTATTAAAATTGCAAGATATAAAAGCATATTCAAAAGCTTCAAAATATCCTTTATGAGACAAATAATTAAATACACATAATAATTCATTATCATTAATATTATTACTAGCGAACAACATTAAAAACTTATTTATATTTTCCACAAAATCTATTTTAGTAATATCTTTATGAAACAAATATAAAAGATTATAACTTTGAATAATATCATTATATAATAAATCACTATATACATTATAAAATATACTTCTTAATTCACTATCATATAAATTTCTCATACCATTAAAAGGAATACCTATTTTAGATCGAGTTAAATCATTAAAATATCCAAAAGTATAAGTTCCATCAATAATAAAATTAATATTTTTAAATTTAACATTAATACATTCATGTAAAGAATTATTTTTTTTAATACTTCTAGCTTTTATTTTATTATTTAAACTATTATATAATTTAGTAAGTATTCTACTAAAATTACTACATATAACATAAGGATTATCTATACATATATTCTCTTGTTCTTCTTTATTATAAATTGACTTTTTCGATTTATCAATAATATAACTAGAATCATATTTACCTAAAAAACATAATTTAATATATATATAAAATAATAATTCTATATCATTATAGTTTTTATTTAAATCATTAAATAAATAATTATCTAATTGATTATTTAATCTCCAATCATTATCAATATATCTTTGCTCTTCATCTGAATATAAATAATCGTATTCTCCCATAATATCACCAACTTAAAAAGATAGAAAACTATCTTTTAATTATTATATTTACTGCTTATACCATAATATTCTTCCAAACTAATCCAATTACCATTATTATATAATTTTGTAGCAAGTTCAACCCCTACATATCTAAAATGCCATCCCTCATACATATATCCAGTATATTCTTCTTTACCTTCAGGAAAGCGAAGTGTAAAACCATATTTATAGCAATTATCATTTAACCATTTACCTTCCTTTGTTTTTATAAAATTTCTATTTGTACCATTAAGATCAAAGCACAAACCAGATTGATGCTCCGAATGACCCGCTCTAGCACTATATGTATCAGCAGCCTCCTTACCATCACGACTTACATAACTATTATATAATTCTTCTTGAACACTATAAGATCTGTATCCACTAGTTATTTTTAAAGCAATCCCCTCTTTTGATGCATCATCCTTCATTTTTAAATATTCATTCATTACATAATCTTCAATATAATCTCCACCATATAAATAATCCTTAGTTATTTCCTTATAAGGTGTTTGAGGTTTATAAGTTGAAGGTAATGGATAACTTTTATTAACCATCAAAATACCGTCTACATAATATATATTATTTAACTTAGTAATAATAAACCCTTTATCAGTCTTATCAACAATTTCTTCACCTTCACGCAAATTATAATCAATTACCTGTTCATTTTTTTCATTAGGAATATTCTTATCTTTAACATCATTATCCACTTTTATATCTTTCTTTTTATCAATATTATTTGATCTAAAAATCAAAAAAGAAAATAGAAAAATAAAACAAATAATTAAAAATAATAAAAATTTCCCTTTAACATTTAATTTTCTTTTTTTTGCTTTCTTCATCAGAATCACCAATTATTCAGTAACTTCAAAATTTTCTAATGTTCCATTTTCTGTTAATATCTTATTAACTTGTTCTTCAACATTTTTAAGCTTATTATCACATAAACTTACAAGCTTCATGGCTTTAGTATATTTTTCAATTGATGCATCAAGATCAACTTCTCCAGATTCTAATTCATTAATAATTTTTTCAAGTTCTTGAATATTTTCTTCAAATTTTTTTTCTTTACTCATTATTTATCTCCTCTATTTTCTTCACATTAGTAATAATATTACCATCATGTAATTTAATCAATAATTCCTGATTTACATTAATATCTTTTATATTTTTAACAATATGTTCATCTTGATAAGTTAAACTATAACCTCTTTTTAATACACCAAGAGGATTTATAAGCTCTAATTTTTCAATTAAATTAGTTAAATATACTTTTTTATCTTTATACAAAACAACAGGATTATTTAAAATATAATTATTTTTTAATATATCCAATTTGTGTCTATGTTCCAATATATAATCTTTAAATATATTTTGAATATTTTCTATTAAAATATCTAATTTTTGTTTTTTATTTTCAAACATAATCATAGGATTTTTAATAACAAAAGAATTCTTTATCGAATCTAAATATAACTTTTGAAAACTAATTTTTTTATTAATCGCTTCATTTAATCTTATCCTTAAATTTTGAATATGCATAATTAAGTCATTAATATTAGGAACAGCCATTTCAGCAGCTCCCGTAGGAGTCGGTGCACGCATATCAGCAACAAAATCAGATATTGTAAAATCAATCTCATGCCCAACAGCGCTTATAACAGGAATAGGACAATCAAAAATAGCACGCGCAACTATTTCTTCATTAAAAGGCCATAAATCCTCAATAGAGCCTCCACCTCTACCAACAATAAGTACATCTAAATCATATTTTTCTGCTTTCTTAATATTTTGAACTATATCATTAGCTGCAGACTCACCTTGTACTAAACTTGGAAAAAGAATTGTTTCAACTAAAGGATATCTTCTTTTAATAGTTGAAATAATATCTTTAATAGCCGCACCCGTTGGTGCAGTAACAATACCAATTCTCTCAGGTATTTTAGGTATTTTCTTTTTATACTTTTCATCAAATAAGCCTTCTTGCGCAAGTTGTTTTTTTAATTTTTCAAAAGCAATATACAAATTTCCAATACCATCTTCTATCATTTCTGTTACATATATCTGATAACTACCTGTACTCTCGTAAACACTAATTCTTCCTTGAATCAATACCTTTGATCCATCTATTGGTTTAAAATTTAATTTTCTCGCACTACTACTAAACATAATAGCATTTATCTTTGAATTTTCATCTTTAATAGAAAAATACAAATGTCCTGTTGTATGATATTTTAAATTTGATATTTCTCCTTTTAAATATACATTAATTAAATTATTATCATTATCAAATTTATACTTTAAATACTTATTAATAGCAGTTACCGATAAATATTTACTATCATTCATATCTATACCTTCTCATGATATATTTTATCAAGTACACCATTAATCATATTTTTTACTTTATCATCACTATACAATTTAGCAAGTTCAACAGCCTCATTAATAACAACAACATCCGGAGTATCAGTATATAATAATTCATAAATACTCATTCGAAGAATTGCTTGATCAGTATTACCTAATCGATCAATAGTCCACTTATTCAAATACTTATTAGCTATATCATCTATCTTATCCTTATAAGTAATAACACCATATACCATATCCTTAACAAATTCATTATCAATTTCTAATACATCTTTAATTACACTCTCAACATTAAAATCAACTTTATTTGTTTCATAAACATTTATTTGATATAAAATAGTCATAATTTTCTTTCTTAATTCAGTTCTAGTTATCTCCATAAAATCACTCCATACTAATTTTAACATAATTATATTTTTTCATCAATATTATAAATTAACAGAAATATTTTTCAACATATTATATAAGTCGCATTATTATTTAAATTATATATTTAGTCATTATCAAAAATATATCAGTCATAACTTATAGCATCATATTTATGAATAATATCAACATAATAAGAATATCACGTTTTTTAAAAAAATTCCACAATAATAACATATCTTTTTTAATAAAAAACAAAAGTAACCTATCAAAATACAACTACAAAATTTTATATTAACTTTATTCGTCAACCAATTTATTTAAAAAATCAAAACTACTATTAATACCCTTATTAACTATTTTACTAAGAAATTCAGATAAGCCACTTCCCATCTTAGATAAACTAGTTTGATAGTTTTTATTAGTATTTACAACATAATCATTTAATCTAACATTTTTTCCACTTTTAACATCACTCTCGAATTTAGCAATCTGTTCCCGAGTTAAAGTAGCTTTCTGATAATTTTTGTATTCATAATAACCTGTTTTCTCAGAAATATATATAGTAAAGTAGATAATAAAAAGCAAAACAATTAAAAATTTAAAAAATTTATTCTTTCTATTTTTTTTCATTTATATAATCTCCTATAATAGGTGTAATTAAATCAACAGTATTTAATACCTCCTCAATATTATTATAATTACCGCCAATTTCAATTAACATAATATTACTTCCTAAATCTTGATTATAAATACCATTAACATTTTTCCCTTCTTTTTCAAGCACACCCCTAGTTAAACTAGGATATTTTTCTTTAATCATATTATTTAAATATGTCATATTTTCTAGATTATTTAAAAAATTATCATGCTCACGACCAACAACAAACATTATTTTAGCACAATCCATATTATTAATATTTACAGTAGATACCTCATGACTAACCGCATCTCTATGAACATCAATAAATAATCTAATACTATCATATTTTTCCATAACATCCAATAAAAAATGTCTACTAGCTTCATAACTTTGATAATATTTCATATCATTATCTTTAAGATATTTCGAAATATTATTCTCTTCAACAATAGTATAAATTCCCAAATTATCTAATCTTTCTTTTATCATATAAGAAGCCATTTGAACAGTAGGATTTACATTATAATCTTCCATATATTCCATCGAATATGCTTCACTTTGATGGGAATTATATAAATATACAATAGGTTTATCATCGTTAACTTCATTGACTACCAAATTATTCTTTTCTTCTATATTTTTTGATTCCTTTTTATTATTAACATAAAAATTAGTAGCAAGTAAACTACTAGGATTATTAATTTTTTCACGAGTATTATGTTTTAAAATTTCATTTAAAATATTATCATCAGATATATAATTATAATCATTAATTATATTTTTCAAAAAAGAATTACTCATTTTAAAATTAATTTTTACATTTAAAAATCTTAATATAAAAAAAACAATTAGAAAAAATATTACAAGTTTAACTATTTTCGATATTTGATACCTTTTTTTACCTTTAAATTTTCTTCCCACAATATCACCATAAATAATATATAATAAATAAACCTAAAAATATGTCGAATGATTTTTAATAATAACATTTTATAAAAATCATGATAAAATAAGTACAGAGGAGGAAATTTATGAGTAGATTAATAAACAATATAAAAAAATTTAATAATGAAACACTTTTAATGTTCAAAGAACTATTTAATAAAAAAACTTATAAAAATCAAATAGCTAACATATTGTCATTTATAAGACTATTACTTGTAATACCTATCCTCATATTACTTATTGTTTACTTTAATACTAACAATATTATTATATTAATAACAACAGGAATCCTTGCCTTAATAGGGGGTATAACGGATTTCTTAGACGGAAGATTTGCCAGAAAATTTAATACTTATTCTGACTATGGAAAAAGAATAGACCAAATATCTGATAAAACCTTTGCAACCACATTATCACTTTTCCTAATATCAATCAATTTTTATTTCATTTTTATCCTTATTTTAGAATTATTAATAATAATTATTAATGCCTTATTTAATTTAAAATTTAACAACATAAATAATGATAGTAATCTTATAGGAAAATTGAAACAATGGCCATTATTCGCCTTATTGTTTGTAGGCTTCTTATCAAAAATAAACAATATATTCTATAACATCACATTAATATTATTTATATTAACAATTATTATGCAACTATTAACTCTTATTTCATATATTAATAAACATAATAAAGAAATAAAAAAATTTATTAAAGCAAAAATAAAAGGTACTAAAAAATAGTACCTTTTATCTTTCACCAATCATATATGGATAATTATTCTTTAATAAAGTAACTTCTACATCATTACCTAAATCTTTTTTACATCCCTTTGTTTTTACACTTAAATAATTACCAGTATGTCCAATAATCATTCCATCATCACATACCTCTGGAATAAAAACAACTTTATTACCAATAAACATATTCATATAATTATTTTCTAACTCTTTCGATAAACAAATCAATTCTTTTGCTCGCTTTTTCTTAGTAACATCATCAATATGATTAGGCATACAACATGCCTTAGTACCATCCCTTTTAGAATAAGGAAAAACATGTATCTTAGAAAAATTTATCTTTTTTATAGTATCAATTGTTTCCAAAAATTCCTCATCAGTCTCACCAGGAAAACCAACAATAACATCAGTAGTAATTGAAATATTTGGACGTATATTTCTTATTTTATCTATTTTATCAATAAAATACTTCTTATCATATTTTCTATTCATTCTCTTTAAAACGCTATCACTACCAGATTGTAACGGAATATGCATATGATCAACCAGAATTGAATTACTTTTGATAATATCCAACACTCTATCATTTAATTCTGTAACTTCAATAGACGAAATACGTAATCTCTCTAATCCACTTATTTTAACTAAATCACCAAGTAAATCAGCAAAATCATAAGAATCAAATTCAGCACCATAATTACCAGTATGAATTCCAGTCAAAACTATCTCCTTATGACCATTATTAACCAAATTAGATACCTCTTTTAAAACATCAAATTTATCTTTACTTCTAACATTTCCCCTCACATAAGGAATAACACAATATGAACAAAAATTATTACATCCATCCTGAATTTTAACAAAAGCCCTAGTCTTATCAAAATTATTTAAAACCATAGATTCAAAAGAAACATTACTCATATCAGCCATAATCAATTTCTTATCTTTATTCTTAATAAAATCATCAATAAAATCAGTAATTCTTGATTTACCAACATTACCAATTACAATATCAGCTTCATCTATATTAACTTTTTTATTTTGCGCCATACATCCACATACAACTATAATAGAATCAGGATTTTCCTTCCTTGTTCTTCTAATTAATTTCATTGATTTATTATCCGCCATATTAGTAACAGTACAAGTATTAATAATATAAATATCTGCACTTTCATCAACTTCTTCATAACCCTTATTTATCATTTTATCCTTTATTACATTTGATTCATAAGTATTTACCTTACAACCTAAAGTTAATATCTTAAAAGTCATACAACCACCTCAAAAACAAATTAATTATATAATATAATAAAGTATTTTTCAATATATTATTTTTTTAAAAGAATATATAGTATTAAAAATTTAAATAAAATTCCTAAACATTCACATATATCATTCAATATAATTTAATAAATTACATACAAAAAAAGAGTACAAATATTTGCACTCTATATTCATATCTTACTTAACTTTCTTCTTTACAAGATAATTATTTATATTAAGTAATAATTGTTGATTGTTTTTAACCACTTTAGCATTTTCTTCACCAATACATTGCTCTAATAAATTATAATGTATAAAGTCATCTATCGAAATATTATTATATATTATAAAAGATGCTATAACATATTCCTCATATGATAAATCATATTTTGTAATATCTAACGCTCTTTCCCCAACATATCTAAAATGCCATTTTTCCTCTGGAAAACCTGTAAATAATTCTTTTCCCTTTGGATATCTTAAAATAAAACCAAATTTAGGAGCTAAATCTTTTAATAATTCAATAGCCTCATTATACGTTTTATCTCTTAAATCACAATCTATTTTACCATTTCTAAGTCCAAAATCTACAGATAATCCTGTCTGATGTTCACTAGCTCCAGCAATAGCAGTAAATTTCCTATTTGATACATCAACATTATCATACATATTTTTTTGATATTTATAAGATCTATATCCACTATGTATATAAAAATGAAAATTATCATTAAATAATAAACCTAAATTTCTGTTGGCTTCATTAATAAAAGAATATAAATCACATCGTATCTCAGTTGAAACAGTTAATGGCACAATTAAATCCCTAACAGATCTCAAGAACTGTATATACCCATCAAATTTAAATGGTTTCATTATCATTTTTCTACGATATTCATCTATTAAACAATCATTTTTTGTTATCTTAAGATTATCTTTTGAACTTAATCTATTATTCTTATTGACAAGTTTATATTTTTTTACATATTCAACCCAAATATTATTCATAAACATCCCCCAAACGGGAAGTATTCTATCATAAAATTTAAAAAACATCAAATTAAAAGGTATTAACAATTAATACCCTTAACTTTTAGCTCTTCCACTTCTTTAGTATCATCTTCATACCATTTTTTCTTTTTAGGTTTACCAATACTTCCCTTTTCTATTTCCAACCATATTTGACTTGCTATAAATAGACTTGAGAAAGTACCAACAATAAGACCAAATAATAAAGCTAAATTAAAGTTTAATATTTCATACGAACCAAAAATTATTAAACTCATAACTGGAAGAAGTGTTGTTATTGTTGTAATCAAACATCTTGTAATAGTTTGACCTAAACTAATATTAACAAGTTCCTCAAGTTGACCTATATTATTAATTTTATTTTTATATAATTTTTCCTTATTTTCTCTAATCCTATCAAATATAACAATCGTATTATTAATTGAGTAACCAATAATTGAAAGAATTGCAGCAATAAATATGCTACTTACCTCCAATCTTAAGAACGCAAATAATATAACAACTAAAACACTATCATGAATTAAAGCAGTTATAGAACTAATAGCATTACTAAACCTAAATCTAATAGAAATATAAATAACAATAGCAATACAAGCATAAATTAAAGCTTTAATAGCATTCATCGTTAAATTTTTCTTAACAATATTCGATACAGCACCAACACTTGTAGTTGCATCATATTTTTTATTAAAGTAAGATTCTGTACTTTCAGTTCCTTCATTATCTAATACATCTGAAATAGTAACATAAACCGTATTATCATTAACTTGTTCAGATTTACTAACTTTAAAACCTAATTCTTTTACATCTTTATTAATACTTTTTACTTTAATACTATCTTCAGCAGTAACTGTAATAGTTGATCCGCCTTTAAAATCAATTCCTAAATTTAAGCCTTTTAATCCAATAAATATTCCACCAGCCACTATTATTAAACTAACAGCAATATATATTTTCTTACGATGTTTAACAAAATCAATCTTGCTAAAACAATTCTTACTATTATCTTTATATCCAATAAATAAATTAGTATGTTTATTAAATTTATCAGTTTTAACAAATAGTCCAATTAAATATCTCGATAAATAAACCATAATCACAAAAGTTGTAATAATACTAATAATTAACATAGTAGCAAATCCCTTAACACTACTCTCACCAAAAACAAACAATACAATAGCAGCTATCAAAGTAGTTACATTAGCATCTAATATTGATATAAACGATTGCTTATTACCTTTAGTATATGCATCTCGTAAAGTAGATTTATTTCTTAATTCCTCTTTAATTCTAGAAAAACTAATAACCGCAGAATCTACTGCCATACCAACTCCAATTACTAAAGCAGCAATACCCTGTAAAGTTAATTTACCACCACATAAATGAAAAATTAAAAGAGTTATAAATAAATAAGTCATCATACCAATACTAGCTATAACGCCACTAACACGATATAAAATTATAAGCAATAGCATAATTAAAGCAACACCTATAATACTAGCAACAAAAGTCTTATTTAAAGAATTTTCTCCAAAAGAAGCTGTAACTGTACGCGAAGAAATCTCTGTTAATTTAGTTGGCATACTACCACTCTTAATTAACTCAGCCAAACTAGTAACTTCATCCTTAGTAAATTTTCCTTGAATAACAACATCACTAGCAAATCCTTGAGATACACCAGCATATGATAAACAATGAGAATTCTCTAAATCACCACATTTTTCATGACCTACAATATTTCCCTCAGCATCATACTTATTATAACTGTCAACACCATCTTCAAAATCTAACCATATAGCCATATAAGGACTATCAGATTCACTTATAGCTTTCGTAACTTCATAAAACTTATCCTTATCCTTAACACTAAGCGATACCTCATATGAATTCTTTTTATTATTATAAGTTGGCTCTGCATCACTTATAACATCACTAGTCATAAGTAAATTATCATCTGAATCTCTAAATGTTAAAACTCCTACCTTACTGATTGTATTTCTTGCTTCATCAGCATTCTCAACTCCAGCTAATTGGACTCTTATATTATTTCCCTCAATTGTAATTTCAGGTTCACTAACTCCCAAACCATTAACTCTTTTCTCAATTATTTTATAAGTGCTATTAACCATCTCACTATTAACTTTAGAGCCATCTAAACTATCAATTTTATATAAAACTTCAAAACCTCCAGCTAAATCAAGTCCAAAATTTAAATCTTTAATTAATGGAATAATACCAAATACGGAAATTAATAATATTAATATGCATATACAAATACTTGTAAATAAACTTTCTTTTTTTCTTTTCTTATTCATAAAATCCCTCACCGTCTAAATTAAGTTGTACTCTAGTTAATTTAATATTATCTTTAACATAATTATCTAAAACCATATTATCAACATTCAAAATATCATCAACCATCTGATATAAAAGTAAATTTCTTGCTTTACTCCACTTAGATATTCTTAAATAATTCCAAATATCCTCTATTTTAATATAATTAATATCATTTCTTCTTAAATCAGCAACTTTTGCCAAAAGCGCTGGTGTTAATCGTTCATATAATTCTAAAATATTATTAAATTCAACATCCATTTTTACCTCCAGAAATAATTTATTAAGTACCAACATATATATTATATATGAAAAATAATAATTTTTAAAGGAGATTTATGAAAAAAAATAAATTTATTAAATCAACGCTCATTTTAATAGTTGGAGGATTTATAACAAAAATATTAGGAATGTTAATAAAAATAGTTACAACTCGCATTCTAGGAACTGAAGGTATAGGACTATATTCACTAATTATTCCAACATTTATGTTACTTAATACCATTGCTCAGTTTGGTCTACCAACTTCCCTAAATGTATTAGTAGCCAAGAATAAATTTAATAACAAAAAACTGATTAGTACAGCATGCATAATCTCACTATTCATTGATATAATAATATTTATTTTTTTAATATCATTTGGGAAAAATATCGCCATAAATCTTTTAAAAGAAAATAGATGTTCACTTGCTATTATTTCCATAGCCTTTATTCTCCCTTTTATAAGTATATCCAATATGTTAAGAAGTTACTTCTTTGGGAAGCAAAGAATGTATCCTCACGTTATAACTAATATCTTAGAAGACATAGTAAGACTTATATTAATAATTATTTTTTTACCTTATTTCTTAAAAAAAGGAATAAGTTATGCTATTACTTTTATAATTATTACAAATATTGCCAGTGAATTAACATCTATTATAATATTTTTATTATTAATTCCAAACTTTAAAATAAATAAAAATGAAATAAAACCTAGTAAAAAAATAATAAGAAATCTACTAAGTTTATGTATTCCAACCACAGGTAGTCGATTAATAGGAAGCATTGGATATTTCTTAGAGCCAATCATTATTACCTTTGTCTTATTAAAAGTAGGATATTCCAATAAATTTATTATCAACGAATATGGAATAATTAATGGATATGTCATGCCACTACTACTGCTGCCTTCATTCTTTACAGCTGCTCTATCAAACGCTCTAATCCCAATAGTAAGCAGTAACTATGAAAAACAAAATTATGATTATATAAAAAAGAAAATTAAACAAGCTATTTTTTACTCACTATTAATTGGAATACCAGCTACCATAATATTTCTTTTTGTACCCCATATACCTTTAAAATTGATATATAATACCAATTTAGGAATTAATTATATTAAATTTTTAGCACCAATTTGTCTTCTTCATTACATTCAATCCCCAATAAGTAGTAGTTTACAAGCCATGGAAAAAGCAAAAATTTCATTAAAAGGAACATTTTTTGGTATAGTAATTAGAACAACTTTACTTTTTACTTTATCATATTTAAAAATAGGCATATGGGGACTTATAATAGCTACTTCATCCAGTATAATATTTGTAACCATTTATGATTTATATAATGTAAAAAAAGAATTAAAAAAATAAAAATTTATTTAAAATCTTTATTTTTTATATCAATAACAACATATTCAGCCTTAGCAAATGTTTTAAATTTAATGGCCCAATCACCAATTCCTGAATTAACAATAAAATTAGTATCATCTATTTTTGTTAAACCATAATAACTATCATTTATTCCCATAAAAACACTAATTGGTCCAAGAGGCCACATCTGTCCACCGTGTGTATGACCCAATAAAACTAAATCAAATCCAGCATTTACCTCATTACCATAATCAGTAGGCTTATGATCAAGGCCAATTATATATTTACTTTTGTCTAAATTTTCAACACATTCTTCCGCACTTAATCGTTCTTTCTCTTGTGAATCTTGTCTACCTACTAAATAAATATTATCTGTAATTAATTTATTATCATCTTCTAAGATTATAACATTATTTTTTTTAAGTTCTTCACGTAAATCATTATCATTAAAATTACGATAATTAAAATAAGCCTTATCATGATTTCCATATATAAAATATACACCATAATTAGTCTTTAGCTTACCCAAAGCATCAGAACCTTTAACCATATCCTTTAATCTTGAATCATCATCAACAAAATCTCCAGTAACAACCACAATATCAGGATTTAATTTATTAATTTTTTTTACATATTTAAAAAATCTATCTCCACTTATAACCGTCCCAAGATGACTATCACTTATTTGAACAATACGAAAATTATCTACTCCTATATCTTTCTTTGAATTAATCACATATCTGGTTTCAACAACATGATGAGCCATATAATATCCATAAGTTAAATATGAAATAGTTGCAACTAAAGCTATTATAAAACTAATACTATTATTAATATTTTTTTTCGTAATTAAAGTTATAACACCAAATAAGAATTCTAAAAATATAAAAGATGCAAATAAATGAATTAAAACAATTAATGTATTAATTGCATCTATAATCATAAAAATAATAGCTATAATAAATATCATTAATAAAATAATCCTAGCTATTTTTTTATTTTTTATTAATTGAAATATACTCGTTTTATTAAATTTATAAACCAAATATCCCGTTAAAAACACAAAAGCAACTAAAAACAATGACATAAATAAATAATAATACATTTACACATCTCTCTTTCTACAATAACATTATAAAACAACACGATTATTATAACATAAAAATACCTGTTAAATAAATATATAAAAGAAAAAAATTAACTTTTCAGTTAATTTTTATATAATTAATAATATTTTGATAATATGATTTTAAACTTATATTTGTATTAGGTATTTTATTAAATATATTTTTATAATGATTTAATATATATTTTTTAAAATTATTATCTTTAATAACAATAGGTCCCAATATATACTCATAATCATTATATTCTTTACTGCCCTTTACAAACTTAATAATAACATAATGAATCTTAGCATCAATCACATAAACCTCATTATCAATATAATAGCCAATACAAACCATAAATCTTCTTAATTTCTCTAAATCATTATTAGAAGAAATAATTATATTATCCGCCAATTGTTTATTATTTAAAATATCTATAATAGTTTTAGTACCCATTCCAGATAAAACAATAGTGTCATCATTATTTATATCAATATTATTAATACCATCAGTAACAACTACATCAATTTTATCATTTAAATCAAATTTAGAAATATTCTTTATACAATTACTAATAGCATTTTTACTTATATCGCTAGCAATACAATGACAATCTTTATATAAAGTTAAATAGATATCTAAATAACCATGATCACAACCAACATCTATTACTCTTTTAGTATCAACTAAATCTGCAATAGCCTTTAATCTCTTAGATAATTTCACTATTCCTCCATGTAATCACGCAATTTACGGCTACGTGATGGATGTCTTAACTTTCTTAAAGCTTTAGCTTCAATTTGACGAATTCTCTCTCTTGTAACTCCAAACATTTGTCCAACTTCTTCTAAAGTCCTAGGCTTTCCATCTTCAAGTCCAAATCTTAATCTAATAACCTTCTCTTCTCTTTCAGTCAAAGTAAGTAATACCTCACTTATTTCATCTTTAAGCATTTCATTAGTAGCAAATTCTTCTGGGCTTAAATTTCTCTCATCCTTAATAAAATCACCCAAATGAGAATCATCTTCCTCCCAAATTGGTGTTTCTAAACTAACAGGATCTTGACTTATTTTATAAATTTCTCTTACTTTTTCAATACTCATATTCATTTTTTTAGCTAGTTCTTCTTCACTAGGTTCACGATTAAGTTCAAGAGTTAACTGTCGTTGAATACGAGCAAGTTTATTAATTGTTTCAACCATATGAACAGGAACACGTATCGTTCTAGCTTGATCAGCAATAGCACGAGTTATAGCTTGTCTAATCCACCAAGTAGCATAAGTAGAAAATTTATAACCTTTCGATACATCAAATTTTTCAACAGCCTTCATAAGTCCAATATTTCCTTCTTGAATTAAATCAAGAAATAACATTCCACGACCAACATATCTTTTAGCAATACTAACAACAAGACGTAAATTAGCTTCAGCTAGTATATTTTTTGCCTCTTGATCACCTTCACCAATACGATCAGCAAGTTCTAATTCTTCTTGTAAATTCAAAAGTTTAATTTGTCCAATTTCCTTTAAATACATTCTAACAGGATCATTAATATTTAAATCTTTTGTTAGCGCATTATCATCTAAAATAATTGAATCTCCACCATTAGAATCATCATCCTCAGATACAACAGCAATACCATTTTCATTAAAAGCATTATATAAATCATCTAAACTATCTGCATCAAGTTCCAATCCTCTTAAAGCAGCTGCTAATTCTTCATAAGTAACAAATCCCTTTTCTTTCCCAGATTTTACCAATTCATTCTTTCTATCTTCAAAAGTTTTTATTTCATTCATTCTCTTCTTCTCTCCTTACTTTAAAAGCAATTGCCTTCATAGCTAATTCCACTTTCTTTTTTAAATCAACTTCTTCTTTTAACTCTTTTTTATATTTATTAACTTCAGTCTTCTCATTATATTCTTTAATATTATTTAAATAATCTTCAATAGCTTCAATATCAACTTCATCTTTTAATTTTAAAGTATTAATAAGCCCAATTGTCTTTAATGATTCATCATCATCCCTAAGTTCCGTAATCAAATCTGAAATACTTATATGACCATGTTGCTTATAAAAAAAACTAATTTGAAAAGCTAAATGCCTATATTCAGGTGTAGGCATATGAGTTATCTTTTTATCGTATAACTTTATAACCATATCACTTCTCAACATGTAGAAAAGTAACGCTTGTTCTGATTTTTGATATTTAGATAACCTCACAGTCTTTTTTTCAATTTTATCATGTTTAACAGGATTAAATTTATTAATTTTGTCCTTAATAAAATTAACATCTAATTTTGTCTCATCACTTAATTTATTAATACTTATCTCTTTTAAAACATCATCATCTATCTTACTAATTTCTAAAATCATGTTATTAGCGTACTTAGCCAATTCTTCACTATTATTTAAATTAGAATTCATCTTTAATAATGAAGATTTAAACTCCATAATATTCATCGGATTGCTAATTTTATTAAGAAAAGTATCCTTTCCTTTAGTTAAAATATATTCATCAGGATCCATATTATCTTCAAGTCTAATTATTTTAGGCTCAATGCCAATTTTTTCTAATTCCTCAATAGTAATTTTTGTACCCTTAAGTCCAGCTTCATCCCCATCATACATAAGAATTACTTCACTATTTAATTTCCTAATTAACATAGCTTGTTCATGCCCAAAAGCCGTACCTAAAGCTGCAACAACATTTTTTACCCCAACTGTATAACACCTAATTACATCCATAGGGCCTTCAACAATATAGACCTTTTTCTTAATTCGACACTCATCTTTAGCTCGATGATAATTATATAAAAGTTCCCTTTTCTTAAATATTGGAGTTTCTTTAGAATTTATATATTTATTCTCTTTTTCACCATTATAAACTCTTCCATTATATCCAATAACTTGTCCACTTAAACTATATAAAGGAAACATAATACGATTATGATAAATATCATATATATCATATTCTCCTTCATTAATAAGACCACTCTTTAAAAGAGTATCTTCATCATATTTACCCTTTAACATCTTAGATAAAATATCTCTATCAGGTAAAGATAAACCTATCCCAAACTCTTTAATAATTTCATCACTAATATATCTACTGTATAAATATTCCTTAGCCTTTTTCCCCTTAGAACTATTAATATTATTTTGATAAAACTTCTGTGCCAATTCATAAATATCATATAAATCTTGATATTTATTATAATCATTTCTGGTCTTAACATTAACTTGGATACCAGATCGATCAGCAATCTTTTTAACAGCCTCTAAAAAATTAATATTCTCATAATCTTGAATAAATTTAATAACATTACCAGTTGCACCACATGAAAAACAAGTATAAATCTGTTTTTCTTTTGAAACACTCATACTTGGAGAATGATCATCATGAAAAGGGCATACTCCAAAATAATTTTTTCCCTTAGCTGTAAGCGGAATATAACTTGAAATAATATCAACAATATCAACACTATTTTTAATTTCATTTATTAAATTATTATCCAAAGTATCACTTCCTAAAATACCCTCTATATATAATATACGACAAAACTCATCTATTTCCTTTTTTTTAAGTCAATTTTTTAAAAAAAAATCAGAATTTATGTCAATTTTTGAAAAAGTGTCATCAAAAACACATCTATTTTATCATATTTTAACAGATTTAGGATACATTAATTAATAGGAGTTGAAAATTTTATGAATTTAAAAAACACAAGAATTGTAAATGTAATTGGAATCTTTATCTTATGCTTCTTATCGCACTTTTTATATCAATGGATTCACTCTAGTTTAACTGCTGTCTTTTTTCCTGTAAACGAATCAATATGGGAACACATGAAAATGATTTATACTAGTATAATTTTATACGGAATTATAGATTATATCATATTAAATAAATTTAATATTAAACATCATAATTTTTTTCTAAATCTCTTTATAACCGCACTAATTAGTATACCCATTTATTTGATAATTTATCTACCAATATATTATAAAACAGGAGAAAATATATTAATAAATATTGGAATAATGTTATTAACAATAATAATTACTCAAGTAATATCATATTTCATATTAAAAACTAAACATTGTAAAGAACTTAATTATATATCAATAATATTAATTATTATATCCTACATAATATTCGGATATCTAACATATTATCCTCCTAAAGCAGAATTATTCTTCGATACACATAATGAAAAGTATGGTATAAATAATTATAACGTATAAAAAAAACAAGGTTACTTGCCTTGTTTTTAAAATTTAAATATTTTTTATATTATTTAAAAACTTCTTGCTTTTTAAATATAATCCTGTATATTTTTCATAATAAGCATCTAAAAAATCATTTATTTCATTTTTTACACTATCGCTAATATTTAATTTATCAATCTTAGATATATCTACATAATAAAACATCCTAATCAATTTTAACGTTTTATTATCCAAAATTCTCTCAAATGTTTTACAATTATTACAAATATATCCACCCTTATCACTAGATAAAGTAATTATATTCGTACTACCACATATACAACATCTATCAAGTTCAGGTATTACTCCCAAATAATATAAATATTTAAGTTCAACTATATTAATTAAAGCAAGCAAATCATATTTATCATTTATTTTTATTAAAGTACTAATTAAAATATTATATATATTACTACTATTATTTTGCTTATAAACTTGTTCAGATAAATCTAACAAATATGTCGAATATGCAATCGCATTAATATCTGTTCTAATATTTTTAAAATTATCAATTATATCTACTTCAATTAAAGTAGATAATTTACCTTCTTTATAATATAAATTAAATATTCCATAAGTAAACTTAGTAGTAACACTTCTAAGCTTACTCTTCATAGATTTAGATCCTTTAGCTATCACACCAATAATACCATAATCACGAGTAAAAATATCAATTATCTTACTAGTATCACCATAATCTTTTTCTCTAATTATAATACCTTCAATTACTTTATTCATCTTCATTCACTAATTCAAAACGATATTCCTGTTCAACTTCCGGATACATATCCTTATCAACTTTTTCAATAAATAACTCATATGGTCTCGACCAAAACTTATGAGTTCCATATAATGATTCATATATAACTACTTCTCTTAATGATTCCCCTGGTGGCGTCATTGAATCACTTGCAATGCATAAAACTCTATAATATTCCCCCTTGAAATGTTTATATTTTCTTCCTACAATTACTTCCACGTTTCTCATCCTTTAATTTCTTATATTTTATATAATATTCAATTTTCCCCGTATTTCTAAACAAATCCCATAATAATTCTTCCATGTTATCACCTATTATATTATGAAGCATATTTATGATTTATAATCATTAAATCCAAAATCATTTAAATATTTTTCCTTTTCTCTCCATTTTTTAACAGTTTTAACAAATAATTCTAGATAAACTCTTTTTCCTAATAAATTTTCAATATCATTTCTCGCACTTATTCCTATTTCTTTAATCATATTTCCCTTACTACCAATAATGATTTTTTTCAAAGAATCCCTATCTACAATAATAGCAATACGAATATTATAACTAGTCTTACCTACTTCAACAGACTCTGTTTTACAAGTAATAGAATGAGGCACTTCTTCTTCAGTTAAATTAAAGATTTTCTCTCTCACTATTTCACTCATTAAAAAATCAATTGATTTATTTGTAATATCATTTTCTCCATAATATCTAATATTATCTGGCAAATACTTCTTTAAAGTTTCAATTAAATCTTTAACATTATCTTTTTTTAATGAAGATAAAGGTATAATTTCATCAAAATCATACAAATCTTTATACTCGATAATACGATTAATAATTGTTTCTCTATCTATTTTGTCAATTTTATTAATTATCAAAAAAACTGGCTTCTTAGTTTTTTTAATACTATCTAAAATAAATAAATCACCCTTACCAAGCCCTGTATCAGCATCAACAACAAATAAGATTATATCTGTATCACCCATACTAAAATATGCCTGATCATTTAAATTTTTACCTAACCTATCATTAGGTTTATGAATACCAGGAGTATCTACAAACACAATTTGATATTTATCTTCATTATATATTCCTTGAATAATATTACGAGTTGTTTGCGGCTTATTTGAAGTTATAGCTACTTTTCTACCAATAATAGAATTTAATAAAGTACTTTTACCAACATTTGGTCTACCAACAATTCCTACAAATCCACTACGCATAAATCACTCTTTCTATTTCAAATCCTCAGCACTAAATGGATAAGGGCATAACTCTTGAACAGTATGAATCTCAATTTCACCCTTAGGATTCATAGCAATAACTTCTCTATCCTTTTCAAATAACTCACTTATTACCATACGGCACATAAAACAGCTCATCCCAATTTTATCATTATCACACATTACATAAAGTTTATCGAAATCATATTTTTTATATCCATTACTGATAGCATTAAAAATTGCATTCCTTTCAGCACATACACTAGCACCATATGAAACATTTTCTACATTAACACCACTAAATTCTTTCCCATCCTTCATCACCGCAATAGCCGCAACTCTAAAATTTGAATAAGGACTATAACTATTCTCTAATAATTTTAATAATTTATCTTTCATCTAATCACCTATCTTAAAATATTTAAGTCTTCTAATATTTTTTCCTGCTTTGAAAACATATTTTTTTCATCTTCAGGATTCATATGATCATATCCAAGAAGATGAAGAATTCCATGAACAGCCAAAAATGATAATTCTCTTAGTTCACTATGACCATAACATCTAGCCTGTTCATGTACTTTATCAATTGAAATATAAATATCTCCAAGTACTCTAAAATTCATATTCACAAAAGTTTTATCATCCTCAAGAGCAAATGATATAACATCTGTAGGACGATCAATACCGCGATATTCCTTATTAATTTGATGTATTTTTTCATTATCAATAATTATAATATTCATAATGGCATTTTCAACATTCTCAAAATTAAGGGCATATTCTACAGTATGCCTTAAATTATCCAAATCTATTTTTTCATTTGTTTCATTAACTATCTCTATATTATTCATAAATCCCTCTTAACCATATATCTATTATATTATAAATATATATTTTTGTAAATAAAAAAACTCAAAAATTTGAGTTCTCTTATATTAAATATTATCTCTTTTTACTTAATACTATTTTCTTTTTACTTAATACTATTTCATTACTTGTTTGTACTATTGTATTTTTACAATATTCACATACATTACTAGATATTACTTCTACTGGTGCTCCACATGATGGACATTTAGTTAATTTATTCTTATCTGACATAACATATGTTAATTCATAACTATTATTAAATATAATATTTTTACTTCCTCTAACTATCTTTAAAAATTAGTCTCTATCCCATTATCTGTCCACCATTAACATGCATTACTTGACCTGTCATATAGCTTGAATCTTCACTAGCTAAAAAAACAAAGGTAGGCGCAAGTTCATATGGCATGGCACCTCTTGCCATAGCAGAATCTGATCCTAATGATGGTATTTTTTCTGCTACCCAACATGCAGGTTGAAGTGGTGTCCAGAAATACCCTGGAGCAATTGCATTAACTCTTATCTTTTTTAAAGCTAAATTACGTGCAAGAGATCTTGTAAACCCCACAATAGCTCCTTTTGTTGTTACATAATCAATTAATTGTGGTTCGCCATAAAAGGTTGTAACACTTGATAAATTGATAATCGCAGATCCTTCTTTCAAATAAGGTAAAACTTCTTTAGTCAAATAAAACATCCCATAAACATTTACTTTCATTGTCCAATCAAATTGTTCATCTGATATACATTCTAAAGAATCCTGTTGATACTGTACACCAGCATTATTTACTAAAATATCGATTTGACCATATTTATCAATTGTATCTCTAACTATTTTCTTACAAAATTCATGACTTGTAATATCCCCTTTAATAAGTAAACATTCTCCACCCATATTTTCAATATATTTCTTAGTATCAAATGCATCTTTATCTTCATTTAAATATACAATAACTACCTTAGCTCCCTCTTTAATATATGCAATACTACAAGCTCTACCAAGGCCACTATCACCGCCAGTAATTATAGCAACTTTATCCTTTAATTTATTACTACCTTGATAATTAGGATTATCAAAAATAGGAAGTGGTATCATTTCATATTCAAAACCAGGTTGCTGTACTTGTTCTTGAGCAGGGGCTAAAATATCATAAACAGTACTTTTAACTCCCACATTATCATAATATTTATAATAATTATTTCCAAAATTATAATCGTAATCCATATATACCTCCAAAGTAATATATGAAAAAAAGAGTAATCTGCTACTCTATATTTTCCACAATAAAATTATCACATAAATCCTTATATTTATTCAAATCTTCTTTATTCCTAACAGTCCATGTTAATATTAATTTACTTTTTTTATATTTTTGTATCCTTTTATTATTTAAATAATTATAATTAACAGATAAAAAATCTGGCTGTACTAAAAAATTAAATATCATTTTCTTTAAAACTACTTTCTTAATTATATTAATATTACTTTTACTAAAATCAGATACAAGTAATCCTCTAGGAATATTAGGGCATTTCTTTTTTAAATAAATAAGTGACTTAGGATTAAAACTTTGAAAAGCATATAAGCCTTTATAAGATTTCATAACATCGATTAATCTATCTTCTAATAATCCAACTTTATTATCATATTTTAACTCTATTAATAAAGGAACATTACCATCTACTAATTTAAGTACATCTTTTAAAAGTGGAATATGTTCATTAGAATTTAATAATTTTAAGTCTTTTATTTCATCATATGTAGTATCTTTAATTTTCTTATCAACACCAGTCATTCTTTTCAAATTATCATCATGAAAAACCACTACACTACCATCTTTTAACATGTGAACATCTAATTCTATAATATAATTATTTCTTATAGCCTCATTAAAAGCAAATACACTATTTTCAGGAGTAGTATTATTATGTAATCCCCTATGTGCTATTAAATTATTTTTTAAAAAACTTATATTCATTACCATTCACCAAAATTATTATATAATAAAACTAATAAAAAGTCAGTAACTATTTTACTAACTTCTTTACTTTATTATTAACTCTGTTTTGTATCAAACTTACAAATCTTTGTTGTAATTCCTTTTCTTCATCAGTATATTTAAAATTTTTTAAAACTTCTTTCAAACTAACAGTTTTAAAATTATAATTATCACTATTTCTCAAAAAATAACCATCTATACATTGCAAATTATCACTACCATTTAATTTAATATAATAATTAATAAATTCTCTCAAATTAGAATCAGATAAATCAATACCATATTTCACTGGAATACTAATATCCCTTCCAAATTCCTCAGCAAATATTAATCCACGCCTAGGCCCTATTCTATTACCACCACGTTCAATAATATTATACATCACACAATTTAAAAATTCTTCTCTTTGATATTCTTTATTATCATAATTTTTAATAGTATTTTCAATTTCTCTAAGATCAATAGCAATATCTAAACCTTGAAGATATGAATAAGCATCTTTAATATGCTTC
>JAEEGL012623348.1_pt1 | contig 26833 bp, 27 predicted proteins | sample 9134231 | NCBI WGS metagenome assembly JAEEGL01 (sample SAMN16246548, study PRJNA631951) | gut metagenome | biome: gut microbiome; feature: rumen; material: fiber-attached | host: Bos | place: Iran: Karaj | collected 2018-10 | reverse complement strand
GCCAACGCCGTCACAGTCTGTGTCCGCCTCGCGCGGGTCTGTGTGGTAACGCTTGACCTCCTCCCAGTCGGTGAGACCGTCGTTGTCCGTGTCGCCCGTGCCGTCGCCAAGGTCGCCGATGTATGACAATTGTAAAGTGGATAATGGAAAATGGAGAATGTTCGTTGTAGAGTTTTGCGGATCCAACGAATAAACGGACGAACGAATAAACGAATCAACGGACATCGCGGCTCCGCCGCGATAAAGGCCGATGCCGGTGAAGTTGGTCTGTGCGGGGTTGTAGTGGTATTCGATGTCGCCGTTTCGCTTGAACTCGGTCTGGAAGGAGACGGGCTGCGCGGTGTCACGGTCGCGGAGTGCACCTTCCCACGTTATGACGCGGGTTCCCCTGTCTGTGACGGCTGTCCAGATACGCGAGACATTGAATTCGGGCCAACGACTGGCCGGGAGGAATCCGTAAGAACCTTGAAGGGGCGCGTACACGGTGATGTTTGAGTAGGTGGTGTAAAGCGCAAACTCCTCGATAGGGATGCCTGGCGATGGCAACCGAACGGTAAGCGTTCCGTCTGTCTGCACCCAGACGGGATGCTCAAGGTCGAGGCCTTCGAGGGCAAGGCGGTTTGTCCAAGCATCGAAGAGCCAGAATCCGTCATCGTGCGCGCCGCGCCGCGCAATCCTCTCCGCGAGTTGCGCGTTGTCAGACATTGTCAGGTCGTGCGTCTCGTTGGTGCGGACGGCCGAGGCCGCGTAGCCAGTCTGACGCTCGGCGAACGTGAAGACGTTGGTGCAGCGCGAGGCCATTACCCCACCAAGTGTCCGCATCCCCTCGTCTATGTGGCCGCCGAGAATCTTGTCGGACCCGTAGGCCACGGCCGTCAGAACGAGGGCCGTCACGAGGCATCGAACGAGCCGCGAGGCCCCGCGCCACCACGCAGCCAGGGGCGCGTACACGCCGCGACGATGCTGGGCGCGGGTAATCGCCACCACGCCGAGGGTGGCCAAGAACAGGATGAGGTTGGGGATGATGTGCCTCATCGCATGATCAGCTGTGTACCGTCAGGAAACGAGCGCACTTCTAGGCTTTCCTGGGGCGGCGCGCAGCCCCTGGTTGTGACGCGTAGCATGTTCCACGAGGTCGCAGAAGGCAAGGCCATGCCGAGGGGATTTGGCAGAACGGAGACGTCGCCGTCTAGGAGCCGGATTTCGCGGATCAAGTCGTTCGGGCGGATGCCCAGCCTGAGCGTCACGGTCTTGTGCGCATCGGCGGTCGCAGGGAGCATCTCCACGCGGTTGGTGAGGCCCGGCGCGTCAAGGAACCAGTGCCCGCAATCCCACCCGAAGAGCAGCGACGCCTCGGCGGCGGAGAGACCGCCATCCGAAGGCGTGGCATCATGGCCGACGGCGACCTCCACGCAGTTCGAGGCCGTAGTGTCAAGCGTGAGCGAGACGGAAAACGAGCGGCTCGCGTCCAGGGCCGCAATGGCGATGTTCGTGGACGCCTCCGTGTCTGCAAAAGAAGATACGGGAAGCACTGGCGGCGCGATGCGCTCGGCAAATGCGGCTGCGGATAGGACGGAAAAGACAAGATGGAAAATGAATCGCTTCATGGCTTTCATTGTAGCAAAAACGCTTGCGAATGGTGTCTACTTCGCGCCTTTGGGTGGTTTGACAAGGTAATGCCATAACTATAGGGGTAAGCCGAAAAATGAGGTTTTTTGAGGCTGGCGCTTTTGGGGCTGAAAAGTGCGTTTGACGGCTTAAATAAAGGCTGAAATGCGTTTTTCGGCTTGAGAATAGGGGTAAAAGGATTTGGCAAGTTTTTACCCCTTGACGCAGACAGAATGCAAAAAAGGGGTAAAATGGGGGTATGGCGTGAAACACTATCCTAACCGCATGAATAAAGGGCGAGGCGCGTTTTTGGCGGTTTTTGAGTCAGAAAAGAAAAAGCCCCTTGCCGCTGAATTGGCAAGGGGCTTGCGGTTGGCTTGTAGAGGCTATCAGGCAACGCGCAACGCCTTTGCCCTATCATCAACCGCCAAAGCCCTCAGCGGCGCAATGTGGCGCGTATAGTAGGCTTCCGCGCAAGCCTTGATGATTGAGTGTATTTCGGTTTGTTCCTCTTCTGAAAGTATGCCTTTGATAAAGAATCCGTCATATATTTGGATAACTCTATATCCCCTTTCAATCAGCGCGGAAAATACATCTATGTAGATACATGATTCATGTAGGAAAATTTCAGAGCCGTATGATTTGCCTATTGCCGCTATCATTCCATTTCGCGCCATGCCTATGGTGTCAATTGCCGCGCGCCGACCATGCGCTTTAACAAATCTGTCGGTTTGATGAGTCAAGCGGAGTTGATGCGCAATTTGTTTTTCGGATGAACCGAAATATAAACGCATGAAAAAATACTTGTACTGCGTCCGCATGGTCAAAGACTCAAAGGGCTTGCCATACATCCGTTCATAAAGGTCAATTCCATTCTCAAGCCATTCGCCGTGATTGAGTAGGTAGTTGACGCGCGGGACACTTGACTTTACATCAACTTCCGTCCATTCCTCGCCAAACTTCGCTTGTAGCATTTCGGCCCTTGTATATGGGTCCATATCGGTTGCGCTTCCGTCTTTCGGTAGGCTTACCAAAGAATTGGTTGCGCGTATGCCGAGCTTTGTAATCATATCCCCTTTGGCGTTGCGCGTGATTGTCGGCTGAAACATGATTCTTTCATCCGGGGGAAGGTTGGCATTGATAGCCGCGACCTTTGCCGCATATTCAGCAAGTTGAGGGTATGTCTTATTCAGCCCATAGAGGGCGAGGGCGTCGGATGTGTTAGCCATTCTTGTCTTGCTTGAAAAGCGGAACTTGTAAGGGCTATTGCGGTAAGCCTCTTCGAGGGTTGCGTCTGCCTTGATTGCTTCCGCCTCTTCGCCCTGGGGCATTGGCAAGCCCTCTACATCATAGGCCGCAAACAACTGTTTCAAGACCGCCTGCGCTTGCTTATTGTATGCGTATTCTTTCGGATAAGGTGAAAACGCGCCGAAATGATATGTTTCTTCAAGGCATTTCAAAAGGCCGACTCTTTGCGCGGCATCCAATACGCGGCAGACTTCGCGCGGCGATTTGTATATCTGCGTCAGGTGTTTTGCCGTGCAACTGATCGACACAATGCTTATATCTTTGGTTGATGTTATGTATTGGTAGCATTCCACCAAAGTCTTTAACGCCGGTAGATGATTCCGCCACTTGCGGCCTAAAGCCTCTTTCATGGCCTCGCCATCGAGGCTTGGGAAATCTACACTTCCGAGGGCCAGGGCCTTGCGTCCGTCCTGCTTGACAATCTTTCCGTCAAGCGCGTTATGCCTGCCTTGCCAAACTTCGCCAAGCATTTCGGCTAATAATTCATTTTGTTTCATGTTTTATCCCTTGTTGCTTCCCTTGTTATAAAATAATGCGCGGAAGGCGAAAACAAGGGAAATGGAACGCCTTTTCGGCCGGTAGCTACTCCTGGCCTATCCGCGCATGGTTTTCAGCATAAGGACGGAATATAAAAAAATCCGTTATGCCTTACCTATATTCTAACAGGAATTTCGGCCATTTCGGAGGCAGATTAAAAGATTTTTTCATCATTTCATAAAATGCTTTATTTCTAATGATTTATGCGAATCTGTCCACTAATGGATATATATTGATTTCCTTCTTCCTCTTCTACCTCTTCAAAGAGATTAAAAGAAACATCATCATAAAAGAGAGACACCTAAAAAAAGAGAATCAATCTAAATCATCATCTTAAATCAACTTACATCATCTAAACAGAATCAGACTAAACAGAACTAAAACATCATCTTAAAGACATGGACAGACTAAAACCTAAATCATCTAACTTAAATCATACTCTAAATCAAAATCATCATCTTTTTCAGACACCTTTTTTTCATCCTGAATCAAAGAACCAAAACAAAAAGTCTTTTGCGTCGCAAGAGGGGTAGCGAAGCGTTAAGCCCCTCTTGCGTTTAGCGCGAGCGTAGCGAGCAATCTATCTACATAGCCCCTCTAAAGCCTCTACAAGCCCTCAGAACGGCTTTTAACTAGTCAGATGATAAAACATCCATCAAACACCATAGACACCTCTTAAAACGCCCCTAAACGGCATTAGATTACAGACTCAAAACAAACCTATCATCATCATCTTTTTTATCCGTTTACGGATTTTTTTATATTTGGTGTTTTTAGCGAAGTTGAAAACAATTGGGAAATGGATTTCAACTTTCAGAAACCAAAAAGAAAGGGAAAACCTATGAACAAAACAGAGGGCAAAGTCGCCCTTATAGAAACTAGACTTCATCAACCTATAACAAAGGTGCTTGAAAAATTCAAATACCCTCAGCCGGTAAGAGACTTGTTTACCATGTCTGAAACAGAATGGCAAGCAACCTACCCGAAAGAGGCCTCTAAACTCCAAAGTCATTTGAAAAGTCATGAAACGCGGACTATATCAGACCTTGGAAAAGAGACTTGTCTTGCATGGATATTAGAGGATTTGACGGCCCTCAATGCAATCAGAATAGGCAGAAAAGTTAAGCGCAACGGTTCCGACGCCGACCGCGTTTTTACCTATCATTCACAGACTAAGGCGAAGCCGGATTTATTGGTATCAGCCGACAAAGGAAAGACATTCCGCAAAGTCGAAGTCACGGCGAACTATACCGACTTTTTCCAAGTCAACGGCTATCAGTCTTTTCGCTTTCAGAAACTCCAAAACATGAAGGCCGACAACGCAATCTTGCTAACTCTTGACCTTTACTCAAACCGCCTATATACCGCCGAGGCCGCCGACCTCTTTTCATCATCCGCGCAAGGCGGAAAGTTTTGGAAGAGGGAGGAGCGCGTAACTTTTGACCATGCAATCTTACGGCGCGAAGGCGAGGCAATCTTGATATTGCCGGTCAAGTGGAGGCAGATTCCAGAGGGCTTTTGGCGCGTTTGAGGGTTGACGGATTTTTTTATATTTGGTCTTAAAGCGGAGGTAACAAACCATGAATGAAAATGAGGCAGTAATCACGATAAACGGACTAAAAGAAAAAGTCGAAAACTATTACCAACACATTCAATTCCTGCAAGGGCAATTAGCAACGGCCAAAGACCTTTTGCAGAGCGTTGAAACCAAACTAAAGATAAAGCGGCGTTGGGCTGAAATATGGGCATGGGTGGCGGCATTGCTTGCGGCGCTTTTGGCTATCAAATGTTTCTAAGCAAAGAGGGGGAAAAGGATATGTTTTGCAATAGGTGTAAATGGGATGCCTCCAATGGGGGCAGTTTGTCCGACCGTCAAGCGCATTGTCCGCAATGCAAATGGGAGGAACCGCCGTCAAGCGGTGATTACTCATTAGAGGCGGTGTCCTGGGGCGAGGATTACGCAACTTTACATCAAAAAGAGGTTGAATCAACCGACATTGTAAGCGAACTAAACCTAGCCGAGAATCAAATAAAACTGATACTTGATTTTGTCGCGAAAGTCTGCGCTTTGGATGTTTTGGATCGGCTGATAATTTTTGCGATGATTGACGGAGGCGGCGACAATAACGCGCTAGTCGAATCAACTGGACTGACAAGGCAGACAATCATAAACCACCGCAAGAAACTTGAATCAGATGACTATTGGAAAGGCTTTCTCAAGTTGGCGCATATTGCCCCGCGTCACACAAGACCGAACCGGAAGAAAGCGGCTTTTCCGAAAGGGTTGAGGTTAGAGCAGATGTCTAAACTTGGAGCGAAGCAGAAAAACAACAAAGGGCGGCGAAGGCAAAAGCAAACCTTGAAGCCATACATGAGACAGTAAAAAACGCGAAGAGGGCTTAAAAATGAAAGTAGAGACAAAAGCAGAGTTAAGGCGAATTGTTAAAGTATCATCCGAACGCATTTCAGAACTTGAAAAACAGTTGATTGCGGCCATAGACGATGAAAAGCAATCAAAAAACAAGTTGATAGTCAGCATCATTTGCAATGTGATTTTGGCAATTTTGCTTGCGTTGCGTTTCCGCCTTGTCGGCGCATAGAGCGGAGGTCAAAATGAGCCAATGCCACACATGTAAATTTGATTCGCGCAACGGCGGCAGTGTGTCCGACCGGCAGGCCCATTGCTTGACTTGCAAATTCCAAGACTGCCATTATTCGCATCTGCAAGGCAAAGCCGCAGACGGAATGCCGCGACAGATTCCGCTTGATGCAGTTAATGATGCGGACTATTTGCTTTTGAATAAGTTGGAACCTGAATCCAATGACATACTTAAAGATTTGGAGTTGGAAGAGAATCAAGTCAAGCTGATAATGGATTTTGTGTCAGCGTTTAGCAATCTGCCTTTGCGCAAGAGGCTAACGGCACTTGCTTTGCTTGAGTATGGCGGCGACGCCAACACCGAAATTTGCAAGGCCACCGGCCTTTCGAGGTCTTGTGTAGTTTCGCACCGAAATTACTTCGAGGCCGATCCTTTTTGGAGTAAGTTGTTAAAGCGCGCAACCGTCTTTAATCAGCGAAAGCGGAAAGTCTTCGACACCTCAAAAAGAGGCCAAAAGAAAGGCGCGAAGTTGGGAACATACAAAAAATGGAAAGTCGAAGGCGAGGGCGGAGAGAATGAGCATATTTGAAAAAGACCTTTTTGGTAGGTCAAAGCATGAAACAGCCCTTGCGCGAATCAAAAACTTTTGCGAAGGCAAGCGCGTACTAGTCGCCTTTTCCGGCGGAAAGGATAGTCAAAGCTGTTACCACCTTTGCAAAGAGGCCGGTATCGAGTTCAGCGCGCAATATTCCGTGACGCGATTTGAACCGCCGGAACTAATCCAATTCATAAAAGCGAATTATCCAGATGTGACTTTTCGAAAGGCGTTTGGAAAAACACTTGTAGATGATATAGCCTTGCACGGCTTGCCTACACGGTGGGCGCGATGGTGTTGCGACGCCAAACACGCCAAAACAGAGGGCTTTGACATTGCCGTTATAGGCGTTAGGGCGGAGGAGTCGCCAAAGAGGGCGGCAACATGGCGCGCTTTCGGTTATAAGCCGGATCATACCGCGTATGTTTGCCCCATAATCGACTGGACGACGGCCGATGTTTGGGAATACCTTTCATTTGTCGGCGCAAAGCATTGTTGCCTATATGATGCGCCTTTTAATCTCAAAAGAATTGGTTGCGTATGCTGTCCCCTCGCATCGGCAAAGCAGATGCGAGGGGAGGCGGAGATATGGCCGAAATCGGCGGCAATGCTTAAAATGGGCGCGAAAAAGTTTGTTGAGCGCATGGCCGCGCAAGGCTTTGTGACGGCGCGCGGCAAGCCTTGCGCCGACTGGTGCAAGGCCGAAAATCCCGTAGAAGAGTTTTGGGGGCGGTGGCTTGCGACCGGTCAGACGGCAAAGCCGATAGACTGGCGACCGGACGGCGGCGAAGATGATGCCCCTTGCCTTTTTGCCGGTACCGGCTTTTCGGAATCAGACGGAGGCGGAGAGAATGAAAGCATTTCATGAGTGGCGCGAAGTCAAAGTGCCGACTTTTTGCACCTCAGACATAGGCCATTTCTTTGTGGTTGGTGATTTGAAAAAAGAAGAGGCTGAAAAGATGAAAGTTGATGTATTCCACCGCTGGGGCGAAGTTGACGAGTTAGGTGACATTGCACCGGCCCTCTTGTGTCAAGATTACCACAATATATGGATTGTCGGCGGCGAGGTTGCCGCCGATTTAGGCGGCTGGGGCGAAACAAGCATTGACAGTCAACTTGCACGGTTCCGCTATGAGCGCGAAGAAGGCGGCCCATACCTGCCCGGACTGGGGCCGGAGGGGGCAAATTCTCATTTTTGAGAAAGGTACTGTCAGAGGGTGACGGCGACACCTCGCATCGCGGCAGTTTCCAGAAAAACTAACTAACCGAAAGCAGATTACAAAAGATGAAAAATCCAAAGAAACAGACGGCGGCAAAGCCTCGCGGACGGCCTCGCAAAAATCCGCTTGTCAGCGTGGCGAACCAAAAGCAAGGCACCTACACGCAGACCGCGAACGCCGCTAAACAAATGCGCCATGTAGCGGCCTTGAATGACATTGGGCCGTTACCCCCCATAGCAGACCAAAGCCGCAAAGATAGAGCGGCAACGGATGTAGAGTATTTCCTCAAAACCTATTTCCCCCAAGTTTGTTACCGTCCTTTTTGCGCGGCCCATTTGCAACTGCTTAAAGATGCCGCCGAGGTGATTCTTAATGGCGGCCGGTCTTGCAGTTGCTTTCCTCGTGGAACCGGGAAAACCTGTTTGAATTTGCTACTTGCCTTATGGAGCATTCTTTATCATAGAAATTATGTGGTTTTAATCGGCGCAACGGCGGCGAGGGGTAAGCAACTTTGCGACGATATAAAGACGCACCTACAAAGCCCTCTATTGGTTGAGGACTTTCCCGAACTGATAGCCTTTCAGAAATTGCAAGGCATAAGTCAGAGGGCGAAGAATCAAACAAGTTGCGGCGTTTTAACTCATGTCGGCTATTCTTCAAATAGTCTAGTATTCCCAACCTTCAACGGCATTGAAACAAGCGGAAGATGCATCCATTGCGCGGGGCTGACTGGAAGCATTCGCGGCTTGCATAGGGTGACGGAATCGACTAGCGCAACGGCGAACACAAGCACAATAATACGCCCTGATTTGGTCTTATGTGATGACCTCAGCAAACGCGGAAGCCTTGCAGAGACGGAAGCGCGCGAAAAGCTACTTAATGCGGATGTTTTAGGCCTCGCCGGTCACGATGTAGAGATTGCCGCCCTTTACACCGGCACAATCATAGCGGATGATGATTTGACTTCGCGCGTTTTGAATAACCCCGCTTGGCGTGGAAAGAAATACAAAATCATTGACACCTTTGGAGATGAAAGCCGTTGGAAAAAGTTTGATGAAGCTTGGAAAAAAGAAGCATCCGGCGAAGCCCCGGCAGGTTCAAGCGCGGCGGAGTATAAGAAGCTTCAACCGCTTCTAACTGACATAACGCCCCTTGATTCCAACCTCTTTGGCAAGGGCGAGGTTGACGCCATACACCATGCGCGCATCAAATTCTTATCGGTTGGTGAAACTGCCTTTGCAAGCGAATATCAGAATGAACCATTGCAATTAAGCGTTGGCGTTGATTATAGTTTGTCCGTTTCAGATGTCTTGAAAAAAGGCAATGGGCTAAAGCGCTTTCAGATTCCAGAGGATGCGGTCAAAGTCACATGCGGAATAGACGTGAATAAATACGCGGTTTCCTACTGCGTCGCCGCTTTTACTCCGCAATCGACTTGCTATGTCATTGACTATGGATGGCACACGCCGCGAAAGAATCAGCCTATCTTTACAAATGCCGACAACGCCGAGGAAAAAATCATAGCCGCCATTTCGGAAGTTTTAGACAAGGTTTTTACGGCACCATACGGCGGCGAAGTCGATATGATATGCGTTGATTCAGGCTTTGCCGCCAATGCCGTGTATAACGCCGTAGATGCCGCCCGGAAGAGGTACAAGGGTAAACGCATCTACCCTAGCAAGGGCTGGTCTTCTGATCGGTATGAGTTGCCGCGAAATCGGAAAATGATTCTTTCGAGGGGCGAAGAGTGCGACCTTAGAAAGGTCTTTCCAACCGGTTACATTCTTCATCTCAATTCAACGCATTTCAATATCAAGGTGCAGAAAGCCTTTCTTTTCGCAAGTGGTACAGACGGCGAAATAACACTTTTTGGGGACGGCAAAAAACACCGGCCTTTTGCCGAGCAGATATGCAACCAAGAGCTAACGCGCTTGACTACTAACAAACTTGGCAAGCCCTCCGCGACATGGGACATACACGGACACAATGAGGCGCTTGACTGCCTCAGCCTTTGCGTAATGGCAAACACATTGCAACTAATCACACTACGCGGCGGCAAGGCTGACATGGGCGAAAAGAAGCCCTCAGAGCGCGGCGAAGCGGCAAAGGGTACGGAGGCAAGCAAAGACGGCGGAGAAGCAAACACGGCGCAATCTGGCGAGACTGAAAGCGAAGATAAGCCGCTGACTCTTTCGCAACTTTGGAAGCGGCGGCAAAGCAAAGGCAATTGGGCCACAAATTGGAACTAAGCCGCCGACCTCAAAGCAGAAGATAAAAGCCCCTATTTGTTAGGGGCTTTTTTTACTTTTAGAGGAATTGAAAAGATGAATGAAACATATACCTTCAAAGAGGAGCAAACATCCATACTTGCTTTGTTGGCTAGAAAAGTTGGTTGGGAAAACCGGTACACGCAATCATTAAATCAATTGGATGATTTAATCGCCAATTTTGTGGCGGACGGCTGCCAACACATAACAAACATTAATGGCGTGACCTTTCAGTATTCGACGCTTGATGAACTTTTGAAGTTGCGCCAGACCTTGAAAGGCTTAAGCGATGTAACCAACCAACGCGCAGGCCTTCAAAAGCCCATGCAAAGAATCAAGATGCGCCTATTTGTGTAGAGGTAAAGAACCATGTTAAATCAAATAAAGAACGCCGTAAGACGCGCCCTAAAGCGCGAAGAAAAGACAGAAGAAAAGGCGGTTATTAAGTACGTTCCGATTCCGATTGTAAGGGGCTATGATGCCGCCGCAAATTCAGACTTGCTTGCTAATTGGCGAGGTAGCGAAGCCCTAAGCCCTGCCCTAATCCGCAATGAACTGCCCATAGTAAGAAAGAAGTGCCTAGACTTGTACCTTAATAGCGCGTTATGCCGCCGGGCCATGCAGATATATGTGAATAACATTGTCGGCGAGGGCATAAAGATAAGCGCAAATGTAAAGAGCAAAGACGGCAGAGCGGACAATTTGAACGCCTCAGATAGCCTTGAAGATGCTTGGAATTTATGGGCGAAGACTCCGAAATATTGCCACACTTCTAAGCAATTCACTTTAACGCAGATTTTGAAAAAGGCGGTTAATAGTTGGATGCTTGATGGAGAGGCTTTCATCAAAGTTTCTAGGGGGGAAAATGATAACCCCTTTGGGGTGTCAATTGACCTTATACGCGCCGACTTTGTGGCGGTTGATTACTGCCAGAAACTAGACGCAGATAAAGAGGTTAAAAACGGCGTCGAAGTCAATTCCAAGACCGGCGAAATATTGGCCTATTGGTTGTATAGCGAAGTCAGCAACACCGGCCGCCCCTATGGGCATAAAGAGCGCATTCCGGCGGCTGATATACTACATCTTTACAGCCCTGAAACAATCGGTCAATTGCGCGGCTTTCCAATCTTCGCGAGTGTAGCATCTACAATCAAGCAATTGGACGCATACCGCGTTGCAACCATTACGGCAAGCCGCCTTGCTTCCATGTCTGTAGGAGTTTGGAAAATGGCGGACTCAAGCGCACTTGACCCGCTTCAAGTCGCGGAATTGGGCGACGACGGAAACCTAAAGGCAAGCACCTCGCCGGGTGAAAATGTCATTGCGCCCCCCGGCTGGGATTTTGAAGCGACCACGCCGCAATTTCCGACTGCTACTTATGATACGTTCAATCTTGCTTTGATCAGAGACATTGCTAGCGGCCTAGGTGTCTCGAATGTCTCTTTGAGCCAAGACCTCCAAGGCGTTTCTTACTCTTCAATTCGGCAATCTGAATTAGAGAACCGCCGGAACTTTATCGCATGGCAAAGCGACCTTATAGAGATGGTCATTCAGCCCCTTTTCGAGGGCGTTGGAAATTGGCTTGACTGCTACGCATTAAAGCATGATGTACCGTTTGCCGAGGTTGAAAAGATGCGCTTTGCCGTAAGTTGGCAGGGGCCCCGCTGGCAAAACATTGATATACAGTCAGAGGCAACCGCAATGAAGTTGCTTGCAGACGAAAACATTATCAGCAAAGAAGCATGGGCGAAAAACCTTGGCTTTGACTACTACACCAATCTTGCGAATGCGCGAGACGAAAAACAATGGCGCGAAAAACTAGAACTTGAAACCAAAGCAGAAGATAAAACGGCGAATTAAAGAGGGATTAAAAGAAGTTATGAAAATCAATTTGAAAAGAGAAATCAGCCTTGCCGACTTCGACGGCGAGAACGTGAAGAAAATAACCATATCGACCGCCACGCCTTGTGAATCCTACATCGACGGCAAGCGCGTTTTTGTGGTCCTTGAACACAATGAAAACGCGGTTGATATGGCTTGGATTTCGGACGGATGCCCAATCCGCTACTTGCACGGCGGCGATGTGGTAGCGCGCGCCCTTGATGTGCATTTGGAGGGTGACGCCCTTGTAAGTGAAAATGTGATTTGGGGGGACGGCAACGCCGCGCAAAAGGTCAAGGCGGACGTGCTTTCAAAAATCCTAACCAATATCAGTGTTGAAGCGGACTATAACGGGGAAGACTGCTTTATTCAGCGCGGCGGCGAAGCCGACACAATCATTGTCCGCAAGTGGCGGCCTTTGTCTTGCGCAATTGTGGTAAATGGCGCGGATGTCAATTGTAGAATTGAAAGAGAGTATCAGGACGGCGAAGAAAAGAAAGAAGCAGAGGGCGAAGCAGTTGAAGAGGGCGAAGCAACGCCGACCGAAACCGCCGAAACAGTTGAAGAGGAAAAGGCAGAGGGCGAAGCAGAAGAGGAAAAGGCAGAGGGCGAAGCAGAAGAGGAAAAGGCAACGCCGACCGAAACGCCGACCGCTGAAACAGTCGAAGAGGATGCCGCCGACAATGCCGAAAATAACGCCGTAGAGGGCGAGGCAGACGGCGAGGCTATACAGACAGAGGAAACCGCAACGGAAGCCGCCACGGAAGCCGTAGAGGGCGAGGAAAACGCAACCGCCGAAAACGTCACGCCGACCGCATCCGAAGAGGCCGAAACCGAAAACAAAGACGCGGAAGAAATTAAATCTTTGGCTAGACATTACTGCATTTCTGATGCCGTAGTAAATGAGTGGTTAGATAAAAATATCTCTTTAATAGAGGTCAAAAAGCAGATTATGCGCGGCCTCAAATCTGAATGTTGCAAGTTGTACCAACAATCAATTTCTAGTAATAAAACCGGAGAAACAAAAAGAATGAAATACTCAATTACACGCGCCCTCAAGGGCAGAAAAGAAGAGATGGCCGTTTCCGCCGAACTGGCGAAGATTTGCGGACGCGAGCCAAAGGGCGCATTTATTGTGCGTGATTACACTAGCTTTAACTCTACGGAAGGGGCCGGACTGGTTCATAATGAACATGACTATACGCGCTATGTTCCCGAATTGCTTTCTTCTGTAATTTTGGGCGAGGCTGGCGCAACCGTCCTGGATGGACTTGTCGGGAAAAGTCTAACTTTCCCCGTGGCCATGGAAGGTGCAACCGGCAATTGGATTTCCGAAGACGGCACGGTCCAGGGATCAGAGCCTAAGGTTGGAAGCCTTACCCTTACCGCTAAGACCTGCGCAACGTCGGTGCCGATTAGCCATGACCTCCTCAATAGCGGCCTTCCTCAGGCCGATGAGATTGTTACAAACATGGTCTATGATGGTTTGGCGCGCCTGATTCAGAAATCGGCCCTTGCCGGTTCCGGTGAAGGTGCCGAGCCGACCGGCATTGTTAACGCGGTCACGCCTACGGAATGGACGAACACGCCGACCTATGCGGAACTTGTCGCCCTTGAAGGCGCCATTCCTGATGGCGTTGATTTGGCGCGTTGCGTTTATGTCATGCGCCCCGCAATGTTTGCGAAGCTCAGAACGGTTGCAGTTGGGGATCATGCCTTTGCCGCTGAATTTATTGACGGAAAATCATACGTCCTTAACCGCCGCGCTTTGCTTACTTCGGATGCCCCGGCCGACACCGTGATTTTTGGTGACTTCGCCGGCCTCTACATTGGCAACTTTAGCCCAATTGATGTGTTTGAGGATAAATATTCCGGGAGCAATAAGTTGCAGGTCAAGATTATCGGTTCCGCCGATGTCGGTATCGGAGTCATTGCAAACCGCTTTGCGGTTGGCGTGATTGAGGCCGAGGCATCTTCTTCCAGCGCCGAGGAATCTTCTTCCAGCGGCGAAGCCTAAGAGTGTTAGCGCCTTGCGCTGAATCTCCATTAAATCAAACTGCCTGAAAAACCAAATCAAAGACAAGTCTAAAGGCGCAAGGTTTAGCCCCTTCCCCTGAAAAAGGGGAAGGGGCTTTTTAATAGAGAAAGAGGGTAAAGAAACATGGACTTTAACAAGGCTATAAATTCAGTACCGACCGCACTGCATGTAAAGATTCTTGACGCGAAGGGCGAAGAAATCGACGCCGTTCTAACTTCCAATAACTTTGATAAAAACGCGGGACAGTTTGGAATTACAACGCGCGGCCAGGACTCTATTTTAGTCCAATACGCCATGCCGATAGAACTAACAGAAGGCGGCAAAATCACCTACAAAAACGCCGAGGGCAAAGAGGTTAGAAGGCGTATAGACGATGTTTCCGCCTGCCCTTACTTTTTGCAAATACACCTTGGGGAAACTTGCTAACATGCCGAAAGCAATACAGATTTCGGAGCAATCCGTAACGCAGTTAATGGCGGCTATGGATGCGCATTTGGCGTATAGCAAAAAGTCGATGAAAGCCTCTTTGCTTTACGCCGTCCAAAAAGTCTTGTATCACTTACGCGCGGCGACCAAAAAGGCGAAGCCGACCGCATCAACAAAGCAGCTTGAGAAAGTAAAGGGCGAGGCGGTTTTAAACCATTTCCCAACTATCCATGTAAACAAAGCGCGTGATTACTGGATAGCGCATAGCGACCGGCAAGAAGACAACGGCGCTTTAATTCCGCGTTGGTATCTATCATGTAGAAAGCATAGCAAGAGTGAAGCGGCGAAACAACTAAAGCGCAAGCACGCCGGACTTGCAAAGCTTGTATGGTTTAGCGGCTTGAAAAAGGCGAAGATAAACGCGCCCTCAGAGGCGGCAACCGGGGCCGACACTATGAGCATAGCAAGCGCAAATGTGACCTTTGCCTTGACTCAAAACGCCATAGGCTGGCAGGCGAAAATAACAAATCACTTGCGCTATGCGACGGAAGCCTTGACAAGCCCCAACGCCGTAAACAACGCCGTAAGCATTGCCGCCGCTGAAATGATGCGAAACTTGAAACACTTACTAGAAAAGAAGCTTGGAAAGGACAAGTAAAGATGAACTGTTTTTCTTCTGTTATTGAAAACGCCCTAAAGGCAACTATCGTGAAATTTGGTGATAACACAATTCCTGAAACATGGCTACGGACTTCATTAAATAACATCGACTATAGGCACATGGACGCAACGCAATACTTCCCCCAAGTATTGATTCAATGTTCAACCAAATATCAGGAAAGCGAGGGCGCAACTTTAGCGGTTGACATTCAACTTGATTGCGCAACCTACTTTGAAGACGATATTACATGTACGCAGTTAAACGCGCTAATGGCGACAGTCGAAAAGGTGCTTGACCGCTTCTATTGGGGCGATGATTCAGACGATGCGCAAGCATACTTTGCAAGCCTTGTCTGCAATGAATTTCCAAACTTCTGCTTTGGCGGTTTGACGCCTAATCAATCCGGCTATGTGACCATTCAGGACGGGGCGCAAGTCTTTAGCTATGCGGCAACCATTCATTTCACTTTAAGACGCGGATAAAGATAAAACGCGCTTAGTAATAGAGGCTTTACAAGATGCAGACCGATTGCAAATACTTTGGCGGCGAAGTGAAAAAGGAAATACCTTGCCATTGCGTGGTAAAGCGGTTTGCAACCTTTGTTAAATGCCTTGAGACCGGCGGCGAAGTGCGTGAAATACTTTGCAAAAAATCATGTCCTTTTTATGAATTGAAAGAGAAAGAAGATAAAACAAAATGAGCGAAGATTATACTACTAGGGATGGTTCATCTTCCACGGCGGCAACCTTTGGAACGGACGGCGGAAGCTGCCCTTGCGTTACTGGCGCGCCGAGGTCGTACACAGAAGCTGATTATAGTAAGCAGAGGGCCGACCTTGTAGACGCGAACGGATCAGTAAAACAAAGCACTTACTACGGCGCCGGAAGCATCAAGGAACATACTGCTACTTTCGCCCTTGATTGTTCCGGGGCCATAACCTCGCCGACATTGGGCGCAAGCGGAGTGTCTGAAATCTCTATCAGCACAAGCAATGGTGACTGGCCTCAGGTCACGGTCAAATGGTATACCGGCCTTCCGCAGTGCCAGAGCGGATGCACCTACGCCGTGACCGTGCCGACCGTGCAAGGCAAGCGCATGGCGCAAGCCCTGGGATTTACTGTAACTGGTGATGTACAGTCTTCCACATGGACGGCCTCGGCACAGTTGAATTTACTCTTAGACGGCGACGGCGAACCGGTCGCCTATGCGTTTAGCGGAGGCACCATAACGGCGAGTGTTGAAGCGGTTGGAGGCACTATCAGCGCGGGGTCAGGAATGACTATCACGAACAATACATCTAGCGAATCTAATACCGGTTACGCCACAGTTTCCGCAACTGGTGAGCAGGTCTTACAAGGTACGCCGGTAAGCGGTTCTTAATTGGTGGCGATGCGCCGCAAAAGCCCCTAGAGACTAGGGGCTTTTTTACTATTAGGGGGAATGCTTCAAGATGCGTTGGAAATTGACAGATTTGGCAGAGTCTCAGATTGAGAAATTGAAGGCGGACGGAATCGAAGTCACGCCGCAAGAGGTGTTAGACATTCAAGCCTTGAGTTTGGAGGCTATAGGCGAGTTTGAAGACGGCACCAGGATCAATGGGCGGCCGGTTTGTGTCGGCAATGTGGCGTTATGGCCCTTGACAATTGCCGCCTCAATATGGCGCGAAGAGGTAGAGGGCTTGCTTGATGATGCCGACTATAACTCAAGGCTTTTTGTGCTTGCTTATGCCATGGCGAACGGCCATGATAAAGCCGCATTAGAAGCGCATGGCCGCGAAGCGGCAAAACAAGTTTACAAATGGACAAAGGGCTTGACTTGCGCAACCGCCGACTTATTAAACGCCGTTAATGAAGTATTGGGCGACAAGCCGCGCGTGACCTTTGACGGCGAGGAAACGGACAAAGACCACGCGGCGGGGCCTTCATATTTGGCTGAAACTGCGCTTGCTATTTTCGGTACAAATCCCGAAATATGGCTTTATCAATTAAGCATTGAAGCGGTGGCGGATATACTGGCGAAGCATTACGCATTGAATCAGCGCGGCAACGGCGCAAGTAAAAAGACAGTCGAGGGCTTGCGCAAACTTTCCAAATATGTACATGATTTGAGGATGAAACACCATGGCGAAAATTGATGTTCAAATTCAATCGGTTCTAAACAAAGCCGGTTTTGAATCCACGGCTAAAGCAGTTAAACAACTTCAAAGCGAGGTTGACGGCGCATCAAACAACTTTGATAAATTTGACCGCGTTTCCGGCACGGTTGCAAGCGCAATCAAGGGCGACATTGGCGGCATAAGCAACGGCCTTTTTGGGCTGACAAAATCATTAAAGAATGTCGGTGGCGCTTTAGGCGGTTTAGCACAAGCCGCCGGTCCTCTTGCGCTTATTGCGACAGTTGCAACGGCGGCTTGGCAGGCTATTAAGACACTTCAAGACCGCATCAAGAAAGCGCGTGAAGAGGCGGAGGCGGCAAGGATAGCGAAGCAAGCGGAAGACCTTAGAGACCTGAAAACAGTTTACTCAGAATTGACCGCGCAAATTGAAAGGTATTCCAAAGCGCAAACCATAGCCGCCGATAACGCAGTTAAGATGCAGAATGCCGCCAATGGCCTCCAAAATTCAAAACTTGGGGCCGCGCTGAATGCCGAATTGCGCAACGCGCGAAACGGCGAAGAGCGCGAACAGATAAAGCAAAAATACTCACGATATGCGGAAGATTTGAAGGATGCACAAGCCCTTAAATCAATTGAATTGGAGATGGCGAAGAATCAAGCGGAGATAGCCAAACAAGAGAAACTGGCAAGCGAAGCCGCGCGTTTTTACAATTCCCAACTTGACGCAAAAAACCGATTGATAGATGCGACGGCGAAGAAGATAGCAAACGCCGAGGGCTTTACCGGCGGCATGGGTGAAGCCATGAACCAAGCCGCCAATGATTCCGCCGTAAAAGAAGCCGTTGCCGCTGAAAAGGCGGCAAGGGCGAACGCTGAAAACGCAAGAAATGAATTAGCGAAACTCAAGGCCGCGCAAGATGTCTTGAAGGTCAAGCAAGCCGAGGTCAAACAAAACTCAGAAAACGCAAGGGCGGCAAGAGAGATTGAAGATAAAGCGAAGCTTGAAAAAGAACATGAGGAGGCTTTAAACGCGGCATTGAAGACCAAAGCCGACCTTGCCGACAAAGTGGCGAAAGCGGAAGCGGCGTTGGTGAGGGCACAAGCGCAAGAGGAAAACAAGGCGCGAACAAAGGAATTGCAGAATCAACTTGACCTTTTGAATCAACAAGTTGCCAAAGCAAAGGAATTGCTTGGCATTGCGAACCAAAACAACGGAGGCAAAGGCCGCGTTGAAAATGTGGCGCAAGCGGAGAAACAAGCCGCCAAAGAGGCAAAAGAACTTGACCGCCAGAGAAAAGCCGATGAACGGCGTTTAGAGTCGATTGAAAAGCGAAACCTCGGCGGACGGTTTGCGCGCGATGTAAACGGCAACTATTATTTGCGGTCAATGACCGGTGAAGACATTACCGGCGTACTCAGCAAAAAGGATGCGGAGTTTGTACGCAGACTAAATGAAATCAACGCGGCGGAGAATGCCGCAAACATGGCAAACGCGAACATTAACGCCGTAAAAGGCCAAATTGAAGCGGCGCAAAACGCGCTTGCGCCTGATGCGGTAGAGGCCGCGAAAGATGCGGTCAAAACCGCAAAAGAAGAAGCGGAAGCGGCGCAAGAAACAATCGACAATATAGAAAACAAGTTTGCCGCCGACATTGTTTCTCTTGAGGAATCATTCGCGAGTTACCAAGAGGAATTGAAAGGCGTTATAGAGCAAATCAACGCGCCCGCCGTCGGCGCTGTTGAAACATTGAACGCGAACTTTGCCGACCTCAAACAAACATTGAAACAACTTTTAACCGCGCAATAAAACGGAGGGCTTGAAATGGTAGATATTTTGCTTGAAAAGATTATCAACAAACAAAGCCGCTACACTTTCAGCGGTTCGAGCCTTGATCTAAATTGGGCGCATCAAACGCGAGTGCAGACGGTGGAAACGCACCGCTACAAAGGCACTAAAGCCGAGGTTGAGGCAATGCTTGACGCGACCGGCCAAAGCAATACAGTGTTACGCAAGAGCGATGGGCCTTGGTATGAGACGGATGTTATACAGACTACAAGCACCAATTGGCAGACAGTCGCAGAGGGGTAAAGCAATATGGCAGGCGGCCAGATAGACGGATTCTTTAAAAAGGCGAAGCCGGGGCAACCTCTTCGCGCTTTGGCGAATGTTGACAATCTCAACAAGGTTGCCAACATCATCAATGATATATCCGGCGAGGGATGCACCATAGAAAAGCCCAAAGACGGCGAACCATGGATTATCCATGTATCTGACACAGTTTCAGACAATGAACCGCTTTTCCAAAAGAAAGAAATGCAATGCGAAGTCAGCGCGGCGAATATTGCCGTATGGGTTGAAAGCAATAATCGCATCTGGGCGCGGAATGTCGCAATCTATGTTAATGGCCTTGCGGTTACAGTTACCGGCACATTGCCTTATTGGTGGACGGCGACCGCTGGCGTAAAGTACATGTACATACTCCAGCACTTTAACAGCTATGACATGGACGCAGACGGACAGTATAACGGGAATCCGATTTATCTTTATGCGACTGATGTAAGCGGCATGAGCTATGAAAATGCCATTGTCGCAAAGATACCTTATTGCCGCGTTGAAATTCCGATTGTTGGCGAACCGCCGATAATAAAGAATCTGCTTGAAGGGCCTCTTAATCTCTACTGTTACCGGGGCGACTCAGAAACAAGGGCTTTTGCAGAAAGCCCCGCAAATCCTGAAAGACAAAAGCCGAAATCAAAAACCATTGACCATTCAAGCGGCGGCGAGTTGCCGCTTAAAGTGCGCAACATATCAGCGGCGGCAGACGGTTACTATAACGCATACCCCAATGGCCGCTACACTATCGAAAGTAGTAGCGGTAGCGCCGAGGTTGTTTGGAATGAACCGACCCCGGAGCAAAGCAAGAATAACGCAAAACTTTTGCTTTTGCGGTACATCAATAAAAGTTTAGGCACACCGCACGGCCTGCCCTATTGGGTGACGCTGAATCAGTTTCTCCACAATTCCGAAACTTGGATTGAAGATCACACGGTAGAGGAAATGGAAAGTTCCTCAACAATTGCCGATGTAATCAGCCCATGGGCTTGGGAAATCTACCTTGAAAATCCGGGGCCGTATGAACCTAAATTAACCAATGACCCTGAATCAGAAACGCAGATATTAGCCGCCGTCAAAGACGCAAGCGGCAATTGGGTTACAGTCGCTGACATAGTAGTAATGCAGTCTGATTTGGACGCGGCGCTTGAGGATTGGGAAGACCTCAGCGCCGATGCCGAGGCGGTTGTTTCGCAAATTGAAAATTTAGATGAAGCGGCAAGCAGTGCAAGCGCAATGGCGGATGAAGCGGCGTCAAGTGCAAGCGCGTTTACAGATTATACGGCGCAAGCCGCATTAGCCGAAAGCGAAGCGCAAAGCGCGGCGTTGGAAGCGGCGGAACTGCTAACAGAGTTTGGCGCTTTGGATGCGCGTATAACCGCATTAGAGGGGCAAATCCAATGAGTGAGCAAATCATAACCGATGATGAACCGCAAGCAACCGATATCAGGGGCTTTTTGCGAAAGTTGAGGAAAGGCGAACCGCTAAACACGGAGGCAACCAGTTTGCTTTTGAACCGCATTTACAATATCTTGGAATCATTAGCCGGTGAAGGTTGCCAAGTAGACAAGCCGCTTGATTGCGAGGGGCTTGGATGGCGTATCATTGTTGATGGTTGCCATTCAGATTTAGAGCCTATTGGCCGCGTACCGATGCCGTTTGAATTTATTGCCGTTGACAATGCGTGGCATATCTGGGTAAAAGATGCGGAAGTGGTTCTTAACAACTATCACGCGACCAAAGCCGACAATCTACAAACCGCCGGTGACGGACAATGGACGTCGGCGACCTTTGCGCCAAATTCAAATGTCTATCTTTATGTATTTGAATCAAGCGCAACCGAAACAAAACACGGCCCAAACTGCTATAGTTGGAATGTCTCTACGGGTGTACCAACCGGCGCATTGGCAAGCATCCTTTTAGGCCGCGTTGCTTCATCTACTCTTGCCGTTCAAAACGCGCGTGGCAATCAAATCTTCTATACTTTCGCAGATTCAGAGATTATAAAACATGATAATCAAAATGCCGTTATGCATATCAACACCAATAGCACAAGCGGCGCAATGTCTGTAGATGACAATTTGGCTTTTGTGGTCAGAACCGGCGGTGTCTTGCGGTACTACAAAGCTACGGACCTTTTGAAAGCGGCCTTTAAGAAGTTTGAAGAGTTAATCCGCGAACCAGACCCGGAACTTGACCCGTCAGAACTAATGCCTATCGGCGATGAAACTTATGAGGAATGGGAAGCGCGGATTAAAGAGGAAATCCGCACATGCCTTATAATGGATGGCTGGCCATACATGCCGGAATTTGGTAGCGCCGGGAGTATGTGGGAAGAGGACTCATCATCGACTTTTTCACATTACGGGGGTTGGGGGGTGTTTGACGGACCAAATAACAAGTTTTACTCCTATTGGCGAGGAATTGACGCGGACAAATTGACCGCGAAGCACATACCGCCGCGAAAAGAACTTGATGCTATTTTAGACAAAATGGAGGCCATAAAAGACCGCATCGAGGCCTTGACAACCGACCCGGACGGGCCGCGAAAAAGCAAACTACAAGAACTGTCAGACACAGCGCAAGAGGCTTACGGCGCCGCGGTTGAAATGATGGGTGAATTGGCAACCGTCGACGCCCTCGCCTCCGACCTCAATTCAAGGTTGGAGGAAATTGAATATTTAGGCGCGGATTGTGCCGCGAGGGCGCAAGCCCTAGCGGCGAGACAAGCGGCCATTGACGCGGATGTAACGGATTTGGAAGGGCGGATTTAATATGGAAAACTACATACAAAAATACAAGCACGGCGACGCCCTTTTCCGCGTTTTAAGCGTGGATAACATCAACCGCATAATTGACGTACTTGTAAACATCAAAGGCGACGGCTGCTTGATCGAAAAGCCTTGCAATGCGGAGGGGCGCAATTGGAAAATAATTGTCGATGACAAACAGAGTGACACCCCCAAAGAGGGCGCGAATGAAGACCCGGAAGAACCGAAACCGCTAGACTACTTAATCAGATTTGTAGGGGGGAATCCGCGAGAAAGCCAATACGGCGATTGGGCCGCGCAAACTGATTTCAAGGCAGTACAAAATGCAAGCGGCGAGTGGTTGAGAGATACCATGCTTCCATTGGGGTACTGCTATCTTACCTTTACCCCTAGCGGCGCAACTACCACGACTAGCGCAAGAGCAGACAACATTTCAACCGGATTCAGCATAAAGGCACAAAGGAAAAAAGGCACGGAAGATAAACTTTTCAGGCTTCTACATGGGAATCAATACGCGGCAATGATGCGGCAAGGTGACGGCAATTCTATTCAGGTAGATGTAAAGGAATATCCGCAAGGACCGGCGTACATCCTTAGAGAGTGGAACACGGATAACAATTATATTTCAATTCCGCTTTCAAGCCTTACAAGCGGCGCGTATGCCTTTCTTCATTATGATACATACTTAACGCCGGGAAAGAAACTCATTGAAGAACCTCACGAAATTAAGTTTGCGACTTTGAATAAAGCCTTTTTTACGGACGTGGTTTTCTTTGTTTCCAATATTGCAAAGTATGTCATAGACGATGAACTTTGCGGCATTGTGTTAGGGCCGATTGATGTGTTTCAGTGGCACGCAATGTGCCGAAACTCTAACGGTGACGGACTTCCATACGCGGCGACGCCGGGAACGGAAAACTTCCCTGACCATGGCGGGTGGATACATTTGGATGACATTCCGGGCCTTGGGGATTTTGACGATTTGCAAGACCTGAAAGCGCAAGTCGAAGAAATGTACAACCGCGTTTTTTCTTCGCCGGTTACGGATGTCGAGACGAACATTCAAGCGTATCAAGCCATTACTCAGCGCATAGACGGAATCATTGACCAAATTGAAGCATACGGCGATGAACTAGCCGCATGGAATAATGACCTTGACGCGGCGCTTTTGACTCTCCAAAACACCGCCTCAGAGCTTGACGGCCTTGAAAGCATGGCAACCGATCAAGAGGCGCGAGTGGCGGCCTTGAAGCGCATTATCGGCAATGCATAATTCAGCCTTTATATTGAGGGGCAAAAGCAAAAGATTTAGAGGTGATTTATCATGATAAAATCAGAAACAATTACGGCCAAAATTAAGAACCGAATCCTTGTCACGGATGCGCCGATCTTTTCCGGCGAAGCCGTTAAAATCAAACTTGATTTTGATTGCGGCGACGCCGTAGCAAGCAATCATAAAATAGTGCTTTTCGGCGTTGATAAGACGGCCCTTGCAGAGGGGACTTTTTCCGCGACCGAAAGCGCATGGTTTGCGGACCTCGACACTGCAACAAATGAAATGGCCGCATACTTTGCCGATGTACCTACAGACGCCGCAAAGACAATCGGCGCAATGGTTGTTAACACGCAAACCGCCGATGTTTTGACAAGGGGAAATGTGCTTGTTGTTTCAACGCCTTTCCCTGATGATTTAGCGCCATGCCCTCAGACCTATACATATTTGACAACGGAAGAATTTTCTTCAAGCATGGCGGCAGTTGAAACCGAAATCGGCGGCAAGGCAAACGCAAGCGATTTTATACAGTTGTCAAGCGATGTGGCCGACCTTGAAAGCGCCGTAGCAACCAAAGCGGAATCAAGCACGGTTGCCGACCTCGCCGAGGATATGCGAAGCCTTGTACAGAGCATTTCAGACCTTGACACTAACAAGGCCGACGCCGACATTGTTGCCGACCTCGCCGCAGAGGTTGACGCCGTAAAAGGCCCCTGCCTGATAGAGCCGCTTATTGACGGCGGCGGCCAGCGAGAATTGGAAATTTCCCCTGACAACGCCGGGGACGCAGAACGCATAATTTTTGAGGTAGGGGCGCGAACTGACAATGACTATACAACGCAGGTCATTGCAAATATCCGTGACTTTGAGGAGGCAAGCGCAGTCAAGGTGAATTTGGCTTTTTACTGCAATGGGGACGGCCTATATTTGCCTTCAAACATGTTTGAAATTTTCATGTACCGGGGCGAACAAACAATTACTGTCGGGCCCGAAGATATTGCCGTAGCAAATCAGTACTCCCCCGGCCTTACAGACCCCCTTGGAAACTGGATCATGGGATGCGCCGGAAAGGTGTTGCTTGCAACCGTAACACTTTACCTGTCCGACGCCCCGCATGTCACGGCGCAAGTTACCGGTCTTTTTAGTTTGGAGGGCTAAAAGTATGGATTTTGAATCAGAGATAAACGCGCTTAAAGAGGAATTGAAACAGTTGTCTAAAACGGTTTACATCGGCAATGGTACGCCCTCGCTTGTGTCGCGTACAACCAAATTGGAAACCGATATGGTAAACATGAAGAATGACATTGCCGCCACTAAGGCTAATTCCGCATGGCTGATTAAACTTGTAATCTCTCAAATTGTCCTCGCCGTGTCTCAATACTTGCCAAAGATAGCGGCGCTAGTTTCGCAGTAGATGCCGCCTGGGCGCGTTTGGGCGCGTTTTGCGGTTTTAGGCTATGCAGATAGCCCCAAGCCGCGCGAAGCGCGTAGAGGGGCCATATAACGCAAAAGGCGAGGGCGCAAGCCCTCGCCGCGTTGTTTCTAACTTGATTCCTTCAAGCCCCTATGCCGAAAGCGTTGAGGGGATGCCCATTACCTCAGCAAGGGCGAAAGCCGCCCCTATGCAAGCCGCGTTTTTCTCAACGGCTGAAAGCCCTTCCACTTTCTCAAGCTTTGCGGTTATCGGCGCAAGCCGCGCGCTAAAGTCTGAATCATCATTGGCGGCAATGCCCATGCGGCGGAGTGCGTAAAGCACCTTGTCGGCGGTGGTATCTGCGATTGTTTCCGCATCCGCTGATATGTACTTTGAAGAATCAAGAGAATCAACCGCCGCTTGGAGGGCTTGCGCGTTTGGATGAAGATATGCCATGGTCATTACTGAATCAGTATGACCGCACATAGACTGTATCAAGCCGAGCGAAACGCCCTTTTCAGCAAGCTTGCTTACAAAGGTAGCGCGAAGGCAATGAAAGCCCTTTGTCGAAGCCTTGCGGACGCGCCCCTCAATCTCTTTGGCCGTCTCAATGCCTGCCTTTGTGAAAACGCGCTTTAGCCGCCGGTGGAAATGTTGCTCGCTATCTTCATATTGCAAGATGAACTCAGGAAAATAGGGCCCCTCTATTCCGTCAAGCACTTCATGCAAGGCGGCATTAAGCGGAATGTTTACGCGCGTACCGGCCTTCTTTGCGGTCTTGAAAGGCACGGTTGAAATGATGCCGTTGCGGACTTTATCGGAAGAAAGGTAAACGCAATCCTTGAGGCGCAGGCCGGTGTTAATGCCGACCACAAAGAGGCGGTACCAGTCTTCCCCTTTGGCCTTTGCCGCCGCAAGCAAGTTGGCTATCTCTTCATCTGTCAGCGGTTCACGCGCTTCTGACACTTGCGCAACGGTGGTAAGGTGGTAGGTTGGATTGCTTGAAGCCTTGAGGTCAGGCAAGGCCGTTGCAAAAATCTTTTTGAGTGCGCAGATATAGCCGTTGACGGTTGCGCCGGATAGGGGCGCAAACTTGACTTTCACAAAGGCCGAAATGTCAGCGGCGGTTGCGTCTTCAAGGTACTTGACGCCGCGACCTTCGAGGAATGCCTTTAACCACTTCCACGCATCCGTATAGCGGCGCGGATTTATGCCGCCGTGAGCCGTTGCGATTTCATCCTTGATTCGCGGCCAAACTTCCGCAAGGGGGAGCTTGGCGAACTCAGCGCGAGCGCGCGGCTTTTCCTCTTCAATGAACTTTTTCCAAAGCGCCATGCTTTCGCGCTCATTGGCCGTAAGTGTCAAATACTTATCCTTGCCTTGAATGCGGATGCGCCCCTTGTACACGCCTTGCCGCGCGTCATACCATACACGGCCGGTGCCCTTGGTTCTGCGTTCTTCGCTTGAGGTTTTGGTCTTCATTCTGTCTGTCCTTTCGGTTGGGGTTGGAGGGGTTAGAAACAACAGAAAGAATTATAATAGGAATGTGCAGACAGAATGCAAAATAAATTTTGATAGGGGTAAAGGCCAAAAGGGGTAAAATTCATAAATAGTTAAAAATCAAGTATTCTACGGAATAGAATAAAATAAAAGGTTTTGACAAAGTAAATGCACCTCCCGCTTCCGCGGGAATGTGCATTTACTCTGTCAAACCACGAATTATTGGGGGGGGAGGCCGGATGGCGGGGGCCGTGCATTTAGTCTGCCAAACTGATGCGGGGTGTCGGCGCAGAGGGGCGACTGCGGTTAACAAGGGGGCATGGCCCACCCCCTAGGGGGTGGCGGCATTTAGTCTGCCAAAAGGCGAAAATGGAGAGGTCCCGCCAAATACGGCGGGGGTATAGAAAGGACTACGACATGAAGAAAGGCAAACGGCACTTCTCGCTGAAGGAGCGGTGCCTGATAGAGGCTTGGCTCCACGAGGGCAAGTCGATACGGGCGATGG
>JAEEGL016207146.1_pt1 | contig 26835 bp, 18 predicted proteins | sample 9134231 | NCBI WGS metagenome assembly JAEEGL01 (sample SAMN16246548, study PRJNA631951) | gut metagenome | biome: gut microbiome; feature: rumen; material: fiber-attached | host: Bos | place: Iran: Karaj | collected 2018-10 | reverse complement strand
TGCTTTTCTACAGCAGCGTCCGTAGTTCCTGGAATGAGTTCTTCCATTGCCTCTCCACAGCAGATTGTCGGAACCTTTGTGTCGTTTACAATCGCGATGATTTTTCCACAGTGTTTACATCTGTAAAATTTCAGTTCCATAAAATACTCCTTTTTGGTATGTGATGAATCAATTATACACTATAAAGGGATAAAAGGGGGAAAAATAATGTGAAAGTTGTGAAATTTTTTTTAGTTGGGGGAGGATTTATCCGGAAGTTTATGGACGGAATAAATCTTCCATTGTGATGGTATTGATGAAATCACCAGAATATTCATTGTAAGTTAAACCGTAGGTGGTAATTAATGTACCGTGTATAACAGATTTTTTCGGAATCATTGTACATAAAAGATTCTGGCGTTTAACAAGAGTTTCGTGATAATCCTTTCCAACAGAGAATTCTTCGCTGTAGAATTTCATTTCGCACATATTTACTACATTGTCATTTCGCGAAATAAGTAAGTCTATTTGTGAGCCTTTTTCTCCGGTTTCGTCCGGACGTTTTGACCAGGCAGAATGTGTAGTTATAACTCCGCTGATCCCAAGGGCGTTCTTAATTTGTCTGATATGATTAAAGCAGACATTCTCGAAAGCAAATCCTCTCCAACTGTTAATTTGGGGTGAAGTAACGTTAGGCTGCCAGAATGCTGAATCCAGAGATTCTTTATCATTTACAAACTTGAGCCAGAATTTACAAAACGAATCTACAAGTTTGTAATGAGTCTCGCGTTTGTTCACTCCAAAAGGAACATATTCAATAACAAAGTCACTGGCAATAAGGGCTTTTAGGTACTTTGAAAGATGGCCGCTATCCGTAAGTTTCAGTTTCTCAACTATTTCTCTTCGTGTATATCCTGCATTAAGCTGGCTTAAAAGATTTACAATTGATTTCATCATTTCAGGATTAGAAAAGCCCGATTCAAAAAGTCTGTTGTATTCATCCTTAAGCTTTGCATTCTGAACAAAAAGAAGTTTATCGACATTCTGCGCAAGACTTAAATCTCGTTCAAAATATCCAAGATAATATGGTATGCCTCCGAATATCATATAGCTTTGAACTATATCGTAATCAGAAATAACGATATTATTTGAATTAAAGAATTCCTTGCATTCGGCAAGTGTAAAAGGTTCTAGCTTAAGTTCATAGGTAACACGGTTGTAAAGACCACCATGATTATTGATAAGTTTGTCGAGAATCCAGGAATTGGCACTTCCGCAAACTATAACCATAAGGTTTGATCGGTGACATGCCCAGGTATTCCAGAAGCCTTCAAATGCGGTAATAAAACCAGAAGCCGGAGTATCGAGCCATGGAAGTTCATCAAGAAAAACAACCTGACGTTCACCATTGTCTTTTGACTGTAAAAGCTGTTCAAGCATAAAAAATGCTTCAAGCCATGATTGTGGTCTGTGAGATTTTGGCATTCCTTGGAGTTGAAGTGAAAAATAAAAATGCTCCAACTGTTTTTTCAGACTGTTGCCTTCAAGAGAGTCTTCTATGGGAGACAAACCTGCATGCCGAAACGTGATTTTGTTCTTGAATGTTTCATCAACCAGATATGTTTTTCCGATACGTCTGCGGCCATAAATGGCTATTAGTTCAGCCTTTTTTGAGTTATAAAGTTTATTCAATTCTTGTATTTCTTGTTTTCTACCGACCATAGAAGTATTATAAAACTGTTTTGATGGGCGGTCAAGTGGTAAAAAATGGTATTCACCGACCGTTAGAACTGTTTCGACACCCTTTTTGTGGGTATTTCTGTTTTTTGGGGATAGATTAAAGTCGGAAAAGTGGCAAAGTCTTATCTGACAAAATGGGGCTTAATGAGTCTCTGACTTATCTTGGACAGCTATAATTTCTACAATCTTTTTTTCAATTTCTAAAATATTATCATTTATACTTTTAATGTCATTACTTTTTTCATAGAAGAAATCTAATTCTTTTTCTTCTTCTATATCATATTTAAAAAATTCGCCACCTGTTAATTGATTATCTTCATAATATAATCTGTAGGTTAGTTGTGGATATACGCTGTGCCATCTATTTTCATCCCATGTTGCTTTTACCAATTCTTCATCTTCATAATCTAAAGCTATAAATATTTCTCCAAATTGCATTGTTTTTTCTAATCGCATTGTTACATAATCGATTTGATTATTGTCATCATAATAGTAAATAAGCTTTGTATCCTTTGTAATGACATCCATTTCTATTATATTCATAGACTTATCGTAATAAACCCATATCATTGTGTTACCTGGTCCATTATTCAAGCCATTTTTGGATAAAAATATTGTTTTTTGCACAGCATATAACATCATCTCAAATGGAACATTTACTAACTCATTTTTATTCGAATAATAAGCGGTTTCTATTGGATAACCTTTGGAATTATATTTATAACGTATGATTGCAAAACCATAATCACCACAATCTTTTAATTCGTTTTCATTTTTATAATATTCTTTCTCTATTATATTATCTCGTGAATCATATTTATATCTTACAATACCAAGGTCTGCAAATTCTTCTTCCGTTTTATAATAAGCAACTTCTATTAAATTATCTCTCTCATTATATTTATAACGAGCTATACAATATTTTTCATATTTATCAGCTAACTCATTATTATTTTTATAATATCTTTGCTCTTTTATACGGTTTTTAGAATCATATATATATTTTGTAATTGCATGAGGATGATAAATATCACATTGTATTAATTCGTTATCGTTCTGATAATAAGCTTCTTCTAACAAATGATTTCTATTATCATATCTGAAGGTAGTAATTGGATTCCGAGTATAATCACTGAATAAATCGGTATCATTTTTATAATAAGTTCTCTTTATACAGTTTCCATTACTATCAAATAATTGAGTCATTTTTGTCCAACTATTTTTCATTAAATATAAATATGGCTCACTTGCACAAATTATTTTTTTCTCAATTACATTATTTCTATTATCATATTTATAGTTTACCCTGTTTTCTAATTCCATATCTGGATTATGATGCGTTGTACTTATAATGTTTCCTTTTTTATCAAATTCATTTATATAAATATCTAATATGTTATTATTTTCATCAAACATAATTTGACTGATACAATTCCCTTTTGAATCATAATCATACGATAAATAATTAACAGAATTAATTCCATACATAGTTAATCCTGTTTCTCCTAAATCAATATTAAATGAATTATTTAAATATTCATTTGTAAAATCAAAATAATCATCTGAAAATGCAAAAAATTCATCTGAAAAATTTAATCTTCCGTCAAAAGTCTTATATTCAAATTGAATTACATCATCATCCTTATCATAAAAATGAACTTCTTCAATATTTCCTATTTCATTTTTTTTATATACAATTTTTGAAATACCATATTTATTATTCATTGGTTTTTCATCTTCATCCAAAAAGATAATTTCTATAACATTACCTATCTAATCAAATTTATAAGTAATATTAAAAAAGCCGTTAGGATTATTTTGTGATTTTAGGTTATCAATATAAAACTTTTGTTCTTTTCTTTTATGATTTTCCGTATAAGTATAATTAATCACTGAATATCCGTCTGAGTTAGAACAACTAATATCGTTTTCATCAAAAAACTGTATTTTTACAAGATCTCCAGTTTTATTATACGCTAACACTTTTTTTGCATACAATTCTTTGCATAGTGAGGGGGCACCATTTTCATCAAAATAATTTTCTTCAATCAGTAAGTTTTTGGTATTATATTTATTCTTTATAATTGCATATTTTTCTTTTGTAAGATAATTCTTTTTGTTTTGATTATAAAAAGCGGTTTCAATCACATTTCCTTTTTTATCATAAACATATTTTTCCATTTCCAGATAAAAATCATTTTCATCATAAGAAGAACAGCTGATTATATTTCCTTTTTCATCATATTCTTTCTTTACATACGCCTGTCCGTTAAGATTATTAAAGACGTTTTCAGACTCATCACAATTGATTTCTTTTATTAAGTTTCCATTCTCATACTCATATTTTATTATACATGTTCCAGAATTAACATGTTTATTAAAGAACGGAGTTCCATCAGAATTTACGAAAACTGTCTTACATATATTGTAATCTTCATCATAATTCAAAAAATACCCCGCAATACCGTCTTTAGATTCCTGTCTTTCAAAAGAATCTCCCTCAATTCCTAAATACCAGACCTGTATTGGTCTACCAAGTTCATCCAGTATAAATTCAAAACCAGAGACTCCGTCTAAATCTTTCGAATAAAATTCTGCTCCATTAGTTTTAAAATACATTTTTTTTGTTATATAACCATCTTCATTTCGTTCATATTTAAAAGATTTTATATTTACACTCTTTACATTGCCTACAACATCCTGTTCATAATAATTGGCTGGAGTTGTCCTTGCAGGTAATCCTATTGGCACACCATCATTTCCCTTTATGTCAATTACATTTCCTTTTTGTTCATAACAAAACTTTACCAAAATTGAACCATATTCATTTAATGAATTTATTGCCTGTAAACACTTTGTTTTTGGATTATATTCTAGTTCCTGTATTTTTGGGCGATCTGGATGTATTATCGATTCAATTTCTTTCGGAACGCCAACACTATTTTCATAAACAATTTTTCTTAATTTTCCACCTCTATAATCAAATTTATAATGACGATAACGATTTTTAATTTCTTTTTTAGAGAGTTTACCTAATCCAATAAATTCTACATCAGTTCCATTTTTTTTCTGTATGGTCTTTTCTACATAATCAACGTAGTATTTGTGGAAAACATGAAAATTCATGAAATAAACGGTTAGTCCTATTATAAGAATGCTTATAAAAAAAGCAGCAGCGTTAAAGATTTTTTTATAAGCTTCCCTCTTTTGTTGTTTTTTATTATGCTCCCACAAATCATCTTTTTTCATACCAATCATTTTTGCGAAAATATGAACAATTCCTTTTTCTTCCAAATCATCTTCGTCTGGGATTCCCAATTTTCGTTTAATCAGTTTTACTAATGTATTTTTTTTCTTTTTATTTGGACGCATATCAATTCCAAGTAGTTCATCACCACCAGGAAAGTTTAAAAGTTCTGGACAAAAACATTCATTATCTGAATTTGCTGAATGAGGTTCGCCATCAATAATTACAGGAATAATATACCTTGTTCGACCAATTTTCTTGTAATATTTAACTTCTTCATTTACCCAATGTTTATTTTCTTTATTTGGTTTTGCAGAATTTGGAGAACATAAAGCTATAAGAAATTTTGACTGTTCTAATGCTTCACGAATTTCTTCTGATAAAAATCCTGTAGTAAGATGAGTATCATCTCGGAAAATAGGACAAACATTTTCAGGCAGCTCTGGATGTTCCTTATGGAGTATAATTGGAAGTTTGTATTCTGAAAGTTTTTTTTGAATTTGTTCTGCTTTTTGTTTATCTTCATGACTGTAACTGATAAATGCAAAATATTTAAAAGAATCATCTAATTCCATAAACGTTTACCTCGTATCTTTTGGTGAAATATAATCAGTAATTCCGTAGTTTATTTCTCTTCCTAATTACTCTTATAATTCTAATTTCTTTTAAATTCAATTGTTTGATCAAGAGTTATAAATGTTTCTTTAATTAAGAATATGTTAAAACGCATATTTAGAAAACCTGTGAATTAATTTTCTACAACTCCCAAATATAACAAATAATTATCTCCTCCCCGCGCATTTTAATTTGACGGATTGGGTATTCGGTCATATTCTTTTATTATAAGATTTTTTTGCGTGAAAGTGAAAAGTTATGAAAAATAATATTCTTGAGTCAAAAGAGATAGTTGAGAGTTTAGCAGAGCAAGTTCATGTTACCTGGATGGAAGGCCGTATAAAAGACGGCTGGACTTATGGTGCGGTGAGAGATGATGTTCATAAAAAAACTCCTTGCATAGTCCCTTATAATGAATTACCCGAAAGCGAAAAGGAATATGATCGTAATACTGTCAGGACTACGGTAAAGGCCTTGTATTCCCTTGGATTTTGTATTTCCAAAGATGATTCTAAAGATATTTCCAGCGACAATTCAGGGGATGGGCTGCCATGATTTTTGGGGAGAGTTTTAATCCGGTCTGTAAAAAAATTATTCGGTCTGCGTTTATCTCGCTTGTTCTTTCTATAATAATCTATTCATTGAGCGTTCTAAAGTTCTTCAATGTTGAAATAAATCTTAATTCATTTTATGGCATGATTGCGTGTTTCGCGCTTCTTTTTCTTTTGTCTTCTTTTTGGATTTTTACTTATTGGAATATGGACAGACTTCAAAAAGAGCCGCTGGTTGCAGTTTTTAAATCGTATTTTTCTACGCTGTTTGTTCACTTTTTTCTACTGATGATTTTTAGCAGGGCTTTTAATCCGGTTAATCATCCGGGAGTCGAATATAAAAATATTCTTTCTATAATAAAATATGTTTTGCTTCCGCTTTTTACTTTATATGTAATTTTTGATTTTAATATTTTTAGATTCAGAGCTTTTGATGAAAGCGTGGATAGTCTTATTTATGGTGCTTTTGTTGGCACAGGGCTTGGAAGTGCAATGTTCCTGAGTGAACTTTTTATGTTTGAGTGTGTTTCTGTGCAGTTCTTTGTTCAATCACTTGTGATAAGACTTTTATTATGTTCTTCAGTTTGTTCTCTTGCCGGCGCGCTTTTGAACAGATTGCGTGTTTCTTCAAAAATTATAAATCTGATTCTTCCTGTCGTAATTCTTTTTGTTGTTTTTGCCGTTCACTTCATTCTTGATTCTTTGATTGAAACAAATGTAAGGCTTGCACAAATCAGAAGTCTGCAATTCATTCTTCCGGTTGTATTGAGTCTGATTATTTTTGTAATTACGGTAATTCTGGTTTCAAAAAGTATAGATAAAGATTTTCAAAGCAGTTCAAAAAACGGGCTGATTTTCTTTAGAGTTTATGGTGTTATTCTTTTGCTGATGATTGTTATCAACGGTTTGTATGTGCAGAATCAAATCAATAAAACTGTAGTGCATTATTCTGCTGATAAAAAATGGAGTTATGAATTACCAAAAGAATATATAGAAGAAAAAAAATCAGGTATAAACTCTCTTTTTGGAAAGGATGTGCAGCAGCGTTATCAGAAATACAAGGGTAATAGTTGTGATATTTTTATTTCTTTTGAAGATTCTCAGACTTTTTCAGATAGCTTGCTTACCGGAAATCTAAATGATGATTCGGAAGTAATAAAAGGCTGGGTGATTTATGAATTGAGTGATTCTCGAACATCATCTTATCAGTTGAAAAAGGATTCTGATATAGTGCTGATTCAAATTAATCAGACTAATCAAAATGTAAGTGTGAATAATTCCTGCCTTGTTAAGATTATTGCTAAGACTTTGAAAAAAGAGGCTGCGTATGAAGATTAGCAGGTTTATTATCAGCACAATAGTTTTATTATTGTTTTCCGGTAATCTTTTTTCTCAAAGTTTGAATGAAGCTGATTATACTTCGTCTGATTATATTTCGGAAGAAACGGTTGCTTCGGTTGTAAAACTTTCGAGCCTTCTGTGCATATATACTGTGGACGGTCTTTCGGATGATTATGAGTATAAAACAATAAATGGCGAGCCTGATTTTGGAAATGCAAAGATTATTTCTGCAGAAGATGTGCTGGTTCATGTTGGTACCGGTGTAATTGTTACAAGCAGCGGACTTATTTTGACGAATGCTCATGTTTATGGAGCGTATCTTGAACCTGAGATTCATGTAAAGACAAATCCTGCCGGCAAAGTAATGAAAGGAAAATCAGGAGAATCCATAAAGCAGGTTGTGATAAATCAGTATCCTTATCATATGTTTGTCGGAATGTGTGATGTCGAGAATCTTAAGAAGAATGATGACCATCAGCGGCTTGCTTATATTGCAGAAAAAGTTGTTTGGGATTCTGATTATAATTCATCATCAAGAGACAGGGCAATTCTTCAGATTGTAAATGAATCAGAGCTGGGAAAGGATGGGCTTCCTGTAATCGGTGAAAAATGTATGGATAAATTAAATCTTCCGTATTCAAAGCTTGCAAATCCTTTTGAGCATGGATATTTGGAAACAAAGGTACGGGCTGTAGGATTTCCGGGAGTAGGGGATCCGAACCGTTCTTCTAAAACTTCCGGCGAAATGCTTGGTTATGAGGATGACAATCATTCGAATATTCTTCATACAAGCTGGATTTCTAATGGTAACAGTGGCGGTGGACTTTTCTATAATAACAATCTTATCGGGATAAATACTTGGGATAATCGCATGAACGCTTCAAGACCAGTGGCAATTGCCCAGCCGAATACTTATTGGGATGAATTTTTTGCATATACGAAATATGTTTTTCCTTCTGTTCCGCTGCCGGATTATTCTTATGACTGGGTTGAGGCTGATCCGAGCACGGAAAAATATAAAAATGAAGCTTATGTTTTAATTCAATTGGTTTACAAAGTGAATGCGAGCAAACCTGTGGGCGGTGGCAGGCTTCTTGTTTTTGATGATTCATTCACCCGTGAAGAACTCGAAGAATATATAGATTATGAACAGGATTTTAATACAATTTGGACAATCATAAAGCTTTTATGGGAATATGAAGTAGACGAAGTTCTTGAGATTTATGATATTGAGCGCGATTTTGCAAATAATTTGAAAAATGTAACAAGCGACAAGGATTTTCGTGAACTTCTAAATGATAATCCTGCCTGTTATTATGATTTATGGTGCAGCAACCGTTTTGTTTATGATATTTACTCTATTCCGTCAACTGGAAAAATCATGCTTTCTGTGCCTAAAAATACAAATCTTAAGCTTATATATATTGATGACGATGACAATGAATCGCAGGTGTATTCATTGAAAATAAATGATAAAAACGAACAAGGCCCCTTCGGGATAAGGATTGGGGAATGATAGGAGGAAAAATGGAAATGGATTTTTTATTTTGGGCAGGATTAAGTTTAATTCCGCTTTTAATATTTTTTATAGTAGCACTATTCTCTAATAAGAATAGTAAATGGAATCATAAAAAAATAGCTATAATCTTTATGATTTGTATATATTTTTCTAATGTTTTTTTTATGAGTTCATTAATTTATTTTGGAAGCTCGACAAGAATTAATGAAGATATAGATGAAACTGTTTTCAAACATTTTAATACTGAATACGAAATAAAAGATTCTGATAGAAGAGTTCGGGATTCAATTTTATATGGTCTAATCTATTCTACAAAAATGAGTGGTCTTGGTGCCAAATATCAGGCTTTAATTCCATCTTCATTTTATTTTGGGAAGGTTCCAGGAATCTATTTTATTATTCTTACGATTCTTACTCCTATAGCTTTTGGTGGAGTGGTTGCATCTTTCTTTGAAGGGGTTCTAGCCATAATAATATTTTTCTTTACAAAGCGTTTTCGTGATATATATTATTTTTCTGATTTGAATAAAAAGTCCATGTTATTGGCAAAAAGTATTCATAAAGAAAAAAAACATAGTTTAATCGTATTTTGTAATAAAAATAAAAAATGGGACAGCTCTTTAGTTCAAGAAGCGAAATATAATGGTTTTATTATGTTTGCATGGAATGAAGTTGATTTTGTATCGTTTTCAAAACATAAAAGGTATTATTTTGAAATGTGTACAGATGAAACAAAAAATGTAAGTTCTGTTTTTGCTGTTATAAAAGAATATATGAAAATATCAAAAAATTATAATAAAGCAAAAAAAAGCCTTCTGTTGGAAAAACATGTTGTTTATTTGTTTGCTGAAAAAGATACAACTTTTGATATTCTAAGTAATAGAAATGAAGAAGAAAAGATTATAAATATTATAATTCTAAATAGATTTAAATCTGCATTTTATGATGTTCTTTTGAAGAAACCTTTATACAGATGCTTAAAAGATGGTCGCAAAGATTTTTCTATTACAATCATTGGTAATGGAAAATGTGGACTGGAAATTCTAAAGGCATGTATATGGTGTACACAACTTGGTCCAGATTATTCTACTAAGATAAACGTTATAGATAAGAATGCAACATTATTAAAATCTCAGTTAAAAAAGAATTGTCCGGAAATTATTTCAGTTTTTTATAATATAAATTTCTTTGATTGTGATGTAACGACAGAAAGATTTTATGAAGTAATGGAGTCAGATTGTGCAGATTCAAATTATATAACGATATCGACAGGATATGATGATGATAATTTATGTATTGCAAAAGATGTCAGAAAGTTCTATAGACAAAAATCAGAGGACTATAATAACAATCCGGTGATAAATGTATTTATTGAAAATGATGAATATCTAAAATCAGTTGAAAACATTATGCAAAATTATAAAATCGAATCTTTTGGTTCTGATAAAGATTTTTATTCTAATTCACTTGTTGTTGAATCTGATGTTGAAAAACTTGCCATTAATTCAAGTTGTGTGTATTGGAAAGATAGAAAAGATAAGCATCCCGATGAAGTTTATTCTGAGAATGATTTACGCAATTTTTATTATAAGGACAGAGAAATAGAACGGGGATCAAACAGAACAAACGGTATTCATCTTATATATAAATTATATTTGCTTGGATATGGAATTATAGAAAAATCAAAAGCAACAGCAGAACAAATAAACGAATCTAAAGAATATTTGCAACAACTAAAGGAAATTATTAGTGAACCAATTAATAAGGAAGAATATGCTATTTCAAATAAACTAAAAGCACAGCTTGCTAGAATAGAGCATGATCGCTGGGTTGCCTATTATAGGAGTGAAGGTTGGAGTGAAATCCCTTATGAGAAATGGAAATTATTTTATGAAAAACTTGGTAAACAGAAGAATTATGTTATAAAGCAGCATGTTTGTATTTGTCCTTATGAAAAACTTGAAGAAGCTGAAAATATATTTTTGACTAAAAATAAACCAACTGATTTTAGGGAATTTGATTTTGTATATATCAATTATTTATTGAACACACTTGGATTGGAAAAAGATGTTCCGGAAATAAATATTTCTGGGTTGGAATATGTTTTGATTAAGATTTAAGGAGAAGATATACCAGTTTATAGAGAACTTGCTGAATGTTACAAAAATGGAATTGGAACAGCGGGTGATAAGAAAAAGTCGAAACAATATCAAAGGGTATATAAAAAGGAGTTCAGAAATAAGTAATGAGCACAAATTATAAATATTGGGCATTTATCAGTTACAGTCATGCTGACGAAGACAAAGCAAAATACATTGAAAAGATTGTAACGAAATATAAATTACCAAAAACTCTAAAAGAATGCTATATTCAAATGCCTAATGATTTGAATCCTATTTTTAGAGATGTTTCAGGGCTTTGTGCAGGACCAGTTGATAATTCATTGGATGAAAAATTAAAACTTTCAAAAAATTTAATTGTCGTTTCTACTGAAAATTCTGTAAAAAGCAGCTGGGTTGATTATGAAATTGAAAAATATAAATGCTTCAATTCAGATTGTGCGATTATTCCTGTTATTTTTTCAGATAAGCCTATCTTTAATAAATTGCTTGAAAAAGAGAATCTTGTTGCTATTCCGTTTACAAAAGAAACTGAAAAGAAATCAATTTGCAGGCTGATTGCCTCGTGCTTAGGAAGTGGAATTGAGCCATATCAGGTGAAGCATCGGATTGACTTTGGAAGAATTATAAGAATTGCTTGTTTGGTTGGATGTATAATAGTGGGAATATGTTATTCATTTAAAAAATATGAAAATATAAATTCAAATAATACGAATACTTATTATCGGGCTAATAAGTATACTGAGTTACCTAAACCAAAGAAAAATATAAATATAGCTTCAGATCCAAAAGAACAACAAGAAGAATCAAAAGAAAAACTAGAAAATAAAATGCAAGATTATTTAAAGAAGGAGAAATGATAAAATGAAAAACAAACCAGAAATTTTTATTAGTTATCGCCGTGATGGTGGTGAATTTGTGGCGAAAAAACTTCGTGATACATTGGTAAAAGCTCATTATCATGCTTTTTTAGATATAGAAGGTCTTGGTTCTGGTAATTTCAATGAGCATCTTTTGGAAGCAATAGACAGCAGTGATGATTATATTTTGGTTCTTTCAAAAAATTGTCTTGACCGTTGTGTTAATGAGGATGATTGGGTCCGACGTGAAATAGAATATTCTCATTCAAAAAACAAGCACATAATAATTCTTGTTAATAAAGAATTTTCATTTCCTGAAACTCTACCCGAAAGTTGTAAATTTCTTTCATCCTCTGATATTGAAAAAATAGAGTACGAAAATCTTGATGATATTCCTCTTTTGCTTGGTGGATTCAAAAAAATCCTAAAAGCGCCATGCCACAAATATGAAACTTTTACAAATAAAATTCTTCCGCTATTTTCTGCGCTTGTTTTAGTTTCTTGTCTTACTGTTGGAATAGTTACATTAGCGAAAAAGATAAAAGAAAAATTTCCTAAAACTCAGGAAGATGAGATTCTTATTGAGAAAGTTTTTGATTATGTTGATTCTGCACTAACTCTCGCTGATAATTTTTCATTGGATTATATTGACCTTTTGGATTCATGTATTGAAGTTGCTGACAATTATGAAACAGCGGATTATTCAGTTCCTGTAGAAAAGTTTGAATCGTTATGGGGATTCATAAATACAATTAATTTTACTGAATATGAATTACCATCTGATTTAGATTCTGCACTTGAAGATTCTAAATTTAGCAAAGAAGATGTTAGATTTCTTATTTCAGATATTGAAGCCGAATTAGAAATATATAAACAAAATATAACAGGTGTTGCTAAACTCTTTTATTTTGAACTTGACGAAGATCCAGCAATAATTTCATCTAATAAAACATATTTTGAATCGCTGAGGCAGCAGCTTTTTGATGGAAATCAAAATTATTTGATTTTTGTAAATGGAATATTGAATCCAATTTCAAAAAAATATCAGCCATTTATTGATTTTAAGAATAATGTTTTATCAAAGTACAAAACAATTGATTTCAGCGACTATATATGGCTTACAAATAAAGAAATTGAAAGTATATACAGTGCAAATATTTCTGATCTGGAAAACGCTCTTCAAGAGCAACAAAAGAATGTAAATAATGCAGAAGATTATTTTTATGAATTTTATGAAGATATCATAAAAAATTTAATGGATGCAGGATTGACTAGAGAAGAATCAATAAAATGGATTGAACAGGAGAATGAAATAGATAAAAAGAAAATGGATTTAACAACAAAAATGTTAAATCTTGCAACAGACAGATATAAATTAAAACAATTACTTGTGTATGAAAAAGAAGATACTAATGACCGATTGTATTATAAAACTATAAAAGCCTTTTCTAATGGTTTTTATGATGTTACTGCTGAAAATCTGAATATCTTTGAAGAAAAATTCCCAGATTATATTGATAATATTTCCGATTTAAATAAATCGTTTGCTGTTTTTGCGGCAAATTACGGAAAATATGATTTCAATGGAATTGTTGTTGTAAATAATTTTAGGGGTGAATTTGAAAATCAAAAATATTTTCATCTTGGAGACATAATTCTTTCTGTTGATGGTAAAACATTTGCTAATTTCGACGAATTTGCTTCCTTACGTTCTTCTGGTATGACAACTCTGCAAGTTCTTCATAATAATAACGGTATATTGGAAGAAAAGAATATTACTTGTGAAGGAATATTAGGTTTGCAATTGATGATATTCGAGGGAGAATAATATGAAAAAAAATCAAGTCTATATTTTATGTAGAAAAGAAGGGAAGGATGTTGCTCAGAATATAAAAGAAGCTCTTGAAAAAAGACGATATTCAGTATTTCTTGATGTTGATACAGAAACAGAACTGACAGAAATTGGAGCAAATCAGAAAATTGATGAATGTTTAGACTTTATTCCAATTTTAACAAACAACGCATGGAAACGACTTTTGTCAAATGATTCATATATAAACAAACTTCAACAGGCACTTGATAAAGAGAAGAATGTTGTCCCTATTATTGCACGCGGAGCCATTTTTCCTTCTGTAGACGAAATAGATGATACAATAAAAGCTCTTGCTAATAAAAACGGATTACCTGATAGTGCTGTACCGCAATGCTTTGACGGAATTATGGATAGGTTAGATTCAGCTTTTCTGATTTCACGTAGAAAACTGGATGCAAGAACTAAATACTTCTTTTACACAGCAAGTATTGTTGCAGCTATATTTGTTATAGGATTTTCAATCTATTTAATTAATTCCCTCAGAAAATTTCCTACTTTTAAAAAAGAAATGGAAGCAGTTGATACAGCAACACTTTATTTTACGGCTTCAATTCAAGGTGGAAATCTTTCTTACCGCGATAGAGATTTTTTTAATGAGTTAGAAGTAATTTATGAGCTTGCAAATGATTATATGCAATCTAATTCAACAAATCCAAGCACAGTAGAAAGAAAGATTGAAGATTTTAAAAAGAATTTCAAATATAAAAATTTAGCAAATGAATCTGATTTTCTTGCTTTAGATAATACAAAACTTAAAACAGGAATTACTTCTGCAAATTTTGAAGATTATGTGAAGTTTGAGGATAATTATCATAAAAGGATATTTGGAAGTGAAGATTCAAAAGGTTGCTTGGAAATCATTCTCTGGTATTTAGAGAAAAAAGATTCACCAGATGGAATACAACAACGATGGAAAAACGAGTACGTAAATCTGAAAAAAGAACTTGGAATCATAAAAAATTATAAGTATCATCTGATAAATCTTTTACTAAGTAACGTGGATTACAATGCCAAAGATAAAAGCGGAAATATGGTCTTGCAGAATTTTCTAAATCAAAATTTTATTCCAAATTCGGATATATATTGGGAAACTTCAAAAAATCAAATTGAAATAATGTATCTTCAGGATAAGAAAAACTTGCAAGATATTTGGGGTGTAGTAGGAAGATAATACGGATGGAAAAAGAATACACTTATTCAGCTTTTATAAGCTATAGTTCAAAAGATGAAAAAATAGCAAAATCACTATGGAAAAAGTTGGAGCGTTATCGTTTACCAGCGGTGTTGCAAAAACAATATGAAGATATACCAGAAAAGATGCATATCTTTCTTGATCAAGGAGATATTGTACCTGGCGATACTGTAGAAAATGCATTAAGTCGTGAACTTGCTGATTCTAGAAAGCTAATAGTGATTTGTTCTTCTAATTCAGCAGTATCTCCATACGTGGAACTTGAAGTAAAAAACTTCTTGTCTCTCGGACATTCAACAAATGACATAATACCATACATTATTGATGGTGAGGTTGATAAAAACAGCCCGAATAATTGTTATGTTCCGAGTTTATTTGGTGCATCCGATAAAGATACTTTGAACGGTGTTAGCGTAATTCGCGATGGAAAATGGAAAGCGTTTGTCGGAGTTCTTGCAAACCTTCTTGATGTAAAGTTTGATGAAATCTACAAGCGGGAAAAAGTAAGAAAAAACAGAATAACTGCTGCATGGGGTGGATTTGGAGTTCTGCTTGCTTGCCTTATCGGACTAGTTCTTTGGTATGTGACACCGCACACAAAATGTTATATGGATTATATAACAAAATGGGGAATCCCGGTTGGAATAAATAAGCTTAATAAAAAACAGGTAAAACAGGAACCTGAGCATTATGAAATTAGAACACAATTTGGACGGCCTCAAGAATTATTACATGCGGATTCAAAAGGATTGCCATTGAACCAATTGCATTACATGAATCATTTTGATAGACCTAAGTTTGCATCCTTTAAATATGAAAAGGGTTTCACTCCATTTGTTCCAATGAGAGATTGGATACTATCATCTGCCGAATACACGATAAATAGCGGTAATTTGTTAGATGGAGATAAAGATTATAAAATCTTATTGGAATTTTATAATGATAAAGAAAATGAAAATATTCGCTTGATAGATTTTTATTATGGAAAAGGAACGAGAGAGAGAAAATCATTATCAAATAATTTTCTTGCACCATCATGTTTTTATTATTCAGATATTTCAGATTTATTTCCTATTGAAGGAGATGATCTGAATACTCCCGAAAGGCATTTTTTTGAAGATGTCAGTTCAATTTTTCAACTAAGGATTAATTACGATACAAACGGTTATGACAAATCAATTTATTTTTATAATTACAACAATAATTCAGTTTGTGATAAGAATGAAATCAATGGAATTAATAATGAGTTTGATGAACTCGGAAGAATAAAAAAGCAAACTTTATCTTATAACAATTATAGAACTGAAAATCCTAATATTATTGAATATTCGTATGATGAAAAAGGACATTTTTGTGGAATAGATTATCTTTCATTTTTGAATGAGAATGGAAATAAAAAAGTACTTATTCCAGAAAATAAAAATGGAAAGACTACAAAATTTAATGCAAATAGTAATAAGGAAAATGAAGTTGCTGTTAATAAATATGTACAAGAAGATAATGATAGTAAGTCAAACGAAACCTCGGGAAGTATTTGTTATTACATTAAAAATACCTATTCTTTATTTTCATATTGTAAAAAGTTTTATGAAGGTAATAAATATACACTATCATTTTATGATGAAAAGCAACGATATGTAGAAAATCCTTTTGCAAAATCTATTACCTTATTATTACGCAAGAAATATGATTCACATGAAAGACTGATATATCAGATGAATGATTCTGGAATTGAATGTAATATTAATTATAAAGGAATGAACTGTAGTATTGAATATTCAGAAAATGGGAATCCTTGTAAGTTTGGAACTTATGCACAGGCTAATTTTACTTATGATAACAATAACAATTTAGTTTCATGTGATTTTAAAGATGAAAAAAATGAGTATGTATCTTCTGCTTTTGGATTTTCAAAGTATGAAGCAATATATAATATTATTGGGACTCCACTTGCAAAAAAAATATTAAAATCCGATGAAAAATTATCAAGCACTAATTCTTTAGGATATTCTCTTTATAAAACCAAAGAATCTTATTCGCACAATTATTTACTGGAAGAAGGATTTTATGGTGTTTTAGGAAACCTTGTTGTTCCTAAAAAGGAAGATTATTCAAATATGTTATCTGATTCTTCTGGTATAAAACGCACTCAGAATTATTATTCGTTGGGTAAAAAAGTCAGAGAGAAGGTTTTTGAAAATGATAATTTACAATTAACCCGTTATTATACTGATTTAACGAATGGCGTGCAAAAGATAATAGTTGCAGATAAATATGGAAGATTAATAGAATCCAGTTATTTAGATTCTGAGAATCACTTTGTTAATCAGAGTGATACAGAGGCAGCTCGAAAAACGGTAGATTATAAAGATTATGGCCAGATTATAAGATTTTATAAGGCTGATAATATGAAAATTCCTTCATATGAATTGGTTAATTATAATGATGGTACTGTTGATTATAGAGTTTTCTATTCTTCTGGGGGTATAAAAAGTTTAATGAAAAATAATTCAGAGGGCAAAACTTATTATTTAGAAGAATATGGTGAAAATAGTGAACAAATCTCAGAATCAAATATATCATATAATGAGGATGGCTCATTTATTAGAAGAACGCATGACTATAAAAAAGATGAGGATACAATTGAATATAGAGATAAAAATCGCAAGCTGATAAATGGTCCCGAATTATATAGTGCAATGTCATATGGTTATGATGAAAAAAATATAAAGCGCAAGGTTGTATTAAAAGCTGACGAAAACGGAGATTTAACTTCATTAAGCAATTTGTCTGGAAAAGTTATAATGATTTCAGATGTTTTTCAAGATACTCCGGCGCAACGCTTTGAAGTAAAAGAAGGTGATCTTATTGTTGAATGGTCCGATTATAAGTATTTTCCTGCAGGTTCTGAAGCTGAATTATTAGAAAGTATGGAGATTGGAAAAACGTCGAAATCAACAATGCTGTTTTATCGACCAAGCGATTCAAGTTTTTATTCAGTAACATTTGAACCAGGTTCAAAAGGATTCGGTTTTACAATCCAATATGCTGGTAATTCTATTGAGGAATCAGAAAAATATATCAATGAATTGCAAAAGAATTACAATAAGTGGCAGAAGAATAAAAAATAAGAAAATATAGGAGAAGAGATATGGAATCAAATGTAAATTTTAAATACTATGCATTTATCAGCTATAGCCATGAAGATGAAGAATTTGCAAAAAGAATTCAAAAGAAACTGACAGAATATAAACTTCCAAATGTAATCCGTAAAGCAAATCCACTTTTGCCAGATAATGTGCGTCCTATTTTTAGGGATGCTACAAATCTTACTACAGGATTGTTGCAAGAAACATTGCATTCTGAATTAGAGAATTCAAAGTTTCTTATTGTTTTGTGCTCGCCAAATTCTGCAAAACCAAATGATGAAAACAAACATTGGGTTAATAATGAAGTACATCATTTTGTTGATATTGGACGTGCAGAATACATTATTCCTGTTATTGTAGGTGGTGAACCACATGCCAAGAATCCAGAAGAAGAATGTTTTTGTCCGGCTCTTTTGTCGCTACCTGGTGGAGATGAATTATTAGGTATTGATATACGAAATAGTCAAAAGAAAAAAGTATCGTTCGGAAAATCAATAAAACGAAAGCTTGGAATCCCAGATGAAGATGATTTAGAAGAAAAAGGAATTGTACATATTGTTGCAAAAATGCTCGGGCTTGATATTGATGATTTATGGGGCTGGAATAAAAAAGCACAAAAGAGAAAAGCATATATCCGTCTATTTACAGCAGCTACTTTTTGTGTAGTGATGCTTTCTGTGGGGCTTACGATTTATTTTAAGAAGTTTCATGTTTATCATGAGTATTATGTAGATTATGTAGATCAATATAGCGATCAATATAAATCATTTATGCCACAAGGAATAGGAAAAATGACTTATTTAGATATGAAACATGCTCAGTCTCATATTCGGTTTCAGAAAAGAGGAGGAAAACTTATTAAGGTATATCATTCCAATAGTTATGGTATTCCTGTTGATTATACAGATTCAGAACACTTAGGATTACCTGTAATTTTTACATATCATTATGATAATGGAATCGTTGATTACATAGCAACTGTTAATAACAATGGAAAAATTTTAGTAAAATATGAAAATAAGAATAAGGGAGAAATGATATATCTTACTGATTATGAGGGGACAGATGTTAGACTTTTAGCAAAACAAACAAGTCAAAAAGGACTTGTGAAAACAGAAAATGCAGATATTCGAAGTATTAAATATATAAAAGATGAAAATGGTTATATAAAATATGAATATTTTTATCAATTACATAGTGAGAAATATCCTGGAAAAGATGCTAATGGTATAGCAGGTTTTGAATATATAAGAGATCAGAAAGGAAGGGTTGTAAAACTTTATTTTTTAGAATGTAATGAAGAAGGACTCTATAAGAGAACCATTAACGATAAAGGAATTGCGGGAAAAAAATATGAATATGATGAATTTTCTTCTATGTGTTCTAGAATTGTGTATATAGGACTTAATGATGAACCTGTTATGGGAGAAGATGGATGGTCGATAAATGAAAGAATAATAAGTAATTGGAATTGTATACAAGATTATTTCTATGATCCAGTAAACAAATTAATTTCTTGTGATAGAGGGGCTTCGAGAAAATATCGATATGATAAATTTGGTTGTTTGCTTACAGTAGAGTTTCTGGATATTGATTTAGAGCCATATTTTATTAACAATAATTGTTGTAAAATAAAAAACGAATATGATAAAAAGGGTAGATTAATTAGGCAATCTTTTTTCGGTCTTGATGATAATCCTGTGGAAGTGAATAATTATAATTCCATTTTGTATGATTATGATAAATATTCTAATATAACAGAAGAGTATACTCATAATATTAAAGAACAATTGGTTTACGGAGAACATGGTTATGCAAGGACTTATATGATTTATAATGAATATGGGAGAATAGAATTTGCTTTTTATTTTGATAATTCGGATTATTTAATCCATTCAGAAAGAGGTGATACATCTGCTTGCGTGCAAATTGTTTATGAAAACGATCAACAAAAAAAGAAAATACATTATTCAAGTATATTAGCGAATTACAATACTGAATACAAAAACATAAAAAAAAATATAAAACAATTTATCAAAAAAAAAGAATATACATTGTTTGAGTTAAATCCGTATCTTTTCATTGAATATTCATATGATAAAGATAATGAAATATATGAACAAAGGTATTATGATGGATATTATCAACCATATAAAAAGAATAATTCAGAATTTGCATATAAATATTCTTGTAAATATTCAAATGGGCTATTAATTGAAGAAAAATATGAAAACAGTGATAGTTCTTTGTGGGAAAATGGTGTTTCTATTCCGTATGTAAAATATTACTATGATGAAAAAGGAAGATTAATTAATGAAGAATGGTATCGTACGGAAGAAAAGAATCCTTTAAAAATTTATAGATTCAAGAATATTTCTAATGTATATGATTTAAATAATAATATAATTGAAGTTATCATAGAATATAATTCTATGTTAGATGAAAATCAATTTTTTTCATTTATAAAAACAATGTCATATGATGATTATCATCATTTGCTTGAGGAGTCTATTTTTGATTTAAATCGCAAACCTATTGAAATTAATGGAATACATAAAAAGGAATATAAATATGATAAATATGGTTATCAGAGATATGCTGCTGTGTATAATATGTATTATAAGTTGACTTCAACTGAATCAAATTATTCAATTGTTACAAAAAAGTATGATCAACGAGGAAATATTATAGAGTTTTCATATTTCGATGAAAATGAAAATCCATGTTTAATTGATGAATACTATCATAAACTAATTGTTACTTACAATGCTAATAATATACTAATACATTCCGAATATAGAGGAATTAATGGAGAATTAGTGAATAATAAAGACGGCTTTGCTTATCAGAATTGGACAGATGATGTTCCTAAAGGATTTTTCAAAAGTGATGGAGAGGAAGTCCCAGTTCTATGTTTTTTTGCTGCTAAAAAAAATGCTCATTTTGGTAGTTATTTAATTAATGAAGGTGATATCTTATTAGAATATGGAAACTGGAAACTTGATATTGACGGAATTAACTATAGGCTCTCTTCGTATTCATTAAGAAAACAAATAAACGATAGTTATTCTGTTGAAATTCCAATAAAATGTATCAATGTTTATGAAGATGATTGTAAAGAATATATCATAAATGCTACAGGAAAAGAAGTTAAAGAATTGTTTTCATTGAAACTATATCCAAATGAGAAATTACGTATGTTTTATGAAAAAAGAATTGTAGCGAAGGAATGATTTTTAAACAATTATTATTGAAATAAAATAGGAAAAATTTAAACATCTGATTATTTGGTATATACATTTTTAGGGCATGGTATCGGTATAGAAAAACTAAGAGATACTATTAATGAATCTAATATCGATTCTTCTGTATTTGAAAAAACAATAAAGCTTCAAAAATGGCTATATATCAGAAAAAGAAACGAGAAAATGGAAAAATTATATAAAAAGGTTACAAAAAATGATTTAAATTTATAAGATTAAAAGAAATAATAGGTGTAGTAATGGATGAAAAATAAACCAGAAGTTTTTTTAGTTACAGTTCAAAAGATGAAGATGTCGCTGTCATGTTATATAAAGTTTTGAAAGAACAATATGTTTTTTCTAGAGGTGCTTATGTATAAATTATATTTCGGTGGTTCTTTTGATTTTGATTATAAATCAAGTGATTACAAAGAAAAGGCTGCCAAGGATTATCGGACAATAATTCTCGGAAATACAGATTTGTTGCTTCAACAATATGATTGTATTTCTCTCGGAGATAATCTTCAGTATATCGGACCGTACATCCATCATCTAATTCCATAATCTAAGGAACCATTATGACCTACAACGCCCCAGAAAACATTGAAACCTCAGAATATAATTATAAAGCTTCTCAAAGTTGCATCGGCATCGACTATTCATTTTCTGGGGTAAATATCGGTTTTGTTGCTGATGGAGAAGCTCGTTCCATAGAATTGGAGCAGACTGATTATCATGAAAGTCTTCTTGAAAAGGCGAGGGATTTTGCTAAAAACTTATTAGGTACAGATAAGCTGCAACTGGTCATGGGGATTCCTGAGTGTGCTTCTGATAGTGATCGTAAAATTGATTCAGACGAAGGTAGACGCGCTGGTTTTAATGAAGTTTATCTTTTGTATGAATCTATCGCAGCGGCAATTGGGGCTTATTGGAATGAGAGGCATTCAGCTGATAAAATAATTGCTTCTTGTGTTTTCAGAGGAAATGTTCTTGGCGATTCAACGTCTTTTGGAGTTGCCATTATAGAGATTAAAAACGGACTTTTTGTTGTAAAAAAACTGAATGGACAGAAACATAAAATTGATAATCATATTGTAAAAGAAGTCTGTCTAACTACAATTAGAGAACTGAACCTAAAACATATTGACGAAGTCTTAATCGTTGGTCAAAAGGATTTTGTAACTAAAGACAAACCTCTTATCAAGGCAGTCAGGACAGCCTTCAGAAAATTGTTTGAAGGTGAATGTAAATATGTAAGAGAGCATGAAAATCTTGTTGCCAAAGGTCTTGCTTTATATGGCAATTCTCTGGACGAACCATCCAACATTATTTTTGAAATACCCCAAGAATCTGGAGTCTGTAATGAGTGATAAAAATATTGAAAAAAGTATATCCAATCCTGAGATTATTGAATCTGCCTTTTCAGCCTTAGTTTCTTCTCTAAAACAAAATGAAGTTCCCTTTTTCATAGAAAGTGAGGGACAGTCTAAAATAATCCGTATAGATTTGAGTGAATTAAAGCTTTTCTATCCGCAGACTTCAGATTTAATAATGTTCAAGTATTCAGGTCAAGCTTTCTTTCGTTTCTTTTTTGATGAAGAAACTTTGAAACAAGAAGAAAGATATATAAAAGATTTTTTTGGAGAATCTTCTGAGCCGAATCAAGCTGATTTTGATAAATATATTTTTGTCCGATCTTTTGCTGCTCTTGATGTAAATATTCTAAAAGCAAAAGAATTTGAAAAATATATTGAACAATGGAGCGCGGATAATAACGACCGAAAAATCGTGTTTACTCATTTTTTTAATATTTGTAACTATGTGAATATAGAAGAGCTCATTCGTGACATTCCAGCACAAGACTCATCATTGTTGCAGGAGACAATTTATTACAAGTTTTTTATTAAGGAGTTTCTTTGCTTACAGGATTTTATAAACTACGCCGTTAAAAATGAGTTCCTGATTTCCGAAGGTTCCGCACTCCGATATTTTGATGAGTATGGTTTGGAGACGTTTTTTAAAGAGGTGAGCGGAACTCGTTTTCCTTGTTTTATTGACATTCAAAATAAACGACTTTTTATCAGGATGAAATATACAGTTGATGGTGCCTCGTGTTTTACAAAGTTTTTTGTTACAACAGAAGAAATTAGTCTGGCTCTTTGTCCTAATTATACAATTCAAACTATCAATGATATGAATGTTCCAATATCGGCCAGCTATAAGCTTGAAAAAAATGTGACAGAAAAAATCCGTCAGTTTATGTCAGATTATTTTCAAAAATCTATTACTGTAAATGCTGGGGCGTTACCAAAGTTTTTAGAATCTCTGGAGTCTACAGATAAAAAAATCATAATTCATGTAACTGACAAAATCACTTTTGATATTAGGGAAAAAATTGAATCTGCATTTCTTTGTAATGATTTTGAGAATCTGAATATAACAATGGATTTGTCACAGGCAATATGGGATTGTGCGTGTGTTATGAATGTCTGGTTGATGAAATCTGTTATTCTTTCCGAGGAAATTACAGATATAGATGGCAGCAATATTCTTTGTCCTTTTCTTGAAGAAATAATAGTTTCCGAAAATAATCCTAATTTTGTTTCTGTTGATGGCGTTCTTTATAATAAAGAAAAAACTGTAATTATCCGTTATCCACAGGCAAAACAAGGAAGCTTTGTAATTCCTGATACTGTTAAAGAAATTAGACCGTATGCTTTTTGTGATTGTCATTATCTTTCCGAAATAAAAATTCCTGCAAATGTTCGGGTTATTGGAGAAGCTTCATTCAAAAAATGTGTTTCGCTCAAAAATGTAAGTTTTTCTGATGGTGTTACAGAATTAAGGCAAAGTGCTTTTGAAAATTGTGATTTGCTTGAACAGATAAAACTTCCAGATACAATTAACTCAATGGGAACAAGCGTTTTTGCAGAGTGTAAAAATCTCAAATCAGCTGTTCTGCCAAATAATATTACAGAAATACCAGCCGCAACTTTTGTTAAATGCATGGCACTCAAAACTGTTAAGATTCCTCTGGGAGTAAAAACGATAGAAAACAATGCTTTTCTTTGTTGTAAGTCACTTGAATCAATCAGTCTACCAGATAGTGTTCAAACAATTCAAAAAAATGCATTTAAGGATTGTACGGTTCTTTTAGGCAAAATAGAGGTGTAATATGAAATGGCTGAAAAAAAAGATTTTTCGCTTTCTAAAAAAATCTGAATCTAAATCGGTACAATCCAATCCGCCAAAAATTACTCCGCCTTTTGATGAGAATTATTCGCGTTATCAATTTCTTCCAGATGTAATTGCCGAAAAAAACGCAATATTTGACGAAATGGATTGTGCCGAGTTTGATAGACATTTTTCTGGTTGTTCCTATTCAGTGCAGGATTTTGGCAATGAACTTTATGAATATAAAATCAAAGACAGTAACTGGCTTTTCCTGATGGACAAAAAGGCGGATTTTGTTTGTTGCCTTTTCGATGATTTTGGTGCTCTTCGTATTAGAGGCTGTCTTAGCGGATATTCAGATAAAAAACAAATTACAAATTGCCTTAAAGAGCAGCACAATTGGTGCTATTATCCGAACGGACAGGAATTCGCCCAAGAATATGGTTATACTGGAAAGATTGCCGATGAAGTAGGATTATATGTGCTTTTTTCAGCGGATGAAAAAATTGTTACTGCGTTTCAGCCGTGGGGATTGTTGTATAAATTAAAAATACAAAAAGTACTCTCGGGGGCGTCGAAATGATAGAAATCCAGGGCCGCTACAATACCGCCAAAGTTTTCACTGATGAACTAGATTCCGATGCTTATGCTCAAATCCTGCAGATGATGAATCAGCCGTGGAGCTGCAATATGACTGTGCGGATTATGCCAGATGTTCACGCGGGGAAGGGGTGTACAGTCGGAACTACAATGACGATTTCTGATAAAGTTTCGCCGGCGCTCGTGGGAATAGACATTGGCTGCGGAGTAGATGTTCTTGTTGTAAAAAAAGACTTCCTTAAAAATGGATTTTCAAAAACTTCAGAACAGACTGATGCTGAAAATACCGCTTTTCAATCCTTTCTTGAAAAACTGGATGATATTGTCCGAAACCAAATCCCATCCGGCAAAAACGGTAGAACGCGCGAGCATAAGTTTACTAAAGAAATCAACTTTGAGGATTTTATCACTCCAATCGACGTAAAAACTGCGCGGCTTCAGCTTGGTTCACTTGGCGGCGGTAATCATTTTATAGAAGCTGACCGTGATGATGAGGGAAACTTTTACTTTGTAATTCACTCTGGTTCCAGAAATCTTGGAAAAGAAGTCTGCAACTATTATCAGGACATTGCTAATCACAACTCGCTTTTTTATATTGAAGGAAATGATTTGGAACATTATCTTTATGACATGAATCTTGCGCAAAATTATGCTGCTTTAAACCGACGTGCAATGCTTGATGAAATTAAATCCGCTTTTGGAATCAAAAAACAGGACATAATCGAAGAGTTTTCGACAATCCACAATTACATCGACATAAAAAAACGCATTTTACGCAAAGGAGCAATTTCTGCCCAAAAAGATGAGCGCGTAATAATTCCAATGAACATGCGCGACGGTTCTTTAATCTGCACTGGAAAAGGAAATCCCGACTGGAACTTTTCTGCACCACATGGAGCCGGCCGACTCTACAAACGCGGAGAAGCAAAAGAACTTTTTTCGCTGGAAGAATATCAGCAGCAGATGGAAGGCATTTTTTCTTCAAGCGTCGCTCTTTCCACAATAGACGAATCTCCAATGGCGTACAAACCGATGGAATCAATCATCGAAAAAATACAACCAACCGTAGATGTTGTTAAACGCATAAAACCAATTTATAATTTTAAATCAGGCGGACAATAGGAGAAGTGGTGGTTGTGCGTGCGGTTACTGAGCTTGTCAAAAGATCGAAACCACCACTACAAACAGGAGTTTTTATGGGCAAATTATTTCGTTACGATTATATAGAAGAAGGAAGATCTAATCCAATAATTTTGAGTTTTCGTCTGACAATTCAAATTCCTGAACATCTTTGCGACCAGTTGCAGGATTATCTTGATGTGGCTGAGCCTCCTTCAAGCTGTTTTCTGTCACAATTATATGCCAAAAAGATTGATGATTCTTTTTATCTTGTAATTACAGTAAACCTGCTTAGTTTTTACGAGTTGTGGTCAAAACCATTTGAATATACTTACAAGAATATCGTTAATCTTCTGAGGGAAAAAATCTGTGCCCGTTTTGGCCTGCAATTTGCCCAGGAGTTTATTTGTCACGAAAAGCTGGATTGCGATTTTATTGAATATGCCTTTATTTCAAGAGATAGAGATGATGTTATTTGTGATATGCTGGAATGTCATGCTTCCAATGAGCAGGT
>JAEEGL017236629.1_pt1 | contig 26836 bp, 21 predicted proteins | sample 9134231 | NCBI WGS metagenome assembly JAEEGL01 (sample SAMN16246548, study PRJNA631951) | gut metagenome | biome: gut microbiome; feature: rumen; material: fiber-attached | host: Bos | place: Iran: Karaj | collected 2018-10 | reverse complement strand
CAGCACATAGGCCACAACCAGCAATCCACCAACAACCACAAGATAGATCCAATGCCAAAGAACTGTATCCGGCACCAAATACACCATCACCAGCGAAATCACCAGTTGCAGCGCCATGTAAATCAGCGAAACCGTCACATGACTCATTCCAAGCTCATTCGCCATCAGTTGATAAGCATGCTTGCGGTGCGCTTCGCCCAGATTCTCATGCAGCATAATCCGATGCACAATCGTGCAGCAACCGTCTACGCCATAAACAATCAGGAATGCCAGCCAAGTGATATCCCCTGTTTTCATGATCAAACATCCTATCAAGAATAAAAGGATAAACGCTATCCCGACACTGCCCACATCCCCGGCAAAACTCTTCGCTTTGTTCTTCGGTCTGAAATTGAAATAGCTGAACACCAGTACGGAAAGGATAGTTACGACAATAAAGGATGTCTCAACGAATGTGGCGGAACAATTCCGCATCAGCAATGGGATCAACACCGCCAGTGAATACCCGGCCGTAATCCCATTGATCCCGTCCATGAAGTTGTAGATGTTCGTCGCCCCCACGCACACAATCAGTGCCAGGATCACCGCCCACCACAAATTGAGATGGATCATGTCCAACTGATAGAACATCAGGCCCATCGCCACGAATTGCACCAACAGCCGCACACTATCCGGCAACGAGTGGATGTCATCAATAAAGCTCACACCTGCTGCAAAAGTAACCGCCACCAGGAACCACGGATACTGGAACCCGAAGAAAGCACTCCAGACCCATGTCCCAATCAAGAAAAGGATGCCACCACCACGAAGGACAATCTTCGTATGGGAGCTGCGCTGATTGGGCTTGTCAATGATGTTGAAATGATCAGCGATCTTGAAATAGGCCAATTCCGCAACGACCAGTATAGTCGCAATAATCAAATATGTAATCCTAATATTCATATGCTCATTTTATTCCCCCCTTCCCACAGCCCTCAAGCTATAAATGATATCACGAGTATAAAAAGCAAGAGTATCAACGGGGAAGATCAAAAAACGATAAAATGCATTCTGAGTATTCTTCCAGAAGGAAATGAGTTTCCGTACTAAATACGGAGATTTGCGAGCGTAACTATAATCCCGATTGTGGCCAAAGTTTCCAGTCCGAAGGATATGCGCCATCAGACGATCTGCCTTCCTATCAAGGATTGCTGATTTTCGATAGAGAGGTATTACGTCTGACTGCATACCCAGGTAATTCACCGCAAGAGAGGATAATACTTCCCACTCTGACTGGAGACGTACCCTTGACAATCGTTTAGCTAACAGTTCTTGGTCGATTTCATCCCGATAAGTCCACAGCAATCTACACCAATCGCAGATCTGACGAAGGCCGATTCCCGCCTCAAAGAAATGCTGCAGTATATGTGTAAATACAAAGACGACATCATTGTCCACAGCCGGTAAAGCGATAGCACTTCCTTCATTCATCCAAACTCGAGTTTGCCCATGCCGAAAAGTATCTTCTTGTGCCTCGTCAATACACTCATTCACTCGTCCAAGCCGATAATTTCGCATGGAGCCATGCAACTCCACCGACCAAGAATCAATCGTCATTCCCAGATGCAGGCGATCTTTATATTCTTTCTCCACATGAGAAGCACGGGGGATCAAATACGACTTAGCCTTTTCATAATTATCCGCGTCCAACAACAGATCCACATCTCCTGCCGATCTCCACATAGGTCGCTCATAACACTGAGCGATTCCTTGACCTTTAACAAGCAGAGCATCTATTCCTTCATCACGTAATTGATCGAACAAACCCGCAATAAAACGGTTCATTTCGACGTTTCGTCCCTCCATGGAAAAGACATATTTCATAAACGGAAGTGCTTGCTGTTTGGTCACTTTCCGTTCTTCCACATGTTCAAGTCCTGCTGCGACAAGGCCAACGACAGATTGCTCCTCCGCCAAATGGAAAACCTTGTCAGCAACCGCGTCTGTCCAATTTGACAATTGGACAGAACGCTCCCAAAGTCCTGAGCTTAGAAGAGAAAAGAATACTTGTCGGTCAAGTTCATTCATTAATCGCCTTGTAAAACAGACTAATTAAAACTAAATCTTATAATTTGATAAGACATCTATTGGTTGCCACCCTAACTCCCTTTTAGCTTTCTCATTTGAGAACGTGAGCGACTTCGTCATTTTCTCAAGCTTATTGCTGTTAATAGGTGCTTTACTGCCCAATAAATCACCGACTTTTGCCATAATCCAAGCGACCCAATATGGAATAGAGAGCGGCTTATGCTTTCCGAGCTGATTTGCTACGGATACTGAAATCTCGCCAAACGTCGGCTGATAGTCATCGCATACATTAAAGATGCCACCTTTCTCTGCCACAAGAGGAACCAAATGCGCAATATCTTCTGCCATCAAAATACTTTTGCGCACTTTTCCTCCTGCAATGTTAAAATAGTAGCCCTTTTGGATTCCTTTTACCATTGAACCCAAATTACCAGGAGCACCCTTTCCAGCCAATAAGGAAGGACGTAGAATACCGAGCTTGACATTGTTGTTTGAACACCAATTGGTCAAAAACTCTTCGGCCATTATTTTGCTTTTAGCATACGGAGAATCACCATTCAAAGGATGCTCCTCAGTAATTAATTCGCCAAACTCACAACCATACACTGCAACTGTACTGATAAACACCATGGACTTAGGAACACCAGCCTTCTCAAGTGCCCTACAGAGATTCACTGTCCCCTGATAATTCACATCAAAAAACACTTGTTTTTCCGCCTCTGTCTTGGGTACCATGTGTGCCTTCCCTGCCGCATGCAGTACTATGTCATATTGTATATTAATAGGAGGCACCTCTTTAGCCATATTGATCTTGATGTCATCATCATCAGTCAAACCAATAGTGTGAACAACAAAACTCTTCTCCAAGATGGGGCGTATATTGTACCCCAGAAAACCGGAAGCTCCAGTAAATAATAACTCATTCATTTTCCATCTTCATTTATTCCCCCGTCGTAAGAATTGTTTAATTTTAGGAAGCATCCTATACCCTATATAAAAAGGGCCAGCTTCAAGGCCGTTCTCCTTAAATGCCTTCACACACTCCCTATTTTGTATTATAATATTATGAAGGTTCTTACTGGTTGCTCCGCCCAACCTCATCTTTACAAGATGTTCCGGAAGGTAATGCAATTTGATATGATGCTTTTCTACGAAACGCAACATTAACTCGAAGTCTGCAGCCAAAGAGTAGTCAAGATTGAAATAACCATATTTCTCATAGACATCCCTTTTTACATAGAAAGTCGGATGAGCCGGTAGCCATCCTTTTCTGAACGGCTTTTGTTCGCCAGTTTTCCATACTCGTACTATATTATCCGTATTCTCAGCAGCAACATAATACAGATCCGCATAAACACAATCTGCCTCCGGATGTGCAATAAAAGAGTCTATTATTTGCTGAAACGCATCGTCACGGGAAAACAAGTCATCGGAATTAATAAGCATAAGAATCTCGTTGGAAGCCCATTTAAAACCTTTGTTCATGGCATCATAAATACCTTTGTCCTTCTCGCTCTTCCACTTCATTCTGCCGTTAAACTTGGGTTCATATTCCCGGATGATATCAAGAGTCTTATCCTTCGACCCTCCATCAACAATAAGATACTCATAATCCTGAAAGCTTTGTGATAAAACACTTTCAATAGTATCTCTAACTGTTTTAGAGCTATTATAGGTTGCTGTAACAATTGAAATCTTCATGTTCGACATGTCTATCTTAATGATTGTGCGAGTTTTCTCCACTTTCTCTTTCCATATACTCCTGCTCGGGAATAATCAAACTCCTCGAAACCAATCTTCGTCGTTACGGATTTGTTCCCGATACGATAATCACCACTCACCGTATCTCTGAAAACCGGATCCTGAAATAGCGACGTTGAATCTCTCTCGATAATCCATGTTTTAACATCTTTCCCATTAACCAAAGGTAAATCATTTGAAACTGTCCAATAACAATTATTACCTACCACAAATCTATCACTATTAACTCCGCCTCCAGAAAACAATGATCCTTTATTCATGATGAAAACATTCTTCTCCAGAGAAAGAGGATTATCTTCTCTTGCATTAGTAAGAGTGAATTGGCTTCTCTCACCCCATGCGAAAATATTGTTAACAACCACATTCTCGGAGCCATAATGCTGATGAAAACCTCCGGAAGTAGTACGTTCTACGAGATTCTTTTCTACCGTGATTCCTGTAGTCCCCTCATCTGCATAAATCCCCCACCCTCTATAATCACCTGAATAAACATCAGAAATGACATTGTGGTGTATATAGGTTCCCTCAGACTTCCCCAACGTATAAATACCAGCCAAATCATTCAAACGTTGAGTCCCGATTCGTGTAATCCTATTATATGATACTTCATTTCTTTTAGAAGGACTATTTCCATACCCCCAAACCCATCCTAAAGAAATCCCTGTGTAATTACCACAATGAATATCGTTATGAAGGATTAAGCAGTCCGAAGCATTAAAAAGAATAATACCCACAGCATTCTCCATCAACACACCATAATTGTGGATGATGGAATTATCCACAATTATATGCTTGGTCAGTTTGTCGGGTTCAACTTGATTAACCGTCCCAATTTTAATCGCGCTAGCACCTAAATCATGGAAAAATGACCTAATAATAGACGATTCTGTACAATGCTGCCTCAACCAGATGCCGTTGTTAGCGAGATTGCGCACCTCGCAATCTTTTAATGTAAAATTTATTATATCATCGACTTCTATCGCCGCACTCATCCTGGAAGCCGCTTGCCCAAATTCAAGACCTCCCGATGGCATCTGATAAGTTGTGTGCTCAAATACGACATTTATAAAACTGATGCCGCCATCCATACCATCGGATGACTTTATTTTAAACAAAGTCTCCACGATAGGAATCCTAAACTTTGTACTTTCAATTCTTTCTCCTTCCTTTGGTTTATAGTAGATAAAACCTTCTTTATCAACACACCATTCTCCAGGAGTGTCTATCCCATTCAAAGTGTTCTCTATGACAATGCCGTTTCCGGAAGCTAAAGGATTATATGACGGGAAATCACTCCCCGCAAAAAGTAATGCTTTCTTTGATGGATTTGTCTTATATAGAAACCGTTTAGAAACAGTCCATTTTCGAAAAATGGTCAGTATTGGATTATCTGTCTTGGCTATTTTTGATACCGCTTCAATGTCTTCGCTTTTCAGCACTGCTCCATGATATGCATCCTCCTTGAACCCATCAGCAAGGACAAAAAAACCATCATTAGGTATTCTCGCCCTCGTCATTCTTTCTCCGTTCACAAATAATTGGTCTGGAATATACCCATTCTTGAGATCATTTGGGACCTGACTCCTCCAAAGTCCATTAGGCATAACCATCCAACCATCTACTTCAATCGACCCCGAAATGATACTGGTTTTACTCTTTGTCCCGCTTATGATAATCGGATGCCGGCTTCCAGTCAGTTCGATTGTTCTCGAGATACCATAATACCCCTCCTCTATTCTGATAGTTATAGGAGCTTTCCCGGAAACTGCATTAATCTCCTGAACAATTCCACGTAGTTGTGATTCGAATGATCCAGCCTCTCGAGTTATCTTAAAATCTTTTGAAGATGCTGTAGCATTAGAGATAAACAAAGAAACTGCAAACAAGAAGGGTGCTTGATATCTTTGTATCCTTCTAAATCTAGTCATAAGCTGCCTGTTTTCCAAATAAAAGCGAATCATACAAATCCAAATACGCTTGATATGCTTTATTCTTATCAAATAATAACTCTGCCCGTTTTCGGCAAGCAATCCGCTGTAATAACCTCTCACTTTCGCTTTCAGCCGAGTAATCTTCAATCGTTTTCACAATGGCACTTACATCTCCTTGTTCAACCACCCAGCCAGTTTCAGAAGAAACCGCTTCAGGAGAACCGCCTGTCCTATATGTCAATACCGGTGTCCCACAAGCCATAGCCTCAAGATTAACAGTCGGGAAATTATCATCGTAAGTAGGATTCACCAATATATCTGCATTGTTGTAAAAACGAACAAGTTCTTCGACACTATTCGTCCTCTCCACCCCAACTATTCCTTTAGGAAGGTTTACTATTTCTGTTTTAGAAAGGCCAATCAATGTGATGTGATAGTTCTCCGGAAGCCCCTTACGCAACTTGTAAAAATCGGGGAGCCCTTTCCTCATTTTCCAGTTACTCGCAACGCCTAACAATTCTACCACATTATTTCTTCGTAAAGTATCATTAGGCTTAAACACGTTTAAATCTACGCCATTATGAATTGTTCGAATACGTTGTTCGCTTAGAAAGGATTCTTTTAAGTAACTCTCTAACCAATTAGAAACCGGAACCAATGTCAGGTTTGTTAAAGAAGTAAAACTCTGTTTCTTAAGTCGATAATTCCTTCTGCTCCTTTCAAGAAGATAACTAGCAGGATACGAAGACGTAAACTGACAATTATTGCATTCTTCTTTCCACTTAAAGCACCTATCATATTCGAAATGAGAACAATGACCGGTAAACGGCCAGCAGTCATGCAGTGTCCATACTATGGGGATATTGGTTGTACTTAAATAATCGAATAGTATCCGGTAATTGATATAATACCCGTGTATATTGTGAAGTTGGATTATATCTGGCTTGATGATTTTTATTCGCTCAATAAAATCTTTAGTCGCTTTTCGAGAAGCGAGACCATGATTATCAAAAAGCCTGCTTTCCAGAGCATGTTCTTTTACGACCAAGTCAGAACTAATCCTTAGCAGTTCACTCCTCGAAAGGTTAGCCCACCTCCCGTAAGCTATCACGGAACGCCAGTCTCGACTGATGGCCAATTGTCCAATTTCTTCAGCGATCTTGCCATGGGAACCACTGTTGGCTGTTACATTAATCTGTAATAAACAAGGCATATCTCTAAATACTATTTCTCAGCTTTAACTAGAGCTATATTCCTATTTGTTTTCTGTAGAAAACCAAAAACAACTGCCATAATGAAGCAGAGAAGAATAAACAAGTTCCCTCCGCGTGTATATTGGCGGAAATAAAATACGCCTTGGGCGTATATCTGAAAGTAAACAATATAAATAAAGAGCTTACTGAATCTTAAAGATTTCACATTCTTATTGAAAACAAAAAAGAACAGGGCTCCAAGAATCAAGCAACATATAATCAATGCGAGGTAACTTCCAAGAGACGAGTACCAACTTTCAATAAAAGTCCCAAAAACCCACGAATTAGTTCCCCCCATTTCCCAACGGCCTGCTCCTTCTGGCATTCTAATGCCTGTAATCTCATAGAACAAAGGGAAACTGCTCCCAGGACTTACTGGAGGATTATCTATGCCAAAATATAAAGTACCATTAACAAAAGGCTGCCCGAAATAATTCACTATAGAATTAAAAACACCACCGTCGTCGTTAAAACGCCCAAATGAGATCATCATAAAAGGAACCAACATAAGAACACCAGAAATGAGACCCACTTTTTTTATTTTTTTTACTACAGATACTTTTAAAAATGGACGGAATAGCAAGAATAGGTAAACAAATGCAAATATCCAGAATACAATGCCATCACGTCCAACAAACGTTAAAACATGCATTGGTTCGGAGAAAGAAGATATAAATAGTAACACTAAGCGTATTTTACTTGTACCTAAACACAAATAAATAAAGAACAAGACAATTGCAAATACATATAGGGAAGCACTTGTCGATGCAACTGTATTCCATAGTCCGGCTTCTACATACTCTTCTCCAATATATAGAGCATTTCTTAGTGCGCCTAAATCTCCTCTAAGAAGATTAAGCACCGTCTGAAAATAGTAAATAATTGAGAAAAAGGAAAGGATTATGATGATTGCAGAGAAAGTATCTAAAAAACTACGCGAAGGAACTCTAATTGATACAAGCTTGGTTTCGTTAAAACGCAAAACAGGGAAAAGGAAAGCGATTATCATAATCGCCATAAATATTGCCGGTCCCCAATACTTGTCTTGCAAAACTAACCTGTGGTCATTCATAGGAATATCTATCATCGTGAATAATAACGATAATGTATAAAGCAATATCAAAAACGATGATGGCGTTAACCACGTATGCTTTCTTTTCGCATTTGAAAGCGCCATCAAAACGAAAATGATGAATACTAAAACTATTTTAACCACTATACTGCTCTATTTTAGTTAATGATCCCTATAAGCTAGTTTTATACAGCTCTATTCAGTACCACACGAATGAACGCTATTGCCCACAGTTTTATATAAAAGACTATCTTTGGATAGTCCTTAAATTCATTTCTCAACTGCTTAATGAATACCGCCCTAGAGATTTTTGCCGCTGCTCGTACTCTCCCTTTAGCATAACCATAATCTATCGTTTTTTCATCAATACCTAATGAGTAGAGTTTATTAAAGTATTTGGCAATACTCTGTCCGCTCTCTTTAAACAATAACACTTTGTCAAAGTCATCAGAGTGACTGGCAGAATTCCGTAAAACACGGTATGCTACCATCTTTTCATCAAAGAACTTAAATTTACCCAATGTTGAATAATAAATCCACATAGGTTTGTCTCCAACTCGTAAATCGCAAGGTATTTTATTTCTTTCTTCCAACCATCCTGCACTGTTATTTCGAAAACAAGTTCCAGCTGTAACTATAAAATTGCCTTTTTCAACAAGCTGACGCGTTACATTTCCCGAATAACGATGTGTTGTGTTGTGAAATATCCGTTCTCCTTTATCATTCACAACCTCAGCATCTGTATATGTCAACACATAATCAAGGTGGCTTTCTAGAAAATCAACCTGTTTTTGCAATTTATTGGGGTCTATCCAATAATCATCTCCTTCGCACCAGGCAATATACTTTCCTCTAATATGAGAATCCAGAATCTTGCGAAGAGTATTATCCCTCTTGGAATACTGATTCTCAGTTTCAATTATTGGCTTAATAATATCCGGATACCTATCTGCATACTCCAAAATAATAGATGCACTTCCATCTGTTGAAGCGTCATCATGGACAATAGCTTCAAATGGAAAGTTGGTCTTCTGCATCACGAAACCATCTAAACATTGACGCAGATATGGTTCATGATTAAATACGCAGCATTCGATGCTGACCATTACAGGATAATTCTCTTCCATCTCCATTACCTTTTTTATTCCGTATAATCTTCTTTTCTCCCCCACAACTGCGCCATAGGTTCTTCTTCCATCTCTTTTTTGAAATCGTGCAATTGGTCAAGGTAGCTGTATTTCGGACGATATGAAGGGAAATCAGCGAACGTCTTGGTCATATCAAATGCATTCTGCAAAGAATCTGGCTTTTCCGGGCAATAAATAACAGGTGAAGGATTGTCCTTTGGAGAGAACACCTCAATAATCCCCTTGATCTGCTCTTCTGTTGTTACCTGCCAACCATTTCCGCAATTGTAACAGCCACCTTCTTTGTCAGACTCAACGCAAGCCTGCACGAGTCTCACGAAGTCCTTTACATAAACCATTTCTTTTGCCTTGTGACAATCACCCCAAATTTCTATAGGCAGTCCCTTGCTAGCTCTATCCATAAGATACCGATATGGCATCATACGACGCTTAAAATCTGCATAGTGATAGGGGTTCGGATGATACTGATAAATTGTGAAGAATCGCAATGCAAAGAAATGAATCCCAAACTCTGCTCGATAGTGCTCCATCAAATCCACAGCCGCATTTTTAGCGATAGTGTATATGGCATGATCTCCAGTTAAAGGAAAATGTCTTTGTGCATCACAGGGTATCACACTTCCGTTATTATGATACTTCGCCATATCTGAAGGTGTCTGAGGGAATACAATCTTCTTACATCCTACCTCGCGCATCCAGTTGAGGACATTAAGAGTTCCTATTGTGATGGATTCAAACAGTTCAATGGGGTCAAATGCATATCTCGATGGCAATGCGCTTGCAAAATGGGCAACAGCATTGTAGTCTTCTTTGGGCAAAACATCAAAGGCTTTCGGATCTCTGATATCGACAGAGAAATAACGCATCCCATGATCTGCAAAGAAATGATTATCGTTCTTTCTTCCTCCTACGGCAACGACATCATAGCCCTGCTGCTTCATGTGCATAGCCACATAAGCGCCCAGGTTTCCTGTTGCACCGAGTACTATTATCTTCTTCATTTTGAGAATCTTCGTTTATAAATGAGACTCTTGCAAAAAATCTTTTGCTGTCCATTTCTCTCTTACACAGAGAATGGTTCCGTCTACCGTCTTCGCATAGACGGCCGGCGAGAAAGAAATAAACTGTGGTGACATTGATAAGGTGTATGCTCCAAGTTTATCAAAACAAAACACATCATTCACCATCACCTCTTCGCAATCCTCCAACACCATGATATTGTCATATTCAAGACACGTAAAACCTACTACTATCTGGCGTGGATGTTTATTCATTTCGCTATCCTGCCGTTTTATGTACTGATAGAAGTAACTGGTCTTATGGAAAAAAGGATCAATATGAATTCTGCTTCCATCTGTTACGACAAACCTACTACGGTTGGTATCTTTTACGTCAACTACTGATGCATAATAACTAAATGAACCTGCCAACAAACTGACACCTGGTTCCAAAACAAGTTTCAATTGGCTACTAGAAAAACCGCCTGAAATCAATTCTTCAGATATAGCGCCTAAGTAATCAACCCATTGGGGCTTGTTCGTGATTCCACCAAAGAAACCTCCTCCAATATCAAAATAATGAACATCTGATAATTTATACTTTGACGTTAACTCACAGAACATACAGGCGAGGAGGCGATAAACCTCCACGCGGCGGGTGCTGGTACTGACATGAAGATGTAGACCATTAATAGTAAGATTAGGACTCTGGCGAATTGAAATAATTGCTTTCTCCAACTCATCATTGTCCATACAAAAACCGAAACGACTACCTTGCTCCCCTGCTTTAGATTCATTAGGGAAATACTTCTCAATATCAACATTAACCCTCAAACCTACCGCGAATTGTTTCTGAGGGTTATCTTTGGCATGTCGTATAGCGTATGTAAGTTCTTGATGAGAATCCAGATTAATAATCGCATGACTATCCAGCAGATGACTTACAAACTCATCTGTTTTCACTGGCCCATTGCAAACAATCTTGTCATCTGTATAACCACAAAGCGACACCATCTCATATTCATCCTGAGATACAACCTCTGCGTACACACCCTCCTTACAAAGAAAACTTGCAAGATACGGGAGGTTGTTGGTCTTTACAGAATATGCCACTATGGTTTTGGGCCAATATTGCGATATTGCCTTTTTCAGTTTTGACATCTCCATCATCATTAATTGAGTGTCGAAAAGAAAAAAAGGAGTTGGAATACTGTTCAGAAGGTTTAACTCATGCGATAAAGACATTATTCTCATCTTTTTTAGCCTGCGGCAGGTGAAACGGCTGCATGGCTATAGTATTAATGCTTTTACCTTGGGCGTATACTTGCCAGTATACAAATAATCTCTCAAATGCTCCTTGGTCATGTGACCAATTCCCAGATAATCCAGATTATACTTGGTCTCCTTAAAGAAGCTCTTCTCATGGAAGGCACCACCTATGGTAATCATTGCATCAATGATAGGCGTGGGAACACCGAACTTCACACCTAGGTCGTGATATATCTTACATCCAACAGGAATATCTTCAGTAATGTAACGATGGTTGATGTTGTTAGGGCCGGTATTCCCTTCATCGCATGGTTTATCGAGCGGGAATACAACATTATCCTTTCCATTCTCATCTAGTCCCATATATTCCTGTGTCAAGATACTGCGACGGCTGAAGAACATCTCATAATCCCACTTCGGATAGTCTATCCCTATTTCCTTGGCGATAGCCACCTGCTCCTGATAAAACTGATACTGGACACGGCATATACTCGGACAGAGGCCGTGACTGTACATCGAGTAGCTTTCCGGCTCATTGCCATACACCAAAGACCAGTTCTCCATAGAGCTAACACCGAGAAGGGAAGCAGGAACGTGAATCACAGGATTGATGTTAGAGAAGCCGATGTCAATCATCGTGTCACCACGGTCGGGACCATTGCCCGTGTATACGCTATCCATACATGGCAGATACTTGCCACTCTCAATAAAGTCATCCATATCGCTCATCGGCAGACATGCACCTCGAAGCGAGATCGCGCGGTACTTGATACCTACGTGGTTTGTCCAAAAACCTTGAATCTTCTCGACACGGGTTCCATAAGGAGCACTTCCCCATCCACCGATAATCACATCCTTTGTGCAACCGGCCTCACGCATAAATCTGCGCAGAAGAAAACTGGCATAGTTGTCGGGAAAGGTATGAATCACCATGCCATCCTCCAGCAGCGGAACCAGTTTTCGCAGATAATCCTCGTGGGCAAGTGCTGGAATTGACATCAGGATAAACTTTGCCCCCTTCACCGCTTTGGCCATGTCATTGGTATACATATCCAAATGAGCACGACCACTGCGTTCAAAACCATAGAGGTTACGCTGGATGCCATCCATTTGAATTCCAGTACGGTCCATATACTGAATGGACTTCGGAGTACGTGAATACAATCGAACCTCTCTCTCCGGCTGACCCAACTTACAGTCCGCAGCCAGAGTCATACCTACTGCGCCCGCGCCCAGTACGGCTATGGGGCAATCCTTCAAATAACTTAAATCTCTTGCCATAAATGAAAAAACTAATTATTATAATCCAAATCCTTTATTGTGACTTTTGAAATAATCATATCCTTGCCATGATCATCCTTAACTTGAACCGTACGATAAATATAATCCGCAAATTCCTCTATTGATCCATCTTTTGGAATATACGAACAAAATTCTGCCACTCTTTGTGTAACATCGCCGTGATTCTCTATTATATCGCCTACTTTATGTCTTGCGTATGCAGAAAAAACGTAAGGATGTTGTGCCACATCTTCAACTCCATCTAAAACTGCTATTTTACCTGCACATGCAGACAATGACAATATGAAGCAATGCCCGCCTCCGTAACGATAAGCTGTTTTAATATCTCCAACACAGCTATTTCTATCGCCTGTCAATGCAAATTGAACAAAAGCTTTCATTGGGTCAAAGCCAGTTGCATTTTTTAACACCAAGTCATAGTCGCTTCCTGGAAATCTTAAACCCGGATCATACATGTATTCTTGACCATTTTCATAGAAACCTTGAAAAAAGACAGCACCAAATGTGATTCCCAACTTCTTGATCATGTTTTTTACTCTGACATCACTCTTTGCCAGATACTCTTTTGTATGCATCGAGGGTACTACTGTTGCCATTTGCTGACGATCAAGGTTATCCTCTGGAGCTCCTAAGTAACGGTCTCCTATCTTAACCAGATAGGGTTCACCACCTACTACCATATATGCAAACGCCATATCCTGAACACCCTTCATAAACCTTTCAATCAGAACTCCTCCATCCTTAGACTCTTTACGAGCTATCTTGATGGCGTCTTTAACATCTTCTTTGGAATAGCAAATTGTCTGTCCCCTAGAACCGCGGCTGATTGTTGGTTTCACTAGAACTGGGTATTTTACATCTTTATTTGTTGCAATGTCCTTTTCCGTGTATTCAGGAATGATGCCGACACCGTTTGCCACACAATAATCTTTAAATAAGCGTTTGTCCGTTAAAATCTCGAATTGCTCCTTTGTTCCATAGCAAGGTAACCCGAGTTTTTCGCAAATCTGTTCATAAGGCATCTGAGCAGGATCTATACAGAAAGCTAAAACGCCGTCAACTTTCTCTTCCCTGCATTTATCTGCTATCGCATCAACATCAGTTATACTAAGGTCCCAATACTCTTCTGCAATCTGCTTGGCAGGTGAATCCTCTCGTGATAAATAGTCTGTCACTATGGTATAAACACCAAGTTCTTTTGCAGCCTGAACGACTTTTACATGGACATCTGCTCCTGCAAGAATAAGGAGTTTCTTTCCTTTCAAACTACCCATTATTATTGTAAACAATTAAGAATTCTGTAAATATCATCTTCGCTTAACTCGTGATGCATCGGCAAACAAATCACTTCATTGGCTATCTTGGTTGCAACGGGCAGGTTCTCGGGTGTTGCACTTGGAAGTCCGCGATAGGTACTGAATGTGCTGATAAGAGGATAGAAATAACGACGGCCCAACACATTCTTCTCTCGCATCTCAAAGTAAAGTTGGTCGCGAGTCTTTCCATACTCATCTGCATTGATAAAGATAGGGAAATAGCTATAGTTATGACGCACACCCGGGATATCATCTAAGAAACGTATCCCAGGAACACGCCTCAGAGTCTCTCTATATCGGTTGGCTACTTTCTGACGGGCTGCTATGGCAGCATCAACCTGTTTCAGATTCAGTAGTCCGTACGCACTACGAACTTCATCCACCTTACTATTAATACCTGGAGCTACTACTTCAACCTCATTAGCGAAACCAAAGTTTTTCAAGTAGTCTATACGTTTTTTGGTTTGCTCGTCATGCATTACCAAAGCACCACCCTCAAGCGTATTATACACCTTCGTAGCATGGAAACTCAGTGTACTCATGTCACCTGCATTCAGCACACTCTCACCATCAACCTCCACACCGAAGGCATGGGCTGCGTCATAAATCACTTTTAAACCGTATTTGTCTGCAATTTCTTGAATACGTTTCATTTTTACCGGCTTACCATAGCAATGCACTGGCATAATGGCTGTAGTCTTGGGAGTTATAGCGGCCTCTATCTTTTCGGGGTCAATACCACAAGTCTCTTCCTCAATATCAACGAAGACCGGACGGCATCCATTCCACCAGATACTATGAGTTGTTGCCACAAAACTATAAGGGGTTGTAATCACTTCACCCGTAATACGTAATGCCTGCAATGCAGTCAGTAACGGAAGAGTTCCATTTGTGAACAAACTTATATAGGGGACTTTCAAATATTCACACAAAGCCTTCTCCAACTGCATGTGGAACTGTCCCATATTGGTAATCCACTTACTTGCCCAAATCTCCTCAAGCATATCATTAAACTCGTCCAGGTTGGGCAGTAACGGCGAGGTGACAGTAATTTGTTTATTATCCATGACTAAATGTGTTTTACTTTTTGTAAGAAACCTATTGCTATCTCCCTTAGTTCTTCATATTCCTCCAACTTAACCTTTTCACATAAAGCTATTGTTATCATTGCTCCAGCGATAATCTGCAAAGGCAAAAGAAGAAATGGATTAACTGGCAAAAATGATAGACAAAAGACTGGCAAAGCCATAGTCATTGCAATTCCCAAAGAGGGTAATATATCCTTAACCTGATCCTTAAAACTATAACTTATAAAAGGCCCTGAATAATGAGCATTCAAATAGAACGCAAATAAATCTGTTACTAGACAGCCCGCCAACATCCAATAAATACTAACAAAAATACCCAGAAGTACAGGAATCACAGCTATGCTTTTCTTCAGAATTTCCAGTTTCAAATAAAGATCACTTCTTCCTTGTACCTGAAGCATATTGAGATTAATTGCATGAAGGGGATATAGCATCATGTATAAACAGATAATCTGAAGATAAGGTACAGCTGGAAGCCATTGGTCGCCAATTAACACTTGTATCATTGATTTCGCAACGGCAGCCATTCCAAGCATCAACACAAACGACATCAATACGGTGGTCTTGATAACTCGTCTATATGCTTCTTTTAATCGAGGTTTGTCATCCTGAATTGTACTAAGCACAGGATAACTAACGCGTTGCACAACAGCCGTAAGGTTTGATGAGCAAATGGTAGAGAACTGCTGAGCACGAGTAAACTGACCTAATGAAGCCGGGTTGTAAAACTTTCCTATTACCACTTGATAAATTTGGTTCCAGAGAGTGGAAATAATACTTGAAACAAGAAGTTTCCATCCAAAACTAAACAACTCCTTGAACCGGCACCATGAATACTGCAATTTTGGATACCAGCGTGTCAGGCACCACAGCAGGATGGCTCTCACTAATTGCATACTTACTTGTTGCCCAACAAGGCTCCAAACGCCAAATCCTGACAATGCCATTCCTATACCTACGGCACCGCCTATAATTGAAGAAGTAAACGAACATTTTGTCTGAGTCTTAAAGTCAATCCTTTTTACCAGGATAGTGCGCTGTATGATAGCAAAAGCATTGATGATAATAATCGTCGACATTACCTTCGTAAGCGGCACTAATTGAGGTTGCTTGAAGAAAGAGCCAATTGCAGGTGAGGAAAAGAACAACAATGCGGCGAGCAACAAACTCACTACAAGGTTCGCAAAAAAAACTGTGCTATAATCTAAGTCATCAGCATCATTCTTCCTAATAAGGGCATTTGAGAAGCCACCATCTACAATAGCATCAAATACAATTATAAAAATAGTAATAATCCCTATTAGTCCATATTCTTCAGGAGTGAGCAATCGCGCTAAAACCATTCCGACCAAAAATGTAACACCCTGATAAGACAAGGTATCAGCAATTGACCATCCCACTCCTAGGACTGTGGTATTCTTAAGAGATTCTGCCATCTAATCACACCTCTTATTCTTGAGGACCTCTCATTGTGGGATGAGTAAACGTGTCGGATGTTATATCTTCTTTCATCTCGTCTATCACCTTCAGCAGATACTGTCCATACTGGTTTTTTATCATCGGTCTAGCTAGTTCACGCATCTTCTCTTCCGTGATCCATCCTTTGCGGTAAGCTATACCTTCGAGACATGCTATCTTAAGCCCCTGACGTTTTTCGACAACTTCGACAAATGTACTTGCATCGGCTAAACTATCGTGTGTTCCAGTGTCCAACCAAGCAAAACCTCGCCCAAAGACTTGAACCTTCAACTCTCCATCTTTCAGAAATTCCTGATTGACAGTTGTAATCTCCAATTCGCCACGTGCAGAAGGCTTAATATGCTTCGCGACATCTACTACCTTGTTAGGATAAAAATACAATCCCACAACCGCATAGTTGCTCTTCGGATGTTTGGGCTTCTCCTCTATACTCCAGCAGTTGCCTAGTTTATCAAACTCAGCAACACCATACCGCTCCGGATCTGAAACCCAATAGCCAAATACTGTTGCCTTATTATTCTCTTTTGCGTCTCGAACTGCATTTCTTAGTAAAGCAGTAAAACCACTCCCATAGAAGATATTGTCGCCGAGCACCAAACAAACACTATCATTTCCAATAAACTCTTCGCCAATGATAAAAGCTTGAGCTAATCCATCAGGAGAAGGTTGCTCTGCATATTCAAAATGCACACCATAGTCAGATCCATCCCCAAGCAATCGCTTGAAGCCCGGCAAATCATATGGTGTTGAGATAATCAGTATATCTCTTATCCCGGCCAACATCAATGCCGAAATAGGATAATACACCATTGGCTTATCATAGATGGGCAAAAGTTGCTTACTAACACCTTTTGTGATAGGGTAGAGGCGCGTGCCGGAACCTCCGGCAAGTACGATTCCTTTCATCTTTATATAAAACTATTATTTCCAATATGCCGTAAAAACGTGATGGGACACTCGTTTCTCAATAGGAGGGAGTTCCATATAATCTCCGTAGCAGCACTTTAAATACTCATCATAACCGCGCATCGCTTTGAACTCATAATCCTCAAATGGTACGTCAATATAAGTATCAAATAGTGCCTTTAAAAAACTATGCCTCCCAACAATTGTATCGCAACTACGAAAAACACTCTTATAATTTTTCCCGTTCTGGCTGCGAGCATAATTATCAATGATTCGAGCTAAAAATTGTGTCGAGAACGGCAATAGTAAAAACTGACATATTACTACTATTGTATTTTTCCAAATACTACGCTTGTGTGACAATACTAATCCTTTCATAGTATTTGCTTGAATCAAATAACGGCGTCTGACTCTGAATTTCTCAAATTCTTTTTGGCTATCAGGAACATCATCTATCGGGAAAATATCGATGTTTACCCCTATAGTCACATTATGCTTAGATTTCTCTATTTCAACTGTTTCCGAATTATAAAATTTCCCATAGGGTCGGTTCCATTTATCGTATCTTTTCAAAGTGTAGAAGACATACTTATTATCCAAAACATCGGGAAACAGCATTTCCAATTTCTCATATTCACATCGAAGCATACATACATCTATGTCGTCATCCCATGGTATATACCCTCTATGACGAATAGCACCCAAGAGGGTACCATACGCTAGAGAATACTTAATGTCATTAGATACGCAAAAGTGGTGGAATGCTAATAATAAGTCGAGTTGTATTCTTCTCAACTCCTCAATTGTTTTGATATCTCTCTTTGTACCGTTTGTGATCTGATTAAAATTCTGCATAAATAATCTATCTCAATATTGGGGCATTATACCCTGTTTCCTAAAAGAAAGTCGGGGAGGAAGAACAACTCGATAGCGAGATAAAAACTTCTGGATTTGAACTTATTCTGAATAGCTTTACAATCAGAGTTCCCTAGTCAAGAGTTATAAAAACAGATGTGTTATTCATTTACTTAAGGAATCAGTAAGCATATCTACGGTTACTCTTTGCAATCCAAAAGAACTCCTGCACGAGTATGACCAAAGACACTTCCTTCGCTGAATTCAAATTCTTCTTTTTATCCTCTATGCGAGAATCAGTTCAAATCCAAAACTTCCTTGTTTCTTTATATAACTCGATACTCTGTAAATCTTGGTTCTCCGTCAGTTCAAAAATCTTAGCAGCAAAGACAACGTCATGTAATCCGAGGCCATAATTATAATCGATGATACGTTGTTTGTCATTCTCTCGTCCTTGGTCTCTACCTGCAAATACTTCACCTATCTCGTTGTATCCTTTAAACTGACTGAAATAGCGGAATCCCTTCACATGATTAGTATCATCACCAAAGACACGGTCAAACACCGTATCACAATTCATAAAACCTTGTGTATGCACTGGAATGATGGTGATACCCTCTTTAAAGGTATTTGCATTTTCTACGACATTACCTTCTGCATGGGTAATGCAACTAAATAGTACATCAGATGTACTCGCAAGTTCGTTAATACTTTCACATACTGAAAACGAAACATTTGCATAATCCTTAAACCGTTCAATAAAGGATTGATGTTGATCCTTATAGCGAAGCAGTTTAACTTCAAAAAGACTCTGTGGTTCTTGCTCCAACAAACACTGTAATGTTGCCCTCGCTGTATTGCCCAACCCCATGATACCGTACGTTTTGGCGTCGCTTTTACGAAGCTCTTTCGCTGCTGCAGCTGAAAGAGCACCTGTTCGCATTGCAGTTATCCAATCAGCACCCATCAAAGCCAACAAATCACCTGTTGATGCATCATAAAGGAGCAAATCACTTCCAAGACTTGGTACGGCATTCAACAATCTATGAACTAACTTCAACCCAAAATAACGTCTCTTCAGTCCCAAAGCGTTATTTGATTGATTCACATTATCCTCAAGGGGAGGTAAAAGACAAGGCATAGAAGTAAAAAACTCTCCATCAGAAGGATGAACACCCATCTTAACGGGCAACTCTGCTCCTGACTTGACAGAAAGACTTTCTTTAACCCACTTGACGCATGTCACAGGCGAAATACCAAGATTGCGTATCACTTTGTCAGAAATGATTCTCATATTATTTCAATTTGATTTTAAAATATTCCAGAGCCTCTTTCAGCACAACAAAAAAATCCTCAATATCTTTCACATCAATAGTACCCAAAGCACACAGACGAAAGGTATTTGTTGTGGAAATCTTGCCCGGGTAAATTGTAAAACCATGCTCTAGACAAAAGTCATGCACCTTCTCAAAACACCAATTGGGATCATTCGGGTACTTCACAGAGACGACAAGTCCTGACTCAATCTTAGGATCGATAACCGTTTCAAATCCCAATTCTGCTACCCCTTTACGAATGGCCTCATAAACTCTGTGGTGGCGTGCAAACTTGAAGTCTTCACCTATTTCAAAGTATTCCTTCAAAGCCTGAATAGTAGCATATATGGTCTGCACAGGTGGTGTAAAGTGCATTTCGCCTGTCTTTTCAAAGAACTCATACTGCAAATACAGATTACAATAGTATGAACGTGTTGGATAGTTCTTAGAAGACTCAATAATATCCCTACGCCCGATTACGAATGACAATCCCGACATTGCCATAATACCTTTCTGGGCAGAAGCCATACAGAAATCCACATTGTCCTTCACAATATCAAACGGAATCATTCCCAAAGACGAGGTGGTATCACAGATGAAGATTGCTCCATACCGATGCGCCATAGCTCCAACTTCGCGAATAGGGTTCAACACGCCTGTACCAGTTTCGTGATGAGTAGTATAGACAACTGCAATATCAGGATTCTCTTTCAAAGTCTTTTCAACATCTTCCAAGTTAGGTTGCTCAAACACAGAAGACTTCAGATTAATATGGGGCATATTATAATACTGGCATACTTCAACAGCACGCGTACTGTACGCTCCGTTATTCACCACTAAAACTCTCTTACCTTCAGGGAGCAAGGAGTTCAGACATATATCGATATTGATAGTTCCTGAGCCACAGAAAAGCACAGAAGTATACTCCGGCTCCGGAGCATGAGCAAGTTTGCATAAATCACTACGCAGCCCCTTCATAAGGCCAGCAAACTCTTTTTCTCGGGGGCATATGTCTGGAACCACCTGCGCCAACTTCACCGTATCGGTAGTGGTGGCGGGGCCTGGATTCAACAACACATTGCGCCTGATCTTTATGTCTTTCAATTCCATCATCTTATTTATTTAAATAAACCATCAAAGCCTCTTTATTCTGAATAGGTGTCGTGGTCGGACGACCAAGGTCTTTACGATTCCCCTTTTTTACACAAACCTGTAGAAGAACAGGTCCTTCAACCATTTTAGCGGTTTTCAGCGCCTCAAGAAGGTCCTCTTTGCTTTCGACACTAACAGCATTGGTATAGCCAACAGCCTTGGCGACAGCAGGTATGTCAATCTTCAAGCCAACGGTAGGTTGTCCACCAACAGAGTCATGAGCACCATTATTAAACACTACGTGAACATAGTTCTTTGGAGCCTTGTTTGCCACTATTGCCATACTACCCATATGCATGATGAGTGCACCATCTCCATCAAAACACCATACCTTTCGGTCAGTTTTTGCCATAGCTATTCCCAGTGCAATCTGAGATGCGTGCCCCATAGAGCCGACGGTCAAGAAATCTCGTTCGTGACCTTGTCTCATACCTTCTCGGTACTCAAATAGTTCACGACTAATCATACCAGTGGTTGAGACAATACAGTCTTTCTCTCCAAGTGCGGCAGCGACTATCCGAATAGCCTCTTCGCGCCCCATCGTAAGGTTATTAACCTCTATGTTCTGAAGCTTGTAATCCTCGAAGGTATCTTTCTCTATGACTAAGGCATATACTTCTTTGTTCTGAATTGCCTTGATAGCCTTAACTATCTGTTTCTCTGCCTCTTCTTTTTCCTTGGAAAGCACATCATAGTTCACACCCATCACATTCAAAAGGCCCGTTGTTACCTTACCCTGCTTGACATGTTGTGGCTCATCGTGAACACCGGGACGTCCACGCCAGCCAATCAACAATAGCATAGGGATGTTATAAACCTCCTCATCTGTTAATGAGGCCAGCGGATTGATTATGTTTCCCTCACCGCTGTTTTGCATATACACACAAGCCGGCTTACTTGTTGCTAGGTAATGTCCGGCTGCAATGCCAACTGCTGCTCCTTCATTGGCAGCAATAATGTTGTGCTGCGCATCACAATGGTCTGTGATGTAAGCACAAATACTTTTCAACAGTGAGTCCGGCACGCCTGCAAAGCAGTCAATGCCATTCTCTTTCAGTTTTTCTATAAAGAATTCTGGTCTTATCATGGTTTATTTTTTCTTGGTCCCAGGGATCAGGTTAAGAATCTGTTTGATTGGCATGCAGTACTGGTCGGAAGCCTCAAGGCTACGACTATGTGTCAAGATGCTTTCAGCGCACTTCACCATAGCAGGGTATGCACTACGAAGCATATGGTTTGCATAGATAACCACATTAATACCCCACTCCGCAAGCTCCTCTTCAGTAAACTGATTATATGTAGTCGGGACAGCGATAATGGGAGTATGAGGATCTTTCTCACGGAAACGTTGACAGAATTCTTTTATGTCTATACCGTCTTTGTTTTTAGAGTGAATCATCACACCATCAGCCCCTGCAGCCACGTATGCAAAAGCACGCTCAAGCGCATCCTCAACCGACTTGCCAGCAATCAAACTCTCAATGCGCGCAATGACCATAAAGTCGTTAGTGATTTGTGCGTTCTTTCCTTCCTGAATTTTGTGACAAAACCCTTCAATGGTATCTTGGGTCTGAACGGCATCGGTCCCAAACAGCGAATTTTGCTTCAAGCCAACCTTATCCTCAATAATTACTGCTGATATACCGAGACGCTCAAGAGTACGAACAGTGAACACAAAATGCTCAACCTTTCCACCCGTGTCGCCATCAAAGATCACAGGCTTAGTCGTCACTTCAAGTGTATCGTTCAGATCGTGAAGTCTAGTGGTTAGGTCAACGGCTTCAATATCGGGTTTTCCTTTACTAGTTGAGTCTGTCAGAGATGAAGCCCACATGCCATCAAATTCGCGATGTTGCCCATTGACATCAACACTTGTATGTTCTGCAATAAGTCCGGTCAATCCGTTATGGGATTCAAGAATACGAACCACTGGTTTTGCTGAAATTAAGCGACGTAGTGATGCGAGACGAGCCTGTGGAGTCACGCCTAACGAGTCAATTGTTTGTTTTAAACCAGATGCAGATATACCTTGAGTATAAGGAATCTCTATAACTTCTCCACCTAGAGATTCCATTACTTTATATACTTCATCACGAAGATACTTAGCGGGACCTTCTTTCCAATCATCGCCATGAATGATATAGTCTGGCTTATACTTCACAAGGTTAGGCACATAACTCCAGTCTTCTTGAGGTACAACCTCTTTTACCCCATTAATTGACTTAACAACGGTCTTACGTTGTTCGTAAGTCAAATAAGGGAGCCGCTTATGAGTTGCTATTGCCTTATCTGTATAAAGACCTATAATTACATCTCCGTATTTTGCACCCTCGTTGATGATGTTAATTAATCCGGGGTGCATAATATCTGCAATCATGCCAAGGTAAACCTTCTTTGCCATTTTATTAAATTTTAATATTTTTTTCTGCGTATTTTAAATCCTGTTCATCGTCAATCTCATACCACTGAAGGTTTTCCAGTTTGAGCACATTCATTGGTGAGACCCGTTGAGAGACATCAAGCAACTGGAACTCATAGCCTAGTTTCGGTTTCTCCTCTACAACTTTTTCATACTCTGCGCAAAGTAATCTGTAGAAGGCATTGCTTATTTTATGAATTCCTACAAGTTCACCAGAGGGGTCAACTATCCCTTTATTAACAGAACAGTTTATTAGCTCGCACCGCTCATTCATTAGTACATAATATTGATCTTGGAACTTGGTCACTGGGGTAATCAGCATTGCTGACTCAAATGGGCACTCCATTAATCCCGTAATAGCACGTTTCTCAAACACAAGATCTGATTCAAAGAGCAGGAAATCATCCTTCCCGATTGTACCTCGGCAATTCCAAAGCGTGTACATACTGTTCGTTTCAGCATATCGAGGACTAAACACACACTGTACCTGCGGATACTGTATTGACAAAGCGTCATAATACTCCTTGTGGTATCCAGTACCTATAATAATCTTCTCTATGCCACAATCTAGAATAGTTTCAATGGCACGCAGTACCATTGCTTTCCCCTTAAAGGGAATAAAACCCTTAGGTTTCAACTCGGTCTGCGATCCAAAGCGGGAACCTAGACCAGCAGCCAAAATAACGGCTGTCTTTATAGGGGCCGGCGGCGATGCTTCCCACATTTCATTCAAATGATGCTCTGTAAGCAGTTTTTCATTAAGCATTGTATCTATTTTTTACCAAATCGGACAAATCACAATTGTCGAAGTATCCTTCATGACAGTAAAAGACGAGAAAGCCCGCACTAGGAATAGAGATATCACGAAATCTTAAGGAGTAGGCCGTGTCCATTTAACACTGATCTTCATTCAGGTTGATTCTTCCACATAACTTGTTGGAACATGCTCTACTCAATTCAGATTACCATTAAAATGACTCTATCATTCGTTTTATGTGATATGGGACTAAACTCCAAATAATCCGAGTAGATAGGGAGAACGGATGCCCAGCTTGCTCAGAATGGCAATAGTTGTATTCTTATAAAATTTGGGGAATATTGTAAAAACGATTTCAACATCAATTAAATTCAACTACTCTGTTTTCGCCAAACCCTACTCTTATCATCCTCATTATCATCTGGTCATAGTCCATCAAACACAGGTCAAATGTCTGTGTTCCGTTTATGGTATAATTGCTGATTCTAACAACAGGGATTCTGCAATCTTTTCCTTCATAATTAAGACCATCTTTATGACTATGGCCCGATAGAATCACATGTATTTTGCCACTAGTTTTTGCAAAATCGAATTCTGTTGAATTAATGCTAATGGATTGCTTTGTATTGTAAGCGTCGCAAAGCTGCACCAATAATACTGACATCGGAGTTATAATGTCCGAATTATAAAACATATGAATACCTATTGCGATATGCTCAACATCGTTGGACTCTAGCTGCTCAGCTAACCAAAGAATTTGCTCCCAACGATAATCATCCATAGCCGTCTCCCAGTCCAATCCGGAGTCCAATATATAGAATCGTGTGTTTTCCCCATCAAAAGCGTAGTATGCAGAACCAGTGTCCGAGAAGTACTCGTTGTCAATGAACTCTCGTGGCAAGTCCCCACGTTGAGTATCAATATTTGAGACATATCCTTGATAGTTAGTATCGTGGTTACCCATCATCTTGTAATACCGACTGAACGTTTTCTTCATCAGCCTATCTGCATACAGCAACTTTTCTTTTGCCATCTCCTGCGAATCTCGCTGATTGAGCCAATCACCACCGCAAAGGCAAAAACTAAGCGGCAAGGCATCATATAGCGTTTTCGCTATTCCGAAAGAGTTATCTATATGCTGCTTAATTGTAGAAGTGAATTTACTCTCGCCACTCAGAAGATGTGGATCTGAAAAAAAAAGGAAGGCCTCACTATTCTGAGAGCTTTGATAGATATCGTTAAACTGTTCATACGCTGATTCTGCCTCCTCTGCGTCCCAATAGCCATCTGTCTTCTGACAAAAAGTAAATACCGGTAGAATACATAATAGATGGACAAACAATGAAAGACGCATAGAAATGAATCTTGACATAATAATAAGTATAAGAAAGACTATCAGAAAGCGAGTGCCTAATAAACAAATGGCGAATTATAATTTCCAAAGTATCAACACTTATCCGGAGGATTGAAATGCTTTGAGTGTCCGTTCTTTCCCAAATCCTTCTGCCAATCGAAAAGATTGGTTCGGTTATCGATGATTGGTCTCTGGCAAAATCTTCCATTCCTTGCACGAATTTGTCCATGCAAGGAACAATTCGCCGAACTGGCCTCCTATCCAGAAGGCCCCCGCCGGACGAAGGAAGTATCTATTCTAGATACTTTGGTAATAATGCAAATATACGAATATTATTTGAGTTAAACCATCCCTTCAGGTTTTAAAGAAACCAACCGGAACATGTCACCATGCACAGGTTGGCAATTCTCGGCTTTTCTTACCTTCAACGGCTTTGAACAACTGACGTACAAGGCTCCCTCCAGAAAAAGGGACGAAAGAAGATGTAATCCTCGTACTCATGTACATTGTAAATTGCCAAGGACATCTTCGACAAGTTCAACCCATAAAGACATGAACCTAGGAAACGCCATCAAATCACTCAGAAAAGAGATGAAAATCAGCCGCAAAGAACTCGCATCCCGGAGCCAAATTTCTGTAACCGCACTCCACAACATTGAGAACAGTCTGTCTTTCCCATCCAAAGACACGATTAATGGTATCTGTTCCGCTCTTGGTGTACCGGTTTCCTACTTGATGTTCTACCAAGTCTTTACATAAAATGTAGTGATTCCAGGGGGCAAGATTCACGGTATTGGGATTGCCTAGATATCTAAAGTTATTCCCTAATTATCCCCCACAAACCTCTTTTCCACCACTCCCAAATCTACAATTCCCCACAAAGATTCTAGGTGAGCAGCGCGACGGTTCTGGTAGTCGAGGTAGTATGCATGTTCCCAAACGTCGAAGGTAAGAAGGGGGCGGAGGCCATGGGTAACGGGGTTATCGGCGCCGGCGTACTGGCCAATGGTCAATGCTCCCGACGCATCAGCCTGGAGCCAGACCCAGCCGGAGCCGAAAAGGGTGGTGCCTTTTTGGATGAAGTCAGCCTTGAAGGCGTCGAGGCTCCCCCATTGTTTGATGATTTGGGTGCCAAGGGGAGATTTCTCGACTTTGGCTTCGCCTTCGTTCGAAATGACGGTAGATGGCCGGAACTGCGTAAAGTAAAGATTATGATTCAGGATCTGTCCGGCGTTGTTGAAAATGGGGCCGCTGGAATGGCGGATGATCTCCTCCAGGGAAATGGACTCGAACTCTGTGCCCGCGATGAGTTTGTTCAGGTTGTCCACATACCCTTTCAGGTGCTTGCCGTGGTGGAATTCAAGGGTCCTGGCACTGATGATGGGTTCCAGTG
>JAEEGL016511967.1_pt1 | contig 26836 bp, 26 predicted proteins | sample 9134231 | NCBI WGS metagenome assembly JAEEGL01 (sample SAMN16246548, study PRJNA631951) | gut metagenome | biome: gut microbiome; feature: rumen; material: fiber-attached | host: Bos | place: Iran: Karaj | collected 2018-10 | reverse complement strand
CAACGGTTCCACATCACAGGGTTCCGTATGCGGTTCCACACTGTCCCTCATGGCAGCAGGCGTACCGATCAAGAGACCTGTAGCAGGCATCTCTTCCGGACTTATCACAGATCCCGATAACGACGACAACTTCCTGGTATTCATGGATATCCAGGGTATCGAGGACTTCTTCGGCGACATGGACTTCAAGGTTGCAGGTACAACAGAAGGTATCACATCCATTCAGGTTGACATCAAGGTTGAAGGTCTTACACTCGAGATCATCCGCCAGGCTTTCGAAATGACACGCAAGGGCAGACTGCAGATCATCAACGATGTTATCCTGCCTTGCATCAGCGAGCCTCGTGCAGAGCTTTCCGCTTATGCTCCGCGCATCATCACAATGAAGGTTCCTACAGACAAGATCCGTGAAGTAATCGGTTCCGGCGGAAAGGTTATCAACAAGATCATTGCTGACACAGGCGCTGACATCAACATTAACGACGACGGTACTATCTTCATCTCCACACCTGACCTCGAGAAGGCAGAGAAAGCTAAGATGATCATCAACGGCATCGTTGCTGATCCTGAGGTTGGCACAGAGTACGACGGAACAGTTACAAGACTTATGGACTTCGGTGCATTCGTTGAGTTCCTGCCCGGCAAGGAAGGCCTCGTTCACATCTCAAAGATGGCTTGGAACAGAGTAGAGAAGGTTGAAGACGTTCTCCACGAAGGCGATACAGTTCACGTTAAGCTCATCGAGATCGATTCTCAGGGCAGACTGAACCTCTCAATCAGAGATTGCCTCCCGAAGCCTGAGGGATACGTTGAGGAAGAGCCCAGAAGACGTGAAGGCCGTCCTAACCGTGAGAGAAGAGGCGGTTTCCAGGGCCGTGAAAGACGCGAGTCCGACGATTCCGGCGACGAGAAGAAGGGCAGAAGAAGATCCTTCTAATAACTTCTATATTTGAACTATTGCGGGGCTGTCGTTTGGCAGCTCCGTTTTTATATCTGGCTGAGAATCCGCTAAGTAGCGGATATATGAGCGGATAATGACCAATTTGAAGCCGGCAAGCTTATAATCCGCCGGTAATATCCGCTAAGTAGCGGATACATGAGCGGATAATGACCATTTTGCAACCTGAAAGCCAATAATCCGCTAGAAATATCCGCCAAGTAGCGGATATATGAGCGGATAATGACCAATTTGAATCCAGCAAGCTTATAATCCGCTGGTAATATCCGCTAAGTAGCGGATGTGTAAGCGGATAATAGGGCTCCAAACGCTAATTGTCGGTTTTTGTCGGTTTTTGTCAGGTTTTTCGGGAGTTTAAGCAAGTATCATATTGGAAAGGAGGATATGATATGTTTTTCCCGAAACTCTGTTGTCTTGCTATATCGGCAATCAAATACCAATTGGATAATTCAATTGCAGGTACGTTAGGTACTTGTAAAGGAAGGCCATGCATCTACATTTCACATAATCCTGACAATCCCAATACTACAATTAAGCATAAGGAATGCCATTATGTTGATTCCAAGAAAGGAAGGCTGCTTCTTCCTCAGATCGAGAACTATAACAGGCTTAAACACCAACTCGATGATCACTTGAATCAATGGTACAGCCACTATAACTATAAGCCTCCGCTATATGAGATGCCTTATAAGTCAGGGCGGAAGTTGGACTATGCATTTTTCGAGAACTCGCCTGAGGATACGAATCCGAGACCACCGAAATTCCCGATAGTTTATAAAGGGAAGACTTACTATTCAAAGAACGAAGTGCTGGCGGTTATCGTAAGCAAGAATCTGGGCTTGCAGTACAAGAGCGAGGTTCCTCTGAAGGTGAATGATAATACGACTTACTCTCTTGATGGTTTGATCGGATGCGAACTTGCTGATTTCTCGATATATCTGGAGATAATGGGAATGCCGGAAAAACCCGATTATATGCAGCGTAATTATCAGAAGATCGTGGATTGTTCAAACACCGGGCTTCGACAGAATCAGGATATAATATATATCTTCGTTCCCAATCCTTATGAATTTGATTCTGAGAACTTGGAACTACAGATTATGATGTCGATAGAGATGGCACTTAAAGACCCGCCCGGTTGGCGTGAGGGAGCAACCGCAGCTTAATTACGGTTCTTGTTGATCAATGTGAACTGGTCGATCCTCTCGGTGAGAGGGATAGCGATCTCAAAGCAGGCACCGCCTTCAGTCTTGTTGTAGGCTATGATGCGTCCGCCGTGTTCTGAGACGATAGCTTTCGCGAGGGCGAGACCGATACCGTGCTTACCGTCTGAACCCTTGGAGAATCTCTCGAAAAGGTGCGGCAATACATCTTCCGCGATACCCGGACCGTCGTCTGAGATCTTGAAGATGATATAGCGCATTTCTTTATCAGGCTTGCATATGAACTTTACGGAAGTTGTGCAGTACCTGAGACAGTTGGAGAAGATGTTCTCAAGGCAGCGCAGCATGTCGTTCTCGTTGGCGTAGATATAAAGACCGTTGCAGACGATGTCATTGACGATGTCTTTGTCCGTGTGGATGAAGTTGCCGCGGACACGGTCGATGACTGTCTCGCAGAGTTTCTCGACATCCGTGAGTTTCTTCTGGACCTCATAACTGCCGCTCTTGGACATATCCATCTTTGAGATGGATAGCAGGTTCTCTACGAGGTTGGAAAGTCTCTCGGTCTCGTCGATGATGACGTTGATGGCGTCTTCTTTGGATTGCTCGTCTTCGAAGACTCCGCATTTGATACCTTCGGCATAACCCTGGATGGACATGAGAGGCGTTCTTAGCTCATGCGAAGCATTCTGGAAGAAGGTCTTCTGCTCGACGTCTGTCTCTTCGAGTTTGTATGCCATTTGGTTCATGACATCGCCGAGCCCGGAAAGTTCCCGCGATACTATGTGGCCGGTGATCGGATTGAAGTCTCCTTTTGCGATACGTGATGCGAATTTGGACAGCTTGCGCGTGGAACGCAGAAGCGGGTAAGTGGCAACAAGGCTTAATAAACCGGCGATCAGGAGGGAGATGAACGCAGCCTGGATCATCGCGAGCATGATAGCAGCGGTGAAGGAATAGTAGGTTCTTGAATTGACATAGACGAGCATGTAGTAGTTGTCCAGGTCGTAAGAAAGATCACCTTCGCCTTCGATCTTAAGAGAGCGGTAGTAGATATAGCTTCCGTCTATCTCGATCTTCTCTGTTGCACCGATCTTCTTGTGACCGCCTTCGCCGATTACCTGACTGACTACACCATAAGCCGAATTGTAGTAGGAGACTGAATAATCGGGACTCGGCCAAAGCAGTGTAAGACTGTCAGGGAAACCATCCTGATATGTGTAGAGAACGATTGTTGCCTGGTTGGAAAGGTCGGCTGCCGACGCGATCGAGTTGAGCAGGTAAGCCTGGATGTTCTCGTCGGATCTGTCGTCTTCAAGGTCGATCTGCGTACGGAAAGCTTCGTTGAAGTTGAGGCAGGAACTGACGGCTGTCTCGAGTCTGGCTTCGCACTCGTTCTCGATATAACTGGTAATGATCGATTGAATATAGAAGTACATCGTGCCGACAACGACAACGATGACAAGTATCGATGCAACGAAGAAGTGCAGTGATATCGGAATCCTAATGGCGGATTTGTTGCGGGTGTATTTCTTTTTATTGGGTGCGCCGGATGAAGAAGACATTACTCGTCGTCTTGATCACCGTCATCGGGAGTGAAATTCCTGTCTACAAGACGGAAACCGTAACCCCAGACTGTAGCAATCTTAGCAGAGGAATCCTGGATCTTCTTACGGAGTCGCTTAACCGTATCGTCCGCAACTCTTGTCTCAACCTGTGTCTCGTATCCCCAGATCTTATCGAGAAGCTCGGCTCTCGGTACAGCGCGGTCAGAGTTGATGATGAGATATGTCAAAAGCTGATATTCATTCGGAGTAAGAGGGAAGGGCTTGCCGTTCTTGGTAGCTTCTTTTGTCTTCCTGTTGATGATGATGTCCGCGAAAACAAGTTCCTCGCCGTTATCGGGCTTGTCGGAAGACTTACCTGTAAGATCTTCCTGACGCTTGAGGATGGACTTGGCCTTGGTAACAAGCTTGATGGGGGAGAACGGCTTTGTGAAATAGTCGTCGCTTCCCAGGTCAAGGCCCTGGATATAGTCCGCATCGGAATCCTTCGCGGTAAGCATGATTATCGGAACGTTGGATATCTTACGGAGTTCCTTTAAGATAAAGAACCCGTCATGGCCCGGCATCATTACGTCCAGTATAACGAGGTCGCAAGGTGAATCCTTGAATCTGTCAAGGAGTTCGTCGCCGGTGGGAAATCCCATTACGATGAATTGTTCTCTCTCAAGGAAAGACTTGAGGAGATTTCTGATGTTGTTGTCGTCGTCTGCAATATAAATAATCTTGTCCATACAGAATCCATTTTAATCAATATGTTTCATGTTTGTAGATTAAATTGGTGTAAATGTGAGGGAATTGTTTATTAAATATATTGTTTGTGGTTAAATAACTACGGAAATTAATCTTTAGGAGAAAAACATGCCCACAGTACTTGTAACAGGCGGTAACGGATATATTGGATCCCATACGGTTATTGCCCTTTCTGAAAGCGGTTATGATGTAGTTATCGCCGATAACCTTTCTAACAGTAAGATGGAAGTTCAAAGAAGGCTCGAGAAGATTACCGGAAAGACCTTCAAGTTCTACAATGTCGACTGCTGCGACAAGCAGGCTTTAAGGAAAGTCTTCGAAGAGAACAAGATCGACAGCGTCATTCATTTTGCTGGACTCAAAGCTGTCGGAGAGTCTGTGCGCATTCCGCTTGAATACTATAAGAATAATATTATGAGCGCCATTACGGTTGCCGAACTGATGGCTGAATTCAAGGTAGGCAAACTCGTATTCAGTTCATCTGCGACAGTTTACGGCATGAGCGAGGATGTTCCTTTCACGGAGGAATCTCCTCTCGGTGTCTGCACGAATCCTTACGGATGGACCAAGTGGATGATCGAGCAGATACTTAGAGATTTCGCTGCTGCGAATCCCGATGTGAAAGTATGCCTTTTGAGATATTTCAATCCCGTAGGTGCGCACGAGAGCGGCCTCATCGGCGAAGATCCCAGAGGCATCCCCAACAATCTTTTCCCTTATATCTCAAAAGTTGCAGGCGGCACTCTTGAGTGTCTCACTGTATTCGGTGATGACTATGACACACCTGACGGAACATGCCTGAGAGACTATATCCATGTCTGCGATCTTGCTGACGGACATGTTAAGGCGATCGAGTATCTCTCCAAGACAGACGAGAATGTCTGCCTTTTCAACCTTGGTACAGGCAAGGGTACTTCCGTAAAGGAAGCAATTGCTGCTTTCGAGAAGGCGTGCGGACATGAGATAAAGCATGTTTTCGGAGACAGAAGGCCCGGAGACATCGCCGTTTGTTATGCTTCGACCGAGAAGGCCGAGAAGGAACTCGGGTTCAAGGCGAAATACGGTATCGATGAGATGTGCTCGTCCTGCTGGAAGTGGCAGACGATGAATCCCAACGGTCTTGCCGATTAAGTTATATTTGTTATAATTAGTTTTCTGTGGGGGCATAAACATGGACGATAATAACGACCTTCAATTTAATAATGACATAAATAGGGAGAATATGCCTGCCGTAAGACCCGGTAATATCGAGCCTGCAGACAGCAATTTCCCCAAGGATGAACTTTTGGATCCGGGCATGAACGGATCTTCTCTTGCTGAACCTTCCGTTAAACAGTCATCTGTAGCGGAACCTTCCGGCGACACCATCAATTTCGCGGAACTGCGTTATTCCGATATCCAGAAGAAGCAGGCACCTTCCGCACCTCCGGTCGATCCTTCGGTAGGCGCGCTTCCGTACAAGTCCAAGAAGGCTATGTATGAGGAAAAGCGCAAGAAGAGGATCAGAAAGAGGATCATCTTTGGTATCGTTGCAGGTATCCTGGGCGTGGTAGTCGGCGTAATCGCATTTGCTTACTGGTACAAGGATTATCTGTTCAATAAGGTTACTTATGTAACTGAAGATGCGATCATTACGATCGTTGATGAATCAGGTAATACAGTCGCTCTTTCCGATGTAACGGAGACAACCGAATTCGAAGTTATCCAGGATGAGAAGGTAGTCAACATCCTGCTCATCGGTATCGACTCAAGATCCAAGAACTATGCTTCTTCAGAGAAGGGTTCGCGTTCCGACGTTATCATGATCATGTCTTTGGACAGCAAGAACGGCACGATCAAGCTCGTATCCATCGCGCGTGACTCTTATGCATACTTCCCGGGTTATTCTTATGCCCAGAAGATCAATGCCGCAATGTCCTACGGCGGTCCTGACCTCCTTGTTGAGGCAGTTCAGAACCAGCTCAGGATCGATATCGACGGATATGCTTACGTTAACTTCTATAACATGGCCAAGGTCATCGATGCTGTCGGCGGTGTTTACTGCGACGTTACATCGGCTGAGGCATCCATCGCCAACACATACATTGCCGAGCTCTATGACAATGCGACACCCATTACTAATACGGGTAACGGCGTATGGCTCAACGGTATCCAGGCGGTCGGTTATGCACGTAACAGATATTCCGGTGACGGTGACTACGAGAGAATGTCGAGACAGGAGGAAGTCCTCCAGAGCCTTCTCAAGCAGTACATGGCACTTGATTCGACAGGCAAGCTCGCCGCAATGGACGATATCCTCGAATGCATCGTAACGAACATCCCTCAGTCAGATATCGAGAGTTATGCATTCGATTTCCTGCCTACGGTCAAGGATCTCAACATGCAGTATCTGCAGCTTCCCATGGACGGATTCTTTAACTGCGGCATGTATGGAGACGAGTGGTCGATCAGACAGAACTGGAATGCAGAGATCCCTTATGTACAGATGTTCCTCTACGGCGAGACGACCGAATTTGATGAGGTAACGCTGCCTAAACATGCACCGAGCGACGATAAGTGTCCGACTCTGGATGACACACCTCTCGAGGATCTTCTGAAGATTCCGTAAGTCTTTGACTTTTTTTGATATTCGTATTGACAACCCTTAAAGTCTGAACTATATTTAGTTGTGGTTTAGCACTCGACCTTTATGAGTGCTAACCACAATTTTATTAGTATTGGAGGTCTTACATATGACTATTAAACCTTTATCAGATAAGGTAGTTGTAAAGAAGCTTCAGGCTGAGGAGAAAACCTCTAGCGGTATCATCCTTTCATCCGGAGCACAGGAGAAGCCCCAGATTGCAGAGATCATCGCTGTAGGTCCCGGTGGGATCGTTGACGGCAACGAGATAAAGATGCAGGTTGAAGTTGGCCAGAAGGTCATCATCCGCGATTATGCAGGCACGAACGTCAAGCTTGAAGGCGAAGAGTACATCGTTGTACGTCAGGACGACATCGTAGCCGTTGTAGAGTAATTTACCATTAGGAAAGGGAGGAATATATCATGGCAAAAGATATCAAGTATGCCGAGGACGCCAGAAAGTCCCTTGAGGCAGGCGTAAACAAGGTAGCAGATACAGTTAAGGTCACTTTGGGACCTAAGGGCAGGAACGTTGTTCTCGACAAGAAGTACGGCGCACCGCTCATCACAAACGACGGTGTTACCATCGCGAAAGAGATCGAGCTCGAGGACCGTTACGAGAACGCAGGCGCTCAGCTCCTCAAGGAAGTTGCTTCCAAGACAAACGACGTTGCCGGTGACGGTACGACAACAGCTACACTCCTTGCACAGGCTATCATCCGCGAGGGCATGAAGAACGTTGCTGCAGGTGCTAACCCGATCATCCTTCGTAAGGGTATCGCAAAGGCAGTAGATGCTGCAGTTGAATCCATCCACGCTTCCGCAAAGACAGTCGACGGTTCCAAGGATATCGCTCGTGTTGCTGCAATCTCCGCTGGTGACGAGGAAGTCGGCCAGATGATCTCCGAAGCAATGGAGAAGGTATCTTCCGACGGCGTTATCACTGTTGAAGAGAGCAAGTCAATGCTCACAGAGCTCTCTGTTGTTGAAGGTATGCAGTTCGACAGAGGTTATATCTCACCTTACATGGCAACTGATACGGATAAGATGGAGACTGTTTTCGAAGAGCCTTACATCCTTATCACAGACAAGAAGATCACAAATATCCAGGAACTGCTTCCTGTCATCGAGCCCATAGCTCAGTCCGGCAAGCAGCTCGTTATCATCGCTGAGGACATCGAGGGTGATGCTCTTGCAACACTCATCGTAAACAAGCTCAGAGGTGTATTCACATCCGTTGGCGTTAAGGCGCCCGGTTTTGGTGACAGAAGAAAGGCTATGCTCGAGGATATCGCTATCCTTACAGGCGGCCAGGTCATCACTTCCGATCTCGGTCTCGAGCTCAAGGATACAACCATCGAGCAGCTCGGCCGCGCTCATCAGGTTAAGGTTACAAAGGACAACACGATCATCGTTGACGGTGAAGGTGAGGAAGGTGCAGTTAATGCACGTGTAAACCAGATCCGTGCTCAGATCGAAGAGACAAAGTCCGACTACGACAAGGAGAAGCTCCAGGAGCGTCTCGCAAAGCTTTCCGGCGGCGTTGCAGTCATCAAGGTCGGTGCTGCCACAGAGACAGAGATGAAGGAGAGAAAACTCCGCATCGAAGACGCTCTCAACGCTACACGCGCTGCAGTTGAGGAAGGTATCGTTCCCGGCGGCGGAACAGCATACATCAACGCACTTCCCGCTATCTCGAAACTTCTCGATGAGACAGAAGGCGACGTTAAGACAGGCGTTAAGATCGTTATCAGGGCTCTCGAGGAGCCTATCCGCCAGATTGCTGCAAATGCAGGTCTCGACGGCAGCGTCATTTGCGAGAAGATCAAGAACTCCGAAGCAGGTTACGGCTATGATGCTCTCAACGACAAGTATGTAGATATGTTCGAGGCAGGAATCGTTGACCCTGCAAAGGTTACACGTTCCGCACTCCAGAACGCAGCTTCCGTATCTTCAACAGTTCTTACAACTGAGGCTGTTGTTACGGATATTCCTGAGAAGGAAGCTCCTGCGATGCCTCAGCAGCCGATGTACTGATCGTAACTACTTGCTCGCTTAGGTCCTCGGGGCAAACGCCCCTGCGGAAAACGCTCGCAAGCAGTTACTCTCAGGGTATTATTTGAGAATGATAGATTTAAGAACCCACGCATAACGCGCGGGTTCTTTTTATTAAAAATATTATAGAAGTGTGCTATCATACAAAGAATGTATACATCAGACACTTTTATTGAAAAACATATCAAGCGTAACGAAGGTGGGAAGGGCATTTTTAAGAGATGCCTCCTGATCTTCATGGCTCTCATGATCGTCGCTGCTCTTTTTGCTGTGCCGATAGTTCTCGGTTTTTATGAACTGCTCTATGCATCGATCCCTGTGTCTGCACTTGTTATCTGGGGCTTTGTGGTACTGTTCCAGAGACAGTTTGTTGAGTATGAGATCGAGATAGTAAACGATATCGTCAACGTCTCTAAGATTTCAGGCAAGAAGAAGAGGACCGAACTTGTCGAGTTCTCCCTGAAGGATTGCGAGTATATTGGTCCGGTTACCGAGGACAGGTTTAAGACTGATTCCGGTGTTGCCGAATTGAAGCTCGTCGTAACTGAGAAGAAAGACTTTCCCGTGACTGAAGACATCTGGTATGTACTGGTCAACAGACCCGAATTCAAATACATGGTCGTATTCCCGTTTGATCCTGAGATGTTCCAGGTGTTCAGAAGATTCAATCCCAGGAATGTATACAGATATGTAAAGCCTGTTAAGGCAAAAGAATCGGAAGTGAACGAATGACAGCGGTAAACCCTGATATATATACGGATTTCGAGACATACTGCAAGGCTACGGAATGTGGTATAGGTGACAGGCTCTTTGCGTCTGTTCTTATCGGGGACCTTCAGGAAGCCGCAGAGCACGGTTCCAACAAACTCGGTTACGGTACGGATTTCCTCAAAGAGAATAATATCTGTTGGATAATCCTCAGGATGCAGCTTAAGATCAACAGACTTCCCGTATGGCCGGAAAAGTTTACGATCACCACCTGGGCGACGGATCTGCAGAAGATAAGTTACGGCAGGGATTTCGAGGTGAAGGATGCTGGCGGCAACGTGATAGCTCAGGCCACATCCACGTGGATACTTGCCGATCTCAATACGCACCGCCCGGTTATCGCTCGCAAGCGTCCGGAACTGCCTCCGTATTCTCCCGATGACGGTGCAACGAAAGTTTTCGGGCAGGATTGCCCCAAGCTTAAGTTCCCTGAGAGGTCTGAAGTCGAAGAGATCACGGTCAAGCCCGTAATATCCAAGTATGCCGATTTCAGTGAACTCGACCGCAACAAGCATGTTAACAACTCCAGATATACTGCGTGGGCATTCGATGTCCTGTACAAATACGGGATCGATGTCAACATCGTAAAGGAGATAACGATCAACTACATCGCCGAGGTAAAGGCTGGAGAGAAGGTAGAACTTTTCCTGGTAGAAAATGAAGGTTCTCTTCTGATCTGCGGCTATAAGAACGAGGACGTCAAGGCTTTCTGTGTGGAGATTATACTCGGGCAGGGCTGACGTTTGGGCATAAGGCAAGTTTGAGATAAAATATTCTGTATCAGAATACGGAGGATGCCATGATAGAGATCAACAATCTTGTAAAGCATTACGGCGATAAGCGCGCCGTTAACGGCATATCATTTACTGTCAATGACGATGAAGTCCTGGGATTCCTCGGACCGAACGGTGCAGGTAAGACCACCACGATGAACATCATCGCGGGTTATCTCTCATCAACTTCCGGTACCGTAAAGGTTAACGGACATGACATCCTTGAAGAACCGGCACTTGCAAAGAAGGATATCGGTTATCTTCCTGAGCAGCCGCCGCTCTATCTGGACATGACAGTCAGCGAATACCTTGATTTTATCTGCGATCTCAAGCAGGTTAAGAAGGAAGACCGCAAGAAGCAGCTTGCTTCGATCATCTCAATGGTCAAGATCGCTGATGTCAAAGACAGACTTATCGGCAACCTCTCCAAAGGTTACAAGCAGCGTGTAGGCATCGCCCAGGCTCTTGTCGGAGATCCTTCCATCCTCATACTCGATGAGCCTACGGTAGGTCTCGACCCCAATCAGATCCTTGAGATCCGCAAGCTTATCAAGACTCTGTCCAAGACGCATTCCATCATCATCAGCTCACATATCCTTTCTGAGATACAGGCAGTTGCAGACCGCGTTGTTATCATCAACCACGGTAAGATCGCAGCAGTCGATACCATATCGGACCTTTCCAGAAGGCTTACGGGTTCATCCAAACTCCTTCTGGCTTTCCAGGGTCCGCTTAAAGATGTATCAACCGCCGTTCGTGCGATTCCCGGTGTTGCAAACGTTACCACAAGGAACAGCTCTGACAAATTGCACGAGATAGAGATCACTGTCTCCAATACTTCTGCAGACATAAGAGCTTCGATATTCTTCGTCATGTCAAAGGGCGGCTGGCCGATCTTTGAGTTCAGGTCGCTTGATCCTACGCTTGAGGAAGTATTCCTGAGCATTACTGCAGGAAAGTAAGGGGGAGAATTGAATGTACGCGATTTATAAAAGAGATTTTCTTCAGTATTTCAGATCGCCCGTTGGTTATGTTGCCATCGCGATCTTCTCGTTCCTGGCAGGTTTTATCTTTTATTCTCAGTATGCCAACGGTGCGGTAAGCATTTCAAGTGAAGTAATTACGTTAAGATCATTCTTCGTTGTAATTGTACCTATCATAACAATGGCTTCATTTGCAGAAGATAAGAAGAGAGGCACGGAAGTCCTTTACTATACTACTCCGGTCGATCTTTTTTCTGTTGTTGCGGGTAAATTTCTGGCAGCCATGTCGCTCTTGGCAGTTATGTTTATCAACGTCTTTGTTCATATGCTCGTTACTGTTTCCAATGGCGGTATAGTTGATATGGGAGCATGGGGTTCTGTTATAGTTTTCTTCTTCATGGCAGCTATGTTTGTCAGTATCGGTCTTCTTGCATCATCTCTCAATGATAATCAGATCATCTCTGCCATCGTGACATTTATCAGCATCCTGCTTATCCAGATCCTGGCTACGATATCTGATTATGCTCAATCGGCCGTTAATGCCGTTGTCTATAACATAACGCAGGATAATGACTTCTCCGTTGCTGCCGGTGAGAAAACAGCCGCTATCATCGATTGGCTCGATCCTTTTGCAAGAACGAGCGATTTCAGGAGCGGTGTTTTCTCTGTATCAGCTTTGGTTTTCTGTATTTCTTTTGCAATTGTCTTTCTTTATATCACTTATCGAGTGCTTGAGAAAAAGCGCTGGAGTCAGGGTTAAGGAGGGACATTAGCATGAATCAGAACAATAACAAAAAGACAGTTAATAAAAAGGGCTATAAGACTTCCAACGTGAAGAATGACTCCAGGATCAAGACTTTAAAGTTCTATGCCATCGGTTCCGTTGTTATTCTCGTCGCGATAGTTGTTCTGCTGAATATATTGATCACTGGCATTTTTGGTGATGCTCTTACATTTGATTTTTCTGCTCACAGTCAGAACTCAATCTCTCAGCAGACTAAGGATTATATCAACTCACTTCCTGAGAATGCCAGTATCAGGATTGTAGGTTTGTTTGAACGTCCTGAAGATCTTCAGAATTCTCCTTATGAGTACATGGTTCCATTGCTTGATGACTATGTATCTTATTCAGGTGGCAGGATTACTGTTGAATACAAGGATCCGGATCTGTATCCTTCTATCGTCAGTGAGCTCGATCCCAATAACATCTATAATTTGCAGGAGGGCTCGTATGTTGTTCAGTATAATGGTCAGATCCAGGCAATAAATCCTTTGGACTGTTTTACTATTGACCAGGATTATCTGATGTTCTATAACGCTTATCTGCCTACCAGCAACAATGTTGAATATGTTTTTACTAATACCATTTCCAGATTGGTTTCTGGCTTCAATAAAAAAGCCTATATTATTTCAGGCTTAAAGGAAGAATATTCGACATCTATTACTTTGATACTTAATGCGCTCGGATGTGAAGTTGAGTACCTTCAGGTATCTACGACTTTTAGCATTCCTGATGATTGCGATCTGCTTATCCTTAACGGACCTAAAATGGATATTCCTGAAGTGGTGCAGATGGCCTTAGAAGATTATCTGACAGATGGCGGAGAATTCATTTGCTCTGTTGATTTTACGGATGAAAATTCCAGCGAGACTTACAGTAATCTTAATGCAGTTCTAAATAGAATGAATATCAATATCGATCCTTATATCATCAAAGAAAACGACGTTGATTTTAAACTTGATGATTCTGGTTATAATTCTCTCACATTTGTTAATGCTACATTTCTTGATTTGTCTTCTGATTTTGAAGATTATTATCAATTTAGATCCAGTTATATACGACCTGTCAGGATCCTTAATGATATGTCAGATGACTATTATTCTGTCGCGATGAGTGCCACCAGCGAAGCTGCGATATGCGTAAAAGTTGCTGATTCCGGTGTCACGCAGTATGGTGATGAGGGCAGATTCTACACAGCTGTTTATTCTGCTGCTAATGGTACTAACAGTCCTGCTCAGGTTATTGTCTTCGGAACCAATGATTTTACTTCTGATGATTATATTTCTTCTTACGGAATGAATGATGATAACATTGTTTTTTTCAAAGGTTGTGTCAGATTGCTCCTCGGCTCCGATGCTAATAATACAGTAGAAGTACCCACAAGGGGTATCAGTGACTATAAGCTTAAGGGTGAGAATGTTACTGCAACATCGGCTACAGTTGTTCTGGTTGTGTTTATGGTAACCATTCCGCTGATATTCCTTATGGCTGCAGCTGTTGTCTATGAATTAAGAAAGAATTTGTAAAACATGAAGAGCGGCAAAAGTCTTATAGTTCCTTTAGTTATACTGCTGATCCTGATAATCGGGGTCGTGGTCTACTATGCTGTATCAGGCTCTAACAATTCTGCTGTTGTAACTGAACCATCTACTGTTGATGCATTATACATTGGTATTAGTGAAGTTAAGAGCGTCACTGTAACTTCTTCTGATCCAACAATGCCTGAGATTCGCGTCGATGTTATTACGAATGATGACGGTTCACAGAAATTTGTTTATAGTGGAAGTGATGCGGATCCGGAAGAAATGTATTCTGAAGTCAAGATGTCTAACTTTGTTAACGTTCTTACAAATTATTCTTCTGCTGCTATTGTTTCTGAAAATGCAAATATGAGTGAATTCGGACTTGATAATCCGGAGCATACCGTAATAATTGAAACATTAAGCGGATCAACAAGTAAGATCTCTTTCGGCAATATTTCCTATAGCGGGGAGTATTGTTATATAAGGGTTGCAGGAGGCAGCACTGTTTATTCTGTTCCTGTTGGGAAACTGGATTATGTTTCTTATAAGTCTTTGGATTTTATAGATACTATTGTTTTGAATATTGAACAGGAAAATCTTTCACAGATTGAATACTTACGTAAAACAGATGATCTGGACTTTACAGTTTTATGTTCTGCTGATGATTCAGGTAATGTTTCCTATAGTTTTACTGCCCCGTTTACTTTCAAATCCAGTTCGTATTTTGTTACACTTATCACAGATATCTGCAATCTTAACATAACCGAATATGTTGATATTTCTGATGATGAGATTTCAAACTACAAATTGGATGATCCGGAATATACATTTATTCTTACTGAGATTAATGGAAATATAACAGTAGTGTATCTTTCAGAGAATATTGCCGGATACTATTATGGATTTATTAAAGGAAGCGATAAGTACTTTTCGATTAATGATGACTTTATCCATGGACTTGAACTGCCGTCTTTCCAATATCTTGACGCTTATGTCTCATACTATCAGGCTTCTGAGATAACCACGCTTAAAGGTTCTTATGAAGGAAAGACATTCGAACTCAAGATAAATGCTGATGCCGAAGGCTCTATATCCGGCGATGATGCAGATTGTACTTTGGACGGAAGAAATGCCAAGATATTCAATTCTGAAGGAAGGTCTTACTGCGCTGTTCTTTTCGAGAGCTTTGCCTGCATGGAAATTGGCGGTATTGATGTTGATGGTGTTCCCGATACTTCCACAGATCCTGTCGTCGTCATTGAATACACGACAACCCAGTATGAGAGTCATAAGATAGAGTTCTATACCAGGAGCGATAATTCGTACTACGTTGTCAAAGACGGAGAATACATGAAGATATTCGTTTATGCGAAGGAACTTTTCAATGACGGCGGTACGGACACATATAATTACGGAGTCTGGGCAGCGTATGAACTGTTGAAGACTTCTATAGATAATAATATCAGCGGTGTCTACGATATACCGGATGCCACAACTGAAGCAGCATAAGGAAGAAGAATGGATAACACGGATTACAAGATAAAGAACAATAAGAAAGCTCAGCCCCAAGCGCCCAAGAGCCTTACGATTGTTATCTGCGTACTTGCAGGAATACTTGTCGTAAGCCTTGTGCTGATTTTTGTTGTATCTCAAAGGCTTAATTCTCTGACAGGTGCAGACAAGCAGATCAAGCTTTCAGGCCAGAGCGGTTTCTCTTGCGAGTATTCTGAAGCCCAGAAACTCTATCCGTTCTCTGAGGGCGTTCTTAAGGTAACGGGTGAGAGGATCTCTTATCTGACTATCTCAGGCAACGATATCTACACGTCTTCCATCTCTTATCAGAATCCTCAGTGCGTCGCTTTCGGTGACTATGCTGTCGTATTTGATCTTGACGGCTATGCTTTTACTTTAGTCGACAAGGAGAAGGTATTGTACGGAAAGCCCACCGAAAACAAGATCAAGTCCGTTAGCGTTTCTTCCAACGGAACTGTCGCGATAATCACCGACAGCCCTACGTCATACGGCATCCTGCTCTTGTACGATGTTAACGGTACCGCTCTCTCGCAGTGGTCTTCGTATAACTCCGGATATCCGATTACCTGCGCTTTCAACGATGATTCTACTCTACTTGCAGTATCGACGCTCAATACCAACGGTGCCGTAGTTGTACCTTATATCAGAGTGTTTACCCTTACGAGCGGTGACAAGGGAACAGAGGTGGCTGATAATGCCATCTATACGACTGAAGACAATGTCATGTTCTCTTCGATCTTCTTCCTGGGTGAGAAGATATACTGCTTTACGAGTAACTCGATATATCAGATCCAGGGCACTGAGATATCAAAGCTCAACTTCGATTTCAGTGCTATCAACTTCGTCACAAAGGTTGGCGATAAGCTTTATATCGTATATTCCGACGGCGTAAGCCAGCTTAATAAGCTTGCGATAATAGACGGCGGCAATGCGGTTCTCTATAACTCCGATATCGGATCTGATGTCAACGCGGTCTGCACCAACGGTGATCTGTATGCCATCAGTATCGACAAGAGAATTTTCATCTATAAAGGATCCACATTGATTGAAGACATTTCCGTCGACGAAGACGTTCTCAGGATGAACTTCATCTCAGGCGATAAGCTCTGCGTTGTATCATCCGGCGGTGTTCATACAGTTAACTAAGGATTGGATATGGAAACTGAGATCAAGCTTAGATTCGCTGACGAGAAGACTTTATACGAGGTTTTGGATTCCGATTGGTTTGCGAGCTACTGCACTAATCCCGGCAACAGGCGTACTTATCTTCTTGAGAACAGATACATCGATACCGCTGACATGAAAGTGTCTATGCGTGGCGGCATGATAAGGTCGCGTCATTATTCCGGTAACTCAGAAGATTTCCATGAGTTCACCGTCAAATACGGCGGCGGAGTCGAAGGCGGCCTTCACAAAAGACATGAGTGGAACCTTAAGTCTGATGACGGTGTCTTTGCCATAGATAAGTTCAAGTCAGGATTAAGCGGCAGCGCAGAGCCTTCCAAGCTTCTTGACGAAGTGCTTGAAGGCATTACGGACAGCGATCTGATCCTGCTCTGCAGTAATTCTTTTACCAGGACAACTTCGCAGCTTAAACTTGATGACAGCATTATCGAAGCATGCTTTGATTACGGTGCGATCGAAGACAGCGAAGGAATAGTAAGGGAATATATCTGCGAACTCGAACTTGAGATATTAAGCGGCACCACCGAGACACTTGAGACTATGGCAAATATCGTCAGGGAACACGCTTCTTGTGAGCCTTTCGATGATACCAAGTACCACAGGACGATCAGATACATAAAGAAGAGTTAAGACTATGGATAGTAAAGTTTGTGATTGTCTGATAATAGGCGGCGGTGCTTCGGGACTGTTTGCTGCAGCAAGGCTTATAAAGGAAAGCGGCGGCAAGCTTGATATCACTGTTGTCGAGTCCGGTCCCAAACCTGCACGTAAACTTCTTCTTACAGGCAGTGGAAGATGCAACTTTACAAACCTTGATTGCGACGATTCCCGTTACAAAACTGATGATGAGGATAAACTTTCCGATATACTCATTGCTTTCGATCCTAAAGATACGATCAATTTCTTCAAAAACGATCTCGGAGTACTCGTCATCAGCAAAGGTGACCTGTACTATCCTTCAACATTTAAGAGTTCAACCGTTGCAGACAGCCTCAGGCTCTATGTCGAAGAAGGCGCCAATGTTATCACGGGAAGCAAAGTAACCGGACTTACCGCTTCAGACGGAAGGTACAACATTACTTTGGATTCAGGATCAACTCTTACTGCCCGAAACGTGATACTTGCAACAGGCGGTGCTTCCTATCCCGGGACAGGTTCTGACGGCACCGGCGTTGCTCTGGTAAAGAGTTTCGTCGGAGAAGATAGCATAGTTCCTTTTACGCCTGCGCTTGTTCCTCTTACATCTGATAAGAAGGGGATTAAACCTTTGGCGGGTATTCGCTGTTCCTGCGATGTGATAGTAGTGTCCGAAGGCAGACAAAAAGATTCTTCAGATGGCGAAGTACTCTTCACCAAAGAAGGCGGCGTGTCCGGTATCTGCATTATGGATGTATCTGCAACTGCGCTCAGACTGCTTGGCAGCGGACATCAGGTATCTGTAAAATTGAATCTCATGACGAGTTCGGATGCGGAAGTATATATGATGCTTACCGCCAGGAAGAGCATGTTCCCTGCAAGGACTGCACCTGATGCTTTCGCGGGCATGATAGACAAGAGAATTCTTGAAGCGGTTATGCACGATCTTAAAATGGATATCAATATTCCTGTCAAAGAAATCAAAGATACAAGGCTCATGATGCTTGCCAATGCTCTCTGCGGCTGGGAAATACCCGTTAACGGCGCTGAAAACCCTGAAAATGCTCAGGTGTCTGCAGGAGGAGTAAAGCTTTCTGCATTAACGGAAAACCTTTGTGTTAAGGATCATCCCGGACTTTATGTAATAGGCGAAGCTTGCAATGTCAACGGTATCTGCGGCGGTTACAACCTTCAGTGGGCGTGGTCTTCGGCAGCTTGTGCAGCGAGAGATATAGCCTATGTATGAAGCATCTTTCAAGCCTTCCAAAGGCGGAGCCAAGACACCGGATCCGGTAAAGATCATCCAGTACTGCAGATCTTCCAAAGATAAGAATCTTAAACGCCTTGCTCAGGAATGCAGTGACGGTGAAGTAAGACTTACCATTGATAAGAGATTCATCGATGCCAGGCACGGAAAGACCAAGGTGAATTTCCGTTTCGATTTTGAGGATTACGATGCTTTCGATGCCCGTGAGCAGGAGATCATGTCTCTTGCTTTTCCTCATAGAGATGAGGCGGAGAGAATTGCAGGGAATACTTTGCGCCCTGTTGTGGTTGGCTCAGGTCCTGCAGGATTGTTTGCCGCCTTGATCCTTGCCAAGTACGGCCTTAAGCCGATCCTCATCGAACGCGGCGAGGCGATGGATCAAAGAGTAAAGACTACGCAAAGCTATAAAGACGGAGCAACTCCCATTAATCCCAGGTCAAACATCCAATTTGGCGAAGGCGGAGCAGGAACATTCTCTGACGGAAAACTGTATACCGGAGTCTCTTCGGGACTCAAGGCGTTTATCGGCAGGATGTTCGTTATCCACGGCGCGCCTTCTGATATCCTCTATGACTCTCATCCGCATATCGGTACTGACTATCTGCGCAAGGCTGTCGTAGGCATCAGAAACGACATAATTTCGCTTGGCGGCGAAGTATGGTTCAACACCCTGTTTCAAGGTTACAGGCTCGAGAAGGGCAAACTGTATTCCGTTGTCGTTGAGACTCCCACGGAGCAGAAGGAGATACGCTGCGACAGACTGATCCTTGCTATTGGTCACAGCAGCCGCGATACATTCCGCGCTCTCGAGAGGCTCGGGATAATGATGGAATCCAAGCAGTTCTCCGTCGGCGTCAGGATAGAGCACTTGAGAAGGGATATAGACATCTCACAGTACGGCATTGATACAGAAGAGACGAACGATCTGTCAGCCGCTTACTACAAACTTGCCTGCGACACGAAAACAGGCCGTAAGCTCTATACTTTCTGCATGTGCCCCGGAGGAGAGGTCATCGCAGCACAGACTGACAAAGGGAGCGTGTGCACAAACGGCATGAGCTACCGCGCAAGAGACGGCGTTAACTCAAATTCCGCTCTTCTCGTACCCGTTGACAGCAGTGATTACGGTGAAGGCGTACTTGCGGGTATCGAGTATCAGGAGATGATGGAAAAACGCGCTTTTACCGAAGGCGGTTCCAATGGGTTTGCTCCCGTTACAAGGTATGAGGACCTCTGCAAAGGTACCGTTACTGCAGATTTCGGCAAGATAAAGCCAACATATAAGCCGGGAGCAAGACCTGCTGACTTTACGAACATCTTCGAACCTGCAGTCATCGAAACTATCAAAGACGGCATCTCCGTCATGGGCACAAAGATAAAGGGCTTTGACTGCCCGGATGCAGTGCTTACCGCGGTAGAGGCGAGGAGTTCGTCTCCGGTAAGGATCCTGCGCAACCGCGAGACATACGAAAGCGTAAATGTCCCCGGCATCTATCCCTGCGGTGAAGGCGCGGGCTATGCAGGAGGCATAATGTCGTCAGCAATCGACGGTATTAATTGCGCAAATGCGCTTATTTCTTCACTTATTTAGAGTATAATTTCTTAAAGGTTAATATAGCCGGAGGTTGTTCTATGGATCAAGAGAAGAATACAGCCGTTGTTACCGTTTTGGGACGTGACAGGGTCGGCATTATCGCAGGCATTTCCAATCTGCTCGCTGAATACGATATCAATATCAACGACATTTCACAGACAATCCTTGATGACATCTTCACGATGGTTATGATCGTGGATCTTAAAGATGTTGTCATCGAGAAGTCCGACATATCAGACAGGCTCAAGGCATTAGGTGATGAACTCGGCGTTCAGATCACCATCCAGCATACAGGTCTGTTCAACGCAATGCACAGGATTTAAGCTTATGATCAACGATTATGAGATTATAGAGACCATGAAGATGTTCAGCCAGCAGCATCTGGACATCAGGACCATCACCATGGGTATCTCTCTTTATGACTGCTGCGCCGCTACTCCCGAGGAATCCTGCCGGAAGATCTACGACAAGATCTGCCGCTGCGCAGGAAGGCTCGTAGAAGTAGGAGAGGAGATCTCCAAGAAGTACAATGTGCCGATCATCCACAAGAGGATTTCCGTAACTCCCATCTCGATGATCGCAGCAGCTTCCGGTGCGAAGGATTATACGATATTCGCCAAGACACTGGACAGGGCGGCAAAGGACTGCGGAGTTAACTTCATCGGTGGTTTCTCTGCGCTCGTTCAGAAGGGCTGCACCAAGTCAGACGAAATACTGATGCATTCCATCCCTCAGGCTCTTGCCGAGACTGATTTCGTATGCTCAAGCATCAACGTCGCTTCCACCAGGTCCGGTATCAACATGGATGCCGTAAGAGACCTTGGCGTCATCATCAAGGAGACTGCAGAAGCCACAAAGGCTACGGATGCTCTAGGCTGCGCGAAACTGGTCGTTTTCGCGAACGCTCCTGAGGACAACCCGTTCATGGCAGGAGCCTTCTTAGGTCCCGGTGAACCCGAGTGCGTTATCAACGTAGGCATATCAGGTCCGGGCGTAGTCAAGCATGCCCTTGAAGGCGTCAAAGGCCAGGATCTTGGCGTAGTTGCCGAGACGATCAAGAAAGCTGCATTCAAGATCACCAGAGTAGGTGAACTCGTTGCGCGCGAAGCCTCCGAGAGACTCGGCGTGCCGTTTGGCATCATCGATCTGTCTCTTGCTCCGACTCCCGCTGTCGGCGACTCTGTTGCAAGGCTCCTTGAAGAGTTCGGTCTTGAGTCATGCGGCGCCTGGGGTACGACTGCTGCACTTGCAATGCTCAATGATGCCGTCAAGAAGGGCGGAACAATGGCTTCTTCATTCGTCGGCGGACTGTCAGGCGCTTTCATCCCCGTATCAGAAGATGAGGGCATGATCGCCGCAGCCGAATCAGGATGCCTTAGACTCGAGAAGCTCGAGGCAATGACCTGTGTCTGCTCCGTCGGTCTCGACATGATAGCGATCCCGGGTGATACGACAGCTGAAGTAATCTCCGGCATCATCGCCGATGAGATGGCATTAGGTACGTTCAACAACAAGACAACTGCAGTAAGGATCATCCCCGTGCCCGGCAAGGGAGTGGGCGATTCCGTCGAGTTCGGCGGACTGCTCGGCACAGCTCCGATCATGCCCGTAAACACGGCTTCCTGCGCAGATTTCATTCACAGAGGCGGCAGGATCCCTGCGCCCATCCATTCGATGCGTAATTAACTGTTATGGCTGAAGAGAACGAGAACATCAATGAACTGGAAGCGCAGCCCGTAGAACAGGGTGAGCTTATTGATGCCAGTGCGCCGAAGACCAAGAAAAAGTCCAAGGCAAAGCGTTTCTGGGAATATGTGACCGATTACAAGCGCAAGACGGTAATGCTTACTTTGCCGTCTGTGCCTTTTGATATCATCTATTCCGGTTTCTGCCTTGTGTGTTCGGTCATCTCGCACTCTCTTTGGCTGTTCATAATGTCCATCTACTATTTCCTCCTTTGCATGCTCAGAGTCAACGTGCTCTACAGAGCAGGCAGGGGAGCGGTCTTCAAGGGTAAGCGTTTCAGTGAGAGGCGCAACTACTGGAAGTTTTCCAGGAATCTTATCCTGCTCGATGTAATCTTTGCTTATGCCGTCTATCTCATAGCAAAGAATAACGTTATCCATGACTACCCCGGCATACTCGTGTATGCTTTCGGCGTTTATGTCGCATACAAAGTCCTGCTTGCGGTCATCAACATCTTCCGTGCAAGGAAATCACAGTCGCTTACGGCACTTTCCCTGAGAAAGATAGGTATCGTCGATGCGATGGTTTCCCTGCTCGCACTCGAGTGGGCTTTCTCCCACAGGAACGAGGGTGACCTGTCTCTTTTCGCGCAGCAGATAGAGAAGTACATAGGCATCGTGGTAGTTGCGATAATACTCCTTATGGGAATTGGCGGCATCATAACCTGCATCAAGCTGAGAATTAAGGAGAAGAAGGAAGGTAAGAAGTAATGTGGTTTGAAGAAGCGGTCTTCTATCAGATATATCCATTAGGTTTTTGTGGCGCCCCGTTTGAGAATGACGGGGTTCCTGCTGACAGGATACTTAAAGTCCTTGATTGGATCCCCCATATCAAGAAGCTTGGCTGCAACGCGATATATTTCTCGCCCGTGTTCGAGTCAGACACGCATGGCTACAACACGAGGGATTACGGCCTTATAGATACAAGGCTCGGTACAAACGATGACTTCAAAAAGGTCGTCGATGCACTTCATGAAGCCGGCATAAAAGTAGTCCTTGACGGTGTGTTCAATCATGTCGGACGCGGCTTCTGGGCTTTCAGGGACGTGCAGGAAAAGAAGTGGGACTCACCGTACAAGGATTGGTTCCATCTCTCATTTGACGGCAATTCCAACTATAATGACGGCTTCTGGTATGAAGGCTGGGAAGGCAACTTCGACCTCGTTAAGCTCAACCTCAGGAATCCTGCGGTTATAAACCATATCCTGGATAAAGTAGGATACTGGATAGATTTCTTCGATATCGACGGCTTAAGGCTCGACGTGGCTTACTGCCTTGACCATGAGTTCTTAAGAAGGTTAAGAGAGTTCACCGACTCTAAGAAGAATGAGTTCTTCCTCCTGGGAGAGGTTCTCCACGGAGATTATGGAAGGATGCTGGGTGAGATGCACCTTCATTCTCTTACGAATTACCAGTGTTATAAGGGTATCTATTCTTCATTCAATTCCGCTAACATGTTCGAGATCATGCATTCTCTCATGCGTCTGTTCGGACCAGAAGACTGGACTGTCTGCAGGGGAGCGCACCTTCTTTCTTTTGCCGATAACCACGATGTTACCAGGATCGCATCCATTCTTAATGACGAAAGGTATCTGCCTTTGGTATACACTCTCATCTACACAATGCCGGGCATTCCTTGTGTCTACTACGGTTCCGAGTGGGGCGCGAAAGCACGCAAGGAGGAGGGAGACCCTGCCCTCAGGGCATGTTTCGAGGCACCGGAATGGAATGATCTTACTTCGCACATAGCAAAGCTGTCCGAGATCAAAAAGACATCCAATGCTCTTAATTACGGCGGAATCAGGATCGTTGTGCTGAACAATAAGCAGTGCATATTTGAGAGAAACTCGGGAGATCAGCGTATCATGGTGGCGATCAACATGGATTCAAATCCGTTTACCGCACACTTTGATGCGGGATGCGGTCAGGCAAGAGAACTCCTGTCTGACACCATCCATGATTTTGGCGGCGGATCGACGCTTCAGCCTTACTCTTCGGAAGTCTGGCTGATGGAACGATAATGTTCTCACACAATCTTTTGATATCGAGTATAATTGCATAGGAATTATTCCAGGAGGGTTAATATGAGAAAACTTGAGAGATTAATGTGTCTTGTTCTTGCATTCACTTTTGTTATCGGACTTGCAGGATGCAAGAGCAACAGCAGATTTTCACATGAGAAGCTTGCAGAGTTCTTTAACGGACGCGGATTAACAAAGTATTCGGATTCCAACGGTTTCCTTGCTGCATGCAGCGACGGTACGGCAGAGTGCGAAGGCTATATCTCATGCAAGGATGCCGAGTCACAGGCGATCTTTGATGAACTGGTTACCAGCTACAAGCAGGAAACCGGTGCAAAAGTAACAGAGACTACGGCTTGTGTTTTATCACAGGAACAGATCAACGGCTTCTATCTTGTCTTCCTTTTCTCTTTTGAGAATGCCAATTCGGCTTCCGAATTCTATAACTACAATGCCTCTTCATTTGCAGGAGCAGTAACGGGAGAGGAGAAGGATTATTCCTATTCTTATACCGTCAATAATGTTTCCGGTGACATGTATCAGATGAACTGCTTCTATCTTGCTGATAATCAGGTTATGTATATTACGGGCTGGAGCACAGAGCTCGACTTCGTAAACAGCATCTGCAGCACAATGGACGTTGTATCTCCGTTCCAGCAATAATATTTAAAAACTAATGTTTTAAGGCTTTCGGGTTCCCGGAAGCCTTTATTTTTAAGTAGTGTTATGATTAATTTATGATAAATCTCAAAATAGTTGTTGACATAGTAGCAAATGTATACTAACATTAAGCCATAAGCAGTTGGCTTATAGTCTTGTGTTAGGAGATGCATGTTATGTACTGTGCTAAATGTGGTTCAATAGTAAGTGAGAACAAGAATTTTTGCGGTAACTGCGGAGCACCCGTTAACCCGCAGACTGCTCAGACACAGGTTCAGCAGAACTCAGTTGTTAATGAAGTTCCTGCCGGAACAGATGCTCCTGTTGTAAACAAGAAAAAGAAGGCGAGTGTAGGCAGCGTTATTACAGCTATAGTCTGCATATTAATTGATGTGATCAGTCTCTTGTTTGGTTTGGTGGTTCTGTGCCTCTCTGCGCTAATGTCAGTTATTGCTCCTTTTGGTATGATGATCGGTGCATATTATGAAGAGACTTATCTTTTGGCATTCATAACATTAGGCATTTCTGCACTGGCGTGTACTGCAGCTTTAATGGGAATTGCTTCAAGTATCGTTAATGTATCCATGTCCAAAAAGGAAGTGAAAAATGTCAAACCATACTTTAAGTTGCTCCCGTTTGCTTTTACAGTTGGTTCACTGATCTTGAACGTTATTCCATTGGTTTTCTACGCAAATATGTGACCACCCGGATACGGTTGTGATATAAGATAAAAATGTTGAGGTGAGCTTATGTATTGTGCAAATTGTGGTTCTGTAGTAGAAGAGCGTAGCAAGTTCTGCAAGATGTGCGGTGCTCCGGTAAATGGAAATACTGTTGAACAACCGGTACCTGCAGCTCCTGCCCAGACTCAAGTTCAGGTCAGTACTTCCGGACAGGTTAAGAATACAGGAGTTATTCCGACTCCGATGTATGTGGCCGGTCTTATAATCAATATCTTTAATCTGGTTTTTGGTATCGGTACGTTTGTGCTCGGCATCTTCAGTTATGCTATACAGATAGCTGCAGATTATATCGATTATGCCATCTCTTCTTTTGCGGGTACGTTAATATCCGGATTTGCAGTCGGCACGGCTTTCATTGCTATAGTAATGGGAATAATAAATCGATCCAAGCCTAAGAATGGTGTTTCTCAAGATAAGACCAAATCATTTATTGCATACATCATACTGACTATTGTCACCATCGTATTATTCATTATAGGTGCTTATTGCATAGGCGTCGGAATAGAGACAATGTAAGTTTATCTGAAGTGTTATCCTGGTATCGTTCGTGAGGTGTAATTATGTATTGTTCGAATTGCGGTGCGCAGATAGATGATCAGAGCAGATTTTGTGATCTGTGTGGTACTCCTGTCGGAGATCAGACATCTGCTCCGGTGGATTCTGCTTCCCAGCCTGAGGTTCAGCTTGAAGCAGGTCAGGAGAAGCAGCGTTACAGCGGCTTTTGCATAGCAGGCTTTATTATGCCGTTCCTGTTTTTTGGTGCGATAGGATTACCCTTATCGATAATCGGGGTTTTCGATTGTAAGAAGAACAACAAACGCGGCAAAGGGTTCGGAATTGCAGGTATAATTTTGAGTATCTTGAACATAGTTGAGGTAATAGTGACAGCTATATTGCTCTATTTTTTTGCGTTGGGAATGAGGCCTCACTAACCACACCATATAAATGAAAAATAATCCCCGGATAATCTCCGGGGATTTTAGATTCCGATCGATTACTTCAAACCGTCCAGGTATTTCTTGACCGTCTCAGGGTTAGGACCTCCGACGAGCTTTCTGCCTTCGACGCAGGTCTTAAGCGAGATTGCATCATATACGTCTTCTTCGAAAGCCTCGGAGAACTCCTTTAACTTATCGAGAGGCACATCTGCCAGGGAGATTCCGTTTTCGATGCAGTAGTGTACGAGCTTGCCTGAGATCGCATGAGTCTCTCTGAAGGGAAGGCCTTTCTTTACGAGGTAGTCTGCCAGGTCCGTTGCATTGGTGAATCCGCCCAGAGCTGCAGCTTCCATGTTGTCCTTGCGGATCGTCATTGTCTTCATCATGCCGGTGAAAGGAGGGAGTACTGCCTTGATAGTCTCGATGCAGTCGAACATTGCTTACTGAACTTCCTGAATATCATTGTTGTATGTGAGCGGGAGTCCCTTCATGATAACGAGAAGGGAGATGAGGTCTCCGTAAACCCTTCCGGTCTTACCTCTGGTAAGTTCTGCAACATCAGGGTTCTTCTT
>JAEEGL010365224.1_pt1 | contig 26836 bp, 16 predicted proteins | sample 9134231 | NCBI WGS metagenome assembly JAEEGL01 (sample SAMN16246548, study PRJNA631951) | gut metagenome | biome: gut microbiome; feature: rumen; material: fiber-attached | host: Bos | place: Iran: Karaj | collected 2018-10 | reverse complement strand
TACGGCATAGGCGTGCTTATGGGATTCAATGAATATGAGCAGGTCCTCATTCACAAGGTGTATGATAATTCTCCGGCATCGAGAGCAGGCTTTCATGCGGGAGACATCATAACCAAAGTGGAAGGCGAGGAAGTCGAAGGCTGGAGTCTTGATGAGGTAGTAAAGCATGTCAGGGGTGCGAGAGGTACCAGAGTAAAAATCACCGTGTGGCGTGAAGATATAGCTGATTATTTGGAGCTTGTTCCGATACGTGACGAGATAGAAGAAGTGATCATTGAATATGAGATGGAAGAAGACGGTATCGGAATGATCTACATCCAGGAATGGTATGATACGACCTCGAAGCAGTTTAAAGATGCCTATGACGCTCTTGTGGCGGAGGGCATGAACAAAGGCCTTATTATAGACCTTCGCTCAAATACCGGCGGACTCGTTAGTGCCGCAATAGAAACTCTCGATGTCTGCCTTCCCGCCGGACCTGCTCTGTATATTCAGAACAATAAGGGCGAAAGAGATTCATACAACACCTATGATGCGGATGAAATTACTCTTCCGATAGTGATAATGACCAATGGTTATACCGCCAGCGCTTCGGAGATCTTTACCGGGGCTATGAAGGACTATGGCAAAGCGGTTACCTTAGGTACCAAGACATACGGAAAAGGCGTAATGCAGTCATTCTATTATCTCTATGACGATTCCGCCATCAAGCTGACGACGGAGGAATTTTACTCACCCAAGGGATCAAAGATAAATGAGGTTGGATTTGACGCGGACATAGAGGTTGAGTTTGATTCGAGCGCATACTATGATGAGGAAAATCCCGTGGATAATCAGCTGCAGGCAGCGATAGAGTATATCAGGGGACTGTGACAGAGGACAGTATATGAACGAAAAAGAAGAAATGGCCAGGGCAGAAGAAAAATTCCGCAGCCTTGCCGCCGATGATGAGATAAAGCCTTCGATATGTAAAAATTGCGGAACGCCGCTTAACTACAGTGGCCTCGGAGAGTATAAATGTCCGGACTGCGGGCGCAAGGAGTATGATTCCTACGGTATAGTCAGGATATACCTCGAGCAGCATCCCGGTGCGAATATTCTTCAGGTTGAGAAGAATACCGGGATTCCCAGACAGAAGATATCAAGGATGATCTCAGAAGACAGATTCAGCGTTTCGGGCAGAGGGATCAGCACGGACAAATAAGCAGTAGGGGAGTTTTATTGTAATGGAGAATAACGAAGCGGGAAAAGTGGTCATTATCGGAGCCTCGGAAAGCTTCCTTGCAAAAAGCCTCATTCAGAAGCTTGCGGGGGTGGGGATAGGATCGGAATTTTCCCATATGGATATAAAGGAAATAGGGACTCATGTGAAGGAAATGGAGCTGGTGATCCTGTTTATGAGCGATGACATGGACCAGTCCCCGGAGACTCTTGTATATTTAAAGGATTCCCTTCAGGACAAGGAGTACGGCCTGATCCTTATCGGAGAGGAACAGCAGTATGACATTTTCAAGAAGTCTGTTCCCGAACAGTTTGTGACTGAGTGGTTTAAGAGACCTCTCGACATAGAAAAACTGATAAAGAAAGTCAGCAGCTATCTCGATGAGAACACGGGGGAGAAGAGAAAGAAAACCGTGCTCATAGTCGATGACGATATCACCTATATGAGAACGGTTTATGAATGGCTCAGGGGCTCCTATCATGTGGGGATGGCCTCCAACGGAGTCCAGGCTATAAGCTATCTTGCAAAAAACAAGGCCGATCTTGTGCTTCTTGATTATGAGATGCCCATCGCAAACGGACCGCAGGTATTGTCAATGCTCAAAAATGACGCGGAGACCGGCAGGATACCGGTCATGTTCCTGACCGGTCATGGCGACAGGGAAAGCGTTTTGTCCGTAGTGGGACTGAGCCCGGTTGATTATCTCTTAAAGACTATCGACAAGGAGTCTCTTTTGAAGAAGCTTTCAGACTTCTTTGCAAAAACAAAGCTTTGATCATAATAAATCTTAAGTATCATTTGAGGGCTTCGCGCAGCTAAATTGCTTCGCCGATGCCCTTTTTCGCCTTATGGGAAACGCTTTATGGAAGGGGAAAAGCCGTGAATTCACATGATTTTCTGCTGGTTGTTCAGTATATTACAGTAGTTGTATTGTTTGTTGAGATCTGTATCGTTTTTCTTAAATGGAATAATTCTATTCATTCCTACCTTTTTTTCACCTGTATCTCATCATTTATCAGCAATCTCGGATATCTTCTTGAAATGCAGGCAGGGACTGAAGAGGCCTATCTGACTGCCCTAAAGCTTTCATATGCCGGGAGAGTATGGATAGCCCTTGCCTTTTTTCTGTTCTCCGCCAAGATGTGCAGAGTTAAGATACCCAAAGGGCTTATAGGCGCGCTAGTCTTTATCCACATTGGCATATACGCAGCGGTCCTTTCCATCGGTTCCAACACTCTGTACTACAAGGAGTACAGTTTTATACCCGATCCTGTTTTCTCGAAATTCTACCACAGCAACGGGTATGTACACGATCTTATGATGGCACTCAACGGTATATATATAATCTTTGCTATGGCGTGGGTTATAAAGGCCTTCAGGAAGGAGAGGATCAAAAAAGCAAAGATGAGGCTCCTTATGCTGATATCCGCCTTCGGTGTTCAGGCAGCATCCTTCATACTCCATATCACAGGCGTTTTCAGCCTTTCAAAGTATTATGATCTCACTATGCTGGGGGCATTGTTCGGAAATATCCTGCTCATCATCGGAATCTTCGGATTTGATCTTCTGGGGACGAGAGAGATCGCGCGCGACTTCGTTGTCGATAGAATATCGGAGGGGATCATTGCGGTTGACAACGACGGAAGGATCCAGTATTACAATGAGCCTGCGGCGAAACTGTTTCCGGAATTTGAGACTTTTTTCGGAAGGGATGCAGGTTCGGTAAGGAATATTTCCGGGCAAGCTTATTCCGGGTCCCCGGGAAAGAAAAATATTGCGGGAAATGTATACACGCCATATGACATTATTGCTTCCATAGCATCAGCCGTTAAAAGCGGTGAAACCATCAAAATCGGAGACAGAGTATTCAGTCCCGAGGAAAATGAACTTATTTACCGGGGTGAGAGCTACGGAAAGCTCTATGCACTGGTGGATGACACGGAACATTTCCGCTATATGGAGGAGCTTCAGAAACAGAGGGATATTGCGGACAGTGCAAACGAAGCAAAGAGCAGATTTCTTGCCAATATGTCCCACGAGATAAGGACACCCATAAACGCCGTGCTCGGCATGGACGAGATGATCCTGAGGGAGTCAAATGAAAAGTCCGTCAGAGAGTATGCCGGGGATATCATGTCGGCAGGACGCACTTTGCTGTCTCTTATTAACGACATTCTTGATCTGTCCAAGGTTGAAGAGGGAAAGATGGAGATAATCCCGGTAAGATATGATTTGTCTTCCCTTATCGGTGATCTTGCGAACATGATCCGTGACAGAGCGGCCAAAAAGGGACTTGAGTTCAATGTTAAGGCTGATACGAATATACCGGTTTTTCTTATCGGTGATGAGATCAGGATCAGGCAGTGTGTGATGAACCTTCTGACCAATGCAGTGAAATATACCGAAAAGGGAAAAGTTGTTCTTGAGGCGGCATTTGAGCCCGTGGATGATAATCATATCCTTCTTGGCTTTACGGTTGAAGATACCGGCATAGGCATGAAGAAGGAGGACATGGAAAATCTTTTCTCTCCCTACAAGCGCATAGAAGAGAAGAGAAACCGCGCCATCGAGGGAACAGGACTCGGAATGAGCATAACCAGGCAGCTTCTTGAACTTATGGGAAGTTCGCTTACCGTTAAGAGTGAGTACGGAAAGGGATCAGTTTTTTCATTTAAAATCTGCCAGGAAGTTGCCGAGTGGGAAAAGCTGGGGGATGCCGCTGATGGAATAAACAATAATCTCTCGGATTCCTATGAATATCATGAGCTTTTCCATGCACCGGATGCAACGATACTTGTGGTGGACGACACGGAAATGAACCTTACCGTGATTCAGAGCCTGCTGAAGAAAACGGAAATCAAAATCGATACTGCCATGTCCGGAAAGGAAGCGATCGCGCTTGCTTCAAAAAACGCTTATGATGTGATATTTATCGACCATATGATGCCGGATATGGATGGCATTGAAACCTTAAATCATATAAGGGAATCCGGAATGTGCAGAGAGGTTCCCGCTGTTGCGCTTACCGCAAATGCCATATCGGGCGCGCGTGAAATGTATCTCGAAGCCGGATTTACGGACTATCTCTCAAAGCCTGTCGACGGAGCAAAGCTTGAGAGGCTTCTTCTTTCAAAGCTTCCCGGGGATAAGATCAAGGAACCCGGAGAAGACGGAAATGCAAGCGGGGCTGCTGAACATCAGGCAGAAGAAGCGACAGGAGATTCCGAGGCAGAAAGGGCTATAGAATCGCTCAATGGTGCCGGTGAGATCGATACTTCTGCCGGCCTTAAAAACTGCGGATCACCTGAAGGGTACCTCTCCGTTCTTACGGTATTTCATCAGACTGCTTCCGCCAAGGCAGATGAGATAAAAGAGCTGTATGACAGCGAAGACCTTGAGAATTATACCATAAAGGTTCACGCACTTAAGAGCTCGGCGCGGATAATCGGCGCGGCAGCTCTCTCTAAGCTTGCCGAAGAGCTTGAGGCCGCCGGAAAAAACAATGACACGAGGTTTATCGGAGACAATACGGAAAAGCTGCTTTTAATGTACCGTGGCCTGGATGAAAAGCTTTCCGTGATCGACAAAAGAAAAGAGAGTCTCCCTGAGATAAGCGCCGGAGAGATGAAAGAGGCGTATCAGACGATATATGAGATTGCCGGAAGTATGGACTATGAAATGATGGATGATATTCTTAAGAACCTGAGAGAGTATAGTCTCCCTGAAGAAGATGGAAGCAGAATATCCGATATCGAAGTGATGCTGACAAAGCTTGACTTTGAAGGAATAGCAAAGTCTGCGGCTGCCATGATTTAAATGAATTAAAAATCCCGCAGTCTGCCAGCTTTATAGGAGTTTATTAATGAAATCGAAATTTATTAAAAATGCATCAACCATAGCAGGTACCATAAAGGTAAGTCTGGCCATGGTCATCCCGATCCTGTTCATAGGAAGTATTACCGTACTTCTGAACGGTTTTCCGATACAGGGTTATCAGGACTTTTTAAATACTTTTTTGGGAGGTGCACTGCGGAGCATCATTCAGATGGTTCAGTATGCCACGGTGGGAATCCTCGCGATTTATATAACCATAGCCCTGAATCTTGGATACATGAGCAGGACGGAAGACGGAGAAAGGCTTGTCTACAGGTTTGGAAGCCTTATGGCTTCGCTTACGGGATTCTTTATCATTGTCGGATTTTTTACGGGTGAACCGGATTTTTCCCTTTTGAGCGGACAGGGAGTGTTCAGCGCCATGCTGGCCGGTATCATAGGACCTGTTCTGTACAAGAAGTTTGAGAAGGTCATTAAGACGAAAAAAACCGTATTTGTGGGCGGAGCGGATTCTGTATTCAATGCGGCCCTTCAGGTCATTCTTCCCTTCCTCTGCGTGACCTTATGTTTTGCGGTTTTCAATTATATAATCACGCTGTGCTTCGGGGTTCAGAGCATGCAGCACCTTTTCAGGAATGTGGTTGATGCCCTGTTCATGAAGATGCACAGATCCTATTCCAGCGGACTTTTATTTACCACCCTTACCAGCGTTATGTGGTGGTTCGGTATACATGGTAACAATGTCTTGAACCAGGTTGCCGAGGATATGTTTGTAGCAATCATTCCGGGAGAGATTGTTTCAAAGAGCTTTATCGATACCTTTGTAAATATGGGCGGAACCGGATGTACCATCGGCCTGATTATTGCGATGATGTCATTTTCAAAGAGAAGCTCCACAAAAAAGCTCTCGGGAATGGCGATCCTTCCCGGTATTTTCAATATCAGCGAACTGCCGGTATTCGGATTTCCGGTGATCTATAATCCCACAATGGCGATTCCATTTGTACTTGCTCCGATGCTCTGCTTTACAAACGCTTTTCTTCTTACCAAGGCAGGTTTTTTGCCTTTTGTTACCAATACGGTGGTTTGGACAACGCCTCCTTTCTTGAGCGGATATCTGGCTACGGGATCTTTTAAGGGAGTTCTGGTCCAGCTGATTAATATCATTATCTCGACAGCATGTTACGCGCCCTTTGTGGTGATCCATGAGAAGAGATCCCTGGACGAATTCTCATCATCTATGAACGGCCTTGTGGCCATATTGAAGAAGAGTGAAGAGACCACGGAGGAAGTGGTTCTTACGGAGCTTGAGGGCGGCGAGGGCCGTCTCGCAAAGCTTCTTGTGGCGGATCTTGAGGAATCCTTAAATGCCTGCTCGGCGGATGGGGATAACGCAAAAGCGGACAGCCCTCTGATCGTCAAGTACCAGCCCCAGTTTGACAATAACGGAAAGTGCATCGGTGCTGAGGCACTGCTTAGATGGAATCATAAGAGATTCGGAATCGTTTATCCGCCTCTTGCAGTCCACCTGTCAAAGGAGAGCGGAGATCTTTTCGCTCTTGATACTTACATAATTGAGAGAGCGGTGCGCGATTCGGAGAGCTTCAGGAACTGCTTCGGGGAGAAATTTAAGCTTAGCGTAAATGTCACGGTATCAACTCTCTTTGATGAGAGATTTGTCCCCTTTATACAGTCTGTGGCGGACAAGTACAGACTTAAGACCGGAAATATCTGTATAGAGATCACAGAAGAGACGGAGCTTGTTACGACGGAAGAGACAGGCGAGCTGATGAAAAAGATCAAATCCTTCGGGTACACCTTTGCCCTGGATGATTTCAGCATGGGACACACCTCGCTTCAGTATCTGCAGCATAACCAGTTCGATATAGTCAAGCTTGACGGAAATCTTGTAAAGTCGCTTCTTGGCAACGAGCGCACAAAGGAGATAATCAGTTCCATAGTGTATCTGTCAAGATCCCTTGATTTTAAGGTGCTTGCGGAGTTTGTTGAGACAGAAGAGCAAAGAAAAGCTCTTGAACAGATAGGATGCAATCTCTACCAGGGATATCTCTTCAGCCCCGCCATCGACAGGGATGAAATGGTACAGCTGGGACATTCGCTCACTATGAGGTAAACCAGATGAATTTTAAATTACATTCGGATTATGCACCCACCGGCGATCAGCCCCAGGCAATAAAAGACCTGGTGGAGGGCTTCAAAGCAGGCAATCAGTTTGAGACACTTTTGGGTGTCACGGGCTCGGGCAAGACCTTTACCATGGCTAATGTCATAGCTGCCTTAAACAAGCCTACTTTGATCATATCTCACAATAAAACTCTTGCCGGACAGCTCTACGGGGAGATGAAGGAATTTTTCCCGGAAAATGCGGTGGAATATTTTGTCAGTTATTACGATTACTATCAGCCCGAGGCCTATGTTCCACAGTCGGATACATATATCGCAAAGGATTCTTCGATCAATGATGAGATCGACAGGTTAAGGCTTTCTGCGACCGCATCCCTTACGGAGAGAAAGGATGTTATTGTCGTCGCATCAGTTTCCTGCATTTACGGTCTGGGATCTCCCAAGGAATTCAAGGCCATGAGTCTTTCATTAAGAAGAGGGCAGCAGATAGACAGGGATGATGTTGTCAGAGGTCTTGTGAGCATTCAGTACACCAGAAATGACTTGGAGCTTTCACACAGTAATTTCAGGGTACACGGAGATGTGCTTGAAGTTGCGCCCTCAACCTCATTCCACGGTCCCGATTACATTATAAGGATCGAGTTTTTCGGAGATGAGATAGACAGGATAACGGAGATCGATGCGATTACGGGAAAAGCTTTAAGAAGCCCGGAACATATCATGCTGTTTCCCGCTTCACACTATGTTGTTGAGCCCGATACCTTAAAGAGAGCCTGTGACAGCATAGAAAAAGAGCTTGAGGAAAGAATAAAATATTTTAAGTCGGAGGACAGACTTTTAGAGGCACAGCGCATTTCGGAAAGGACTAATTTCGATGTGGAGATGATAAGGGAAACCGGCTTCTGCTCGGGTATCGAGAACTACTCACGCCATCTTTCCGGTGCGGCTCCGGGAGAAGCACCCAAATGTCTTCTTGACTATTTCGATGAGGATTATCTTATCATCATCGACGAATCCCATATGACGATACCGCAGATAAGAGCCATGTACGCCGGAGACAGATCGCGAAAGACGACTCTGGTGGATTACGGCTTCAGGCTTCCCTCGGCTCTTGACAACAGACCTCTTAATTTCAGTGAATTTGAAGACCGGATAAACCAGATGCTCTTTGTGTCTGCTACGCCCTCAGTCTATGAGTCCGAGCATGAGCTTCTGCGGACGGAGCAGGTGATAAGACCTACGGGTCTTCTTGACCCGGAAGTGGATGTCCGCCCTGTCGAAGGACAGATCGACGACCTGCTCGGAGAGATCAGGAAAGAGACAAAGAATAAACACAAGGTACTTATAACGACACTCACAAAGCGCATGGCGGAGGATCTTACCACATACCTGCGCGAAGCCGGGATCCGAGTAAAATATATGCACTCCGATGTAGAAGCGCTGGAGAGACAGAAGATAATCAGGGACCTTAGGCTCGATGTCTTTGATGTGCTGGTCGGTATCAATCTCTTAAGGGAAGGCCTTGATATACCAGAGATCACTCTTGTTGCCATTCTTGACGCCGATAAGGAGGGATTCCTTCGAAGCGAGACCGCTCTTATCCAGACTATCGGGCGTGCGGCACGTAACTCGGAGGGACACGTCATAATGTATGCGGACATTATGACGGATTCCATGAAAAATGCCATCGATGAGACGAACAGGCGCCGGGAGATACAGAAAAAGTACAACGAAGAGAACGGTATTACTCCTACGACGATCCAAAAATCCGTCAGGGATCTTATCAGTATCTCAAAGGAGATCGCAAGCACTGAGCGAAGATTTGAGAAGGATCCGGAATCCATGGATCCCGGTGAGATAAAGAAGCTTCTTGATAAGATGGAGAAACAGATGAGAAAAGCCGCTGCAGAGCTTGATTTCGAGAGCGCGGCAGAGATCAGGGACAAGATCATAGATCTAAAAAAACATCTGGATCAGAAATGATTTTTTTGAGCGAAGCAGTCAGAGGTATCAGGCAGGCGGGAAAACTGCTGAAATATGTATGCAAAGCTGACACGAAACAGTTGCTAATTGCGGCAATTTTTTGTAAAATAGATATGTTTGGGATACCCAAATAATCATAGTTATTTCGGAGGTTCTGAAATGTCAGATTATTTTATTGATATGCTTTCCCCCGAGGAAAAAGAGGTCATCTATTATGTACCGACCTTCGTGGATTTCCTTAAGAAAGCAGAGAAGGATTTTGCCGACAAGCCGGCAACTACCGACGGCACGGTCACATACAGCTTCAGCGAGCTTGTAAGCCGTGTGGCTAAAAGGCGTGCTGTTCTTGCGGAGAACGGTGTTAAGCCCGGCGATAAGGTTGGTGTAATGGCAAGAAATGATCTTGATGCAATGGAGTGGTTTCTTGCTGTACCTTCTTTCGGAGCGATCCTTACTATGCTCCCTGTCCAGCTCTCAGCGGAGCAGATAACCGGGATATCCATGGGATTCGGTTTTTCCGCAATTGTCATTGCAGATGAATTTAAGCCCCTTGCGGCAAATGTTAAGTGCAGCCTGATAAGCACCGCGGAGATAGGAAGCGAAGAGGCTCCCTATGGAGATGTTAAGAAGGAGTCCGTTGCCTGCATCTATTTCACCGGTGGAACTACAGGCGCACCGAAAGGTGTTATCCTTACTCACGGCGCCATGATGAGAGGTGCCTTAAACGGAACCTATCAGCCCGGAGGAATATTTGATCACAGAGTAATGGTAATCCTTCCGATGTCACATATCTTCGGATCCATCATGGGCTTTTTATCCGTACTCTACACGGGATCCACTGTCATAGCATGTACCGATATGAGAGCTGCGGTAGGTCAGATCCCGGTGCTCCGTCCTACATTCCTCGTTCTGGTGCCCGGACTTGTGGAAGTCATATTGGGCATCGCGAAGATGAAGGGCAAGGGGTTCCTCGGAGATCTGAAGAAGATAATAGTCGGCGCAGCTCCCGTTCCCCCGAGGCTTATAAAGGATGCATCGGATTTCGGGATCAAGCTTTTCCCCGGATATGGACTTACAGAAGGCGCAAACCTTACTTCAGCCAATATCGATATCGACAGAAAACCTGAATCCATGGGTAAGATCTATCCCGAGCAGGAGTACAAGGTTGTCGACGGCGAGCTCTGGATAAAGGGCGACAATGTCATGTTGGGCTATGCCGGTAATCCCGAGGAGACCGCCAGGGTCATGGAGGACGGATGGCTTAAGACCGGAGACCTCGTTAAGTTTGATGAAGAGGGCTTTTTGTATATCACCGGACGTATCAAGAATCTTATCATCCTCTCTAACGGAGAAAATGTATCTCCCGAAGAGCTGGAGGAATATTTCTACAAGGATCCCCGCGTTAAGGACGCTCTCATCAGAGAGATGCAGGTTGGCGGAAATACCGTTATCGGTGTTGAGATCCTTCCGCTTGAGCCTGCTGTGGCCGGACTTTCGACAGAGGAATTGCAGAAGGCTATGGAAGAGCTTGCCGAGAGCATCAGCTCTAAGCTTCCGAGTTATATGAGAATATCTAAGGTCATTGTGCGCACCGAGGATTTCCCGAGGACCGGCGCAATGAAGATCGATAGAAATAAAGTAAAGTGATTTAGGTGGTGTAATGGCTTCAAAGACAGGACTTATTCTCGAGGGTGGCGCGATCCGCGGAATATTTACGGCAGGTGTGCTGGACTATCTTCTTGACAGGGATGTTTATTTCCCTTATGTATCGGGAGTATCCGTAGGGGTGAGCAATGCTTCCGGCTTTGTTTCAAGGCAGAAGGGAAGATCCAAAAAGATCCTCACACACGAAAATACAAGGACATTTTTCGGGGTACCCAATATTCTGCGTACCGGCAAGGTACTGGATCTTGATGAATGTATAATTAAATATGCCTATGACAATTTTCCGTATGATTTCGAGACTTTTCATAAGTCCGAAACTCTCTGGGAAGCTGTTGTGGCAAACTGCGAGACCGGTAAGGCGGAGTATGTATCGGATTTTCAGTCCGACAGAGAGGCTCTTGACTTCTGCAAGGCGTCCTGTTCGCTCCCCTTTATATGCAAGCCCATAGAGCTTCGCGGAAAGAAATATTTAGACGGCTCGCTTGCGGATTCGATACCCTTTCAGAGAGCGCTTGATATGGGGTGCAACAAGATAGTGCTCATTCTTACAAAGGCGGACCTGCATGAAGCCACGGACTATAAAAAGCTTCGTTTCCTCGTGGACCTGTTTTACCGAAGAAAATATCCTCATCTTGCGGATACGATATTGGGGAGGAAGGATCAGTATCTTCGTCAGATGGCAGAGATAGAAAAGATGGAGCGCGAGGGAAGGGCAATGATCATAAAGCCCGACGAGACTACAGTCGCACATTTTGAAAACAACAAAGAGAAGCTTGAAAAATGCTATCAGGACGCATACAAGCTTATGGAAAGAAGATTTGACGAATTAAAAGCATTTCTGGAAGAATAAAATATAAAACAGAAATAACGAAAGGGAAAAGGTATGGCAATCATTACTACTGAAATTGAGAGAGGGTTCAGGAGCTGGCTCAAACAGCAGCTTCACAGCGACGGAATGAGAATTTTCACTGACAATGAGATCAGTGCATATGCATATGCACTCAGATCATCCTGTGAGAATGTTACTCATCTGTCGGTTAAAAATCTGTTTTATTTCAAAACGCCCGAAGAACTTGAAAAGGAGACACAGTGGCTGTTATTAGACCAGGATTATATAGATATCGACAGAGCCGGTAACGGAACACTCAGCACAGCTGTCAAGCTGTATGATTTCTTTTTGAAGAACGGACCTGACAGCGATGCTCCCGAAGAGCATGCGCCCTTCTATCTCTCCGCAGACTGCGGCGATATAGCGAGAAAAGAAGCGTCGGTTGCGGAATTCTATTTCCGTGAGATCTCGATGAAGCCGATACAGAGAGTTTATTACGGCGCACCGGGAACCGGAAAATCCTACACCGTAAGGAAATTCCTTGAATCCGAATTCCCGGATCCCGAGCAGCTCAGAACTCATATCAAGAGAGTTATCTTCCATCCCGCATATACCTACGGAGATTTTGTCGGAGCGATCAAGCCCCTCATCTCTCTCGAGAGACCGCTAGACTATGTGTTTGTTGCAGGCCCCTTCTCAGAGATATTGAAGGCTGCTTTCCTCAATCCCGAGGAAAAGTATTATCTCATCATTGAGGAGATCAACAGAGGACATGCTCCCTCGATCTTCGGAGATGTTTTCCAGCTTCTCGACAGAGACGCCGACGGAAAATCGGAATACGCCATCGTAAACCGTGACCTCGGAGCGTATTTCTCCAGAGATCCCTGGATGAAGAATATCTTCTATGACGGAATGATATGGCTTCCCTCAAACTTCAATATCATCGCTACGATGAATACCGCCGATGAAAACGTGTTTGTTATGGACAGTGCTTTCAAGCGCAGATTTGAGCTGATCTACGTACCGATCGACTTTGAGATCCTTCCCGCAGAGATGAAGAAGGAGCGTGCGCTCTTCTACGGAGCAAAATCACTTGCCGAGATATTTGCATCATCAAGGATCAACGGCGAATATGCTATTAAGCTTTATTCCAAGGGCAAGCTTAAGCGCAACTGGGGCACCTTCGCCTCGATCGTAAACAATGCCATCGACAAGGAAAACCTTGAGAGACAGAGATCCGGAAAAGCACACAGCCAGCTGATCGCCGAGAACAAAAAGCTGGGACCTTTCTTCGTCAAGGAAGAGGAACTCAATGACAGGGATAAATTCTTTAATAAGGTTATCTTCTATCTGAAGCAGGATGTTTTCTATGACAGCACGGAGCTGTTTACCAGTTCCTTCGAGGAGATATACGAAAAGTACAGCAAACCCGAAGCTGACATTTTCGAATTACTTGTATAACTTTATTTAAGAAACGTTATACTAGTTTAAGGTTGTCCAGGGGGACGGTTCCCGGTGGCAAGATAAATGTCACTCGGGACCGTCTTTGCTTATATTTGAAAGGAAAAATATAAAACATGATAGACGATATATTGGCATCAAAACGTACTCTTTTTGCGGACGGAGTACAGACAGTCCTTCGCGGGCATGAAAACAGAAACCGCAGAGTTGTGATATTAAAGGGAAATCTTGTGCAGAATTCGCGCAGTGAGAGCCGCGGCATCAGCGCAAGGGTTAATAATAAAGGAGCTTTCGGGTTTGCGTCGATCGCGGATTACACTCCGGAAGCAGCAGAGAAGGTTTTAAAAGCGGCCACCGAAAACGCAGATCTTCTCGGAAAGCATTCAAAGAGAAATATCGCTTTTCCCGCATCCTTGGGAAAGGGAGACATACCGCTTAACTACAATATCGCCGATACAGAGCAGAAAATCATAATCGATTTCTGCTTAGGCATAGATAAGTATGTCGAGGAGAAATATCCGGACCTGACAAGCCGCACGATCGTATACACCGAGGATTCACAGGATCGAATAATCTATACCTCGGATGCATACAACGGACATCTTGTGACTCCCCGCTGCTATCTCTATGTGATCATGAACGCTGAGTCCAAAGAGGGAGTTCCCGTAGAGCTTTTCAAGGCTTTCGGAGGCTTCGGAAGCTTCTATGACAATTTCGGTGATCCCACTAAGCTCTATCCCGGAATTGAGGAGCTTTATAAAAAGGTCATGGACAAGCGAGAGGGTGTTTACGCCGAGGCCGGATACAAGACAGTTGTCCTGGGCGGAATGATGGGCGGAATGCTGGCTCACGAGGCTGTCGGACATACTGTTGAGGCAGACCTTGTACGCGGAGGAAGCGTTGCCGGTCCAAATCTTAATAAGAGAGTTGCCTCGGACCTTGTTACAATGGTCGACTTTGCGCATACCTATAACGGCGAGAGAGCACCTCTTCCGGTTTATCTTGATGATGAGGGAACAAAGGCAGTTGACGATGTTCTTATCAAGGACGGAATCCTTGTCGGATATATGAACGACAGAGAGACCGCAGAGGAATTTAAGATGCAGCCTACGGGAAATGCAAGAGGCTGGAATTTCTCAGATGAGCCCATTATCAGAATGCGCAACACCTGCATTCTTCCCGGAAAGAATACCGTAGATGAACTCATTGAATCCGTTGAGGACGGTTACTACCTTATCGATTCCGGAAACGGACAGGCTGACCTTACGGGCGAGTTTATGTTCGGCGTTACCTGCGGATACGAGATCAAAAACGGTAAGCTCGGAAAAGCACTTCTCGATACCACTGTTACCGGAGTTGCGTTTGAGATGCTTAAGACGGTTGATATGGTTTCCGATAAGGTAGAGTGGTCCTCGAGCGGCTTCTGCGGAAAGAAACAGCCCATGGCAGTAGGAATGGGCGGACCGCATATGAGATGCAAGATTATGATAGGAGGTCGCTAAAATGGGAGAGATCAGAAATAAAGCAGACGAGTTCGATGCGCTGATAAGTGCGGAGAAGCTTGAGAAATATACATACACTCTTTCACAGTCCGAAAAGCAGGAGTTCAATCTCGAGGACGGAGATTTTAAGCTTATGAGGACGGTGTTCGGAAACAACGCATCAATAACTGTTTATAAGGGTGCAAAGAAGGGCGCAGCAAGCGGAAACGATATTTCCGAAGAAGGCCTCAAAAAGATAATCGCCGAAGGAATAGCTGCAGCCGAGTCTTCACCGGAAGATCCGTGCTATGATTTCGCTCCGGATCAGGGCAAGGATGTGTTTAAGCAGGGCGCGCTGGAGCCCGATATGGAAAAGTTCATCGAGAGGACAAAGGAATTTACCGAGACTGTTTCCAAAGAATATCCATTGGTTAAACTGATGGCAGTGATCGCCTCATACGACAGATGGAACTGGATATCAAGAAATACAAACGGCACGGAGTTTGAAGGTTTAGGCGGGCAGTATCATTTTTCCGTCGAGGTCAGCGCAAGTGACGGAGAGAACAGTACCGGACTTGACTATACCGGCTTTTCAATGAAAGATCTCGATACACCTTTTATCGATAAGGGTGATATGAGAACGGTTCTTGAGCGCATTCAGAAGAGCATAAAGCCCGAGAGCCTTACGGGTAAATTTGAGGGTACGCTTGTACTTACTCCCGCAAATACCGATGCATTTATCTCTATGACGCTTGGAAACTATGCCGGAAGCCATGTGGTTATGGACGGCACAAGTCTCTGGCTTGACAAGGTCGGAGAGAAGGTAGCGAGCGAAAAGCTTACCGTTTCTCTCAAACCCTCAGATGAAAGAATAACCCTTGGTGAGTGTGCGACTCAGGACGGTTTCAGAGCAGAGGATGTGACGATCATCGACGGCGGTGTGCTTAAGACACATATGCTCGATCTTTATGCAGCAAATAAGACCGGACGTCCCATAATGAAGAATACCGGCTTTGACCTCGTTGTTGAGCCCGGTGACACAAGCTTTGAGGATATGATAGCTTCCGTTGAAAAGGGACTTCTTCTCGGAGGCTTCTCCGGAGGACAGCCGGGAACCAACGGTGAGTTTTCGGGCGTAGCCAAGAACAGCTTTTTAATCGAGAACGGAAAGATCACAAAAGCAGTCACCGAGACGATGATAAACGGAAATCTTGGCGAGGCGGTTAAGAATGTCAGAAGCATTTCAAAGGAACTCATCTGTGACGGATCGAGCGTTGTGCCCTACATGGCTATAGACGGCATCATTATTTCCGGAAAATAGGGTTTTTGCGGTTTAGATTTATTTGATGAATAACGGGATTATCTACACAAATGACAAGTGCATAGGATGTAACAAGTGCATCAAGGTCTGCAGCGCCATAGGTGCCTGTATTTCCGTCCAGGAGGGCGATAAGGCCCGCATCGATGTCGACGGAAACAGATGCGTGGCCTGTGGCAGCTGTATGGATGTATGCGAGCACGGAGCGAGAGAGTTTTCCGATGATACCGTCAGTTTTTTTGAAGACTTGAAAAAGGGTGAAAAGATATCTCTTCTTATTGCGCCTGCTTTCAGGGCCAATTATCCCGACGAGTACGAAAGCGTGCTCGGCGGGCTTAAAAGCCTGGGTGTCGATCATATAATCAGCGTTTCATTCGGTGCGGATATCACGACCTGGGGATACCTGAATTATATCAAGAAATATGATTTTGTCGGGGGCATATCACAGCCCTGCCCGGCACTTGTTTCATATATTGAAAGATATCTTCCGAAGCTTTTGGATAAGCTCTTCCCCGTACAGAGCCCCCTTATGTGCGCGGCTATTTATGCGAGAAAGCAGCTGGGGATCAAAGAAAAGTTTGCCTTCATCAGTCCCTGTATCGCCAAAAAGATCGAGATAGATGATCCTCATAATGAGGGGCTGGTTCAGTATAATGTCACATTCGAGCACTTAATGAAATATGTGAGAGAGCACGATATAAAAGGCCCATTCGCAAGGAGTGAGATCGAATACGGACTCGGCTCATTCTATCCTACACCCGGCGGACTTACCGAAAATGTAAAATGGTTTCTCGGCGATGAAGTTTATGTCAGACAGATCGAAGGCGAGAAAAAGCTGTACGACTGGCTTCATCAAAACGAGGATAAGATCCGCGACAATAAAACTCCTTTCCTTTTCATAGATGCTCTTAACTGTGAGAAGGGCTGTATCTGCGGAACCGCTGTTGATCCCGAGAAGTCTAAGACCGATGATGCACTCTATGCCCTTTTGGACATCAGGGAAAAATCCAAAAAAGGACGTGGCGGAGATGCCTGGTCCAAACCCGATACGCCGGAGGAAAGGCTCGCACATTTTAACGAGCAGTTTAAGGATCTTGAACTGAGCGATTACCTCCGGGGATATACGGATCTCTCTGCGGGCTGTGCTTACGATATACCCAATGAGGTGCAGCTTGATACCATATTTAACAGCATGAACAAATTTGACGAGAAGTCCCGCAGCATTAACTGTACATGCTGCGGTTACGAAGGCTGCCGTCAGATGGCAATGGCGATTCACAACGGATTTAACCATAAAGAGAACTGTATTTACTATGAGAAATCCATGGTGCAGGAGCTCGAGGTACAGAATGTCATTGCGCAGGAGGCTTCAAAGGCAAAGAGCGCATTCCTTGCCAACATGTCCCATGAGATAAGGACTCCGATCAATGCCGTTATCGGTATGAATGAGATGATCCTCAGAGAATGCACGGACGATACTATTCTTGGATATTCCGAAAACATAAAGAGTGCGGGCAATGCGCTTTTGGGACTTGTCAACAATATCCTTGACTTCTCAAAGATCGAATCCGGTAAAACAGAGATTATCTCAGAGGATTATGACCTGCGCTCGCTTCTTAAGGATGTTGTTACCGTGGCCGGTACCCGCATGGCTGAGAAGGATATAGAGTTTATTCTTGACTGGAACGAAGACACCCCGAGATTCTTAAACGGTGACAGAGAGCACATAAGACAGATAATTACCAATCTTCTTTCTAATGCCGCAAAATACACCGGTGCCGGAAGCGTCACCTTCAAAGTTGACTATAGCCTTTGCGAAAACGACAGTGAGCATGTACTGCTGTCCGTCGCTGTAAGCGATACGGGAATGGGAATCAAACCCGAAGATATGGATAAGCTCTTCGACAAGTTTGAGAGACTCGATGAAAAGCGCAACAGAAATGTTGAGGGAACAGGACTTGGCTTGAGCATTACAAAGAAACTCCTTCAGCTGATGGGATCGGACTTAGAGGTAGAGAGCGAATATGAAAAGGGTTCGGTTTTCTCCTTTACCGTAAAACAGGGTATGAGGGATACTGTAACCATTGGTGATAAAACGGATGATGAGGATGAACCGGGATCACACAGCACTGCCAGATTTGTCGCTCCTTCAGCGCGTGTTCTGGTTGTCGACGATAATCCGATGAACCTTGTGGTATTCACGGAACTGTTAAAGAGGACAATGATCGAGGTGGATACCGCCGATGGCGGCGATGCCGGTCTTGAGCTTCTCAAAAAGAATAAGTACGACGTGATCTTTTTGGATCACATGATGCCTGTTAAAGACGGAGTGGAAACACTGCGTGAGCTTAAAGGCATGAAGGACTGTATTAATGTCTCCACAACCGCGGTCTGTCTCACGGCGAATGCGATCAGGGGCGCGAGGGAAGAGTATCTCGATGCGGGATTTGATGATTACCTTACCAAACCGATAGATCCCGAGAAGCTTGAACAGAAGCTCTGGAATTATCTTCCGAAGGACAAGCTGATAGAGTCGGATCAGGAAGATGAAATAGAAAGTAAAGGCGCAGACGGAAAAAAAGAAGATGATATTCCCGGAGAGCTTCTGATCCTTAACGATACTCAGATCGATTTCAGATCGGGCATAAAACGTAATCTCACTACGGGAATGTATATGAAGGTTCTCAGGATGTTTTTCGAGAGCATCGATGAAAAGTCCGGTGAGATCGAGAACTTCTACAGAGATGAAGACTACAGAAATTATACGATAAGGATCCATGCGTTAAAAAGCTCCGCCCGTATCATCGGTGCCGAGAGATTAGGTGATAAGGCTCAGGAACTTGAGAACGCCGGGAATGCCGAGGATGTCACATATATCAGGGAAAACCACGGAAGCTTTATCAATGATTATCTGGAGATCAAAGATCTGCTCTCGCAGGTTTTTGGCTCGGAGAATGAGAACGATGAAAGACCTCTTGCCGATGAGGAAATGATGAGGCAGGCCTTTGCCGACTTCATGACAGCTGCGGAGGCGATGGACAGCGATACTCTCGAGACGATATGTGAGGAGATGGATCATTACCGTATCCCCGGGGAGCATTTTGAAAAGTATAACAGGATAAAGGCTGCGGTAAGGAATTTCGATTACGATAAGATCATCGAACTGATTGGATGACGACAGAGACTTTTTGACATTCGAAAAAACTTGCAGATTAGTAAAATGAAAAAGACCGAAAATATAAAGATCCTTCCAAAGAACTCGATAAGGGTTATCGGTGCGAAGGAGAACAACTTAAAGAATATTGATGTGGAGATCCCGAGAAACGCACTTGTTGTTATGACGGGTGTATCCGGAAGCGGAAAATCTTCACTAGCTTTTGATACGATATATGCAGAAGGACAGAGGCGCTATATGGAGTCTCTGTCTTCTTATGCGAGACAGTTTTTGGGACAGATGGAAAAACCGAATGTGGAGAATATCGAGGGACTCTCTCCGGCGATTTCCATAGACCAGAAATCCACAAACAGAAATCCGAGATCAACAGTCGGAACGGTTACGGAAATCTATGACTATTTCAGGCTTCTGTATGCACGTATCGGAATACCTCATTGCCCGCAGTGCGGCCGCGCCATAGAGCGCCAGACCGTCGATCAGATGGTCGATAAGATCTGTGCACTTCCGGAAGGGACAAGGATACAGGTGCTTTCGCCCGTTGTGCGCGGAAGAAAGGGACAGCACGAAAAAGTCATTGATCGCGCAAGAAAAAGCGGATATGCAAGAGTGCGTATCGATGGGATCCAATATGATCTTTCCGAAGACATCTCCATGGAGAAGAACAACAAGCACAATATCGAGATCATAATCGACAGGCTTGTTATAAAGGAAGGCATCGGGGGCAGGCTTGCAGATTCCATAGAGAATGCGGTAAAGCTTGCGGACGGGCTTTTATATATAGATGTGGTTGACGGACAGATGATGACTTTTTCAACCAGCTATGCCTGCCCTGACTGCGGGATCAGCATTCCGGAGGTTGAGCCCAGGAGCTTTTCCTTCAACAATCCCTTCGGCGCCTGCCCCGTGTGCGCCGGTCTCGGATATAAGATGGAGTTTGATATCGATCTTATGATACCGGATACTTCACTGTCCATAAACGAGGGTGCTATAGCCGTGATGGGCTGGCAGTCGGCAAACAGCGAGGGAAGCTTTACAAATGCCATTCTTAAGGCACTCTGCAAGGAATTTAAATTTGACCTTGATACTCCCTTTGAAAAGTATCCGGAAAAGATAAAGGATATCCTGATAAACGGAACCGATAAAGAGGTAAATGTTCATTATACAGGACAGCGCGGAAGCGGGGTTTATCCCACAGCATTCGAGGGACTTATTAAGAATGTTGAGCGCAGGTACCGCGAGACATTTTCCGAGAGTCAGAAAGCAGAATATGAATCGTACATGAGGATCACGCCCTGCAGTGAATGCGGAGGAAAGAGACTTAAAAAGGAATCACTTGCGGTAACCGTTGGTGATATGAATATCTATGACCTCACCTCGCTTTCAATACTTGAATTGGCTGATTTTCTAAATAAGCTTGAGCTTTCTGCTCAGCATAAGCTGATCGGTGAGCAGATATTGAAAGAGATAAAAGCAAGAGTGGGCTTCCTAATCAATGTGGGCCTTGATTATCTCTCACTCTCAAGGGCAACTGCAACGCTCTCCGGAGGGGAGGCACAGAGGATAAGGCTTGCCACACAGATAGGATCGGGACTTGTGGGAGTCTGCTATATACTTGACGAGCCCTCTATAGGACTTCACCAGAGAGACAATGACAAGCTTCTGGCGACTCTCAAGGAACTGCGCGATCTCGGGAACACGCTTATCGTAGTTGAGCATGATGAGGATACCATGCTTGCTGCGGATTATATTGTCGACATCGGTCCCGGCGCGGGCTCACACGGCGGAGAGGTTGTTGCGACCGGCACAGCGGAAGATATTATGAAGGTGCCGGAATCGATCACGGGGCAGTATCTTTCGGGAAAGAAAAAGATTCCTGTTCCCGCATCGAGAAGAAAGCCCTCAGGATATCTTACCGTAAAGGGCGCACAGGAAAACAATCTGAAGAACATAGATGTCAGATTCCCGCTTGGGGTATTCTGCTGTGTTACCGGTGTATCGGGAAGCGGAAAAAGCTCTCTTGTAAACGAGATACTTTATAATGCTCTTGCTAAGAAGCTAAACCGTGCACATACACTACCGGGAAAGTATAAGAGCATTACGGGATTGGATAAGCTTGACAAGGTAATATGCATTGACCAGAGTCCTATAGGAAGAACGCCTAGATCAAACCCTGCCACTTATACGGGAGCTTTCGATATGATACGCGACCTTTTTGCATCGACGGTAGATGCGAAAGCGAAGGGCTATGCAAAGGGAAGATTTTCCTTCAATGTGAAGGGCGGAAGATGCGAAGCCTGCAGCGGCGACGGAATAGTAAAGATAGAGATGCACTTTCTTCCGGATGTTTATGTTCCCTGTGAGGTCTGCGGAGGAAAGAGATACAACCGCGAGACCTTGGATGTTAAGTATAAGGGAAAGAGTATTTTTGACGTGCTCGACATGAGGGTTGAGGAAGCTCTTGGCTTTTTCGAGAATGTCCCTTCGATAAGAAACAAGATACAGACTCTTTATGATGTGGGACTCGGATATATAAAGCTTGGACAGCCCTCGACGGAGCTTTCCGGAGGAGAGGCTCAGCGTATCAAGCTTGCAACGGAGCTGTCGAAGCGCAGTACGGGCAAGACAATTTATATCCTTGATGAACCCACCACGGGCCTTCATTTTGCGGATGTACATAAGCTGGTGGATATACTTCACCGTCTCGCCGACGGTGGAAACTCGGTCATTGTGATAGAGCATAATCTGGATGTTATAAAGTGTGCGGATTATATAATCGATATGGGACCTGAGGGCGGAGACAGGGGAGGAACCGTGATCGCAGAGGGAACTCCCGAAGAGATCGCCCGGAATAAGAATTCCTATACCGGAACCTACGTTAAGAAAATGCTTTGAGTGGAGGAAGAAAAATGACACTTCAGCTGCTTGTATCCTGCGTGAATCAGGATGTACATGCTCTGTGTAAAAAAATGAATATAGGCAGCGATGCGATCATAATAAATCAGAGATCACGCTATGCGGAAGAGGTATTCAACCATAACGGTCATCTGATAAAAGCCCTCTCCATGGATGAAAAAGGAGTAGGTCTTTCCAGAACAACCGCACTGCAGAGAGCCTCGGCGGATGTGGTCCTCTTTGCCGATGAGGATATTGTATATGAGGATGGTTATGAGGCAAAGGTTCTCGAGCAGTTTAAGAAGAATCCCGGGATCGACATGATCCTTTTCAATGTCAGAGTCTGCGATGAGAGAAGGACCTACTGGACGGAGAATGAGCACAGAGTACACCTCTGGAACTGCGGAAGATATCCCGCATACAGCATTGCTGTCAGAACGCGCAGGCTTCATGAGATCGGTCTTACTTATCATCTCTGGTTCGGGGGAGGCGCGATCTACTCAAACGGAGAGGACAGTCTTTTCTTAAGCGAGGCGCTCAAAAAAGGAATGAAGCTTCTTGCGGTGCCGGTATGCATCGGTGAGGAAATCCCCAGGGAAGACGGATCGTCCACATGGTTTAACGGATATGATGAGAAGTTTTTTTACGACAGGGGAGTCCTTTACCATTACCTGTACGGCGTGCTCGCACCGATAATGACTTTGAGATTTCTTATGAAGAATAAAAACACGATGTGCGATACCGTATCTTACGACAAGGCAAAAATGCTCATGAGATACGGAGCCAGGACCAGAAGACCTTTTGAAGAAGTTGCAAGGGAAGCTTCGGAATAGAATGTATTCAGTTTTTTATTATTCTGAAGAGAATGAGGATAAGAGTATGTGGGAAACCGAATATGCCCGTGAGCCGATAGATTACAGGCTGTTTTTCCTGAAACTGATAAAGAAGCTGTGGGCTTTTCCGCTCGCGGCAGTCATCGGGGCGATTTTAGTCGGCGGTATATATTGCTTTGTGAGTTTTGTAATATCCGATGGTTATCAGTACCGGGCGAGGACGATATATTATGTCGATTACGCCGAAGATCCCGAGGGAAAAGAATACGAGTATTACAATTATTATACCTGGCAGGAGCTGATCCACACGGATTATTTTGTTGACGGGATCCGTGAAGGCATGGGATCAGCAATGACCGATGAGATGATAGTAAATGCTACGACCGCAAAGGTTGAATCGGATTACAGGTATCTATATACCTACTCTGTTATGGGAGATAAGCAGAGTGCGATCGATCTTGAAAAGGCGGTTTCAAAGGTCGTGACAAGCTTTCCCGGGCAGGTAAAGGAAATCGAGAGCATAGAGGTTGTCGATCCCGCAGGGCTTGATGATATCGAGGATATTTCACTTATTTTTGTTAAGCGTGCTTTCATATTCGGTGCGATCATTGGAATTGTAGCGGCATGCGTGATCAGTGTCTTCTATGCCTGCGTAGACACATCGGTTTACCTTCCGGCTACGCTTGAAAAGAGATTTCATATACCTGCGATCGGGGCGCCTTCCATGAAGGAGTACGAGACTAACTGCAGGCATTTCCTTGAGGGAAAGAAAAAGGTCGGTTTCATTTCAGTTGACGAAGTGCCTGGGAATGTGAAGGAAGTTTTTTCGGGAGGAGAAGCGGAGGTTAAGCTCGATATCCGCAGCATGAAAAAGCTTATCTCTCAGGTGAGCGCAGACAGTATTGTGAGCGAGATCGGAGGAGATTTCGAGAAGGCGGTTATTCCAAATCCGCTGTCCGCGGCAGATGCCTTTGATGAGATCCGCTCTTGTGACGGACTGGTTATAATTGTCAAGGCCGGAGCTCACAATGGAAAGAAGACGGAGCAACTTATTGATCAGCTTTCCAGAATGGAAATTAAGCCTACGGCATTTATTCTTGCGGGTGAGGACGAGGGCCTGATCAGAGCTTATTATCGCGGGTAAAATATTTGTCGCTGAATTAGTGGTACGGATATGGTAATGTATATTTTTCTGACTGCGGTATGCGTTGCGCTCGCTTTTTTTGTCAATGCATCATATCGCAGGGAACTGAATATTGTTGCCGGAAAGAAGATGCTCACGGCACTTTCCACAAGACAGGAGACGATAAACCGCTGTCTTCTCGTCTCGATATTTCTTGTACTTTTTTTGCTGTCGGCAATGCGTTACGGGATAGGAAACGATTACTGGACCTACAGATACGAATTTTTGGATATCTATCGCGCCGACACAAAGGTTTCCTTTGAGATAGGTTTTCAGACCTTTGTACGTATCATGCAGCATATCGTCGGAGTGGACAACTACATTCCGATATTTGCAGTTCTTTCTTTTTTCACATGCCTGTTCTTTATAAAGGGGCTTTACGATACATCGGACTGGTTCGTCATGAGCTTTTTTCTGTTCATGGCAAACGGGTTTTATTTCATGAGCTTCAGCAATGTGAGATATTATTTCGTTCTGGCGCTTGTGATTTATTCAATGAAATATCTGTTTAAGAGGAAATTTGTTCCTTTCTGTCTTATCATTGTTTTCGCGGCATTTTTCCATATGACCGCGCTTCTGGTCATTCCTGCATATATTGTGGCATATTTCCTGAAGTGGTCAAAAAAGACTATCTGGATGATCCCTGCGGCCGCGCTTATCCTTATCTTTGCGCGTAAGCCGATAAGATGGGTGATGTTTAAGTTTTATCCCTACTATGAGGGCGATGCGATCCTTGACGTGACGAATTTCAGTTGGGTCAATATCGCAAAATGTGCCGCGATTCTTATTCTCTGTCTGATCTTTTACAAAAAAGCCATAAAGGGAAACGAAAAGGCTGAGATGTTCTTCAATCTCAACCTGTTCGCGTTGCTTCTTTATTCTTGTGCGACCTATGTGCCCGAGCTTTCCCGTGTCTGCTACTATCTCATTATTTCCCAGGTCTTTCTTGTCCCCATAGTGCTGAAAAGCATCGACAGGACTATCATAAGAAGAGTCTGCCTCGGCGGAGTCATCGCCGCCTACTCCGGATATTTCCTTTTCTTCTTAAAACAGGGCTACGATCCCGTGATCCAGATCCTCCCCTATTTCTCGTGGGTGTTCATTTGATGATTGGGATGTATTCTTTAAGACAGGTTTTGCCTGTCTATTTTTTTTGTTTTTTTTCCTTAAATTGTAGCCGGTACATTCTATCAAAAAAGTCTCTCAAATCCAGTAAAATAGCGCACTTGACAAAATTGGTTCGGGGGGGGGTACAATGACCTTAATTCAGCTCTGTAAGGGGCTTAAAAAAGGTAAAGGAGAAAATGCAGATGGTTAGAAAAGATGTGGCATTACGTAAAAAATGTAATGCATTATGGGGGACGGTTGCAGCATTTGCTCTCTCACTTGGAGTGTTTGCAACATCAGGATTTGGAGTACTTGCAGCAGACAAGACGGAGACAGAGCCGAATAACTCGGCGGAGACCGCGACATTGATACCGGTAAATACAAAGGTTGTGGGCAATATAGGTACTGAGAATGATGTCGATTGGTATAAATTTGAGGTTACCGAACCAGGAACGATTTCAATGACATTCTCACATGTTGCTACAGAATTTTCTGATTGGTACTGGGCGACAAGACTGTATGCAGATGCGGAGGAAAAAACCTGTTATTCTGTTGATCCTTGGAGGGGAGGAGATGCGTCAAGCGGTACAACGGATGAATACAATGTACCTGCCGGAACATACTATCTAAAAGTATACAAAAGCGTTTATAGTAATGGTTCTGAATATGGAATAAAGATAAATTATTCAGCGGCAAAAGAAAATGAAGAGCATGAGGATAACGGATCAGCAGTAAAAGCAAATGAAATAGAAGTAAATAAAGAGTATAAGGGAAGACGTTCTTTAGATAATGATGTCGATTACTATAAATTTACGATTTCCGAGCCAGGAACAGTTTCTGTTACATTCTCACATGTTGCTACAGAATCTTCTGATTGGTACTGGGCGACAAGACTGTATGCAGATGCGGAGGAAAAAACCTGTTATTCTGCTGATCCTTGGAGGGGAGGAGATGCGTCAAGCGGTACAACGGATGAATACAATGTACCTGCCGGAACATACTATCTAAAAGTATACAAAAGCGTTTATAGTAATGGCTCTGAATATGGCATAAAGATCAATTATACTTCTGCAGTCGGTACAAATTCCGAGCAGGAAAGCAATGATACCGGTGCCACGGTAAATGCAATAGAAGCAAATAAGGATTACAGAGGAAGAATCTCTTTAGAAAAGGACCTTGACTGGTATACATTTGAACTCGCTGAGCCTTCAGATATTTCAGTAGTTCTTTCACATGATGTGATTGACAGCAGTGATTATTATTGGAATGTTCGTATCTTTGGCGATACGGATATGAAGGACAAGTATATGGACCTTCACTGGCAGGGTAACAAAGAAAAGCAGACATCGGAGAAAACACCGAGATTATCAGAAGGCAAGTATTATGTCCTGATAGCTAAATCAAATAATTGGTCTGCAACAGAATACACCTTCAGTATAAACGCAACTCCTCTTAATCTTGACTGTGCATGGCTTGAAAAGGGCGGAAAGAATTATTGGTATGAAGGCGGTGTTCGTCAGGGTACATACGGAGATGCCAAGGGTGTTATCGGTGACGGAACTGTTCGTGGACGTGAGATCTGCGACAATAATATCTTAGATGCAAACGGAAACGGAACATGGTTCTGGCTTGATTCCGTATATGACGGAGCAAAGGCTGTCGGCAAGGAAGTTTGGATGCCTTACATCTACCAGGATGAAGCAAACTG
>JAEEGL016915632.1_pt1 | contig 26840 bp, 18 predicted proteins | sample 9134231 | NCBI WGS metagenome assembly JAEEGL01 (sample SAMN16246548, study PRJNA631951) | gut metagenome | biome: gut microbiome; feature: rumen; material: fiber-attached | host: Bos | place: Iran: Karaj | collected 2018-10 | reverse complement strand
TTTGCTCAGAGAATCCATTTTTTCATCAAGATCCGTTGACTGCCCTAGATGAATATTCAAACCGTTTCTTGCCGTCATGGTTATGGCGAGCGGTGTTGTTAAATCTATCGCAGAGATCTTATCGATCAGGTCATGTTCTTCCAGTTTCTCAATAATCTGTACCAGAGTCGCAGTGGAAAAATCATTCCCTTCTCCCAGTTTCTGGCCTAACTGAAAGCCTGTCATACTGACACCTGTCACACGCACAAGGCTGCTCAGATCCGTTCCGCCTGCCATGGAAAGAACATAACCCTGGTCATCAATGATAACGCTGTAATCGACGCCTACGATTCCTGCAACTTCTTTTCTCTCCTTAATGACAATCCGGATCCGGTTCGGAAAGATATAAGTCATCTGCTCGACTTCCAGATATGGGTTGTCCTCTATCTTTTCCTTCGCCTCATCCATGTCAATCATCAGCATGTGGCGTCCTTCCCTGAGTCCTGACAAACTCAGAATATATTCAGACGAATACTTTTCATTCCCTATTATGATGACATCCGACAGGAGAAACGCATAATATATCGCAATCAGAACCGCCGCTATCAAAAACAGCACAAAAGCGACATTACTGAACAGTTTTCTCAGAATCCGGAGGATTCTGGCGCGTCTGCCTTTCCGTTCTTTCCTTGCAGCAGTCTGCTCCTCCTTGAGCATTTCTTCCGCCCGCTGCTGTGCAGCCTCGGCCCGCTGCATTTCTTCCGTCTGGTTCAGATGGATCCTGGTTGTTGTTCCGAAGCCGGTACGCACGGAACGCATTTTCCCGGTATTTCCAAAGTGCGCATAGGAATCTTCCGATTCCTTTTCAAACAGGCGAATATCTTCTCCGGATTCATCCGCTGAAGACTCGTCTGAACCGGCTTTTTCAGGCACAGTCTCCTCTTTCGGCTTCTCTCCCGGAATCGGAGCGGCGGACTCCTCCGTCTTGATCCCATCATATCTGGAAACCAACGGCTGATAAGGCGCTTTTCCTTCCCCGTTGTCCGGATGCATGTCTCCGTCCGCTTCAGGAGCTTCCGCCTTCAAGTCTTCAGGCTGTGCCTGCTCTGATTCGGTATTCCCCTCTGTAGGAGGGTTATCCTGCGCGCCGGCCATTCCGGTTTCGGAGCTTTCGGTTTCCGCCAATACGGGAGCGTTTTCATCCCCGGTGCACAGTTCCTGTTCCTCTTCCTCTTCCGTCATCGTGTCCGGCAATTCCGCCGCACATTCTTCCGGCACATCGCGGTCCGAAGAACCTTCCGAATCACAGGCCGATGTTTCTTGCGCATCCCCTTCCTGTTCCTCTTGATCCGGTTCTCCTTCTGCCGCTTCGGAACTCTCCGTAATCGCCTGTGTTTCGGTATCTTCCTCTTTTCCCTCTTCCCGCTGTTCTGCCCGGCGCTCTTCCTCCTCCATAGCAGAATCCCGCTCGGTTCCATTCAGTTCGGCCGGCTCAGGTTCAGCGGGAAGCGATGCTGCAGGTTCCTCCGCTTCAATCTTCTCAGTCTTCTCGTAACGGGAAACCAGCGGCTGATAGACATGTTCCCGCTGCTTTTCTTCATTCCTGCTCAGTCCCCGTTCAAAAAATGCTTTTGCGTCCGGATGCTCAACAGGATGAACCGGGCTTTCATGAGGCGGTTTAATATCTGCGGAAAGATCCCCCGATCCGGTATTTGCAGGGGGCTGCTGTTCAGTGCTGGAAAGCTGAGATGCGTCAGGCGCCGGAATCTCATCTCCGGTTTCGTCTTCCTCTTCCAGCCACTCAAGATCCAAGTCGTCGGTTTCAGCCGGAGATTCTTCCGGGAATCCCTCCCAGTCCTCTTCTTCCAGAAATTCATCATCCAGAAAATCCCCTTCATCCTGGTTTTCTTCTGGAATCGTTTCGAACAAGGTGGAAAAGAAAGCCCGAAGGCCTCCTCTTTTATGATTCTGAAGCAGTGATTTATCTGCGTTTTTCCGTCCGTTCCGTTTCGTGAAAAACTCCTTTTGCCGTTATGCGGGCAGATTGGTTGATCTGGAAACACTCAGAAGTATTCCCATTGCAGCAAGGAAGATCATCATTGATGATCCCCCAGCGGAAATAAACGGAAGCGCCTGCCCGGTCGTCGGAAGAATACCGGTGCAGACACCGATATTGACAAATACCTGAATCCCGAAAACCACCGTTATTCCGGCAGCCAGCAGGCTTCCAAACCGGTCCCGGCTTCGAAGCGCGATCCGAATGCCGCGGTATACGATAAAGGAATAGGCACCTAATACAATAATGCCTCCGATCAGTCCAAGTTCTTCACAGACAATCGAAAAAATGAAATCCGACTCGCCGTATGTCATGAACAGAAGCTTCTGCCGGCTGTTATTCAGTCCGAGGCCAAACAGTCCGCCTGAACTGAGCGCATAGTAGGACTGGATCAGCTGATATCCGTCACCAAGAGGGTTGGCCCACGGATTGGTAAAAGAAGTCAGTCTCGCAAGGCGGTAAGGCTCTATGATTGCCAGCAGTACAAACAATCCTGCCAGTACCACAGCAAGCAAAAGAAGCTGTTTTGTATCGCATCCTCCCACAAACAGAAGGGCATATCCCATCAAGCCCATGATAACAGCCATTGACATGTTTGGCTGAAGCATAACAAGTCCGCAGATTAGCCCGATGACCATCAGCATCGGCAGCATTCCCTTAACAAAGTTTCTCATGACCGCATGCTTTTTCGCCATAAAGGAGCACATATACAACATCATTCCGAACTTTGCAACCTCGGAAGGCTGTATGGACTGTCCTCCAATAACGATCCATCGCTTCGCTCCATTCGTCTCCCTGCCGAATATGAGAACCGCAACCAGAAGGACAACGGATACCAGCATGCCTGCAACCTTATATTTTTCAAGGCCTCTGTAATCAACAAAAGAAAGCATGTACATCATCGGCAGGCCTATTGCAACGTATACAGCCTGCTTCCGGATATAATAATACCCGTCATAACCGACCGAAGCCGTATTCTGGGCATAATAATAGCTTGCAGAAAACACCATCACCAGGCCAAAGGCGCAAAGCAACGCAACGGTCACCAGGATCGGATAATCCAGGTGCCCGATTTTCCGTCTGCGCGCCCTCCGGCGAATGGCTTCTCCCATCCAGTCCTCCTAGCACATCATAAAACTGCAGTTTATATGATAGCAGAAGAGTTTTCAGCGAGACAAGCACGCTGACTATCTGTCACGATTGTTTTCATTTGCACAACGGATTATTCGTTTTCTGTTTTTATTTTCCAGCGCGGAAAAGCGGCGGAAATCCATCTGAATTCCCGCCGCCGCTGTCAGAACGCGTTTACAATTTCCTTGAATATTCTCCCTCGCTGTTCATAGTTCTCAAACATTCCCCAGCTGGCACAAGCCGGGGAAAGCAGAACCGTGTCCCCCGGTCTTGCCGCCCTCCTGGCAAGCTCCACAGTTTCTTCAAAAGTATCCGCCGGAGTGCAGATCGAGGCATATCCCGTTTTCCTTGCGGTCTCCAGAATCTGCTCCTTGGTCTGCCCGAGCACGATCACGGCTCGTATCCTGTCTCCAAACGCCTGAAACAGCTCTGTGAAATCAAGGTGTTTATCATAGCCTCCCAGAATCAGAACCGTTGGGCGCGTCATCGCCTCAATCGCCCGGATGGTTGACGCAGGATTCGTTCCTTTTGAATCATTAATATACTGAACGCCGTCCAGTTCCCTCACAAATTCAATCCTGTGCTCCACTCCAGGGAATGTCCGTAAAACCGTCCGGATCACATCCAGTTCGATTCCATACGCCACCGCCAGGAGAGCTGACAGCATTGCGTTTTCAAGATTATGTCCTCCAGGTATCCGAATCTCACCGGTTCCGATCACATCCTGCTCCGCCCCGTCCATACGAAGAATCACCCTGCCATCCCGGACAAACATTCCCTCCGGAACCTCCGCCTTTCTGGAAAAATAAAGGATACGGGCCGGTGTCAGCAGATACATCGCGCGGACCTCCGGATCATCATAATTCAGAACAGCGACATCCTGCGCAGTCTGTCTTTCAAAAATCCGGCACTTTGCCGCTATATAGTTTTCCATATTCCCGAAATGATCCAGATGGTCTTCCGTTATATTGCATACTGCGGCTTCTCTTGCATGAAAACTTGCATTCCCCTCCAGCTGAAGGGCGGCCGTTTCTGCAACGATCACATCTCCCGGCCTTGTCTCAGCCGCATATTCACAAACGGGAATCCCGATATTCCCAAGTACGTATGTTCTTCCAGCATGATAACCCATTTTAAAGAATTCACCCGTCAGAGTTGTGCAGGTTGTTTTCCCATTCGTCCCGGTTATGCAGACAAAATCCGCTTTCGCATACCGAAATCCCAATTCTATCTCTCCAATAACCTCAATTCCGCTTTCCTGTGCCTTTCGGACAAAAGGACGGGTCATCGGAATGACCGGACTGATAACCATTAACGAAACGCCCTCAAACAGCGTTTCCGGTTCCTGGCCCAGGCAGTAACGAACCGAAACGCCTTCCAGAGCCTCCTTCAGCCCGGGAATCTCCTTTTTCTGGTCATTGACCAGCACTTCCCATCCATCATTTGCAAGCAGTTTGGCGGCAGCAATTCCGCTCTTTGCCATTCCAACTATCAGCGCTCTTTTCATTTCATCCACCTCCAGGCGATTATCGAAGATAAGATAAAAGACATACTGCACACAGGACAGTAGTCAGAATCATATACATAGCCACTATTCTGGTTTCTGCATAACCCAGCAGCTCAAAATGATGATGAATCGGTGCCATCTTAAACATACGATGGCCGTGATTCAAATGATTGGTTGCAATCTGCAGAATTACGGAAACAACGCTCCCCACAAAGCAGAATCCCATAATGGGAAGCAGGAGGAAGGATCTGCTGCAGATGCAGAGCATGGAAACGGCCCCGCCGAGGGCCAAAGAACCGGTGTCCCCCATAAAAACTCTTGCCGGGAAAACATTGTATCTCAAAAATCCAAGGCAGGCCCCGGCTACAGCAGCCGAAAACACGGCCATAGACCAATCTGCCCCCTGCCGTATCGCAGGATCCTTTCCGGAAGCAAGAAGGACAAAAATCACTGCCATAAACAGGGTATATACCAACATCACCCCGGAAGAAAGCCCATCCAGGCCATCTGTCAGATTAACCGCATTCACCTCTGCAAGGATCATAAAAACGGTCAGGGGGATATACCAGAAGCCAAGTTCCCATTCGCCCCCGGAAATCGGAAGATAAATACTGGAACCCAGCAGAGGCGACCGGTATGCCCACACCGCAGCGACAACAGCTACCAGAATCTGCCCAATCAGCTTCTGATACGCACGGAGCCCAAGATTCCGATGAAAATGAATCTTAATAAAATCATCCAAAAAACCGATTATGCCAAATGCAATCACCGCAATAATGGAAGGAAGCACAAATTCGCGGACTCCATCAGCAAGCAGGAGGGAAGATACTGCGATTGCTATCAGCATCATAATTCCTCCCATCGTGGGAGTCCCCTGCTTTTTCTTGTGGGATGCAGGGCCTAGTTCTCTTTCAAACTGGCCGAATTTCATTCGATGCAGCGTCGGAATCAGTACCGGTCCCTGCACATAAACCAAAGCAAACGCCAACAATCCCGCAAGAACAATTCTCATCGTTATCTCCTCTCGGATATCCTTTTCTCGTATTCTGGCCATCCAGCACAGGAAGCTGCAAGCGCTACAAACATGGGAACGCTCACAACCAATCCATAAGCATATCGAAATTCCGCATGCACAGGCGAAGCAAGATTTGTTGCCCAGAACATCACCAAAAGCCAGATCGGGGATGCAAGTTCTCGTCTGCCTGAAAAGCAGAGAACCGCAGCCGCAACAAGCAGGATCCAGATATACGTTCCAATCCTGTAAAAAACGGCGACAGGATAGATCCCTGCAAGCCGGTAATGCGCCGTCTCCAGTTCTGTACGCAGAAACCGTCTTTCTTGTCTGTGCTCTAAACCGTAACTATTCTCGTCAATCTGAGGCGCAATCATCCAGTATTCCGCATCCGGATACCAGTATCCATAGCATTGCATCAGGAAAGCTGTCAGGTAAGATGCCGGATTGCGAACCGCCATCCGTACCCATAGGGATATATACCGGAAAGGATCTGCGTCAAAAACCTCTGACCGGAAAGTATCCTTTACCGGATCTGACAGTCTGGGATTGTACCTTTCTCCGATCATATCAAAGTCTTCAAAAACTTCTGAAAGAATTGTTCTGTCTTCTGATGAAAGTGATTCCCCGCGGTCTCGGACCGTTCTTGCGATCTGCTGGACTGGAACAGACAGCATTTCCTTTGTCTCCGTTTTTTGAACATGCAGAGTGTTTGAAAGAAACATCTGATAGCCGAAAAAGGACAGAATCACTACCGAATAGCAAATCCAAAGCGGTATTCTTTTTCTTCCAACAGCCAGAATCACAAATGGAAATCCCAGCAAAAACGCATAAAACGCATTATTCCTTAACGCACAGAACAGAAAGGAAAGGATCGCAATCTTTCCGTACCATCCATATCGTCCCTTTGCCTGCATCCGGCCCGTCCCTTTCATTATTTCCGAACATAGCAGAAGCGCAACGGCCGCAAAAGGAACATCTTTCCACATGACAATACTGTAAAAACCGTTAATCGTGAAAACGCCGCAGCATACAAGAACAGCCACAGCCAGTTCAGTGCTGACCCCCTCTAGGCGCAGGCAATCAGCAGCCATCGCAAAAGCGAACGCCAGCAGGATCATCTGAAAGATGGAATAGAAAGCAATCCCTGTCGACAGACTGCCCATCTTCAGCCCAGCCCTGCAAAATCCGCGTATCATCATTTGATGAAGTATAGGATGATGATTGGAAAGCGGGGCACCTGAAAGCTGCATGTTCAGCTCTGAAAACGAATCATAAGTCATGCAGCCTGGGTAATAGGCAATAAAATATACACCCCAGCATAGAAGCAGGCCGCACATCGCCAGCAAGCAGAATCTCATCCTGTGTGCCGGTACATCAGGGGTCCAAGTTGGCTTCTCCGCCTGATGCTTTGAAACAAGGGAAAACAGTGTCACAAGAAACGTACTGAAAAAAAGCGCTGCAATGCAGAATGCAGAAACTACCTGAAAAAGATCCGAAAGCGCATCCATGTGCAGGATTTCCAGGCGGTCATAATGTTCAAGCTGAAAACCAACAAGCAGAAATACGGAAAAAACACTTCCAAGGCAAAGAGCCAGATTCTTCACCTTTCTGCTGATCCTGCAGTTAAATCCCCGACAGAACAAATAAAAGCAGCCGACCCACAGGAACAGGTATATAAAGCTGACCGACAGTCTAAACAGGTATGCTGCGGGAATCATGGATATTGATGCAAGAATCCCCGCGATATATTTTTCATTGCAGAGCAATCGTGCTTTTTGATACGCAGCAAGACCTATCCCGGTCACTGCAAAAGAAAACAAAGCGCAAAACAGTATCGACCCTTCAAGAAGAAACTTGGAAGCAGATGTTCCGATAAACAGGCATCCAAACAGAACGGATGCATATGCCAAGATCTGGTATGCGACTGATATATGCAGAAACAGGCGTCCATCATTCTCTGATTCCAAACATTGCTCTTCCCTGCTTCGTTTTTCCCGCATGTTTTGCACAGCTCGCTCTATTCTCTCTGGATCTTATTCCTGATGCGTCTCTTCCTGAAGAAGTTCCTCTACAATCTCTTTATCATCAAAATGGTACTTCGTCCCGTTGATTTCCTGATAGTTTTCATGCCCTTTCCCGGCAATCATGATAATATCCTGCTCCTGTGCAATGGAGATAGCATAGCGGATCGCTTCTTTCCGGTTTTCTATGATCGTATATTTGGTTCCGGACCGTTTCGTTCCTTCCTCGATGGAATCAATAATAGACATTGGGTTTTCCGTTCTCGGATTATCGCTGGTAATGATACAGAAATCAGAAAATCTGCCAGCTGTTTCTCCCATGATCGGCCGTTTTGCACGATCTCTGTCTCCGCCGCAGCCGAAAACACAGATAACGCGCTTTTTCGCGAACTGCCGTACCGTCTTCAGGACATTCTCCAAAGCGTCCGGAGTATGCGCATAATCCACAAAAACAGAGAACGGGCGTGTAGTTCGAATCGATTCAAGCCGCCCGGATACACTGGTTAACGCTTCCAGTCCATCCTTGATGCATCCCAGCCGGATTCCTATTGACAGGCACATCCCAGCTGCGCCCATTGCATTGAAAACAGAGAATAGTCCCGGTGTATGCAGATGCATCAGGACATCTCCTTCCGGTGTATGAAGGTCAAACTGGACCCCTTCGGTTGTAATATCAATGTTAGATGCCGACAGGTCTGCACGGTCACGGACTCCAAATGTCATGATCGGGATTGTCAGGCCATCCATCATCCGTTCCGCATAAGCATCATCCACATTGATTACTGCTTTTTTGCTATTGTAGAAAAGAATCTTCTTTGCCCGGAAATAATTATCAAACGATTTATGATAATCCAGATGGTCCTGCGTCAGATTGGTAAACAGACCCACATCAAACGTGATTCCATGAACCCGGAACTGTTCCAAGGCATGGGATGATACCTCCATAACAACAAGATCCACTTTCGCATCCGCCATCTGCCTCAGGATCCGGAACAGATCAATCGATTCCGGGGTTGTACGGTCTGTATGCAGGCTTTCGTTCCCGATCATAATCCGGATTGTCCCGATTACGCCCACCTTTTTCCCTGCCTGCTCAGCAATGGATTTCACCATATACGTGGTCGTAGTCTTCCCGTTTGTTCCGGTTACACCAAGGATTGTCATCTCCCGCTGCGGATAACCATAAAACGCTGCCGCCAGTTCCGCCATCGCCCGCCTTGCATTCGGAGCAATAATCTGCGGAACATTCAAAGGCAGGAGATGCTCAACCAGCAAAGCGGATGCACCTGCATCTACCGCATTCTGCGCGAAGTTATGCCCATCAAAAAGCTGTCCCACCACACAGCAGAACAGACTTCCAGGATGAACTTTTCTGGAGTCATATTCAAGAGAAAGAATTTCTGCATCCCCGCCATTGCAGAGAAGCCCGGTTTCTTTTGCCAGTTCTGAGAGCAGCATTCTTCTAATCCCCTTTCCAAGATGCATCAGCAAATCAGATTTCACCCATCCGGATGATTGTCACTAGTCCTCCGGTGCGGGTGTCACTACCGGATTTCCGTTTTCGTCCAGTTTCGGCGTCGGCGTTGGGAAAGTTACAAATATCTCCATGCCGGGTTCCACCCGGGTACCTGCCTCCACCGACTGAGTTTGAATAACACCGGTACAGACGTTCTTGTCAAAATTCAGTTTCAATCCGGCTTTTGTTAATACATCAAAAGCGTCCTGCCGGCGTCTTCCGATCAGATTGGGAACTTCGGACAGTTCCCGATAAATCCCGGAATCATTAAAGTTTGTCATATTAGTATAGAGCAAAACGCGAGAATGTCTCGTCACGCGCTTCCCTCCAGGAGGAACAGAAGCAATTACGGAAGCGGCCATCTCCTCTTCCAGCACATCTACCTCAAAGTTCTTAGAAACCTCATATCTCCCTTCTTCTCCGCTCATTCCAACCACGTTCGGCACTTCCCATGTTTCTGTAGAAGTATCCGCCAGATAACCATAATACTGGGAAAGATTCCGAAGCGTTTCTCCGGTCCAGTACCCTGCCGCATACTTTCCATAGGTCATCGGAATCTGCGGCTCATCCATCAGGATCATGCAAACCAGCTCAGGATCCCGATAAGGCAGGAAGCCGGCAAAAGTCGCTGTCATTCTGGTGCGGGAATCCGCTCCGTTCTTTTCTGTAATCGGTGCCCAGCCGTTTTTCCCTCCTACGATATATCCGGGAATGCTTGCATTATTCCCTCCGCCCCCGCTGACCGCATCAGCAAGAAGCTGGCGAACCGTTGCGCTTGCGGAAGCACTGATCACTCTTCTGATTTCTATCGGCTCGTTCTGCTCAACGATGTTGCCTTCCTGGTCTGTCACGCTTTCAACCAGAAACGGCTTCATCAGAATCCCGCCGTTTACAGCAGCGCAAAACGCATTTGCCATCTGGAGCGCATTGCAGAAAATCGTTTTCCCGCATGCAAGCTTTGCCAGATCACTGCTCCGGATATATTTTCTGTGTATTACTTCTCCCGAATCCTCCTGTGGCAATCCAACATCAGTCTTCTTGTCAAATCCAAACGCGTAAATATAATCATAAAGCCGGTTTACCCCTAGGCTTTCAGCGATCTCCATAAATGCGCAATCGCAGGAGTTCTGCACTGCCTGACTGAGTGTCTGGTTGCCATGTCCGCGGGTATTCCAGCACCGAACCCTTTCCAGGCGGAATGTTTTGGATCCGGAACAGGCAAAAGTCGAAGTCGGAGAAACCGTACCGGCATCAATAGCTGCTGCCAGCACAACCACTTCAAACATGCTTCCCGGCTCATAAGTGTTCGTCACCGCCCGGTTCCGGGACATACTCATCAGTTCTGTAACCGTGTCCCGGGGAGGATGATTCAGATCAAACGAAGGATAGGTTGTCATTGCCAGCACTTCTCCCGTCTTGGGATTCATTACTATTCCTGTCGTTGTCTGGCACCGGTTCCTCTCGTGGCACGCTTCAACCTGTTCTTCCAGATAAGACTGTGTGACAGAATCCACGGTCAGTTTGGTATCAAAGCCATCCGTCGGAGCAATATATGTTTCAGACCCATATGCAAGCAAGCGGTTTTTCCGATCCACCTCCGCAACCAGGAGCCCTGGTTTTCCTGCAAGATATTTATCAAGCTGCGCTTCCATGCCTGTCTGCCCTTCTCCATCAATTCCGGTAAATCCCAGGATCTGAGCAAACATCTGGTTAAAAGGATAATAGCGCTTTGTATCCGTTGAGAAAGAAATTGCATTTCCAAGCTGAAGCGCCGTCAGCTGGTCAACAACCGAACTTTCCACCTGCCGCTTCAGCTGGATCTGGGACCGGCGGACATTGCAGACTCTGGTATAAACATAGTCATAGTCCAGCCCCAGTACATCTGAAACCTCCACGGCAACCCGGACCCTGTCCTCTTCCGCAATTGCTTGGGGATTCAGCAGAACGCGGTAGGATGTTCCGCTCTGTGCAAGAACAAGTCCGTTCCGGTCCGTAATCTTCCCGCGCTGCGCCGCCAGATTTGATTGCCGCGTCCACTGGGATCTTGCTTTCTGAAGAACCTCTGCACCGGGCACCAGTGTTACCTGTGCAAGACGCAGAATCAGAACCAGCAGCAAAGCGCCTGCAAATCCAAGAAGAACAACCAGTTTTCTCTTAATTTTTGGAGCCTGCTGAGCGTTCCCTTCCTTCCTCCTTCTGGAAGAAGTCTTGTCTTTGGAACCACTCTCCCGCTCCTGAGTCCGCTCCGCACTCATCCTGCTACCGGGCTTTCTCCTGTATTTGAGTTGTTCGGAACAGGACTGCTTCCGCCTGTCCCTGCTCCATCATTCAGGATCGGCATGGTAAAGGTATACCTGTTTCCGTTTGTCGGCCGAAGTTTGACAAGCTGCTGCGGGTCAGGATACTGCATGCCGGCATTCTCAGCCGCCTGCCTGGCATCCTGAATGGTAACAGCGCACTCGATTTCCACATCCAGCCCGACAATCCGAAGATTGGTCAGTTCAATTTCTTCATTGAGCGCATTGACATCCGCATATGCGCGTGAAATCTTTTCATATCCGGAAAGCACAAAAAGAAGCATGCCTGCAAGCAAGAAGCCGCACACTACCATTCCGATTCTCTGCAAAGGATTCTCATCATTTTCAAATGCATGAATCCGGAACCCTTCATCATCGGTCGTGTATTCACCGGTCTGTTGCTGCTGGCGGAAACGGAGGCCTTTACGCTCCCTTTCCTTCCTTTTCTTTGTACTGTATACCCGTGTCCCAGCAGCTTCCTGCTCCGAACGGTCTTTTGTTTTTTCGACGTTGCGTTCCAAACTATCGCCGCTTTTCCTTACAGTTTTTCAATTGCCCTGAGCTTAGCACAGGATGCCCGCGGATTTGCTTTCAGCTCCGCTTCTTCACTGACAACCGGTTTTCTGGTAAGCACTCTGGAGGTAGGTTTCCTGCCGCAGGTACATACCGGAGCATGCGGATCGCAGATACATGGATGCTCATAGGTATGAAAAGCCTGCTTCACAATCCGATCTTCCAGGGAATGAAACGTAATTATACATAGACGTCCGCCGCTTTGCAACAAATGCTCTGCCTGGTCAACCGCCGACCGCAGGCCGTCCAGTTCGCCGTTCACTTCTATACGGATCGCCTGAAAACTCCTCCGCGCCGGATGCTGGGGTTCCCTTCGGAATTTTGCAGGAATCGCTTCCTTAACTATATCCGCCAGTTGCGTGGTTGTGCGTATCGGTACTTTGCTCCGTTCCGAAACAATCCGATCCGCAATTCTTCTGTGGAACCGCTCCTCCCCGTACTCCAGCAGTATCCTGGATATCTCCTCTGCCGAATACCCGTTCACAACATCATAGGCCGTCATACTCTGAGACGAATCCATCCTCATATCCAGCGGTGCTTCTGAACGGAACGAGAATCCACGTTCCGGAGTATCCAGCTGGTGGGACGACACGCCAAGATCCAGAAGAATTCCATCTGCGCCGGATATCCCCAGATCTGAGAGGATTGTTCCCATATCAAAAAAATTCCCGTGCACCGCCACGAAACGGCTTCCAAACCCGGAAAGCCGGGCCCCGGCTGCTGCTAGCGCCTCCGGGTCTCTGTCGATTCCAACCAGCCTGCTTCCCTCCGGGAGACGCTTCAGAACTGCTTCTGCGTGTCCTCCTCCGCCAAGCGTTCCGTCGACGTAAACACCGCCTCTCGATGGATTCAGCAATTCCACCGTTTCGTTCAGTAATACCGGGATGTGATTAAAACTGTTGCCCATGCTCAGATCCCGATCTCGCTCAGATGACGGAGCGCATCACACATTTCCGCTGCCGTGCTGTTTTCATACTGTCGAAGGATATCCGGATTCCAGAGCTCAATTCTTTCGCCCACTCCGATCAGAACCGTTTCCCGCAGGAGCTCTGCGGATTCCCGAAGCTGCTGTGGAATCAGGACTCTTCCCTGACTGTCCGGTTCACAGGCTGCTGCCATGGCATAAAGCCTCCTTTTCACAGCCTGCGCCCCTGTATCTGTAATCGGAAGCCGTGAAAGCCTCTCGGCCATCAGGCTCCATGCTGCTTCCGGCATGCCGTAAAGACATTTTCCCATGCCTGTCTCAAGGATCCCGGGAAACAGAATCAGCGTATTTCCAAGTCCGGTTCTCCATTTCGCCGGCAGAAATACGCGTCCCTTTTCATCCATTGCATACCGATATGATCCGATCAGCAAAGGGTCCCCTCCCGGAAGCATACACTTCTACTTATAGCGGAGTATACACCACTCCTCCCCATTTGTCACCACCGATGAATCATCGTGTTATTATGAATAAATTGAAAATTCCGTCCTGAAAAACGCCAGAAAAGCCGCAGAACAGGCTTTTTTCGGCCGTTCCTCCCATAAATTGTGGTATACTGGGGCAGAATTTTCCATATCTTGTGAACTGTTAAACAACAAAGGAAGGCTGTATATGGCTGCAAATTATACCGTCGATGATATTCGGATTATGGAAGGACTGGATGCTGTCCGAATGCGTCCGGGTATGTATATTGGTTCCACCGGTCAGCGCGGATTGCATCATCTTCTGTGGGAAATTGTAGACAACAGCATTGATGAAGCCGCAAACGGGTATGCCACTGAAATACATGTCACACTCAACAGGGACCGTTCCGTTACTGTAACAGACAACGGACGCGGCATCCCGGTCGGAATTCACGAAAAAATGGGAGTTTCCGGCGTTGAGGTTGTATTTACCCAGCTGCACGCCGGCGGAAAATTCGATAACGAGTCTTACGGTTATTCCGGCGGTCTTCACGGAGTCGGGGCCTCGGTTGTAAATGCTTTGTCGGAATGGCTGACGGTCGACGTCTATTCTGAAGGTCGCGCATACCATATGGAGTTCTCCAGCGAACTCAATCCGGAAACCGGAAAGATCTCTTCCGGCAAACCCAAAATGCCGCTGACCGAAATCGGGCGCACCAGGAAGCAGGGAACTTCCATTACATTCCTTCCTGACTCCAGAGTTTTTGAAACTTTGGACATGAATTTTGACACCATCAGCAAAAGACTCCGGGAACTTGCCTATCTGAACAGGGGTATTACGCTTACGCTTTCCGATGAGCGCTCCGGAAAGGATAAGAAGTATGCCGAGTTTTCTTTTTCCGGCGGCCTTTCCGACTTCGTATCCTACCTGACGGGAGACAAGACTCCGCTTTATGCTCCCCCCATCCATTTTTCAGGGACCTATGAAGGGACCTATGTCGAGATTGCCCTGCAGCATGATGACGGTTATGCGGAAAACGTCTTTTCCTATGTAAACAATATTCCCACGACCGAAGGCGGCACGCATGAAACCGGGTTCCGGTCCGCTCTGACAAAGGCAATGAACGATTACTGCCGGAAAATCGGACTTCTTAAGGACAAGGACCCGTCTCTCGCGGGGGAAGACTTCCGGGAGGGTCTTACCGCTGTTATCTCCCTGAAAATGCGCAATGTGCAGTTTGAGGGACAAACAAAAACCAAGCTTGGAAACACGGAAGCAAGGCCGGCTGTTGAGGCGGTAGTTGCCGAGCATCTGGTGCCATGGATGGAAGATCTGAAAAACGCCGAAACCGCAGGGAAAATGGCTGAAAAAGCGGTCAAGGCCGCAAAAGTCCGGGAAGCTGCAAGAAAAGCCAAGGCAACAGCCAGAGAAAAGAACAAGCTGGAAAACGCTCCTCTTGTCGGAAAGCTTTCCAGCTGTACTGGAAGGGATTATTCCCGGAACGAGCTTTTCATTGTTGAGGGTGACAGCGCCGGCGGCTCCGCAAAACAGGGCAGGGATCGCCGCTTTCAGGCAATTCTTCCGCTTCGCGGAAAGCCTCTCAATGTAGAGAAGAAGCGTCTTGACCAGGTTCTGCAAAACGATGAGTTTCGCTCCATTATTACCGCTCTGGGTACCGGGATCGGAGAAGACTTCAACATTTCTTCTCTCCGTTATGACAAGGTTATTATTCTTTCCGATGCCGACCAGGATGGCGCTCATATCCGGGCAATCCTGCTGACTTTCTTCTATCGGTACATGCGGCAGTTGATTCTGGACGGACATGTCTATATCGGTCTTCCCCCCCTGTACCGTCTTCAGCGCGGAGACAAGCACATCTACTGCTATGACGACAATGCTTTGCGGGAAGCAACCAAAGACATCGGTAAAGGCTATACCATTCAGCGCTATAAAGGGCTGGGTGAAATGGATGCGGAACAGCTCTGGGAAACGACCATGGACCCGGAAGGGCGGGAAATGGTACAGGTCACCCTGGAGGATGCCGCTGAAGTGGAGCATCTTGTAACCGTACTGATGGGAGACAAAGCCCAATCCCGCAAAGACTATATATTCCAGTATGCGGATTTCAATAAAAACCGCGACGAGACATTCGAAAGGTTCAAGGAGTGATCCATGCCGAAAAAGAAGCCTGACCAGATCAAGCTGAATCTGGAAAAAATCATAACCAAGAACATGAGCGACGTCATGCATGAATCCATGATGCCGTATGCAGAGCATGTTATTCTGGATCGCGCTCTTCCGCGGGTGGAAGATGGTCTCAAGCCGGTGCAGCGAAGAATCCTGTTTACCATGCTGGAGCTGGGAATGACTCCGGACAAACCGCATCGCAAAAGCGCGCGCATCGTCGGAGACTGCCTTGGAAAATACCATCCGCATGGTGATTCCTCCGTATATGAGGCCATGGTCCGGCTTTCCCAATCTTTCAATATGAGGGTTCCTCTGGTAGACGGGCATGGCAACTTCGGAAGCATCGATGGAGACGGGGCTGCCGCAATGCGTTATACCGAAGCCAGAATGACGCCGTCAGCCATGCAGCTTCTGCGGGACATTGACAAGGACACTGTCCCATTTATGCTGAATTTCGATGATACCCGGAAAGAGCCTGAACTGCTTCCCGGCCGTTTTCCAAACCTTCTGGTCAATGGCGCAACCGGAATTGCTGTCGGCCTGGCGACCAATATTCCCCCGCACAACCCCGAAGAAGCCATTAATGCCGTCATCGCTGTCATGGAGGATCCGGATATTTCTCTGCCCGATCTGATGAAAATACTTCCTGCCCCGGATTTTCCTACCGGCGGCCTGCTTCTTGAAAGCCCGGAACTGGAAGCCGCTTATGCAACCGGGCGTGGGAAGCTGACCGTCCGCGCAAGGACCCACATGGAAGAGCAGCGGAACGGGAGGACCAGTATTGTCATAACTGAGTTTCCTTACGGAATCAATAAAGCCCTGACCCTGCAGAAGGTCCTCGAGGTCACGCAGGAGAAGAAAGCTCTGTTTTCTGCCATTTCGGATATCCGGGACGAGTCGGACCGTTCCGGAATGCGGGCCGTCATAGAGGTAAAGAAAGACGGCGACCCGCAGAAGATTCTCCAGTATCTGTTCAAATACACAGATCTTCAGATCACATTCGGCGTCAATATGGTCGCCATTGCTGACGGAAAGCCCCAGCAGCTCAGTCTGAAGCAGATCATTTCCTACTATATTGCCTATCAGAAGGATGTTGTAACCCGCCGGACACAGTTTGAACTGGAAACCGCGCGCCGCAGGGAGCATATCCTTGCGGGATTGATGATCGCGGTAAACAACCTTGACGAGGTTATCGCCATCATCCGGAAAAGCAAATCTCCGAAGGAAGCCCGGGAAGCTCTGATGCGCCGTTTCCTCCTCACGGAGATTCAGGCGCAGGCAATCCTGGACCTCCGGCTTCAGAAGCTGACCAATATGGAGCTGCATCTGATTGAGGAGGAATACGCTGAAATCCTGGCACGTATTGCGGAGCTGGAGGAAATCCTGTCCTCCAACCAGAAACTGCTCCGATTAATCAAAAAAGAGCTGATCGCCATCCGGAAGGAACTCGCTTCCCCCCGCAGAACGGAACTGGTTCAGGGCGAAGCAACTATCCGGGTAGAAGCGGAGGATCTGGCTGTTACGGAAGATGTCATCGTTTCGATCCTCCCGGACCTGAAAGTCCGCAGAATACCGGTCAGAGCCGCAGCGCAGCAGGCTGTTCAGGACGAGATCCCGCTGTTTACTCTTGCTACTCAGACAAACCGCAGGCTCCATATTTTTACGGACCACGGAGCTCTTCTGACCATTCTGTGCGAAGAAATTCCGGAAACAAAGCCGACTTCCAAGCCGGTAAATCTCGCTTCCCTCCTGCATTTTGAAACCGGTGAGCAGATTATTGCCCTGACAGAGGAAGAATCCGAAGGAGACTACTGTTTCATTACAAAAAGCGGCATGGTCAAGCGGACTGCCGTAACGGAATACAATATCCGCGCCAAGAGGACGCCCGCCATTTCTCTCCGGGAAGGCGATTCGGTTCTGAGCGTCCGGAAAACGCAGTCGGAATCTATTCTCCTTGTAAGCCGGTCCGGACTCAGCATCCGTTTCCTGACAGAAACCGTTCCCGTAACCGGACGCGTTTCATCCGGTGTCCACTGCATGAAACTGGATCCCCAGGATTCCATTGTCGCAGGCTTCCCGGTTTCTGACGATGGAACCGTTATTGTCCTGACAGACCGCGGATACGGAAAACGGAGTCTGGCTTTGGATTATGAAATCCAGGGTCGAAACGGCAAAGGAGTCCGCACCATCGAATTCCGCAAAAACGGTGCCAACGGTACGCGTCTCGTCAGTGCCTTCTATGCGGAAAAAGACACTCCCTTTGTGGTTCTGCAGCGTCATGGCGCAAGGACTGTCCTGTCCAGCAATTCGATCCGCGTTGAGCCGAAAAACGGGAAAGGAAGCCTTCTTGTTGCTGTCGTTCTTGATGATGATATCGTCAGTGTCTTTCCGGAAGCATCAAAATAGAAGCCGCAATAAAAATGCGGGTCCCGCAACCTGCCGGGGCCCGCAAATCTTTTCAGGCATCTGATCAGCCCGGAACCGGTGTTCCGGTTGGAACAGTCTTTTCTGCAGAAATATACTCTGCATATCCATAGCATTTCAGTCCCGTGGCAACAATCTGGATATAATAGAATTTGCCGGTCTTGAAATAGATATACACATGATCTCCCCTGGAAGCCTGGCCAACCGTACGGAAATCAGTTCCGGGACCAGCCCGAAGAGCAAGGGTGCTCGCTTTCACCTTCCCGTTAATCGCCCCGTTCGGAGCAGCCGGGACCGGTGTCGCAGTCTCCCCGGGAAGCAGTCCCATCTTTTCCACATACTCTTCCGCCATATACCCGTATTTATTGGCTGCAACTACCATGACAAAATAGAATCCGTTTTCCTTAGAATAAATCTTCAGGCGGCTTCCCTTCTCATAAGTAGCAATAATCCCGTACTGTTTTCCCGGTCCCTGCCGGAGGTAAAGATTTCCGGTTGTTTTCCCGTCTACCGCTTTGGAAACCTGCTCCGGTGAAGGCGTCTGAACCGCAGGTTCAGGGGTGTCCGGCTGTTTCATTGTCGGCGTAGGGGTTGCGGGCGGGAGGGTAATCGTTACAGAATTATTCCCTCCTTGCAGAGGATCCTCATTCCCGCCTATCACACCGGTTCCGCTCTGTGAAACAGGAGCAAGGGAAGGCGTCGGTGTAACCTGCATCCCAGGTGTTTCTTCCGCCACCGCCGGCTCATCATCGTTTTTCAGAGTCCATACGATAAAACAGATCCCGACTGCCATAATCAGGATAATGATTCCTAGCACGATATATCCCAGGGGGGTTACCCTCACTCTTCTCCGACGCTTCATTGTTCTCCTTCTGTTCAAATCCAAAGAGGCTTCCCATTGACCAAGGGAACAGATCTTTGGCTTTATAAGTTAAGTATATTTCATTTAAGTACGTTTTCAAGTTCCGAATTCGAAAAACATGTTACAAATCCGCAAAGCCATCGGGTCATCATCCCTGCAGAAGAATGAACAAACAGCAATTCCAAAGCGGATTCAAACGCTGAACAGCCGTATTTGCCTGCACGGGTCCTTTGTCTGTACAGATCTTCCCCTTTCCGATATAATCCCGTCTGTTGACTGTATCAATCATTGATTGAGGTTTTTTTCGTGGATAAGCAGTTCTTCCGCAGAATTCATCTTTCGCCCAAGGCAGTCGGAGTTTCTGCAGCAATCCTGTTTGAAACCATTTATGGAGCCAGCTTTGTTTTTACAAAAGCTGTGACAGGCACCTATACAACTCTGACGATCCAGTTCTGGAGATTCGGTCTGGCTCTTCTATGCTTTATGCTTCTGAGCGCACTGGGGCTTGTTTCTGTCCGCATTCGAATCCCTGTCTTTCTGCACGCACTGCCGGCTGTCCTGTGCTATCCTGTCTTTTATCTTTTTCTCGAAACAGCAGGGATCCGGCTGACAACCGCAAGTGAAAGCGGCATCATTATCTCTTCCTGTCCGATTGTATGCATTATCGCCAGTACGCTGATTCTCCATCGAAAGCCCTCTTTCTTCCAGATAATCGGAATACTGATTGCCCTGGTCGGTACCGCTGTCGCTGTCCTTTCCAAAGGTACAGATGCTGCCTTTTCACCAAAGGGATATTCCGCCCTGTTTCTGGCCCTGATTGTATACAGCTTTTATTCCGTCTCAGTTGAACGGCTGAGTGATTCCTGCTCCGGAACAGAACTTACCTGCATGATGCTTACGGTCGGGTTCCTCTGCTTTGGCTGCGGCGCCGTCATAGAGCATCTCCGAAACGATACGCTCCGTTCCTTACTGATTGCACCAATCCAGGACCCCGTTTTCCTAAATTCTGTCCTTTACCTGGCTCTTTTGTCTTCTCTTCTGGCTTTCTTTCTGAACAATCTTGCTATCTCCAGAATCGGGACAAACCGAACCGCCACGTTTGCAGGCATCGATACAGCGGTTTCCATCCTTCTTGGCGCCTGCATCCAGCATGATCGGATCACAGTCTGGCAGATATTTGGCGTTCTGCTGATCCTTGCCGGTGTTTATCTGGCCAACAATTCCCCGGCCGCCCATCCCGAATCGGATTCCGCTCTGCCTACCCGTTAATCTTTACCTGTCTGCCACATTTATGCTCTTTTCTTTTGCTATAATACGTTCGTAATATTCAATCTGCTTCTTTTTTGAATGCAGTGAATATTCTATCAATAGCAGCATCTGTTGCCGGGAGGATTTATTTTGCGCTGGACCGGTTTTACAAAAAAAACAGTATCCATCCTTCTTTCTATCGCCTTTCTGGGTTCTTCCCTGCTTTCCAGCGGTTGTTCTATCGTCTCTAAGGGCAGTGAATACTGTTTCCGTTTTCTGGACTATATTCTCGCCTATGATTTTGAGAATGCTTATGAAATGATTGCAGAAAGCATCAAAGCTCCGGAAACAGCGGAAGAGCGTGCTGAGCGCCTCAAAAAAGAAGAAAAAGAGCGAGAAAACCGGACTTCATTCTGGAAAAAGCTGTTTGATTCCGGAAAAGACGAAGCGGTTTCCGATACCCCGTCGCCGGACGTACCGGAAACGCCTCTTCCGGATGTCTCGGATCTTCCGGAAGCTACCCCCACGCCTGAACTGCAGAACGGGCGCACCCCGGATCCCGAAACAGGAGAATATCCGGAAATAACAGAAAGCCCGACTCCGGATCCCGCCATCACACCGGAACCAGTTCTTCCCAATGAACCGGGAAGTCCTGAAATTGAGATAACCCCTGAACCTACCCCGGCTCCAAAGTCCCGGCGGAAAACGGTTCCGGAAAATGATGCCGAAGCAACGCCTACACCTCCTCCGATCCGGGACGAAGACGGAGACGGAATTGAAGATCCGGAGACAACAATTACAAAAGTCGGTTTTGTTGACAAATATACGAATATCTTCAAAGAACTGGATCTGATCGGGATTGAATACTCCGTTACAGATGTTACTGACGGGGAAATTGTTGCACTCGTTGACTATACCTTGACCTATCACAGTCGGAATGCGATTACAGAGGACAACCCCGGCGGAAATCTGACCTATGACTTTCAGATCCGTGCGGACCGTATCGAGCACAAGTGGGTGATCAACTGGTCTCCGAACCTGATCTTCCCAATGATGGAATGGGGAGATGCCCTCCGTGTCGGTACGCTTCAGGCAAGCCGCGGGGAGATTCTTTGTGATGGAATCGCATATGCCAAAAATGTCAATACTGTTACTGTATTCGCGGTACCCAGTTCCATCCCCGATATTGATGTGTTTGTGGCAGAAACCGCTGCAATCCCTGAACTGGAGCTGACAGAAGAAGCGGTTCGCACTGCGCTGTCCAAGCAGAGAAACGATTTTGCCAAAATGCAGACATTCTATCCGGATGAAATGAATCCTGATCTGGAAGAACGTATCCTCGCCATTAAGGGGATGTCTATCGACACCAACAACTACGGCACACTGCGGTATTACCCGTTTGAAAAATCGCTCTGTCATATTATCGGCTATGCCGGTATTATCGATAAAAAAGAAAAAATCAATTATGAAGCATACGGGGATATCATTTATAACAATGAGACCAAGCGGTTTGAGCGGATCGGTGATACCCGCTACAACGGCGACAGCTACATCGGCAAGTACGGTCTGGAACTGCTTTATGAAGACCGCCTCCTCGGAACAAACGGGCGGTTCACGTATATTCAGGACAGCCAGGGCGGCAGCCGCGGCAAACTGTACCAGACCGATGCCATTGACGGCAACGATCTCCATCTGACCATTATCCCGGAACTGCAGGAACGGCTGGAGGATGTCGTCGATACTGTTGTTTACGATTCTTCACTGCACGGATGCGCCATGATTTTCAACCCAAAGACCGGCGCCATTCAGGCATTAACCTCATGGCCGGGATTCGACCTGAACTATCTCTCCCGAGGCATGCCGGAAGAAGAGTGGGAAGCGCTTCAGAATGACCCCACCATCCCGCTGTACAACCGGGCAACCCAGGGTTTGTATACCCCCGGTTCCATCTTCAAGCCGATGACCTGTGCCGCACTGATCGAAAGCGGAACCCTGAGCGTTGAAGATGTATTTCCTCCGTATGAGACGGTAAAGAATGATCAGTGGCTCCCCTCCGAGACATTCATGTCCAGTCTGGAAGAACGGTCAGATTCCCGGCCGTTCTACGACCAGTCTTATCAGCGTGCCCTAAAGCGTACCCGCAGCGACAGCAGGCCTTCCCCCATGAACATGATCAACTCAGTCATTTCTTCGGACAACCTGTTCTTCGCATACTGCGCGATGAAAATGGGCTGGACGAAATATAAAAACTACTTCCAGAACACTTTAAAATGGGAAACCCCCATGTCGCTTGAAGCACAGGGAACCCGGCCCCGTCTCAGCTGGAAAACCGCAGCTGACGGGATTACCTGGGTCAATGTTGCAGAAGGTGGAGAAGATATCTGGGCGCAGAATGAGGATGGTACATGGTCTGTCATGGAACACTTCCATCCGGTTCTGGATGTCAAAATCAACGGGATGGATATGAGCAAAGCGCAGCTCTGGAGTCATGAAAAGCATTCCGATGAAAAACCCCTTACCGATTACGATCTTGCCGTCACGGGTTACGGGCAGGGTGAAATCATGGTCTCTCCGCTTCAGATGGCTTTTTACCTGTCGGCTTATGCCAATGAAGGAAAAGTCATGCAGCCATATGTCGTAGACAGCATCTGGCATGCGGATGGGACCGATTATACGCTTGTGGAGCAGCATTATCCGCAGGTCTATATGCAGCTGATCCAGCCTGCAACGGTTGAAATGATCTATCCAGCCCTTCAGCAGGTCTGTGAAATCGGCACCGCACGCCATATGAACAAAAGCTTCATTACAAAGGCCCCTCTGAAAACCGGTTATTCCTTTGCCGGGAAAACGGGTACTGCCGAGATCACCGACAACAAGACAAAAGAACTTGCCTGGTTCGGCTGCTGGCGTGACAAGGATGCATCCGGAAATCCTGTGACGGAAGAAAACGCAAGGATGATCGTCGTCATGCTGGAAATTGATCTGACCAGTGCGCCGACCGAATGGGCACAGATGAAATTTGATATTGCCCGTGCCATGCTGAAAGAGGACGTCCTGAATAATGACGGAATCTGATGCAGGTATGGACAAAACGCTTTTTTCTCCATAAACTGAACGCAGAAGACTGATACGGGCTGCCCGAAGCCGGGCAGCCTCTTCTCTGAGGTTTAGCCAATGAAAAAGCGGATTGTTTTTACCGGCGGAGGAACAGCCGGCCATGTTACCCCCAATATTGCCCTCATTCATGCCCTGCTGAAAGACGGTTGGGAAGTCCACTACATCGGAACGGAGGGTGGAATGGAGCATGCCCTGATCCAGGAACTGCCAGAGGTTACCTACCACTGTATTTCTTCCGGCAAATTAAGACGTTATTTCTCATGGCAGAACTTTCTTGATCCGTTCCGCGTCATTCACGGAATTTTCCAGAGCAGGAGAATTCTCAGAACAATCCATCCGGATATCATCTTCTCCAAAGGTGGCTTTGTATCCGTCCCGGTTGTAATTGCAGCTGGAAGTATCCCGGTTGTAGCGCATGAAAGCGATTATTCCCCCGGGTTAAGCAACCGGATTGCAAGCCATTTCACCGATCATGTCTGCGTATCCTTTGAAGATACCTTAAAAGATCTGAAAAAAAATAACGGCACCTATACGGGCACTCCCATACGGGAAGAGCTTTATCATGGCTCGCCGGAACGGGCTCTTGCCTTCACGGGACTGAGCGGAAAAAAACCGGTTCTTCTCTGCATGGGAGGCAGCCTCGGAGCGCAGCGTCTCAACGAGCTCCTTCGGGAAGCTTTGCCCGATCTTCTGCGCACATTCGACATCATACACCTCTGCGGTCATGGCAAAACAGATCCGGATCTTCATCAGGACGGATACGTTCAGTATGAGTTTATTGAAAAAGAGCTGCCGGATCTGTTTGCACTTTCTGACATTGTACTGTCCCGCGCCGGAGCCAATGCCGTATTCGAACTTCTTGCTCTCCATAAACCTTCCGTCCTCGTCCCGCTGACTCTAAGCAGCACGCGAGGGGACCAGCTTCTCAATGCCAGGTATTTTCAAAAAAAAGGATTTGCTGAAATACTGGATCAGAATACCGCAACGAAAGAGGACCTTTCCAATCTGGTGCACCAGGTTTATCAGAATCGGGATTCCTATATATCCGCAATGAGTGCAGAGCATCAGGCGGACGGGACCCTCTCTATTCTGCAGATCATTCGGGAAACAGTCGGCAATGCAGAATGATATGACTCTTCCCGACGCCTCTCTTCTTTCTGAGCTTGCTGCCAGAGCACGCAAAAAGGCTGGAAGGCAGGAAATTGAACAGTTATATCCGGATCGCAGTTTATTCCTTGCCTGTCTGAAAAGTCCGGTCCCCAAGGTGCGGAAAAACGCAGCTCGTCTGCTTGGTGCGCTGCAGCATCCAGAAGACAGTGTTCCGCTGGGTGAAGCGCTCCTGCAGGAAACCGTCCTGTATGTTATTCCTTCCCTGATCCTTGCGCTGGGTGCTACGCAGGGTGAAGCAGCAAAGTCTGTTCTGGCCAGTTATGTCATGCCAAAGGCATGCTGTCCGGATGATCAGGTGCATCTGGAAGAAATCTCTGCGGCACTTACGCGGGCCAGGTCCTTTTATAATTCTGCCCCGTCCCTTCCTGTGTTTCATCTTTCCAAGGAAACCAGCTGTCTGCTGCGTTCTCCCGATGGTTTTTCTGAAATTCTTTGTCAGGAACTGTCTGAAAGCGGATTCCAGCCCATCCCGTGCAGCCAAGGTGCCATTCTTCAGATCTCCGAGCTGGATCCTCTTTACTCTGTCCGCTGCATGCAGGAACTCCTGATTCCCATTGCTTCAAAACTCCCGGTTCAGGCGGATGTCATTGCCCAGCATGCCAGTCCCTGGATCGGGTTGCCTTATCGGATTGAACTGAGAAAATACAATGGAAACCGGACTTCCCTGATTCGCCAGATTGCTTCCAAAATCGCGGAGGAAAACAATCCGTCTCATTACAGCATAGAGCTGCGCATTGAATGTACAGGCAATTCCTGCAGCCTATACATCAAGCCCTGGAATCTTCCTGATCATCGGTTCTCCTATCGGAAGGAAGTCCTTCCCGCTTCCATTGCCCCCGAAACCGCTGCCTGTCTTGCCAGAATGGCTTTATGCGCATCTTCTGAATCCTGTCCGGAGATTCTGGATCCGTTTTGCGGCAGCGCAACGCTGCTGATTGAATGTTTCCGGAAAAATCCCCATTGTCATCTGACCGGCGTCGACCGCTCTCCCGCAGCAATCCGTGCAGCGAAAACCAACGCTTCTTCCGCAAATGTAAGCATTCATCTCCTGCAGAAAGATTTCCGCGCTTTTCAGCCGTACAAAAAAGCAGACATTGTGATTTCCAACCTTCCTTTCGGGAACCGTGTTGGATCACACAAGGAAAACCAGATCCTGTATGAGAGTTTTTGCAGAATGCTGCCTGGTTTTCTCTCGGAACACGGGATCGCTCTGCTGTATACAGCAGATGCCAGACTGTTCCATCAGTGTCTGGCATCCAATAAATCTCTTCAGATTGTTGATATGCTGCGTACAAATGCCGGCGGCCTGCTCCCATGGGTTTTCCTGATCCGCAAATGCAGTTTATGATTCGCCTGTTAATTGTCCGAGCCCCTGTAGGTAATCAGTACTTCCTGATCAAGGGGATGAATTACAATCCAGGTATTGCCTGGCTCAAGGGCTACTTCAGACTGGTTGTTCAATAAATACTGGGTAGGTTCTTTCTCGGAAGAACGTTTCCAGATCCCCGAAAAGGTTTTTCCATTTATAAAATACTCACATCTTCCGTTCCCAAGCAAGTCTGCAGTTCTATAATCTCCATATAGATACGAATACGGCACATACTGAATAATCAGGTTCTGAACAGATACCGGCTCCGTGTGCAGTCCCGATCCATCTTCATTCGGAGTTCTGGTTTTACTCGCAACCAGCTTGCCCTTTGAATTCTTTTCATATCGGTCAAAGCGGTTCGTTTCCTGGTTGTATACGAACTCGATCCGCTTGAAATCTGATCCAAAGAGCGGAATCCCCACTTTTGCAACGGACCTCCCAAAGGAATAGGATACGCCTTCTTCAAACAGGAACCTTTTATGGACAGCAACTGCCGGATCATCATCAAAAGCGTCATGTGCCAGGGTGCGAAGCCGGACAAACCAGTTCCAGTCAGAATTGTCCGTAACAGTCTTGTCCCTGAAAAAGTACTCCGTATCCTTCCAGGAAACGTCTGACAATTCCACAATATCCGTAGTATTTGGTTCCGGATATTCGGGACCATCCGGGTACCCGTTGATCACCAGAGGGGAACCCCATTCCGCCCCAAGATCAATCATATAACTTCTGGCGCTGACAATCGGTCCACAGACATCAGGAAGAGCATCGAAAAAAACAGCCAGGAAGCGGGTTTCCGGATTCTTCTTTTCAAGTGGAAACTCATATATTGTATCGGCAAGCAGAAGCGAAGTCTGCGGCCGAACTTCCGGCGCATTCCCGATCACAACCAGGCCAGGCCTGTCCGCAGCCGTATCCGTCCGGGGTTCCCCTGTAGTAGGGGAATCCTCTCGGGGAAAAGTTATTTCCTGCTTATCCTCTGCT
>JAEEGL012880783.1_pt1 | contig 26841 bp, 20 predicted proteins | sample 9134231 | NCBI WGS metagenome assembly JAEEGL01 (sample SAMN16246548, study PRJNA631951) | gut metagenome | biome: gut microbiome; feature: rumen; material: fiber-attached | host: Bos | place: Iran: Karaj | collected 2018-10 | reverse complement strand
CACAAATCGGCTTTTTCGGGTTTTGTGTGCCAGGCGGGCGCTGTCTCTCAAGTCAGTCGCGGTCAACTTTGGCACACAAATCGGCTTTTTCGGGTTTTGTGTGCCAGGCGGGCGCTGTCTCCGGGAATTTTAGAAGGAAAAAATGAGAAATTTTTGGCACACAAATCGCCTAAATTGAAGATCGTGTGCCACTCCTCCTCTATTCCTCCAAAAAATTGAAAAAATTTTGGCACACAAATCGCCTAAATTGGAGATTGTGTGCCACTCCTCCTCAATTCCATTAAAAAAATGAAAAATTTTTGGCACACAAATTGCCCAAATTCGAAATCGTGTGCCACTCCTCACAAACCTCCGTAAAAAAATGAGCAATAAGAGGGAAAGTGCCGCGGCATCATCATCACGGCAGCGGCGCAAAAAAGACCGCCGTCGCCGGCGGTCAAATATTGGTTCTTCGATTCTTAAACAAATTATTATCTCCTGGGCGTTCTGAGGAACGGAGGAACGGAGAACTCGTCGTCATCAACGACTACTTTCTTCTTCTCGGGAGGATTCTGATCCGGAGCAGCGATCTTGGGCTGCTTGGGCTCAAAAACAGGCTCGGACGAGATCATGACTTCACCGTCGTCGTCATCTTCGAAACCGGCGGCAATGATCGTAACGACCATCTCGTCATTAAGCTCATCGTCAGGGCTCGCCTCTTTAGCGCCGAAAATGATCTGGGCATCTTTATTAACCTGATCATGAACGATATCGGTAACCTGCGCAAGCTCGAACATATTGATATTATCACCGTAGTAATAAACGAGGACAGAATTTGCGCCCTTTATAGAAGTCTCGAGCAGCGGATTCTGAGTAGCGATCTTCAGAGCATCCTCAGCCCTGTCCTTACCGGAAGCACGGCCGACACCCATGTGAACGACGCCTTTATCCTTCATCGTGGTCTTAACGTCATTAAAGTCAACGTTGATCTCAGCCACGTCGGTGATGATATCGCAGATACCCTGCACGGAATTGCTCAGGACCTGATCCACAAGCCTGAACGCGTTGGAGATCGTAACCTTCTCGTCGACGACCTTCATAATATTATCGTTAGGTATAACTACCAGCGAATCAACTCCCTGACGGAGTTTCTCGATACCGGTGGTAGCAGCCTGCATCTTACGGCGACCTTCAAAACCGAACGGCTTCGTAACTACCGCGACCGTAAGGATACCCATCGACTTAGCCATCTCTGCAACGACCGGTGCGGCACCCGTACCGGTTCCGCCGCCCATACCGGCAGTGATGAATACCATATCGACACCCTGCAGATGCTTATTGATCTCATCTCTCGACTCTTCAGCGGCCTTCTCACCGATCTCGGGATTAGCTCCGGCTCCAAGTCCGCGCGTAAGCTTCTCGCCAAGAACGATCTTGGTCTCTGCGCGGTTCTTAAGCAGAACAGCTTTATCGGTATTCATGGCGATGAACTCAACGCCTCTCATACCGGACTCGATCATACGGTCAACTGCGTTGTTTCCGCCTCCGCCAATTCCTATTACGACGATCTTTGCGTCTTTCCCTGCTTCGCTATCATATTCAATGCTCAAGGTAAAACCCCCTTAGTTCAACAAAACGTTTTGCACATTATATATTACAACAATTTTTTCTTTTTCGCAAGAACTATTTTTATGCTTTTTTCGTAAATCGAGGCGTTAATCGCGAAGTTTTCCGATAAGATTGCGGAACTTGTCCTTTATCGAACCGAAAACTCCCGGTTTATTGTCCTCCTGAGCCCCTTCCGGCTCCTCGCGCTCGATATCCGAACGCTTCATGCCGTAAGGAAGCATTGACGCGATATACATGATCATACCGCTGGTGTACGTAAATATCGCCTTCATCGCGGTATTGCGCGTAAAGTCGATGTCGGCAAGCTTCGTCCTGAACACGCGCTCACAAACTATATCGAGGCCGGAGAAGCCCACGATGCCGTCGCCGGAAAGTACTACGCGGTCAATGAACGACGTATCGATCTCGTCTACGTCGAGCCTCTCCCTGATAATGCCGAAAATATCCTCGATCCTCGCCTGCATGATCCCGACGATCTCGGAGCATTTAACGACGCGCGACTTACCGTCCGCGAGCGAACCGATGGCGACGTCAACGTCGTTCGTAACTAAAGAAGCATCTGCGATCTGGTAATCGCACTTGAGCAGCTCAGCCTCTTCCCTGCGCACGTTGAGCACCTGCGCGATATCGCCTGTGATCGTACCGCCGCCGACAGGAAGCGCGGAAGCATAATAAATATTGCCCTTATAAAACACGCAGAACTCGGTCGCGAAGCCGCCCATATCGATGAACAGCGTGCTCGCATCGGGATCCGGACATGCTGTCAGCAGCGCTCTTACTGCGACAGAAAGCGGAATAAAGCCGTCGATCTCGAGTCCGGCCGCTCTGACGCATTCGCTCACAGCCTCTACGTAAGTATTTTCCGCGATCAGAAGCTGTGCATCCACGCGCAGATTCGAAGCCTTTATACCGATAGGAGAAGTCGTCTGGAGCCCGTCATCCAGAGTAAAGCGGATAGGAACAGCCCCGAGCAGGTATTCGTTATCGTAAAGCTCGGTACCTTCGACTTTATCGAGCAGCGCGGCAACGTCGTTTCCCGTGACCACGCCCGGTTCGGTGCCCGGTCCGTAGTCGCCGTCCTCGGAATAAACGGGGGCAATATTTATCGAATCGACGTTTTTCACATACTTCACGTGAGCCCCGGAAATACTGACGTATGCGGAGCGGACAATTATTTCAGTCTTTTCTCTGATGCGTCTCAGCACTTTGCGGATACTCTCCGTGACCTCCGCCGCATTTTCGATCTTAAACTTTCTGATGCCGTGGCAGACGGAATAATCTCTGGCAACGATATGCGGTTTTCCGTTGGTCCCGACTTTCGCGACCAGCAGCCTCACACCGGTGGTACCTATATCCATTACCGCAATGTATTCATTCATAATGATCACCGCTCCTATTTCTTCCTGACGTCTTTCTTCATAAACTTGCTGAAGAAGAGTCTCCTAAGTATTGCAAAATTTTCAAACAGTCTTACGCCGAATGCGAACATCGGAACAAGATAAAGGCTGAGCCCCAGTTTTTCGCCTATAAACGTAAGAAGCAGCGCAAGCAGCAGATTACCGATAAATCCCGTTATGAACACGCGGATGTCAAAACGTTTCTGCATATCCGCCACGGCGCCTCCGAACACAGTATCGAGGCCCGCCAGTATTCCGACGGCAACGTACACCGTGATCCCTTCCGGAATATCAAAAGGAAGAAAGATACCTATCAGTATTCCGATGACCATGCCCAGTATGGGTATCATACGGCTATTCCTCCCTTTCTCCGTTCTTAACAAAAGTCGCCTGTTTACCGTCCGCGACAGTTAAAGTGCCGTTGGATTCCCCGTTTACGCCTTTATCCATTACGCCCTTTAACATCGACAATTTAATTCCTAAATCGTCCGGCCCTCCTATTTTTATCGTCAGGCTCGGTGCGCAATACAGGTATATATTATTATAATCCGAAACGTCGGCAATATCAATATACCCTTCCATCTGAAGCTGCGTCATCAGCGCACAAATGCGTATGGCGGTGTCGATATTCCTGTTTTTTCCGTCTGAAATGCCCGAACCGAGCTTATATCCGCCGGGCGTTATCCCCTTTACGAGCGGCATCCCTTCGGGCAGGTTTTCTTTCGAGAACGTTTCAAGTACGATCCCGTGCGTGTCGCACAGAAGGTACGTGTCGTAATATTCGGTCAGAAAAGATTCGCGTCGTTCTTCGGCCGTGACTTTCAGCTTCCCGCCCGGAACGTATTTTACGCGTACGTTCTCAAGATACGTGCAGTCGAACATTATCCGCTTCTCTTCTTCAACGAGTTCCAGGCTGAAAATGCCCCTCGTCTGCTTCAGAGAAGAATTCTTAAAAACAGCCTTGAAGCCGTTTGTCCCGACGTAACTGTCGAGATAGCCGGCAATATCGTCGTGCGAATAATGGCGAAGTTCGTCAACTTCGATCGTTTTGATCGAGAAGAACGGGGCGTTGAACACAACTGCGAGGGCGATCATGAACAGCAGAACGAAAACTCCCAGTATGACCGGCAGCTTAGGGATACGCTTTTTCTTATTATTCTTCACCTTATCAGTTCCCATGACCTACTCTTCCCCGCGACCGCCGCAGGCACCTAACTCTAAACTCTTAACTTCCTAACCTTCATTTGAACTTCTGCGAAGCCGAGTGAATGGCTAAGAATTTTGTTTGACCGAAATGCGAACCGATTCCGGGGTTCGCATGAGACCCAAAATTCGTGCCATCACTCGGTTCGCCTCTGAACTCTTAACTCTTAACTCTGAACTCTGAACTCTTAACTCTTAACTCCCTAACCTTCATTTGAACTTCTGCGAAGCCGGATAGATGACTAAGAATTTTGTTTGACCGAAATGCGAACCGATTCCGGGGTTCGCATGAGACCCAAAATTCGTGTCATCATCCGGTTCGCCTCTTAACTCTTTAACTCCTCCATTATCTCCGCAAACGCCTTTTCGCTGCCGCGTATCGTTTCGCGGCTTACGCAGTAGGACAGGCGGAAATAGCCGGGATACGAAAAACCGCTGCCTGCCACTACGATAGTGCGGTGCCTGAGCGCGATCTCCGCGAACTTCTTATCGTCCGGGATCGGGCTCTTCGGGAACAGATAGAACGCTCCTTTGGGGAGAGTGCATTCGAACCCGGTGTTGATAAGAATGTTATAAAGCATATCTCTGCGTTCTTTGTAATCGGAAAGTCCGACGGCGCTGTAAAGGTGCCTTGCGGCAACCTTCTGGAAAAGCGCAGGGGCGTTGACGAAGCCCAGAGTGCGGTTCGAGTATACGATCGCAGCTTCGAGCACGTCTTTTCCCGGCAGATCAGGGTTCACAGCGACGTACCCTATTCGCTCTCCGGGAAGGGCAAGAGATTTGCTGAAAGAATTGACAACTATACTGTTCGTGAATATGCGGGAAACGCTCGGTACTCTTACGCCGTCGTAAATTATTTTCGCGTACGGTTCGTCCGAGACAACGTATACGGGCTTTCCGAATTTCTTTTCCGCTTCGTTAAGAACGTCGCGGATCGCGATCAGATCCTCCTCCGGATATACGGCTCCGGAAGGATTGTTCGGAGAATTCAGTATTATAGCCTTTGTCTTCGGCCCGATCGCTTTGGCTATGGCATCTACGTCCGGTCTGAAAGAGCCGGGGAGCGTTCTTACGGGTTTTACGATGCCGCCCTGATTCCCGACGTACGAATTATACTCCATAAAGTACGGGGCCAGCGTTATCACCTCGTCGCCCGGATCCAGCAGCGAATGGAACGTGACGGAAAGGCCTGCGGCCGCGCCCGTCACCATGACGATCTCATCGGCGGTAAAGAATCTTCCGCTCTCCTCGGACATATATGAGGCAACAGTCTTGCGCACGTCGGTAAAGCCGGCGTTCGACATGTATTTATGGATGTTCGGCTCGTCCGCCAGAAGGCGAATGTCGTTAATAATATCCTTGTCCGGTTCCGGGTCCGGGTTTCCGAGGGCAAAATCATACACGTTTTCAGCGCCGTATTTCGCCTTTAAAATATTGCCCTGCTCGAACATCGCCCGTATCATCGAGCCGGAAGCGAGGCTTTCGGTAACTGCTTTTGAGAACATTGACCTCATCCTTCCCCTTTGAGAATACTTATTACCTTTTTGCGGTCCTTCGCGCCGTAGACAGCGCTTCCTGCTACCAGCACGTCTGCACCGGCCGAGACTACCTGCTCATACGTTACTGTATCGACTCCGCCGTCGACCTCGATATGCATTTCCGGGAATCCCGCGCTTTCGCACATCTTTCGCACCGCTTTTATCTTCTGCGTGACCTGAGGGATGTACGACTGCCCGCCGAAGCCGGGGTTCACCGACATCAGCAGTATCATATCGATATCCGGGAGGATATATTTAAGCGTCTCTTCCGGCGTCGCGGGATTAAGCGCCACTCCCGCCATTACGCCCTGCTTTTTTATGAGCTGTACCGTGCGGTGCAGATGCGTGCAGGCCTCCTGATGGACGGTGATTATGTCCGCGCCGGCTTTGGCAAATTCTTCGATATATTTGTCCGGATTTTCGATCATAAGGTGAACGTCGAACGGAAGTTTCGTCACGGGCCGCGCTTTTTTAATGACAGGCATTCCGAATGAAATGTTCGGCACAAAATGGCCGTCCATCACGTCAACGTGGATCCAGTCCGCGCCTGCGCGTTCAACGTCGATTATTTCCTCTCCCAGTCTCGCAAAATCCGCCGACAGAATAGACGGGGCAACCAATGTTTTCATTCCTTTTATCCTCCGTTTTTATTGCTTTTTCTGTATTTGTTCTTTTCTTTAAGTTCGAGCTCGCGGTACAGTTTTTTGTACCGTTCATACCGCTCCGGATGGAACAGTCCGCCGTGAACGAGCCCCGGTACGAAGCATCCCGGCTCCCCGGTGTGGCTGCAGTCCTGAAAGCGGCATTCGCCCTGATGATTATATACCTCCGGATAGTATCCGGGCAAGTCCCGCGGCGCCGTATTCTCGAGTTCGAACAGGCTGAAACCCGGCGAATCTATCACGAAAGACGGGCGTGACACGTATCTGGAAGAGACGGGGAACAGTTCGGCGTGCCGCGTAGTATGTCTGCCCCGAAGCGTCTTTTCGCTAATGTCTCCCGTTGCCATAAAAGCGCCGTCCGTAAGCAGATTAAGGATGGTAGACTTCCCGACGCCCGACTGGCCGGCGAGCACGCACGTTGACCCTTCCAGCAGCGGAAACAGGCCGTCCAGACCGTGATTTGCCTGGTCGAAAGCCTTAGTGACAAAGCATTTAGCGGCGAAGCGGTATTGCCCTGCGATCTCCGACGCCGCCTTTTCGTCCTGATCCGCTTTATTGACAACGAGAACGGAATCGATCCCTTCCCTTTCTGCGCATACGAGCAGTTTATCGACGAGCATCAGGTCCGGAGCGGGCGAAAGCGAGGCGATAACGAGCACGAGCTTATCGATATTGGCCGCCTTCGGCCGGATGAGCACGTTTTTTCTCGGAAGTACTGATGAAATTACTGCCGGCGTTCCGGTGTTAGCGTCGTTTTCGAGCACGACACTGTCGCCTGTCACCGGCGTAATACCGCCGAGCCTCAGGCTGCCGCGAAGTCTGCATTCATATTGCGCATTTTCAGAATAAACGGTATAAAGCCCGCCCACACCCTTAAGAATGATTCCGGTGCGATCGGCCGCCATTACCTTTTCTCCACGTAGTCGTAAGTAACAAGGATCTGTTTGTAGATCGAGCGGTTAATGTAGATAGTCACTTTTACAGGCATCCCGCTAACAGGAATGTTCAGATGATACTTGAACGGGAATTCGTTCCTTTTAAGTGAGCCGCTGTAAATGATATCCGAAAATGAACCGGATCCGACGAGCGGTATCGATTCGATGCGGACGTCAACTTCTTCCGCGGCAGTGACGTCGGACGGATAATCGAGCGTGAGTTCTTTATCTGTCTGAAGCATGCGCACGGTAAAGAAATATATCTCCACAGATTCTCCGACGTATATCTCGGTCCCGGCCTGAGGATACTGCGCCACTACCGTCATTGACGCAAGAACAGGCGTGGGAGACGGGGTGGCCGTAGGCGGAACGGTCGGAGCGGTGGTAATTGACGGGGTCTGCGTGATTTCAGGGGTAACGGTATTAATCGCTTCGGCCGAAGAATCGGGGGTCAATTCCTGCGTGGGTTCTTCGGTGGGTTCGAGCGTGGGCTCTTCCGTGGGAGTCGGTATGAGGAGCGGATCCGCAGTAGGCTCCGGCGTGGGAGTCGGGGTGGCAACAAGGTCGGTTATATCCGAGCCCGGTTCCGGATATGCTCTTCTGAGCGTGAGCCCTGCCAGAGTAAGCTGCATTTCAGCTTCCTGCGCGGTCATTCCTATAAGGTTCGGCACGCGCACTTTTTCTGCCATCTGCCCTGTGCTGTAATAGATCGTGACCGTATCGCCCGGCGTAACGATAGATCCTGCCGCAGGCGACGTACGCACGACCATGTCTTTCTTATGCGAAGCGCTTGAAACTGTATGGAAATTAACGCTCAGCCCGGCGGAAGTCAGATCCGCAAGAGCCTGGCGGTAATCCTTATCCACCATATCTTCCAGAATAAAAGAGTTGCTGAGGCTGGACACTTTCAACGTGAGCACGTCTTTGAGGGTGATCGTCTCTCCGGCGGCAACGCTTTGCCCTACCACGTATCCGAGCGGGTAGTCTTCACTGAGCGCCGGTTCCTGTGCGACGTTTATTCCCTTCGCGGTGAGTTCGTTGATCACGTCCTGTGCCTTCATCGCGTGGTAATCTGCGACTTTATAGGAAACGGAAGTGAATTTACCCATGTTTGAGTCGAGGTTCCTGAACCGGTTCACCATAAATATGATGCCAACTATTCCTAGAATGATGGCAAGTACGTACGCGAAAGTCGTCATCGTGACGTTTCGCACGATCTCGGCGCGGTTAATTTCAAGTTCTCTGTCGGTGTAATCCGCAGCCCTGCGGCCCGGAGCGGAGTTCGATGAATTACCGTCTCCGTTCGCGTATTCATTGATATCTTCACGGCGTATGATCAGCGGCGCAGAAAATTCGGTCGCTTCGAGGTTCTGTATGTCCGCGGCTCCGTCGTCGAGGTTATTCTCGGGAGTAAGGAACGAATAGCCGGGATTTGCCGAGACCATCTTGAGCCTTGCGTACATATCCCGCGCAGTCTGGAAACGCTCAGCCGGATCTTTCTTAGTGGCCATCATTACGAGGTCGCTGACGCCGTACGGTATGTCCGGGTCGACGGTATGCGGCGGCACGATGTTTCCGTCTATATGTTTAAGGGCGATGCTGACGTGCGACTCTCCGTCGAACGGCACGACGCCCGTGACCATTTCGTAGAGCGTGATCCCGATGGAATAAATGTCCGAGCGCTCGTCGGTAAAGCCTCCTCTCGCCTGCTCGGGCGACAGATAATGCACCGAACCGGCGCTGTCTCCTCCGGCTTTTCTCGTGCCTTCCGTCACGGCGCGGGCAATTCCGAAGTCTGTGAGTTTTACCCTGCCTTCGTCGGTTATAAGTATATTCTGAGGCTTTATGTCTCTGTGTACGATACCGTGGCTGTGGGCGCAGTCGATCGCGGACAATATCTGGGCGCATATGTTAAGCGCGTCCCTCCAGCCCATTGACTGAATAACGTTTATATACGCCTTCAGCGTTATGCCGGAAACGTACTCCATCACTATGTAAGGTAGATCGTCCTCCTGGGAAAAATCGTATATCTCTACGATATTGGGATGATGAAGGTCCTTCGCGGCGTTGATCTCATTCCTGAAATGCTGCAAAAACTCCTCGTCTTCCGCATATTCCTCCCTGAGCATCTTTACGGCAACGGTGCGTTCCTCCTGAAGATCGGTCGCACGGTATACCACCGACATGCCGCCCGTACCCACTTTACTCTCAAGCCTGTACCGGCCTCCCAATATTATTCTGTCTGCCGCATCTGTCTGCATTTTTCCTCTGCTCCGTTAGCCTCTTTACAGCTGGACGATAACAACTGTAATATTATCCCTGCCGCCTTTGGCGTTCGCCATTTCGACCATTTTATCCGCCATCGAAGACGGGTCTGTTTCTTCCGAAAGGCAGGCTCTTATTTCTTCAAAGCTGAGCATACCGGACAGGCCGTCCGAGCACAGCATAAGTCTGTCGCCGCGCAGGTACGGATCGGTAAATACGTCGCCGGACGGGCAGGCGAAAAAGCCGAGTCCGTTCGTGATCCTGTTACTGCCGTACAGTTTTTTTGCCTCATCGGCCGTGAACCTTCCGCTGCGGACAAATTCCGCGTATATCGTATGGTCAACGGTGAGCTGCCTCATTTTTCCCTGCGAAAAGAGGTACGCTCTGCTGTCGCCGAAATTTATAGTTATTATTTCCCGGTCGGTGACGGCGCTGGCAACGAGCGTGGTTCCCATATCCGTGTGCTCCGAGCCGTACGCCTGCCTGATTATTTCCTCGTTCGCTTCCTGCGAGGTGTGCCGGAGGAATTCGACGGCTTCGGGCTTATTCTGAGATTCATGGCACGCCTGATATTTGCGCGCAAAAACTTCGGCGGCGATCTCGCTGGCAACTTCTCCCGCCTTATGTCCTCCTACGCCGTCCGCGACCGCGAACAACGAAAAGGGCATATCCGGCAGGTTAGCCATGCAGAAATTGTCCTCGTTTTGCTGACGCATCATTCCTTTATCTGTCTTCGCGCCGTATCTCATAGATCCCGCTCCGTTCAGTTCTTTCCGGAATTATCCTCCATCGCCTTGCGCCTAAGCTGACCGCAGGCCGCCTCTATATCCCTGCCCATTGCCCTTCTGACAGTGGCAGCGAGACCGCCTTTTTCAAGCAGACCTCTGAACCTGTCGATCCGCTCCCTGTCCGCGCGCCTGTACCCGGTGCCGCTTACAGTGTTAACAGGTATAAGGTTAATATGACAGAGCGTCCCGCCCAGGAGCTTTACGAGCTCCGCAGCGTGGCCGTCAGTGTCGTTTACGCCGGAGATCATAGCATACTCGTACGTCACGCGCCTGCCGGTCTCCAAACTAAAAGTTTTACATATTTCAAGCAATTTGTCAAGGCTGTATTTCTTTGCGACAGGCATCATCCGCGCCCTTTCTTCCTGAAAAGGAGAATGGAGCGACACGCTCAGCGTGACCGGGAGATCCTCTTTCATAAGTTTTTCGATCCCGGGGATAAGGCCGCACGTTGACAGCGACATCTTACGGTAGCTTATGTTGAGGCCGTCGGGATCGTGCGCAGAGCGCATAAACGCCACTACGTTGTCATAATTATCGAGCGGTTCGCCTACGCCCATCATCACGACGTGCCCGATATTGACCCCCGCGTCGCGGCTCATTACTTTTATTTCTCCCGCGATCTCGGCCGCGGTTAGATTACGTCCGAATCCGGCCTTTGCGGAAGCGCAGAACGTGCAGCCCATCCTGCAGCCTGCCTGAGTGGAAACGCACGCGCTGTACCCGTATTTGTATTTCATCAATACGCACTCGATGATGTTCCCGTCGCCCAGATCAAGCAGGTATTTTGCGGTGCCGTCGATCTTTGAAGTCAGTTTGTTAATTATTTTCAGCGTTCCGTCTGAATAATGCTCTTTGAGCTGGGAGCGGAGCTGTAGCGGCAGGTCTGTCATTTCATCGAACGCGGCGCCTTCACGCAGCCATTTTTCGACCTGCCTCACCCTGAACCCGGGGAGGTTAAATCGTGAAAGTTCGGTATGCAGCTCTTCCGGAGACAGTTCATTCAAATTGAGACGCGCCGTGTCCATTAATATACTCTCCCGCAGTCATCCTGCGGCTCCCTTCGCCCTGGATCTCTTTGATCTCAATAATTCCTTCGCCGCACGAAACGAACAGCCTGCCGTCTTTAACGCAGCATTTGCCCGGCGTTCCTGACGGCGCTTCGCACGAAAAATCGCATGAACGTTCACAGGGGACTTCCGTCTTCCAGATCTTCACGCGCCTTCCGTCGAGTATCGAATACGCCGTCGGGAAAGGATTCGTGCCTCTCACAAGGTCGTGGATCTTCCTGGCGCCCGCGTTCCAGTCAATATGACCGGTCTCGCGGTCTACCATCGGCGCGTACGTCGCCTTAGAACCGTCCTGCTTTACCGGGACAATGCATCCCCGTTCGAGTCCTTCGAGCGTTTTTCTTAAAGTCAGCGGCCCCATCGCGGCCAATATATCGTGCAGTTCTCCCATCGTCATATCCGGTCCGACCGGAGTTTTATCGCAAAGCAGAATGTCGCCCGTATCCATTCCGGCGTCAGTCTGCATGGTGGTGATACCGCTCTCTTTCTTTCCGTCTATGACCGTGTGCCATATAGGAGCGGCGCCCCTGTATTCCGGAAGCAGGCTCGCGTGTACGTTCACGCAGCCGTAGCGCGGAACGCTCAGCACCCGCGCCGGAAGGATCTTTCCGAAAGCGCACGTCACCATCACGTCTGCCCCGGCGCTTACGATCTTCTCATAAAACTCGTCCGTTTTGCACGACGCAGGCTGGCAGACCTCGATCCCGTTCTCGAGAGCCATTTCCTTTACCGGCGGCATGGCGAGCTTCCCGCCCCTGCCTTTAGGTGCGTCAGGTTTTGTAACGCAAAGCACGACTTCGTGTTCTTTTATGAGCATTTCGAACGTCTGCAGCGCAAATTCAGGCGTCCCGAGAAAGATCACTCTCATTTCTGCGCCTCCTGCTTGCGGTAGTTCTCCGCCTTGTCTTTATAGAGCACGCCGTCGAGGTGGTCAATTTCATGCTGGCAGACGACCGCGAAGAAATCCTCGGCGTCGAAAGACAGCGGCTCCCCGTTTACGTCCGTGGCGTCAACGTGTATTTTCTTTGCCCTTACGACCTCTCCCTGGTATCCCGGCAGGCTCAGGCAGCCCTCCGTACAGGTCTGCTCCCCTTCCATCGAGGTAATTACTGGGTTAATAAGCGCAATCTTGTTGCCCAGCGTGTCGTCGATCACCGCGATGCGCCTTAATATGCCTATCTGCGGCGCGGCCAGACCGACGCCGTTCGAGTCGTACATTGTATCGAACATATCTTCGATCAGTTTTCTCGTGCTGTCGGTAACTTCCTTAACCGGCTTGCACTTCATTCTGAGTATATCTTCGCCTTCGGTCCTGATCCTTCTGATCGCCATATTAATACCTCCCGAAACTGTTTCCCGCGCCGCTTTTCCCGTGCCGCGCAGGTACGTCTGATAATTTCTTATTTTATCATTTTTCTAATTTTCAAATACCGTAGCGAGCCTTGCGCCCGGCGGCACCTTTATTTTATCATATTGACGCAAAAAAAGTGCAATAATCTGATCGCGGCCGCGGGACTTTATTGTCAGCTGCCAGCGGTAGCGGTCTCCTATCTTCGGAATGCTCTCGCGCGAAGGCCCGAGGATAAACGTATCATCACCGGCTTCAGCGCGCATTGCCGACGCCAGAGCGGAAAGATAATCGTACGTTCCTCTGTCGTCCGTCCCGGAGACGCGGATGCTGCAGAGTGAGCAGAACGGCGGGTAGAGCATCGTGCGTCTGAACGAAAGCTCCTTCTCATAAAACTCTTTGTAATTTCCGTTCACGGCTGCCCTGATAGACATGTCGTCAACGCTGTACGTTTGTATTATCACCTGGCCGCGCTCGCTGCCTCTCCCTGCTCTTCCCGCAACCTGCGCGATTATCTGATACGCTTTTTCTCCCGCGTAATATTCCGGCTGGTTTATCTGTCCGTCAGCGTCGATTATTCCGACGAGCGTCACTCCCGGAAAATCGTGCCCCTTAGTGATCATCTGCGTGCCTACAAGGAACGGCACCTTTTCTTTTTGAAACTTTTTAAGAATCGCGCCGTGTCCGTCTCTGCCCTTTACAGTATCCGAATCCATCCGGAGCACAGCTGCATCGGGGAAAAGCTGGCGTATCTCCGCTTCGACGCGTTCCGTTCCCGCGCTTCCGAAGCCCAGAGTCGCAGAACCGCAGGCGGGACATTTTTCGGGCGCAGGAGCCGCTTTTCCGCAATAGCTGCAAAGCAGCCTTTTAACGCTTCTGTGAAACGTCATAGGAAGACCGCAGGCGCCGCAGATCATTGTCCGCCCGCATTCTCTGCAGAACAGGCGCGAACTGTACCCGCGCCGTCCGACGAACAGCATCGCCTGACCGCCTTTTGAATAATTGTCCGAAAGCGCTTTTTTCAGTTCGGATGAAAACAGGCTGCCGTTTGCGAGTGCGGCCCGTTCTTCGCGCATGTCGACGACGTGCATATCCGGAAGCGTTCCTGCTCCGGCGCGCTCACGTAATTCAAGCAGCCGTATTTCGCCTTTCTGTGCCCTGTAGTACATCGTGACGTCAGGCGTGGCTGAGCCGTAAATGACAGACGCTTTTTCCCCGAAACGCAGCTCTGCCACTTCGCACGTATTATACCTGAGCCCCGTTTCTTCCGAGCGGTACGAGCCGTCGTGTGCTTCGTCAACGATGACCAGTTTTACGTTTTTAAGTGGGACAAATATACCTGACCTCGTGCATACGGCGATGCGTGCGAGCCCTTTTTTCATCCTGTACCATTCCCGCCTGCGCATTGCGTCGGTCAATGCGGAGTGCCACAGCGCTACGTTTTCGCCGAACCGCGACGTGAAATGCGATATCATTTGCGGCGTGAGTGCGATCTCCGGCACCATCATTATCACGTCGCCGCCCTGCGCGAGCACGTGAGATATAAGGTGCATGTATACTTCGGTCTTTCCGCTCCCTGTGATGCCGTGAAGCAGAAACACTTCCGGCTTCGAGCTGTCGACCGACGCTCTGACCGCTTCGTACGCTTCGCGCTGTCCTTCATTTAATTCGTGCTCGGAGTACGTCGAAAGTCCGCCTGCACTGCTCCCGTTCAGCCCTGCGGCAATATCTTCCCCGCCGGCTTCCCGGCTTCCGAGCCTTACGCAGCCTTTTTTCTCGAGCGCCTTCAGCTGCGGCCGTTTCGCGCCCGTCCTCAGCAGCAGCACGTCGGTGTCGACCGTCCCGGAAGAATTCTCCGAGCTGAGTTCTTCGAGCATTTTCAGTTGAAAGATATTTTTGATCGCAGTTTCGGACGTCAGGCGCCTCGCTTCTTCTTTTGAAATGGAGAGCGTTACGGTCTCGACCGTTTCGGCTCTCGGCTTTTTCTGCGATCTGAACGGTCTTATGCAGCGGATCGCGGTCCCGGGTGTACATGCGTACAGGCGGCACAGTCCGGCGCAGAGCTCAAATTCTTCATCCGAGAGCGGTTCGTCGTCGTACGTTTCAAAGATATGTTTCAGAACGATCTGTTTTTTCCCGCCGTTTTCCGGTATCCCGCCGACGGCCTCCGGAAGCGCGCCCCGGGCACCATTGACCGAGGGATCCGGGCAGCCGGTAAAAGCATTGCCCCCGCGTTCGACCTCCCAGACTACAGCTTCACGCCTGGTATTTCCGAACCCGAACGGGACAACGACAAACATACCCCGCCTGATCGTGCGCCCTTTTCCGGACGTTTCCTCGTCGGCGAGGTAAGTGTAAAGCCTGTCAAACGCAAGCGTGCTGTCTAAAAGATATACTTTCAGAGTTACCGTCATATGATCTGTATGGCAATGCTGAATTATGCCCGGCGTTCGGTCTGATGCGCGCGGGCCGGACCCTGTCCCCGTCCGGGCAGGATCAGGTGTAAGGCTTTATGAACGAAGGCATGGTCTCTTCGTCGCCGTTAATGCTGATGTAAAAACCGACGGTGTGTTCCGCGGAGATCTTCGCGATGCCGTCGAAGAATTTTTTCAGCGAGTCAACGTCCTGATGTACTATATATGTTAATCCGTCAATGAATATTGTTTCAATGTCATAGTTCTGCGATACGACGCCGCAGATGAATCCCAGAAATGCATCGGAACCGAATACCGGGTAGTCAAGAATGTTGATGAATCTTATCTTATGAGACAGTTTAACAAGTAATTCGTTGCTGTCGTCAATATAAACGACGGAGCCGTTTGTTTCTTTTGAAGCTGCGTTAGCTGCTTCGAGCATATGTTTGGTTTTGCCGGTACCCTTTTTTCCGTAAAATACCTTTATCATTGCAATCGCCTCCCAATTTTTGGTGACTATACTTTATCACATTTGGGAGAGAATTACAACCACAACTTCCGGATTTGTTCCGTACCTGAGGGGAAACATTGCGCAGCCTACTCCCGCGGTGATATAAACGTCAAAGCCGCTTACGCTGTGCCGCCCGTAAAATATGCCCTGTTTAGGCAATTTGTCTTTTTTCAGAAGCGAGAATTCGATGCCGCGTACGAGCCGGATCTGGCCTCCGTGCGTATGCCCGCAAAAAGCGAAACGGGAGCTGCAGACCGGTTTTTCCTCTTCCGGAGGGATCGGGCGCGTGCCGGAGGCAGGTTTTTCCTGTCCGGAACTCTCACCGGCTTCAAGCAGAAGATCCGCGTTATGCGTTGCCAGCACGAACGAAAGGCCCTTTTCTTTCGCAGCCTTTTCCCACTCGCCTATCAGCGGCGCGCAAGGCCTCTCCCTTGCACTCGCATCATTAAGGCCGCCTATAAGGACGTTGCCCACGACGGTACATTCGTCGTCAAGCACTCTTACGTCTCCTTTGAGCGAAGTGAATTCCTGCCTGAATTCCGCTTTTCCGCCCGGAAGTCCGGCGGCAACGTCGTTGTCGTGATTTCCGAGTGTTATTATTACGGGGATCTCCGCCCCGACGGACAACGTGAATATGAATTGTTTTGCGCGTTCGATGTCGCCCGGTTTGTTTACCAGATCGCCCGTGATCAGCAGGAATTCCGGCTCCGCCTCTTTTACCGCGGTCAATATGTCTCCCCATTTTACCGGCATCATCGATATGTGTACGTCTGAAATAAAGCAAAACCGGCTCTTTTCCGGGCGGACAGGTTCTGTTTTTGCGCTGCCGTGCGCGTCAATTTCGGGCTCCTGCGAGGTTTTAAATACTGTTTCGACAACGTTTAGTTCTGACGCGCGCCTGCTCATCGCCCTTACCAGGAACGAGGCGGCAATGACCAGTGCGCATATTATGATTATAAAGATGTACCAAAACATATTTTTCCTGTGGTAAAGCGTGCGGAACGGGTGCCGGAGACCCGTTTACTGCCTGTGAAACGGGTGCCGTGTGGAACGGGTGCCGGAGACCCGTTTGGTGCCGATGGAACGGGTGCCAGAGACCCGTTTCACCCGTTTTGCTTCAATCAATTCCAGTTATTGTGGCTGACTTCGACGTCGTCCGAATTAACATTCTTATTAAGGCGGCGCTTTTTCTTCTTGCCCTCATCATCTTGCGGCGCGGGCGGGACAATATCTTTTTTGAATACGAGCAGCCATATGATCCTTATAACACCGATGAGCAGGAGAATTGCCGCCAGCCCGTACGCGATATAGCAGAGCGTCTGTATGAAGTCCGAGAGCCTGTACGTCGTGTTCTCCTCGTTCATTCCGACGTGCTCCGTCTTTGCTGTTGTCACAGGAGCATCAGTCACGGTTATAATATTGCCCTTTTCGTCCGTAGACGGAATACGCGTGGCGTCATTGAGCGGAGGGGGCGTTAATCTGGCGAGCGTCGGCGGCGTTGTCGCTTCAGGCACGGCGGTTGGAGTGCGCGTGGGGTAAGGCGTGCGGGTGGGCACCTCTGTCGGCACAGCGGTTATATCCGGCGTGGGCGATTCGGTGGCGGGTCCTTCAGTATCATTGACGTCCGGCGTCTTGTCCGGGCCGGGAGTGTCCTGGCCCTCAGGAGTCGCACCGGTCGCCTCCCCTTGCGTAGGAGTTTTGTCCGCCGGCTCCGTCGGAGTTTCTTCTGTTCCGGCTGTGGGCGTTTCCTCCTGCCCGGGCGTAGTCGCAGGCTCGGTCGGAGTCGAATTGTCCGGCGTCGGAGTGTCTTCTGTATTTGTGCCGCCGGGTGTAGCGTCGGAAGGCGTGTGTTCAGGGTCGTCCGTATTGTCCGCAGTCGAGGGGGCCGTGGACGGAGCCGTGGCTTCGGGATCTTCGAACGGTGTTTCAGCGGCAGGATCCGCGGTTTCCTTGAGCGCATCCTGATCCGTCGCGGCCTTCACTGCAGAGCCAATATTGTTGCCGATAAGTAACGATCCCGTTCTGCCGAGGCCGAACAGCATTGCCGCCGCAAGAATGAGAACAAATACGTCACGGCCTCTCTTTTTTCCGGAATCGTTTTTGCTGCCTTTCCTGCCCTTTCTTCCCCAAACTAAAAATCCGACCGCAACGCCGATCCATATACCTGCGATCGCCGCGGCAAATACCCACAGCATCATATTTCTTCTTGTGATCAGGAAGCTCCCGCCGTCCGGACCGGGATCACCGCCCGGAAGCGTCGGAACTGTTTTTTCGGGAGGCTCTGTGCCGGGGCCCGCTGTTGGCTGGAGTTCCGCCGTCGGAACGTCAGAGCCTGGAGCCGGAGTGCCGTCATCAGCTGTTGGAACGGGTGACAGAGGCGCATCCGGTGTTTCGCCGGGGCCGGTCGTGCCTGTATCCGCAGTTGGAACGTTGGGATCATTTGTGGGAGCGTTTGGATCATTTGTGTAGCCGGGCGAAGCGTCCGAGGTCGTTATCGAGGTCGGTGTCGGTGTTTCCGCAGGTTCGGAGGGTGTAGGGATATTTGTGCCCGTGGGTTCCGGTGTCCGCGTGGGTTCCGGTGTCCTCGTAGGTTCCGGCGTCTTTGTCGGGTTCGCCGTCGGAGTCGGGGTCTTCGTCGCAGTGACGGTGGGAGTAGGCGTTTTAGTGGGATCGGGAGTGGAAGTTGGCGTTTTAGTCGGCGTGACTGTAGGCGTCGCAGTTGCCGTGGGCACAGGGGTAGGCGTGGGAGTAGGCGTGCTCGTCGCGGTCGGTCTGGGCGTGGCGGGTATGTAGATCTTCTTCCTGAACGTTGTATCCGGATAGAAATTCTCATAATTTTCGTCGGAATATTCAGCCATTTTCAGCACGATCTCCTCGTCAACGTCGCGCGGTGCATTGTCGGCGACTTTCAGCGTGATCGTGCACAGCGTGCCTTTGTTAGTGCCGTTGCCCTCGGCCTGCAAGATCGTCACGGTGTTCGGGCTTTTTTCTACCCAGCTGACCGTGTCGGCGAGCATTTTGTCCTTATCTGATGAAACGTATTCCAGTTTGCTGCCGAATTCGACAATTATTTTCGAGCCGGTGATCACTTCATCGGCTTCGTACCCGATCGTGAGGACAATGGTTTCGCCGGGCGCGGGTTCGTCTTTTGAGAGTGTCAGGACGGGGCGTCCCTGGGCTTTTACCGTTCTGCCGTTTCCGGTCCGGGCGGCAATGCATGCGACGGCTATCGCGATGGCGACGACCGCGACGACCGCGGCAATGACCGCTGCTGTTGTTTTATTTATACGGGGCTCGGGAGTTCGTTTTGTCCCGGCGGCCTTTGCCGTGCCGGACCCGCGACCGTGATCGCTCCTCACGGCCTCGAAACTGTTCTCTGTCCCCCGTTTCATCTCGCTTATTTTCCGCATCATTCATTCTCCTGTTTCTGCCGAAAACATTTTTTATAAATCATCCGAACGTCCGCTCATTCGTACGTCCGATTGTCTGATCGTCCGGCCATCTGATCGTCCGGCCGCCTGCTTAGTCAAGTTCAAGCGCGCCAAGCAGATACTGCCTCAACTTGGCAAAATCTGCCACGCCTATAGCGTCGTCGCGGTTAAGATCCGCCGCGTAAACGTAAAATCCGTTGACAACGTCCCCGTTCAGCAGGTGCTGTCTGAGTTTTGCAAAATCGGCAATACCCACCGCGCCGTCGCCGTTGACGTCGCCTGTTATCACCGCGTAGAGTTCATGATAAACTTTGCCCTGGTCCGAGACTCTGATCACCGCCCCGGTGCCAACTTTCGCGTCGCCTGCGATCGCCGTTCCGTCCGGCTTAGTGACCGTCAGTTCCGGGTCGGCTCCGCCGCTGACAACAAATATAGCGGTCAATGCTTCTGCGGTTGTTCCGGCGTGTATTCCGCGGATCAGTTTGTTTCCGTCGCCTGTTTCCGTGATACTGATCGACCCCGGCAATTCTCCGGCCGTCAATTCCAGTACGGGCTCACTATATACCATTTCTGCTTTTTTTGCCACATTTATTATTATGGTCGCGCTCCCGGCCAGCCTTCCGAACGCATCATAACGCTCCGCGGACAACGTCGTTGTTCCTTCTTTTGTCGGGTTCCAGACGGCGTACGGGTCGTTTTTCTTTACTGCCTGCACCGTGCCGTCCGGCGATTCGATCACGAATACATAATATGGCTCCGCCTGTGAAACGGGGGCCAGAGACCCGTTCTCGCCGTTTTCAGGTGCTTTGATCACGGGCAATTCGATGTCTGTAACCCCTGTTTCGTTTCCGAGCCAGGCTATTATCGAATGGCCGTCTTCTGACAACGCGCTTCCCTGCCCGATATGGACGTTTAGCCCTTTATTGTCGGTATACATAGGCCTCACAGGTGTTAACTCGATCCCGGCATATTCTATCGCCACCGTAGTCTGAGAATAATTGCCGTCACTGCCCTCCTCTATTATGGTGGCCTGCGTGAAACGGGGGCCAGAGACCGGTTCGGCCATATCATTGATCCCTATTGCAAGCGGCGAACATAATATGGGCTTTGAAGTTGTCAACGCCGGAAAGTCGATATATCTGATCACGTTCCATAGTTCGCTTTCCGGAATCGAAGGCAGCACAATCGTTTTGCCTCCTGCGCTAACCGACGACGGGCTCGATATCGCTACGTCAACTGTGTTGCCGGCAATTCTTCCGCCGAAAGTCATTGAGATATTCAGCTTCGAATTGTCCGCCCGCAGCCGGTCAATATCAGCCCGGTTCAGATTGACACCCACCGGTTCGCCTCGCAAATTGACGATTCCCGATGCTTCTGCGATAGTGTCCGGATTAATGGCGCTGATATCGTCAAAATAAAGAATTTGATTGTCACTAGCCGCGCATGAAACGGGGGACAGAGACCCGTTCAGGTTTTCGGAAATATCCGGAAAAGTTGAGCCGTTTTTCGGAAATTCGTTAAATTCTCCGGAAATACACAAAATATCCGGAAACAGTTCCTGCAGATAATCGTCCTCGGACCCGCCGATCGAATCATATGATACGCAGATAACAGCGCAATAAATACAGCCCGAAGCAGTCTGCCTGATAGCGGAAGCCAGGCCGAATGCTTTTATTTCCGAAATTTTTATTTTCGGTAAATCCCGGGAAAGCGGCGAAAAATCAAGTAAAGAATCCACGGTCAACTTAGCGCTCTTTTCGGCGCTAAGGCACGTGAAATCATCAAATACCACGCAGGCAAATCCGTCGATCGCGTCAATTTCTGATAATATTCCGGAAATATCCGGAAAAGTCCCGTCGCAGCCATCATCCGACGCAAAACCAGCCCCTTCCGAACCGGTCTCTGTCCCCCGTTCAACAGCTGCGAAACCGGTCTCTGTCCCCCGTTCAGCGCATAAAGCCGCAAAGGCTCCGTAAAGGGCGGCACGGGAAAGGCCGTCGGACATTTCCGGATTATTCAAGCCGTACAAACGGCGGGAAAAGCAGAAATAATTGGCCGCGGCAGCATCGGAGGCTGATATGATATTGTCAGTTTGGGCGTAATAGATCGGATCGGAACAAAAAAGCTGCGGAAACACAGCGGCACTGGCGGAGGTATTGTCCGGCGCACTTTCTATCGCTTTACCGGAGGTATTGTCCGGCGCGCTTCCGGAGGCTTGAGTTAAAACGGGGTTTACGGCGTTGACAAAAAGAAAAACGGTAAGCAAAAGGCATACTGCCAGGGCATAAAGAAACTTCCCTCCTCCATTAATTAGACGAGGGCAACGGCGTAAAAAGATATTGTCCTTCTTTATACCTTTTTTCATCAGTTATTTTTTCCCCGCGAAGAGCTTTATCTTGTGTAGTCCAACAATTTTTTCTTCAGTCCACTTTATCTATTTGACCAAACGGCACACAGTAATACCAAAAGATAATGAACCAATATAATTATAGCATGCTCTGTCAAGCCCGCGCAAAGCTGTGAGTTTGCAGGCGAGTTTGCAGTGCAAAGCAGTGATTCGCGGCAATAGGCGTTGATTTAATAAAGTCAGTTCTGCGCGTCAGGCGCCTTCTTCCTGCACGCCCCTTTGATGGCGGCAACGATCGGCTTAATATAACAAAGCGTAACGGCAATCACACCCGTTGACGCCAGGTGCGCAAAATAGACGAACCAGCCGTGATCCTTGTTCAAAAACGGAAGCCCCTCCTTCGGCGGATCAGCAACGTACATAAAATTGACCCTGCTCACGAACGACACCGTCTTCTCGCCGTTCTCCACCGTGTACTCGACCACGTCATAAACCATACTGTTCACGTAGATTGCCAGCAGCCCCATAAACGCCAGCATCTTGAGCGCGGTCGTATAATCCCTGACCGTCCAGCCGATCTCCCTGCTCTTCAGCAGGAGGCAGACCGCGTACGCCACGATCACCGTATGGTACGTAAAATACTGGAACGTTATGACTGGCGCGTTCAGCGAGGATGACGTGGGGATCAGGATCGCCGCGATTCCTCCGACAAGGCACGTGGGCAACATAAATGCCATCAGCGTCCGGTGCAGTTTTTCGCTCTTCGTGAAGTTGAGGAGGGCAATAAAGATGAGCTGCACCGAGCAGAGGTGAAACGGGAGGTCGGTCTTCGGCAGATACCCTCCGTATATTTTTTCGTTGTCAAGTATATAGTAGAACACTTTTATGGTTTCCGATACGATCCCTACGTAGAGCAGCAGTCTGAACCATTTTTTTATGTTGAGTTTTCTGAGAAAAATGCAAATCAGGACGCAGGCGGCAACACATGCTGCCATGATTATGATGTGTTTTGTTCCGAACATAAAATCAAGCCTTTCTGTTTTCCGAGTCCGCATACGGCGTCAATCTTCAGTTTTTCGGCCGTGCTTTTTTGTAATTTTAGCATCTCGCCGGGGCAAAAACAAGTAAAAATGATTCCCACCCCGTTTTTGCCGGCGGTCCCCGCTTTTGCCGGATCGGCGTCAATAAGCGGGTGCCGGAGACGGGTGCCAGAGACCGGTTTCGCAAGCGTGGTAGACCGGGGTTGAACGGGGGCCAGAGACCGGTTTTGCAGGCGGGGTAGGCCCGGGGTTGAACGGGGGACAGAGACTGGTCCGGCGCTTTTTTGCTCTTCTTTGCTGCCTCTAAAAAAAGGAAAGCAAGATTTCAAAAAACCAGTCTCTGGCCCCCGTTCAACCTTGTGGAAAACCGGTCTCTGTCCCCCGTTCCACCATCACGCCAATAACATAAAAACCGGTCTCTGGCACCCGTTCAACCCATGCAAAGCAATCACAAATAATTGCCCGTTTTGCCCCAGTTTCAACACAAATGTTTCAAACAATCAACATTTTGATCCGTATAATAATTGACAGAAGCCGCCGAAACATCAGGCCGGCGGCAAGACAAACGGACCAGAAGGAGGGCCACAGTCATGAAAAACACAATTGACCATTCATCACACGATTTACAAATACCAGAAAACGCCAGGCACGGAAAACGCAAAAAAGGAATCAACTTCAGGCGCGCAGCGGCAGTGATAATTTCCATGCTGATTGTGCTTGCCCTTGCAGCATGCTCCTTCACGGGAAATTCAGATTCGGACAGCGACATAATAATCATCGAAAAAGCGACGATTCCGCAAAACGCGGAGAGCGCGGACACCGGAACGGAAGCCCAGACGCAGACCGAAAGCATGACACAGGCACAGACACAGGCAGAGCCAACGACACCGGCTGAAGTTATTGCCGCCGCAAAAACTCAAAACAGCAGCGATTTCGAAATTGCCACCGAAGACGGGACCGTAACCTTAAGCGGCAGCACGTACACCATAACCTCCGGGGGCACATACGTTGTCACCGGAACACTCTCAGACGGACAAATCATAATTGACGCCGGCGAAGAAGACGAGGTAGAACTCGACCTCAGCGGCGCATCGATCACCTGCTCGTACGACTCCCCTATCTTCGCAAAAAACGCCGGAAAACTGAAGATCAAAGCAGTCGAAGGAACGGTCAATGTTGTCAGCGACGCAAGAACGGCTAACGTGAGTGAAGCTGAGACTGCGGGCAGTGCGGCTATTTATGCGGAGTGCGACCTGAACCTCGCCGGAAAGGGCACGCTCGCCGTCACGGCCGGATATAACAACGGGATCCATAGTAAAGACGATCTGAAGATCAAAAATCTGACATTAACTGTAACGGCGCCGAACAATGCGCTTAAGGGCAACGATTCTGTGACGATCGAATCGGGTTCGGTAACGGTGATATCCACCGCGGGCGACGGGATCAAAACGGTTAATTCCGACGTTTCATCGAAGGGCAACCAGCGCGGCTCCGTGACTGTTTCGGGAGGCACGGTCAACATCTACTCCGCCGGCGACGGTATTGACGCGGCATACGACGTGATCATTTCCGGCGACGCTGCGATCGTCATCAACACGCACTCCTATTCTTCATACACGTTATCGTCGGCGAAAAAGACCGCGGCTTCGAACGGCGTGACAAAGAGTGCCGAAAGTTCGAAGGGTATCAAGGCTGACAATCAGGTCGTGATTTCTGGCGGCAGTGTTACGATAAGGTGCATGGATGACGGAATTCATGCGAACGGGGGCGTAGCGCTCGAAAACGGTTCAAAGTCGACCGGCAATATATCGATTTCCGGGGGGCTGGTCTCGATTGAGTGTGCGGATGACGGAATACATGCGGACGGAACGATCCTGATTGAGGGAGGGTACGTCGATGTGGTGAATTCCCACGAGGGGCTTGAGGGGCATTGCATTACGGTGAACGACGGTGAGATCCACGTGTACGCTACCGATGACGGCCTGAACGCCACGTCATCTTCAGGCAGCCGTAGTGCGGACGGGGTGATCACGGTCAATGGCGGATTGATGATCGTTGAAGTCGGAGGGAGAGATGTTGACGGCGTCGATTCTAACGGCAACTACGTTCAGACGGGCGGAATCGTGATCGTCAGTAACCCGAATGCAGATTCGAGCGGCAATACTTCTGCCGTTGACGTTGACAGCTCGGTGTCGGTCACGGGCGGGATCATCGTAGCCCTCGGTACCGTTCCCGGCGGCGGCAACATGGGAGGCGGCAATATGCGCGGCGGCCGGTTCGGGATCGGCGGTATGGGTTCCGGCAGTTCGCTTCCTTCGGGGTACGTTACGTACAACGGCTCGCTTAATGCCGGATCGCACACGTTTTCATTCGACGACGTCAACGTTTCGTTTACGCTTAAGTCCAGCGTCTCCGGCGGCTGGATCTGGGCGTCGGGCCTCTCCTCGGGCAGCTATACTCTGAAATGACGATAAATTTAACAAAGGAAATTGAATAAGGGAAATTGAACGGGGGACAGAGACCGGTTTCGATTATAGTTGTTTTTTCTTGCTATGCCTAAATAAGAACAGCAAGAATAAGCAAAAACCGGTCTCTGTCCCCCGTTCCGTTTTTAAGCGGAATGCATAAAAATGGCCGAAAAGCGGTGGCTTTTTGCGCTTTTCGGCCATTTTTACGAGCGAAGCGGGGCTTTTCGAGCCCCGCCGCACCATTTCATCGGTTCAGAACAGCCCAATCACTTATTTTTGAAGGAAATATTGTCGAAGCAGACCTGGTGAGCACGGCCGGCAAACGCGATGCTCTTGTAGATAGAGAACGCCGCTTTGTCAGTCTTGAGCAGCTCGGTGCCGTCGCTTCCGGTAATCGTAACAGACCTGTAATAATGCTCATACATTGTCGGCGCATCGCAGAAACCCTCGTCGGCATAAGCGACCGTCACAAACAGCGCATCATTCAGATAAACCTCGACCTTCGAAGTACCGTCATCCTCGAGGCGGAAAGTATTGTAACCCGCATTGAAATCGACCGGAGCCTCAACAGTAACGGAAGCCACAGAAAGCTTGATCGCCTCGGAATCCCAGAACGGAACGTAGATAACGACCTGATTGCCGCCCGCGAACGAGAAGCCGCAGCCGCTGGAGCTTGCCGACGTCAGGCCGGGAGGAGAAACGAGGCCGTTGTCCTCAAAGAAGTTGCGGGAGGTATTGCCCTCGTCGCCCCAGTTGAAGATGAAACCGCCGAACAGTCCGCCGCTTGCGTTCATCAGATCGAAACTGATCGAGTAAGCCGATCCACTCTTAATAAGGTCATAGTAAGCGAGCGAGTCAAACTGCATCTGTGCGGCAATACCTCCGTCATGCTCTACGTAAACAGAGTTGTTGAGGCCTCCGACATACTGCAGGAGATCGGTGCCGGCAACGTTTGTGCCCTCTTCCATATCTTCGAAATCGATAACGGTCTCTTCGAAAGCGTCAACAAGCTCCGGAACGACTTCCGTCTTTTCGACCTTCGGAGGTTCAGCCTTCACCAGCTTATCGCCGTACTTTTCGTTGAAAGCCGCGTCGTATTTTTCAGCATCCTCGGCACTCTTGAACGCGCCCACCCATGCGTATGCAAGATCGCCGCCCGCGGAGTCAACCGTGGGTGTGCGGAGCGAACGCCATGCGGAGTCGGTCTCCGGGAACGCTTCGGCAATTTCAAGAATGACGGTGTGCCAGTCGAGGTCGGCAATGTAATCGAGGTGGTACCACCAGCCGTTGTTCGGGGTCGGTCCGCCGCCGCCGGTGATGGCGTACAGGTGGTTTGCGCCGCGCACGCTGTGACCGTATCCTACGCGGTACTTGAACGCGATGAACGGGTATTCTTCGCTGTCAAATCCTGCACCTTCATCAAAATGCAGAACGATGTTGTCGCCGCCGGAAGGGCCGGAGACGATCGTGAGCCAGGGTTCGCCCGCGTTCACTGATGCTTCTGCGCCGGCATTGCAGGTATAGTTTTCTTCAACCTCCAAGTCGATCAGGATCGCGTCAATATCGGCGCCGGGCGCGGGCTCTTTCGTTGCCGTCGGCTCCGGAACGTCGGTAGGAGCGTCTGTGACAGCGTCCGTCGGATTTCCTGCCGGTTCGTCGGTGACAACAGGTGCGTTGGTTGTTTTTTGTTCATCTGTTGCCGCCGGTTTCTCGGTGGCGTTTGAGTCGCCTCCTGCTGTTCCGCATGCCGCGAAGCATGCGACCAGTGCGAGGGCAATCATCATTGCGATTATTTTTTTCATTGTTTTCACTCCTTTTT
>JAEEGL014365976.1_pt1 | contig 26842 bp, 18 predicted proteins | sample 9134231 | NCBI WGS metagenome assembly JAEEGL01 (sample SAMN16246548, study PRJNA631951) | gut metagenome | biome: gut microbiome; feature: rumen; material: fiber-attached | host: Bos | place: Iran: Karaj | collected 2018-10 | reverse complement strand
CAGACGCCCATTCATGGGCGGCTACGAGTCAAAGGCAGTTAGGCTTGAACGACATGTGAAAGCCAGCGTCTTTAGGCGCTGGCCGGTAACATGGGCTTATAGCCCTAGAGCAAACCACCCGTTCGACGGGTGGTTATGATTATATCGTCTCGCTTTTATATTACAGGGAACTGTCCTGCTTTTTCCAAGTTCGGGTATAATGGTATGAGAAAAGATCCGCGACAAAGGGAGATTTGACATGACCAGACTTTTTATCGACAAGTCCATAGATGAGGGGATAAGTTCCTGGGAGTTCTCCGGCGAGAATGCCAGATACCTTTCAGATGTCCTTCGCATGCGTTCGGGAGAGGAGCTGATCCTCTGTGATGCTTCCTCGGTCGATCATGTCTGCAGTATCGTTTCCATCTCGAAAAACAGCGTCGCCGTTTCCATCACGGACCGACATAAAAACGGAAATGAGCCGAAGTTTTATGCCACAGTCTATCAGGGCCTGGCCAAGGGCGAGCGGATGGATCTTTCCATCCAGAAGTCCGTGGAACTCGGGGTCTCCCGGTATGTGCCCACTTCATGCAGCCGAAGCATCGTGAAGATGAAAAGCGGAGAGAAAGGCGGAAAGCTCGACCGCTGGCAGGCGATCGCCCTCGAAGCCGCAAGACAGTGCGGAAGAGGCATCGTGCCTACTGTCGATGGCGTGATGGACTTAAAAGCCGCCCTCAAGGAAGCAGTAGAGACATCTGACCTCGTGTTGTTCCCCTGGGAAGAGGAAAAGGAAGGAAATCTCGGGAAGTTTCTTTCGGATATCGACTTTGAAAGAAGTCCGAAGATCGCCGTATTTATCGGCCCGGAGGGCGGTTTTTCCGAAGAAGAAGCGAAGATGGCGGAAGAACTTGGCGCAAAACTTGTAACACTTGGAAAAAGAATACTCCGCACTGAGACCGCGGCACCTGCAGTTTTGGCGATGCTGGTCTATCGGAGTGAACTGATTTGATGTATAATAAGATGTTTGAAGAAAAACAGAAAGTGAGCACTTTATGAAATACAGTTGTCAGAAGGGCACAAAAGATATTCTGCCGCAAGAAGTATATAAGTGGCAGAAGGCGGAGAAGACGTTTGCAGAGATCTGCGGACAGTATGGTTACAGCGAGATCCGCATCCCGACATTTGAGCAGACTGATCTGTTTTTAAGATCCGTCGGAGACACCACAGACGTGGTCCAGAAAGAGATGTACACCTTCGAGGATAAGGGCGGACGTTCCATCACCCTTCGTCCGGAAGGTACCGCAGGCGTAGTTCGAAGCTTCGTTGAGAACGGCATGGCTTCGCTTCCGAGCCCGGTAAGACTTTTCTATAACATTACGGCCTTCCGCTATGAGAAGATGCAGAAGGGCAGATACCGTGAGTTCCACCAGTTCGGCCTCGAGGCTTTCGGTGCCGAGGGACCGGCGATCGACGCGGAGATCATCAGCATCCTCGTGGCTTTCTTTGAAAAGATGGGTCTTAAGAAGACCAAGCTCTGCATCAACAGCATCGGATGCCCGACCTGCCGTGCCGAGTACAATAAAATCCTGAAGGATTATTTCCGTCCGCACCTTTCGAAGATGTGTGAAGACTGTCAGTCGCGTTTTGAGAAGAACCCGCTGCGCATGATCGACTGTAAGGAAGAAAAGTGCGGTGCGATCGCAGCATCTGCGCCGAGACTCATCGATTATCTCTGCGATGACTGCAAGGCACACTTTGAAGGATTGAAGATGAACCTCGAAGCTCTCGGCATCGACTATACGATCGATTCCGGCATCGTAAGAGGCCTGGATTATTACACGAGAACGGTATTCGAATTCAAGTCCGAGAACGTCGGCTCCCAGGGAACGATCTGCGGCGGCGGACGTTACGACGGTCTTGTTTCCGAGATCGGCGGACAGCCGACACCGGGTATCGGATTTGCTATGGGCGCTGAACGTTTCCTCCTCGAGATGGAAGCGCAGGGCATCGAGATCGAAAAGGAGCAGAAGGTACAGCTTTATATCGCCAACCTTTCTCCCGAGACACAGATCGAAGCACAGAAGCTGGCGTTCTCTTTAAGAAAACAGGGCATCGGCTGTGAGATCGACCTGATGGGAAGATCTTTCCGTGCACAGCTCAAGTACGCAGGCAAAACGGGTATCCCGTTCCTCCTCGTGTTGGGTGACGATGAGATCAAATCCCAAAAAGCCAAGCTCAAGGCGATGGCAGACGGAACAGAAAAGGAAGTAGAACTGGGAGAGGTCGCAGAAGCGATCCGCGCCTGGTGATCACGCAAACTAGAACAAGGTAGTTTACGGAGGAATACATGGATAACCGGAATCATGATGAAGTGTCAGAAGAAAATATCGTAGATATCGTGGCAAGTCTCGGTAAAGACGTGGAAGAAGATGTCGAAGAAACCGCCGCTTCCGTTGAAGAGACAGCCGAAGAAGTGGAAGAAGCTCTTGAAGAAGCAGTAGAAGCTCCCGAGGCCGTGGAAGAAACTGCGGAAGAAGTCGCTGAAACGGTAAGTGATGAAGTGGAAGAGGCCGAAGCCGTTTCTGAAGAGGCTGTCGAAGAAATCGTTTCCGAGGCAAAAGACTCCTCCGATATTCCGAGCATCGATGACTGCCTGGACATCATCCCCGCAGCTATTCCGACAGATCTTTCCGACGCGGAAGAAAAAGCTGAAGAAATCGTAGAAGAGGCAGAAGAAGAAACGAAGACAGAGGATACTTCGGAAGAAGAAAAATCTTCTGAGGAATCTTCTGAAGAAAATGAATCTTCTGAAGAGAAAGAAGAATCTAAAGAGACTGAAGAATCTAAAGAGGCTGAAGATTCCGAAGGGTCTGGCGACTCTTCGGTGGAGAAGAAGGATAAAGAAGAGTCCGAGAAGGAAAAAAGTGCGATCTACATGTTCCTCGATACCATCAAGTTCGTGGCGATCGGTCTTCTTGTCGGTATCCTCCTTGTTGTCTTCGTTATCCAGAGAAACGATGTGTACGGAAGCTCCATGGAGCCGACACTCTATACGGGCGATGCGGTATTTGTCGAGATGATCTCCGTATATACCGGCAACTTCAAAAGAGGCGACATCATCACCATCGATGCCAAGGGCATGGAGGGATATACCCATGAGGAGAACCTCATCAAGCGCATCATCGGCCTTCCGGGCGAGACGATCAAGATCGCGGATGGCAATGTATATATCAATGGTGAACTTTTAGACGAGTCGGATTATCTTCCGGCCGGAACGAAGACCTTTGTCGGCGCTGAAGGACAGAGCCGCGGATACGACGAAGTCACCTTGGGACCTGACGAATACTACTGCATGGGTGATAACCGTGGAGGCAGTAACGACAGCCGCCGTATGGGACCGTTTAAGAAGAAGCAGATCGATGCCAAAGTCCTTATGCGCATCTATCCCTTCAACAAGATGAAATTTTACTGATAGAGAGCATTTACGAAACACATGGAAAGACAGGACAAAATTCGTAACTTCTGCATCGTGGCTCACATCGACCACGGAAAGAGCACGCTGGCCGACCGCCTGATCGAGAATACGGGCGTCGTGGAATCGCGTGAGATGCAGAACCAGATCCTCGACAATATGGATATCGAGCGTGAGCGCGGTATCACTATCAAATCCCAGTCGACCCGACTTCTTTATAAGGCGAAGGACGGCGAGGAGTATATTTTAAATCTCATCGACACCCCCGGCCACGTGGACTTTAACTACGAAGTCAGCCGATCTCTTGCGGCCTGTGACGGAGCGATCCTGATCGTCGATGCCGCACAGGGTATCGAAGCGCAGACGCTGGCCAACGCCTACCTGGCTGTGGATGCAAATCTTGAGATATTACCGGTCATCAACAAGATCGATCTTCCCTCGGCCCAGCCGGAGGAAGTGAAGAAGGAGATCGAAGATGTGATCGGACTGGATGCTTCGGAAGCACCTCTTATCTCCGCGAAGAACAACGTCGGTATCGATGATGTTCTGGAGGGGATCGTCGAGTTCCTTCCGCCGCCGAAGGGGGATGAGAACAAGCCTCTGCGCGCATTGATATTCGACTCGAAGTATGACCCGTATAAGGGTGTTATCGTAAATGTCCGTGTGAAGGAAGGATCTGTCAATTTAGGCGATAAGATCCGCATGATGAATACCGGTGCGGAGTTCGTGGTAACGGAACTCGGCTATTTCCATCCGGGTGAATTTGTTCCTTCGAAGTCTCTTCTGACGGGCGAAGTAGGATATATCTGCGCTTCCATCAAGAATGTAAGGGATACGGCTCCGGGCGATACGGTAACGCTGGCAGACGATCCTGCGGACGAACCTCTTCAGGGATATAAGCCGATCCAGCAGATGGTGTTCTGCGGACTTTATCCCGTCGATGGTGCGAAGTATCCGGATCTTCGCGATGCTCTTGAAAAACTGCAGTTAAACGATGCGGCGCTTTCTTTTGAAGCGGAAACATCGGCAGCTTTGGGCTTCGGCTTCCGCTGCGGCTTCTTAGGACTTCTTCACTACGAAGTCATCCAGGAACGTCTCGAAAGAGAGTTCAATCTTGACCTGATCTCAACGGCACCGTCTGTTGTCTATAAGGTCTATACGACGGCAGGGGAGTGCATCCGCATGGATAACCCGACGAATATGCCGGATCCGGCGGAGATCGACTATATGGAGGAACCGATCGTCAAGGCGACGATCATGACGCCGAAGGAATATGTCGGTAATCTCATGGAGCTTTGTCAGGACAGAAGAGGCGAATATATCAACATGGAATACATGGACGATATCCGCGTCATGCTCCACTATAAGATGCCGTTAAATGAGATCATCTACGACTTCTTTGATGCACTGAAATCAAGGACGAGAGGCTACGGTTCTCTCGATTATGAACTGGAAGGCTATCAGAAGAGTGACCTTGTAAAACTCGATATCCTCTTAAACGGCGACATCGTCGATGCGCTTTCCTTTATCGTGCATAGAGACAAGGCATACGCAAGAGGCCGTAAGATGACCGAGAAACTCAAGGAGAATATACCGAGACAGCAGTTCGAGGTCCCGGTACAGGCGGCGATCGGCGGCAAAGTCATTGCCCGTGAGACGATCCGCGCATTTAGAAAAGACGTGCTTGCCAAGTGCTACGGCGGTGATATCACGCGTAAGAAGAAACTTCTGGAGAAGCAGAAGGAAGGTAAGAAGAGGATGCGTCAGGTAGGTTCCGTCGAAGTGCCGCAGGAAGCATTCATGAGCGTTCTTCGTCTCGACGAAGACTGATACTGTTTTTCCTGTTCTTTACGAAAAAATCCGTAAGGCTGTCCTTTTATGGGCAGCCTTTACAGATTGCACTCGTTTCTTACGGCCTGCATCCGAAGGTCGAGCATCTCGATCTGCTCGGCGCAGTTTCTAAGTTCGTCCGCGAGGACCTTGGCGCGCTCTTCCGGAAGATCGTGCTTATAGTGGAGTTTATGCTCGAGGCTCGCCCAGAAATCCATGGCAATGGTCCGAAACTGCACCTCGACCTTCATGTTCTTTTTCTCATCCTTTAAGAAGATCGGCACTTCCACGATCAGGTGAAGGCTTCGATATCCGCTCGGCTTCGGCTCTTTGATATAGTCTTTCTTCTCGATCAGGGTGATGTCATCCTGTGAAAGAAATGCATCGGCCAGTTCGTAGATATCGTCCGGAAAAGAACAGATCACGCGTACACCAGCGACGTCCTTGATATTCTCCTCGATGGCATCGAGCGTCAGCGGAATGTTCTTCCTTCTCATCTTCCGGAGAAGACTGTCAACCGACTTTACGCGCGTCTTGATGCTCTCGATGGGGTTTCTTTCCAGATCGACAGACAGGGACTCATCGAGTACCTTGAACTTGGTTTCGACCTCCATGATGGCGCACTGGTAATAGGCGAACATCCGGTCGATCGGCTTGGTGTTTTCCTCCACAAAATCAAGGAAGGCATCGGACATGAGATTCTCACGGACGAAGTCCTCCCGATAAGTGGATAATGTATTTTCGATCCCTGCAGGGAATAGTTCATTAGTTTCGTTTTCCATCTTGTAACTCCTTTTCCATCCATTGTAATACAAAGTGCCCCGCCAATTGCTAATTGTTTATTAATTTTCTTAAAACAGCCTAAAACAGGGTGTTTTTGTGCTATAATGAAACAAATTAATTGGAGGTGAAGGAAATGAAGAAAGTAATGGCAGGACTCCTTACAGTTGCATTAATGGCCAGCCTGGCAGGATGCTCTCTCGGAGGAGGCAAATACAGTAAAACGAAGAAAAAGGTAATCAGCGCGGCAGAGAAGGTCTATGAGGCTTCCGAAGCAGATAAGAAGCAGAAGAAGAGCATGATCAAGTCCTTCAGACCTTCGGATTCTATGTACGAAGATGGTATCTATGTCGAACTGTCCGGTGACGATTTTGAAAAATTCAATATGAACATGGAAGCCATTGAAGATCCAGAAGAGGATCTCAAGAACGTAACTCTTTTCGGAAAGAGCGAAGGCAAGTCCGGGATCGGTGTTTACGTCATCGAGACGACGGATAAGGAGATCGCACAGGGCATCTACGATGAATTCATGGATCAGATCGGATCTTTCGGCAAGAAGGAACTTAAGGCCAAAGCGAAGAACTCGGATCTTGTCTACGGCATCGATGATGAGAAGGATGATACCTATGCAGTTATCGCCGTTTCTGAAGATGACAACAATCAGGCATCTGCGTTCTACTTCAATGTTTCCGGAAACGTAGTTACTATCTTTGTTTATTCCGGAACTGCAGATTCAGACCTTTATGAAAGCATGTATGAATACACGGATAAAGCGGGTCTTTACGATTTTGAAAAGCTCCTCGATGAGGACTGATCGGAAGATCTTTGGAAAAAAGTAAATAAGCATTGCGGCTGCTCTCTCATGTGATGAAGATCACGGGAGGGCAGCCTCTTTTTGTGTCTTTCCCCCCCGCGGAAATTTGACAGGAACTTTTGATATATGTACACTTAATGCGTCGATAAGACTGCTAAGAAAGGGTTGGCAATTCATATGAAAAACAAAGTAACTTTGACGGCCAGAATTACGTCTTTACTTTTGGCTGTCGTTATCTCCGTACCTGTTTTCGGTGTGTCGCAGACGAAAAAAGTCTGTGCGGTAACTTCCAACGGAAAAAATAATAACAATACCAGCTTCGGGGTATCAGCTATTAAAGACCCCGTGGCGCCGTCTTCCAAAGATGATAAGTGGAAGGGAGACTATGTTTATTTCGGAAAATGGAATCAGGAACCGGTCAAGTTCCGTGTTCTTGATACGGACACTGATCTGTTCACTCATGACTCGAAAGAAAAAACACTTTTTCTGGACAGTGATGTGCTGCTGTATAACGATTATTTAGATTATACCGAAGGGACATCATGGAAAAACAGCTCGCTTCGTACTTACATGAACCATAAGCTCTTAGATGATCTCTTTGACGGTTATGAATGTCTGGCGATCGAATATTGCGACAGTTGGGGATTTTCCATGACTGTGGGAACAGGACCCGAAGAAGTTTATTCCACCACACAGGCCATGTTCGGAAGCAGGCTCGGGATCTCCGGCGAACAGTTATTCCTTCTTGATGCATGGGAACTGTCGAACAAAAAATACGGATATTTCCCGAGCGAGAGTGCTGCCTCCCGAATAAAGTCTTTAGCAGATGGTGTAACGGATACGGGATATTATCTTACCCGAACCCCGGAACGGGATGGCAAGAAGGTCGGTTTTGTAAATAACGAAACAGGTTCTTTCGTCCTGATGTCAACTAAAAAAAGTGCAGGTATTGCTCCTGCGATCAACATCAAGAAGTCGTCGATCCTTTTTTCGACGTGGACGAATCAGTATGACTCGAGCGATCCGGATAGAACATTTAAACTCACCCTGCTGGATAATGATATGACTATTTCTGCCCAAAAATCGAAGGGTATCTCTATCGATGATAATGGCTGGGTGACCATCCCATATGTGGTCAGCGGATCAGATAAGGGAATTGCCAATACTGCCTCTGTATTGATCCTGGACAAGGAATACCCGGACAGCAGAGCCAATATCCTGTTCTATGATACGCTTCGTTCCTCGGATGTCTTTTCGGCAGAAGGAGAAGGCATGTTCCAATTCCCGAAAGAGATTTCCGGAACATGGGGGAAGGACTATTTCGTATATATTCTGGCGGAGCATAGCCATGGCCTGAAAAGGTTCACGGATCTGGCAAGTGCGCCGTGTCAGGTATTCCTTCCTGATGAATACACCTATGATTTTACAAAATCTTCCACTCTTACTTTGGATGCCACTCGGGTCAGGTTGATTGCGAACTATTTAAAGAAGAGCACGCTGTTGAATTCCGATCATCATGGAACCCAGTACGGGATCGATCTGAATAATGATGGCGACTATGACCTTATCCTGGATACCCAGGAAAAAACTCTGAGGAAATCAAACGCTTGCCATTTATACGGGCCGATTAAGGTGAGCGATCAGTTTGTGAACTGGACGTTCCTCTTTGAATCTCCGGATGTCACCTTTGATATTAGGGAGGATTCCATCACTATGGATCAGGTGCAGAAAGATGCATTTGATGTCCTGCTCCAGAAGAACCTGTTTGGAAAAGTAGTGAGTAATCACGGGGACTATTTCATCGATATCGACGGAGAAGGAACGACAGATATTCACGTAAGTTCGAACATGATGGAGAAATCTCCGGGCGCAAATGCAAATGCAGTCTACTATACTGCCAGTCAGCTCAGAGGGTCCGGATTTTCCAGTATTAAGATCATTCTGGGGCTTCAGGAGGTCACATACGACTTAAGAGAAAAACCGTATTCACGTGCTATTGATATAGAAGACATGAAGATCTTAGAAGTCTTAGGTGGCAATGGTCTGGTCGGCTATTCCGGGGCGGAATCACAGTTTAGATTTGACCTTGATAAGGACGGCCATATGGATATACTCTATGATATTGAAACACGTACTATGCGTGCACTGTCTTCCACGAATCTGAAAGGATCGTACAAGTTTGAGCAGGATATTCTTTCGTCCTTCGGATATGCATATGTGGAGTATATCTTCCCGCAGGTTATGCCTCCGGATATGGTTTTAGGTCTGAAAGCCGTTTCTGCCGGCAAAAACCAGGTCAAACTCACATGGAATAGTGTCGAACGAGCAGAAGGATATCTTATCTATGCGCAGAAAAACGGCTCTTACGGCTATGTGGGCATGACGACGAAGGGCACGACCTTTACGGATACGAAGGCGCTGGACAGTGACTATAACTTCTACTGGGTATTCGCCTATGTTAAGGACGGAAACGGCAATATGATCCCGGGCGGCTGTGAGAAATATGTCTATGCGAAGGGCGTATGTCTGGCGGTTACAAATCTCAAGGCATCTTCAGTGACCGGTGGCGTGAAGCTCACCTGGACAGCATCTGCCGGAGCGGACGGTTATCTCGTATATGGTATCCATCCGGGCGGATCTTACGGGTATATCGGCATGACGACAAAGGGCACGACCTATACGGACAAAAACGCCAGCAAGACAGATTATAACTTCTACTGGGTATTCCCGTACCACAAAGATGCAGACGGAAACATGTGCGTCGGCGGAACTGCCCCGTATACCTACGGCAGAGCAAAATAAAAAACATCGGATAAGAGTAAGTAACATCGGAGAAGAATCAAAGAACCAAGGAGGTAAGAAGATGATCACAAAGAAAAAAGCAAAGATCATGTCGCTCATATTATCTGCCGCGATGGGCATCCCGCTTTTACCTGTGGTAAGTAATGGGAAGAGTGTCCGGGCAGACGGTTATTCTAAAACAAAAGAGAATACAAGACTCTGTGTGACCGGCATCGGTTCGCCGAAAGCGCCGGAATCAAATAATGATGCCTGGACAGGAAACTATGTATGGTTCGGAAAGTACGATGGAAATCCTATTAAGTTCCGCGTTCTTGCTCCGACAACAGATCGTTTCTCTGCTGAGACTGGAGAAAATACGTTATTTCTTGACAGCGATATGACTTTGTATTCAGCGAACTATGACTCAGACAAAAAAATGGACTCGTGGGCGAAATCCAGCGTGAGAAGCGGCTTGCAAGGAAATAAATTCCTCACAAAGTCCAACGGACTTACAGGTCCTGAGGTGGCAGCTATTGCTGAAAGTACAATCGCTTCACATGATCTGGTCGTCGGAACTGAAGCCGGAAATGTGTGTTCGTATGTAAAGAAAGAATTCGAGACATATGTACCGCTGGAGAAAGATACTGTTTTTCTCCTTGATGCGGAGGATGTGTCGAATCTTGCATACGGTTATGCGATCGACGAGGTTGCTTTGAACAGAGTCAAGAACTCTTTTGATACAGGCAAGCCCTTAAGAAGGTGGTTGAGATCTATCGATGACGTAGAGGTCGGCTGTTTAGTTGAGGACAACGGAGAATTTAATGACCTGAAAATGGCCTTTTACGGCGGTATTGCACCGGCGATGAACCTCAAGCATGAATCGGTCCTTTTTTCCACAGAGATCAAGGCTCCGGATAAGAGCGGATACCATGGTGAGTATAAACTTACGGTCTTCGATAAAGATCTTCACATCGAGATACCTGTCAAAAAGCAGGTGACTTTTGAAGACCGCACGATCTCTGTTCCTTACCATTACTGGGGGACTGATGCCAGTAAAGCCAGAGTGACAGTCCTGATCACAGATAAAGCTGTCCAGACCGGAAACACAAACGATGCGAAGATCCTGTATTACAGCGAGCTTTCGGGCGTCTCCGGCTTTACGGGAACGGGAACATTTACCCTTCCGGAAGATCTCAGCGTTTTCGACTGGGGCGACAAATATTTCGTGTATATCTTCACAGAGAAGCTTGCTTCCGGCGACAATGCGCTCCACGAGACCGACTATGCCAGCCTGCTTTGCTTTGTTCCGGATCCGGCCCTCCCTCTGGATGAGGCGCATTTTCCGGATGCCAACTTCCGGGAATACATGAAAAAGTTTGACTCGGATCAATCGAAGGATCTCTCCACAAGTGAGATCAAGGCGGTAAGCTATATCGATGTCAATGGAAAGGGTATTGCTGATCTGACCGGAATCGGGTATTTCCCGAATCTCGCTGAACTTCGGTGTGCCAATAACCAGCTGACATCTTTAGATATCAGCAAGAATCCGGAACTCAGATCACTAAACTGCTCCGGTAATCAGCTGACCGAGCTTGATCTGAGCCAGAATCCCAAACTGGAGACGCTGTCATGCGGTGGCAATCAGATCACGACTTTAGATCTTCGTAACTGTCCGATACTTGAAAACTGCGTGAAGACCGCAAAAAGAACGGCCGTAGCGAATAGTCAGTTAGGGCAAGAGTATTTTGGATTTGGATCTGAATATAGTTACCGGATCTTGATCGATCGGATCGTTCAGCTGATCTTAACGGATTCTCCGGCTGCGACGGATCTTCCTGTCGATGAGACGAATTTTCCGGATCCGAATTTCCGCAAGTATATCCTGGAAGCGGTAGATCTAAACAGTACGAAAACACTGAGCGATAGCGAGATCTCCGCCGTGACGGAGATGAACTGCATAAATAGATCCATCTCGGATATGACAGGCTTGCAGTATTTTACGGAGATAACTAAACTTTACTGCTCGCAGAACAACATATCTTCTTTGAATGTCGGGGTCTTGCCCAAACTTACCCTTCTGGATTGTGCGTCCAATAAACTGACAGAACTGGATATGACGAAAAATACGGCTCTTACGTTCCTTTGCTGCACGGACAATCAGCTGACTTCACTGAAACTGAAAAACTCCGCTTTAACGTGTCTTGCATGTTATGATAATAATCTAGCTGTAGTGGATATCCATAACTGCCCGGCTCTTTTGGATATCGTTAATGGTACCGAATGGAGCGAATATAAAGATTATAATGATCAGGTGCTGTATTATCAGTACTATCAGGATTGGGAAAACTTGATCCAGTATGACGTAAATACGAAGATCCGTCTTCAGGATATCACTCCCGGAAAAGTCACTGGTCTTTCCGCGGCTTCTGCCGGTAAGAATAAGGTCAAACTGACATGGACGGCCGTAGAGGGCGCGGAGGGTTACCTCGTATATGCGCAGAAGGACGGCAAGTACGGCTATGTGGGCATGACCACCAAGGGCACGACCTTTACGGATACGAAGGCGTTGGATAATGACTATAACTACTACTGGGTATTCGCCTATGTGAAGGATGAGACCGGCAAGATGGTCGCGGGCGGCTGCGAGAAGTATGTCTATGCCAAGGGCGTGTGTCTGGCGGTTACGGATCTGAAGGCTTCTTCTGTAACGGGTGGCGTGAAGCTCACCTGGACAGCAAGTACCGGCGCGGAAGGATATCTCGTATATGGTATCCATCCGGGCGGATCTTACGGCTATATCGGCATGACAACTCAGGGAACGACTTTTACGGACAAGAAAGCCAGTAAGACAGACTGGAACTTCTACTGGGTATTCCCGTATCACATGGATTCCAGCGGCAAGATGATCGTCGGCGGAACACCGAAATACGTATACGGAAGAGCCCAATAAGGATCAGCGCCAAAAACGATAGAATGAAAGCAGGAGCCGGTCGTCCGGGAAAACCAGACGACCGGCTCTTTTCCTATATGGGGATCGGCTCACATGCTTTCTTTACAATCGAAATTTTCCATGCGAAAATTAGGGGGATTCTTAAGGTAGGAGATTGGTTATATGAGTAGACACAAAAGACATAATGACAGAACAATGACCAGGACGAGGATCATGTCGATCATTCTTGCTGCGGCGATGAGCGTGCCTTTTCTGCCGCTTTTGATCCGTCAGAAGACCCTTCGTGCGGATACGGTGACGAAAAATGAGACCAATACGTCGATGAGTTCATCAACCATATTTCCCGCGAAAGCTCCCGCTACGAAAGATACGAAATGGACAGGAGACTATGTCTGGTATGGTTCCTATGAGGGCGATCCGATAAAGTTCCGGGTGCTTTCGCCAAGTACGACCGCCTACGGAGGAACGACGATGTTCCTGGATTGCGATCGAGCACTTTTCAAAGAACAGTTTAATCTAAAATCGGGCGAAAATAAGTGGTCAGGAAGCCATCTTCAGGAGTATCTGAACGGAGATTTCCTGAAGAACAGTTTTGGTGTAAGCGAGAGAAATGCGATTGCTACCAGTATCCGGGAGGGAGGGCAAGCGTATTCAAGCGGCTCTTATGAAGAATATGCGTATGGTTCCACCGTGGGCGTAAACGATAAGGTGTTTGTCCTTGATGCTTCTGAGATATTGAACAAGGAATATGGTTATTATCCGTATTCGGGTTTTGGGAAAATGTCCAATGATGTCTGGCTCGGTGAAAGTGTGAACAATCACAAGAAGCTGAGTATGGACGATCAAATCAGTGATTGCTGGTTACGATCGGCCTCGACAATTGGATCTTACCAAAGAGCAGGTTCAGTAGAGCGTACGGGTGGCTTAGGCAGACATGATGTGAATGATTCTTTATATGTGTCACCTGCGATCAATCTTGATCTTCGCTCCGTGGTTTTTTCTACGAGGGTGAAATCAATGGATGTATACGGCAATGGTGCAGAATTCAAACTGTCCGTGCTGAATAAGTATATGACGATCTCGGTTACCGAAGGCAAGAAAGTCACAAGATCCGGAAAAACGATCTTTGTTCCTTATACGATCTCCGGAAGCCATGCGGAAAAAACAGATCGAATCAGTGTTCTGATCCTGAACAGATCCTATAAGCCGGAAGGCGGCGCTATGCTACTTTATTATCGTGCCATGGATGGACTGACTGGCACGCAGGGCACGGCGACATTTGATCTGCCGGATTCTTTATCTATCGACGGCTGGGGAGAAGACTACTATGTATATATTCTGGCCGAGAATCTGGCGGACGGGAAATTGGCCAATCATTTGACGGACTATGTAAGTGCACCTGTCCTGATTGCCCCTGTCCCGGAAAAAGTGACCGGGCTTAAGGCAGAATCGGCAGGAAAGAACAAGGTCGAGCTTTCCTGGGATCCGGTAAGTGCCGTCGAAGGCTATCTTGTGTATGCGCAGAAAAACGGGAATTACGATTATGTCGGAATGACTACATGGGGAACGACATTCACAGATACCAAAGCGCTCGATACGGATTACAACTTCTACTGGGTATTCGGTTATGTAAAGGATGCCAATGGGAAGATGATCCCCGGCGGATGTGAAAAGTATGTCTATGCCAAGGGCGTTTGCCTTGCGGTGACAGGTCTTAAAGCTTCTTCTGTGTCGGGCGGCGTGAAACTCACCTGGAATGCTTCCGAGGGTGCGAAAGGATATCTCGTTTACGGGATCCATCCGGGCGGATCTTACGGCTATATCGGCATGACGACAAAGGGAACGACTTTTACGGACAAGAAAGCCAGCAAGACCGACTGGAACTTCTACTGGGTATTCCCGTATCACAAAAACGGCGACACGATGGTCGTCGGCGGTACACCGAAATATGTCTACGGGAAAGCGAAATAAAATACTTGTACGAAAAGTATAAAATCACAAAGTAGGGATCCGGTCGTCAGGAAAAAAGACGGCCGGTTTTCGTATATGGAATATGTGTGGGAGAGGGTGGGTATCCTCTTTTTTATGACCATCCTCTTGTCTTATATGGAGGAAGGAGTATAATTGATTTGTTCATTTCTTGAAGATGAACAATAAAAAATGAACGGATGAGGTCTGTATGAGCTTACAAAGAAAGCATTTCGATCTTCTGGTCGCCCTTGAGGGGGCAAAGGAAAGCCTTTCCCAGAGAGACTTAGAGAAGATCACCGAGTATTCCCTAGGCACGATCAATAAAGTCTATAGAGAACTCGTGACGGACGGATATGTCGATTCCGGAAAGATCACGGAGAAGGGACTCGAGGCATTAGAGCCTTATCGTGCGAAGAAGGCAGTGTTCATTGCGGCGGGTTTCGGCTCAAGAATGGTCCCGATCACATTAAATACACCTAAGCCGCTCGTGCGTGTGCATGGAAAGCGCATTATCGACACGCTCCTTGATGCCTGTCTTGAAGCGGGGATCGAAGAGATCTATATCGTAAGAGGTTATCTCGGCGAGCAGTTCGATCAGCTGCTTTATAAGTATCCGATGATACATCTTCTGGAAAACCCGATGTTTAATGAGGCCAATAATATTTCCAGCGCTATGGTCGCCAGAAACCTTCTTTCCAATTCCTACGTATTTGAAGCAGATCTTCTTCTTTCCAATCCGAAGATCATCACGAAATATCACTATACTTCCGACTTCCTGGCGATCCCGAAGGATCGTACGGATGACTGGTGCTTTGAGGTAAAGGACGGTGTGATCCGGGAAGAGAAGGTCGGAGGAGAGAACTGCTGGCAGATGGTCGGCATTTCTTACTGGAATAAAGAAGACGGGGAGAATCTGGCTTCAGATCTCGCTACGGTCTATAACGGACCGGGAGGTAAAGAGAGGTACTGGGAGCAGGTCCCGCTCGTATACAAAAAGCAGAATTATAAGGTGGAAGTCCGCGCCTGCAAGGAAGACGATATCGTGGAGATCGATACCTTCCGCGAGCTTTGCGCGATCGACAAAGCCTACGATGTTTGAATGAATCAGAAAAGAGGAGACACTATGGAACCAGTAAAAAGAAACATCCTTTTGAATCCGGGTCCGTCGACGACTACGGATACCGTGAAATATGCACAGGTCGTGCCGGATATCTGTCCGCGTGAAAAGGAGTTCGCGGGGCTCATGAAGGGCATCCGCGAGGATCTCGTGAAGATCGTTCACGGCGATCCTAAGGAATATACATCTGTTTTGTTCTGCGGATCCGGAACGATCAATATCGACATCTGCATCAACTCGCTTCTTCCGGAAGGGAAAAAGGTTCTGCTCATCGATAACGGTGCCTATTCCACACGTGCCGTGGAGATCTGCACCTACTACGGCCTTCCGCACATCGACTTAAAGTTCCCGGTCGATCAGCGTCCGGATCTTCATGTTGTCGAGGAGACACTGAAGAATAACCCGGATATCGGGCTTGTGCATACAACGCATAATGAAACCGGAACGGGCATCTTAAATCCGATCCGGGAGATCGGTGCACTTGCACATAAGTACGGCGCGATCTTCACGGTCGATACCACAAGTACATATGCGATGCGTCCAATCAACATCAAGGAGGATAATATCGACTTCTGTATGGCTTCCGCGCAGAAGGGCCTGATGGCGATGACCGGTCTTTCCTTCGTTATCGGAAACAGAGCGATCATCGAAAAGTCGAAAGACTATCCGAAGAGAAGCTACTACTGCAATCTGTTCCTGCAGTATGACTGCTTTGAAAAGACAGGTGAAATGCATTTTACTCCGCCGGTACAGACCATCTATGCGACGATCCAGGCCTTAAAGGAATACTTCGCAGAAGGGGAAGAAGCGAAGTGGGCACGTCATACACGCGTATTCAATGCGATCAACAAGGGCCTCGATGAGCTCGGTTTCCATCAGGTGATCAAGCCGGAGGAACGGGCAGGCCTTGTGTCCTCGGCGATCTATCCGGACGATCCGAACTTCAGTTTCGAAAAAGTCCACGATTACTGCTACGAAAGAGGCTTTACCATCTACCCCGGTAAGATCTCTACCACCAATACCTTCCGCCTCTGCGCACTGGGTGCCATCGACGAACCGGATATCGAAGCCTTCTTCAAGGTATTCCGTGAAGCGCTGGAAACGACTGGTGTAGCGGTGCCGGTCAAGTACAACTGATAAGGAGAAGATCATGAAAACAGCCTATACATGTTTTTGTACAGATGTGATCCACGAGGGTCATCTGAATATCATCAATGAAGCGGGAAAACTCGGCCGTATCATCGTCGGATGCCTTTCCGACAAAGCCCTGATCCGCTATAACAAATTTCCGACGATCTCCCAGGAAGAGCGCATGCGTCTTTACCGGACGATCCCGGGCGTAGATCAGGTCGTTCTTCAGGAACAGATGGACTACGATGATGTGATCGAGCTGATCCATCCGGACTTCGTCGTGCATGGCGATAACTGGAAAGAAGGCCCGGAGAGCTCGATCCGCGAGCATGTCTCTGAACTTCTTTCTGCCTATGGCGGACAGGTCGTGGATGTACCTTACACATTTAATGACAAGGTCCGAAAGATCGACCTTCAGCTTCGTGAGAAGCTGGCGATGCCGGAATATCGAAGGAAGCGTCTGCGCCAGCTGATCGAGATGACTCCGATCGTGAAGGCGATGGAAGCCCATTCCGGTCTGACGGGACTGATCGTGGAAAAGACTGTGGTCGAGCACGAAGGAAAGCTTGACCAGTTCGACGCCATGTGGGTCAGTTCGCTTTGTGACAGTACGGCAAAGGGTAAGCCGGACATCGAGCTCGTCGATATGACCTCGCGTTTTCGAACGATCGAGGATATCACGGAAGTTACCACGAAGCCGATCATTTTCGACGGAGACACCGGCGGACTTACCGAGCATTTTGTCTATACCGTAAGAAGCCTGGAGAGAATGGGTGTTTCCGCGGTCATTATCGAAGATAAGAAGGGCCTTAAGAAGAATTCTCTCTTCGGTACCGAAGTCAAGCAGACCCAGGCAACGATCGAGGAGTTCTCCGAGAAGATCGCAGCCGGAAAGAAAGCCCAGCTGACGGATGATTTCATGATCATCGCCCGTATCGAGAGCCTTATCCTGGAGCAGGGGATGGAAGATGCGCTTGCCCGCGCATTTGCCTTTGTTAAGGCCGGCGCCGACGGCATCATGATCCACAGCAGAAAGAAGGACCCGGCCGAGATCTGTGAGTTCTGTGATAAATTTCGTGCCGTCGATCCGAAGACCCCGATCGTGGTCGTTCCGACGAGCTTTAATACCATCACGGAAGAAGAACTGGCCGGCCATGGCGTCAATATCGTCATATACGCTAACCAGCTCACGAGATCTGCCTTCCCGGCGATGCAGCAGACGGCAGAGGATATCCTCCGGTATCACCGTGCCAAGGAAGTCGATGACCGCCTGATGTCCATTAAAAACATCATCACACTGATCGACGAGATCTAATGAGAAAATCCTGCGCCGCGAAAGGTACTCCGGCAAAGGAGATCCGCTCTTATTCCGGCCGCTTACAGCCATAACGAAGGAGAAGAAAATGAAAGTAGAAAAACTTGTAGAGATCATCGGATCCGATTTTTATACGGGAGTTCCGGATTCCCAGCTTAAGGCCCTCTGTAACTTCCTGATGCATACCTACGGCATCGATCCGCATCACCACGTGATCGCGGCCAATGAGGGCAACTGTACGGCGCTTGCGGCAGGATATCATCTGGCGACAGGAAAAGTGCCGGTCGTCTATATGCAGAACAGCGGTGAGGGAAACATCATCAACCCGGTCGCGAGCCTTCTGAACGATAAAGTCTATGCGATCCCGACGGTCTTCATTATCGGCTGGAGAGGCGAGCCCGGTATTCACGACGAGCCCCAGCACATCTATCAGGGCGAAGTGACCGTAAAGCTTTTAGACGATATGGATATCGCAAGCTTTGCCATCGGAAAAGACACGACTGACGAGGAAGTAGAAGCGAAGATGGAAGAATTCCGCGGAATCTTAAGCCAGGGCAAGGATGTCGCTTTCGTGATCAGAAAGGGAGCACTTTCCTACGACGAGAAGGTCGTTTATAAGAACGATAACGTCATGGTGAGAGAAGAGATCATCAAGCATATCGTCGCCGTAAGTGACGAAGATCCGATCATCTCCACGACCGGTAAAGCATCCAGAGAACTTTTCGAGACGCGTGTGGCGAACGGACAGAGCCATAAGTACGATTTCCTGACTGTCGGCTCTATGGGCCACAGCTCCTCGATCGCACTTGGAGTTGCAATCAATAAGCCGGATCAGAAGATCTGGTGCATCGATGGTGACGGCGCGGTCCTGATGCATATGGGATCCATGGCCGTGCTCGGCTCGAATCAGCCGAAGAACCTCGTGCACGTCGTCATCAACAACAGCGCACATGAGACCGTCGGCGGCATGCCGACCGTCATGGGCGATATCGACCTCGTCGGCGTCGCCAAAGCCTGCGGTTATCCGTATGCGGTCCGCGTCAGCGACTTTGAGGAACTCGACCGTGAACTTTCTTTAGCGAAGGGGTTAAATGAACTTTGCTTCATCGAAGTCCTGTGCTCGATCGGTGCGAGAGACGATCTCGGAAGACCGACTACGACAGCCCTCGAAAACAAGCAGAACTTCATGGAATATATCGCGACACTCTAAGATATAAAGAGAAAAACGAAGACGAAACAGGCGGGCCGGATCCGATCAGGATCCCGGCTCGTTTTCTTCCTGCGCCCAGTTATTCTTATCGAAAATATCCTGTCCTCTAAGCGAATACCAGATCGTGTTCGTAAATACGTTTCCGGAATCACGTGCGAGGTCCCACTCGTCGGTGTACATGATGAAGAGTTTGTCGGCATTTTTCGCTTCTTCCCGGAAGATAGGACGTTTCGTGAACGGGTTCAGAGGGTTTTCCAACAGACCCTGCATCGCCAGATACGGCGTGTCGGCATTCGTCATGAAGGTGTAGTCGGTGGTAAATGGAGCATTTTCGCCGAAGTCTTTGACGAGGAAGACGGGGTTATATGCCATTGCATCCTCAGGGTTATACTCGGTTTCGTTATTGACACCATCGAGGAAGAGCATCTCGGGGAGCTGCTCTGTCGGCCATCCGTGATCCGAGGCGATGATGATCCTCGTGTTATCGTAGACGCCGATCTCCCGCAGGTAGTCCATCCATTTGCCGAGCTGGATAAAGGCCGCCATATTGCACTGGTAATGGACGAGCTGGTAATTCGTGTCCATGATGATCGACTTGCCGTCCACGGTGAAACGATCCTTGTGAGTCTTATCGTATTCGACATTATCGACTTCATACTGCGGAACATAATCCGGTTCCTGAAGCGGCATGGTGTTATGCGCCGTGCTGTTCTGGATCAGGAAGAACGATCCCGCGGAAGAATCCCCGTCGTTTGTGGTCAGGGACGGAAGCGCGCCAAGTGCCTCGTAGGAATCCTTGAAGAGGTTCATATACGCGGTCGAGACGATAAAATGGCCCTGCTCATCTCCGATCCTCTCAAGAGCGAAGCGGGAATCGTCCGGCGCGAAATAGGTGCCGTCTGTATAGACGTACTTCTGAAGAAGAAGCGGAGAAGACTTCATCAGGCTGTAGCAGAAGAAGTTTCTTTTCCATGTGGAGATGATGCTGCTGTCCGACTCATCGGAATTCCTAAACATACCAAGCTCCGTGTTATACGCCTTGATAGAGGGGTACGGATCGTAGATCGATAGATCCGGAATGCTGCTGTAGCCCGCATACGGCGGATCCAAAACGGTGACGTCATAGCCGGCTTCCGAAAAGAGTACGGGCATCGTAAGAAGCGCCTCGTCGTGCTTCTGCCGAAGCGTCACATCGGAACGGGCATTCAGGTTTTCCGGAGTATAGTCATACCCGCCGAAAAGAGCCGGTGCCGCGATCACGGTGCGCATGCCGAAAGACAGTGTGTTCGGATACCAGGTAAAGCCGGAGAACTGTTCGCGGAGCTCCGGTTTTTCGGAGAACATATACGGAATATGTGCAGAGATCGAACGGTCGAGCATGATGACCACGACGTTCTTTCCGTCTTTGCTGAATTGAAGCTGCGGCTTATCCGACGGTGTGTTCTCGATGACTTTCCGGATCTTCGGCATCTCCGAACTGATTCTATAGATGTTATACCCGGCAAGACCGACGGTTCCGAGGATCAGGACCGGCGCGAGAAAAGAGATGACCTTACGGGTCTTTTTCACGGCGAAAATGACCAGAGCGATCAGGGCAAGACACATGAGGGTATTAAGAAGCGTGTTCGACGAGGTATGGCTCAATCCCGTGTCAAACTGCAGGTCCGAAGAAAGAATGCTCCGGCTTTTTCCGAAGATAAGAAAGTTTCCGGCGGAGAGGACCGCGCAGATCCAGATCCCGCCGATCGCATATTTTCTGCTTTTTCCGGAGGCAAGGTAGTAGAAAAGACTTCCCCAGAGAAGGAAGGTGCCGCAGGCCGTAAGGAAAGCAAAGAAGATATATCTGACCGGGGAGTGAAGAGAGGTCATCAGAACGAACTCGGAAGGCGAGGAGTTGATGACGGACGAAGGGATCAGAAGACCGAGAAGGACACTTAGGAACAGCGAGCCGCCGAAGAAGAGACGGTTCTCCTCTTTGTCGGTCGTGACTGCCTTTTTCTTCGAAGCGGAAGATCTTAAAAGGAACGGGATCTGGAATAAAAATCCGACGATCAGGATCAGGATCTTACTGTCCGAACTGCCCTTGAAAAGAAGCGCGAAGATCAGGATCAGCACGCCCGTGATGGAGAATGCATACTGTGTCGCTTTCTTCTTATCGGCACTCATATTGACGATATTCTTAATGAGCGAGAAGACATTGTTTAACGTCCAGTAGAGGACAAGGCCCGACGGGGAGTTATAAAGCAGTACGAGGAAGATCAGGGCCATACCGTGAAGCGTGATCTTATCTTTGAACTTTAAGCCCTTCGTATAGATCTCGCTGGAGATGACATTGATGAGAGTCATTACGATCGGAAGAATGTTGATCGAAAACCCGGAAATCGAGAAGAGCGCGTCCGGCTGGGCCAGATCTTTTAAGAAAAGAAAACTCGTACCGCGAAGGTCGGGAAGGTTCGAAAGAAAGTTATATGCCGCGATGAAGAAGGGGATCTCAAGGATGAGGGCGATAGAACTTCGAAGCGCATAAAGCGGCTTATAGTGGTTCTGGCGGTAGTAGCACTGGAGCATCATGTAGCGCTCGTCGCCCTTAAAAGTCTTCTTGATGTGCTCAAGGAAGGGTTCCATCTTCTTCTGTTTTTCCCGCTCTTCGGCCTGGATGGCATCGGCGCGGTTATAAAACGGAAGCAGAAGAAGATTGACGACGAGGCTTAACGGGAAGATGGCTGCACCGCAGCTTTTCAGGATATGAAGCGCAAAGCAATAGACCGCTTCAAGAAGAAGCGTGAGCGGAGATAGAAATAGTTGATAGAGGATCGCGGAAAAAGACACGTCCTATCTCCTTTCGTTTCAGGCCTTTACTTTCTTGCCCATGGGCTCCTTTGTTTCGCTTTTTTCTGTATCTTCATTCTTCGGTTCTTCCGAAGCTTTCTTCAGTTCCTCGTATTTTGCCACGAGGTAGTCCGCCATACGCACGGCACCTTCGCCCTGGTAAGCCCATGCTTCGTCTCTTACCTGACGGCGGCTCTCGGCGAAAGATTCGTCCTCAAGGCAGTCATCGATCATCTTCTTTAAGTCGCCGCGGTTTTCCTTCGTGAGCTTGGCGCCCAGTCTCGGGATGACGCTTAAGCCCCACGGCTGGCGGTTGAGCCACCATGCGTCATAAGGGGAGGCGTCAAATTCCGTATCTGCGCAGATGACAGGCTTGTCGAATACGAGCGAGAAGTCGAAGATAACACCGGAGAAGTCGGAGATAAGGATATCCGAACGGTTTAAGGCGTCAAAGTTATCCGTATCCCTGTTCCACTCGAGCTGTTCGCTATCAGGGAACTCGGCCATAAGCTTATCCATCAGGTCTTTTTCGGAAGTAAAAGACTGCGGGTGCGGTCGGACGATGATGTGATATCCGGTAGAAAGCAGGTCGCGGATGAAGTCTGCGCCGTAGCGGGAAAGGATCGCACTGGTGCCCCAGGAGGGAGCAAGAAGAACGGTGCGCACCTTCTTTTCGGACGGATCTTTTCCCTCGGAAGAAGCCTTCGCGGCTTTCTCAGAACGCTCTTCGAATTTACGTCTCTTTTCGTCCATGAACGGGCTTCCTGTAAGGACGAGTTCTTTGGCAGGAAGGTTTCTTACTTTTTCGAGGTCGCGGGTGTCGTCGATCTGGAACTGGCCCGACAGTAAAAGTGCGTCGTAGTAGTCGATACCGAACATCCTGTAGGTGGTCATCTCGGCAGGGGAGTGCGGAATGTGCACGTAGTACTTGACGTCCTTGCTGCGTTTCCACTGATAGACATCGACGCCCGGTGTGGTCGAAAGAAGGATCGTGGCCTTCAGGAAGTTAAGCTTGGCAAATGCCTTATTTCCGGGGCCGATGCACTCGGCCTTTACGTGCGGCATATCGGTCTGCTTCAGTCCCGGGTCATCCTCGGAAGCAGTCATATAGACGCAGTCGAAACCGCGCTTATCCATCTCTTTCAGGATCGGCTCGAAGACGGACCAGTAACGCTTGTCGTCAGAAAAGACGGCGAGCGGGATGGCCTCGTCGGAATTGTCTTTCGACTTGCCGCCGGAAAAGAGGAATCGGATCTTCACCCAGAGGCCTTTGAAGGCGAAGCGTGCAACGCCCAAAAGTCCGATCAGGATGGCAAAGAGCATGGAACCCGTGCCCGGGTCGATATAAAGCCTTACGATAGTCATGGTTGTTTCTCCTCTTTCTTCCAGTTCGCCTTATCCAGGACGTTCTGGTTCGACAATGAGAACCAGATGGAATTCGTGAATGTATTTCCGGAATTGGATTCCGCCGACCAGTTGTCGGTATAAAGGACGTACATCTTATCCGCATCCTTGGCTTCCTGCTGGAAAATAGGACGCTTCGTGAACGGATTCAAGGGATTCTCGAAAAGCCCGTTCATCGCCAGATACGGTGTATCCGCATTGGTCATGAAGGTGTAGTCGGTCGCAAATTCTCCGTTACTGTCGAAGTCCTTTACGAACAGGAACGGGTTATAGCCCATCGCATCCTCGGCGTTATAGAGCGTGTTCGGATCGCCTTCGCCGAAGAGCATGTTGTCGAAGCTTCCGAGACCCCAGGCGTGGTCAGATACGATGATGATCCTCGTGTTATCGTAAACACCGATCTGTCGTAAGTAGTCCATCCACTCGCCGAGTCGGTTGAGGACAGCCATATCGCTCTGGTAGTGCGCCATCTGATAGGTCGTATCCATATGCATCGTGACGCCGTCCAAAGTGAAGCGGTCGGTATGCGCCTTATCGTATTCGCCGTTGTTTACGACCTTGACCGGCTCGTATTCCGGCTCCTGCAGCGGAATGATGTTGTGCGTCGCACTGTTCTGCATCATGAGGAAGGTATTGCTTCCCGTATTCTCTGCGGTCGTGATGGACGGCAGAGCTTTTAAGACCTCATAGGAATTGAGGAAGGTGTCCAGGAGCGCATCCGGTACGGTGTAGTTCTCGATGCTGCCGCCCTGAAGAAGTGCGGTGCTCGACGTGCCGGGCTGGAAGTAGATGCCTGTCGAATATACGGCCGGCTGCACGAAAAGCGGTGCGACCTTCATGAGGCTGTAGCAGAAGAAGTTTCTTTTCCATGTGGACTGCATGCTGCCGGCGATATCGCTGGATTCACGGAACTGGCCGAATTCGGTGTTATACGCCTTGATGTCCGGATATTCATCGTAGATCGAAAGATCCGGGATCAGGCTGTAGCCGGCATACGGCGGGTCCATGACGGTGACCTTGTAGCCTGCCTGCGAAAAGGCGACCGGCATGGTCATAAGAGCTTCGTTATGTTTATCCTTAAGCGACATCTCGTCACGCAGGTTCATGTTCTGCGGGGTGTAATCGTAACCGCCGAAAAGCGCCGGTGCGCCGACGAGGGTTCTTGTGCCGAAGGAAAGTGTGTTCGGATAATAGGTGAATCCGGAGAACTGCTCAGAAAGCTTCGGATTCTCCGCGAAGAGATACGGTACATAGGAAGCGACGGCACGGTCGATCATGAGCACGATGACGTTCTTTCCATCTTTGCTGAAGGTCAGTGTCGGGCGCTCGGAAGAGGCGCTGTCAGCGATGACTCTTCGGATGTTCGGCATGGCGGTCTGAATGGAATAGCAGTTAAAGGCTGTCATGGCGCCGACGGCGATCAGAAGGACCGGAGAGACGAACTTGATGATCTGCTCCTTTTTCTTGAAAAGAACGATCACCAGCGCCGTGAGTAATACGATGACGATCAGATCGAGGATCTCTCTTTTCAGCGCGAGGTCAAGAGCAACATCGAAACGAAGGTCGGTCGTAAGCGAGTTGCTGTTTGCACCGAAGATCATGTAGTTGGCCGTGCCTGTAATGGCACATACCCAGATCGCGATGGTGAAATATCTCTTGGCCTTCGGCTTGGCAAGGTAATAGAAAAGTCCGCTCCAGACGAGGAAGAAGCCCGCTGCAGTCAGAAGCGCGAAGAATACGTAGCGGTTCGGGGAGTGCACATTTGAAGTGAGCACGAACTCCGATACCGATGACTTGATGACGGCAGAAGGAATGAGTCCGCCCATCAGGATCGTCAGGAACAGTGCGCCGCTGAAGAAAAGACGGAGGTCCGGCTTTTTTCCTTCCTCCGAAGAGATCTTTTCCGTCTTCGGACGGCGGCGGATCAGGCTTACGATCAGCGGGATCAGCATCAGGGCGCCGAACAGAAGGACGCCAAGACGGTAGTTCGAAAGTCCGTGATAGAAGAAAAGACCGTAGATCAGGACGCCGATACCGCCGGCCGCGAAGAGGATACCTGCGGTGCGGCTTTTGTTCTTGCTGCCGTTCACGACATTTTTCAAAAGCGAGAAAATGTTGTTGAGCGTCCAGTAAAGAACGAGACCAGACGGGGAATCGTAAAGAAGCACGAGGAAGATCAGGGCCATACCATGAAGAGTGATCTTGTCCTTGAACTTTAAGCCCTTTGTGTAGATCTCACTGGAGACGACGTTGATCAGGGTCATCAGGATCGGCAGAATATTGATACCGAAACCGCCAATAGTGATCAGGGCATCCGGTCGGGAAAGATCCGAAAAGAACAGGAATTTTGCGCCCTGCAGGTCCGGAAGCTTCGACAGGAAGTTATATGCAGCGATGAAGAACGGAACTTCCAGCACAAGTGCGATCGAACTTCTGATCGCGTAGATCGGCTTATAGTTGTTCTCGCGGTAAAAGGTCTGGAGCATCATGAAACGCTCGTCACCCTTAAATGTTTTCTTGATGTGCTCGACAAACGGAGCCATCCTCTTTTCCCGCTCTCTTTCTTCCGCCTGGATCGCGTCGGCGCGGTTATAGAACGGAAGGAGCAGGAGATTGACCACCAGACTCAGTGGGAATATCGCGGCGCCGCTGCTTCTTAAAAGCTCGAACGCCGTGCTGTACACCGCTTCAAAAATCAGTGTCAGCGGCGACAGAAACAGTTGGTACAGAATTGATGCAAAAGACATAAAGTCAGACTTCCTTAAAAATTTCTTTTTCCTTTTTCAGTGTCCATCCTACCCGGACGAACAGAAAAGATTATAGCATGATGGAAAGAGTATCTCAACTATAACGCGTGCGCGCGCATATATAATAGACGAACGATCATAAATCATGGCGCTGTCTCAAAATAAATGAGGCAGCGCATTTTCTTTCCCTCTTAATGATTTGAAGACACCCTTCGGATGCCTTGAAGCATCGGTCTGCCGTAAAATTCTGCGAAATCCGATTTCATACGGCAGCCAAATCCGCCAACTGCCGTATGGATTTAAGTTTTCCGATTTCATACGGCAATTTTTCCTTCTTTTGCCGTACGAAAAGCACTTTTCCGATTTCATACGGGTCAAGTCCATATTTGTGTGTAAATTCAAAAACCTGCATATTCTCTGTCTGACTATGCCGCCTTCATCAGCGCCAACTGTTCTAGCGCAATGCTTCTCAGTTTAGGGAATGTATCTGCACAGAGCTTGTCAAAGGTTTT
>JAEEGL014871967.1_pt1 | contig 26843 bp, 20 predicted proteins | sample 9134231 | NCBI WGS metagenome assembly JAEEGL01 (sample SAMN16246548, study PRJNA631951) | gut metagenome | biome: gut microbiome; feature: rumen; material: fiber-attached | host: Bos | place: Iran: Karaj | collected 2018-10 | reverse complement strand
TATACTCCTGTTTTTCTATCTCCTGCTAATGCTTCTCCACTAAGTTTTAAAAGTACTCTTTTATATTTGATTTCTTCCACTTTTATACATCCTTCCATTTTATATTTTATCGTCTCCTATTGTAACACATATCCTACTTATATTTCCACATTTTTATTAAATAAAATAAAAAAAATTGAGCAAAATTAATTTGCTCAATTTTTGGTTTATATAAATTCAATTATCAACCTTCATTACCTGGATTTGAAACTGAAATTGTAAAATTATCACTAACCTCGGTTTCCGTTCCATTATCAGCTATTACAATAAGTTGAACTGTATAATATCCTGGTTCTGAAATAGTAATTTCATCTGGTATATTTTGTACTGTATTCATATCTACAATACGATTAATTTCCCCTTCATGTTTTATAAATGTATATGTATAAGCTATTGGAGTAACATCATTATTACATGTTACATTCATTGAAAGTTTCTTTTCATTAGTACTTGTCGTAAGTGTTATATCAGGAGCTTCTCCTTGTTGTTCTTCGCTAGTTGGTCTAAAGTAAACTGGTACTGTATTTGTAGCATATACTTTTTCTCCCTCTTTTATAATTGCTCTTACATCATACCAACCTGTATAGCAGCCGTTAAGATGTTCCTCTGTAAATTTATACATTGTTTCAGAAGTTGTTGCAGCTGTATCAAAGCTTCTGATTCCTAATCTATCAGTTTTACCTGTTCCTAAATAATTTAGCCTATATTGCCATACTACTTCTGTAATAGTATTTGTTTCACCATCTAAATTTACTTGGACATCTGCACCTTCGTTTGTAATGCTTTCCACTTTAATCATAGCATGTTTTTCTGATACCTCACCAAATTGATCAACATTTATATATACTGGATCAGTTTCATATGTATTACCATCATCTGTTGTTACAACAGCATAAATAGAATATTCATTAGTGTATTGTAAGTTTTGATTATCAAAGACAAATTCTTCTGTCATTTCAGCAACTTTTTCGGTTTGATTTGTACTCATTATTGTATAATACCATTCAATATTTGTTATGTTATTTATTCCTTCTCCATATGGAATTACTGTTGCTATTACAGTTTTATTTGTATTATCTATTATATGATGTAAGTATACATTTAATCCAAGATGTGTTCTTTCTATATAATATGCTTCATCTTGACCAGCACCACCAATTCCGATTGTATCAGTTCCAAGATCTTCTCTTGTGTGATCAAATGGATGGCAACGTTCTAAAGGATTATATGCATTTGCTTTTGCAGGATCTAAACATGTAATTGCATCTGTATATGTTGCTTTTAAATATCCATCATAGAAGTTAACCTCTGTACTTGCATTTGCTGTTATACATGAAGCGCCTTTAATATATAAATAAGTAGTATCATTATGAATTTCTCCTCCGTCTACTCCTATTGTTATTTTTCCGTTTTCACCTGTTTTTTTAATTGCATTATAATGATCAATAACACCTCTTGTTATTAATATATTTGAGTTTGTACCTAAATCAGCTATTCCTATAGTTGCCATCAATCCTGTACCTTCTATTGTTAGGTTTGCTCCATTGATAGTTATTGTATTATTAGCTCCAGTATTTTTAACATTTACTGCGCCTGATGTTCTAACAAGACAATTTACTTTTAAATCTAAATCTAAATCCCCGTTTCCTTCTACTAATATATTTGTAGAATTACCTTCAGGAGCAATTATTGAACTTGTTATTCCTGATAAGTTTGGATTAATAAATCTCAACTTTGATGAGGTTTTTACAGTATATTCAGCTCCTTCTTCTCCAATAATTGTATGAGTATTTAAATCTATAACTATATTTTTATCTTCAGGTATTTCTATACTGTCTTCAACATTTTTTAGTAATGTTACTCTATCATCATATGGATAATCATCTGTTTTATTATCATTTATTTCTACTGCGTCTAAAGCAGCTTGAAGACTTGTATACATTTTTCCTGTACTTAGTATTTCTGCTACTGCTTCATTTACGTCATCTGTTTCTCCATTGTTTGGATTAATAATTCTAAATTCAGCTGTTCCTGTTAAAGTTTTTCCTGTATCTGTAGTACCTGTAACTGTGATTATATATAAACCTTCGTCTAATCCAGATACTCTAATTTGTGATGAACCAGTTGTAGTATTGTAAATAGGTTCCCCATCTTTAGTTATAACAAAAGAGTATGATACTATTGGCTCTTCACTTTGTGAAGATGCTGAAATTCTAAATGTATCCTCATTTTCAATTGGTTCTATATCAATACTTATATCATCTTCTTCATCAGGTATAGTTTCTCCATCACCTAGGAAAGGAGTAACTAATGAACCTTCTAATGTTCCAACATATTTTTTTACCATTCTTTGGATATCTCTTACATTTAAAAATCCATCTCTATATAGATCAGCTGCTTCTTTATATACACCTTCTGCATTATATCCGAAAACATAATCTTGTCTAATTACATCTATATCTCTTGCATTGCAGATGTTGCCATCCCCATTTGCATCACCATATAATACAATTTTACGATATCCTGAATTCACCTGTTCTCCATCTACTATTTGACTAGAATGAATTTCATATCCTGTTCCAAGGAATTCTGGATCATTTAATAAATTTAGACCGCTGTCCTTGATTTCTATTATATCCTCTAGTATTATAGTTTCAATCATTTCTGGTGTTAGTTTATTTAATGTTGTATATTGTGTTGATGGGCTAACTGCTATAACTGCAGAACCTTCTACAAGTTCTCCTGCTGCATATACTCCTGCTTTCATTGAATCATTGTCAACAAGTTTTCCCGCATTTACCATTCCAGAAACACTTATTATAGCTACTAATGGAATAATAACAAATAGCTTATTTAACTTTTTTGCTTTACTCTTAAATACTAATGCTGCTGCAAGTATTATTGCTGTTAAACTTAATACTAAGAATTTACCAAAGTCTCCACCTGTTTTAGGTAGTTGTTCATCTGGTGTTAATGTATTGTCTTTTTTACCTGGTAAAGATGTGTTATTTCTATCTTTTATTGTATTGTTTCCATCTTTTTTACTATTATCTTTAACTGTAACTACTATTGATTTAGTATTACCTTCTGAATCTGTAGCAGTTATAATTGCTGTTCCTGCTCCTACTGCTGTTACTTTTCCATCTTTATCTACTGTTGCTACTTTTTCATCTGATGATTTCCATGTAACTGTTCCTTCTGCTCCAGTTATTTTTATTTGATTTGTTTTTCCTTTTTCTAAAGTAAAGTCTTCTGATGGTTCAAATTTAATTTTATCTTCTTCTTTGTCGCCTTCTGTAACTATTACTCTTATTCTTTGAGCATTAACTCCATCATTTGCTCCACCATTTTTTGTTGCAGTTATATATGCTGTTCCTTTTCCAACTGCTGTTATTTTTCCCGTTTGATCAACTGTTGCTACAGTTGTATCTGATGATGTCCATTCTAATGTTACATCACCATTTACAGTAATTTGTTTCGTTTCACCCTTTTTAATTGAAACTTCTCCTGATGGTGAAAGTGACCAATTGTTATCTGGTGTAGATTTAGGTTTAATTGTTACATCAAAATAGTCATTTCCTAAAATTTTACCTTCTTCAGCATTACTATTTGCATTATCAATTGTATAAATTGGATGATTGTCATATGATTTATCATCTGCAGTTGTAACTACAAAATCTTCAAGAATAAATCTGCCTGTTTTTTCTTCAGTAACATTTGCTGCTTGGAATGTAAATACAAATGTTTTAGTTCCTGTTCCTGATTCATAATCGTCATTTATAGTATTAGCTGATAAATCAGTATACATCCATTTTACAATTCTATTATTTTCTAAAGCACTTTCAACATCATTTGATGACATATTAGTTTGATTTGCGCTAACGAAAGTAAATAATGATGAATCATAGAATAGTTGTCCATTTGCTAAAACTGTTTGTTCATCTACAGTAACTACAACATTAAAAGTATCTCCTGCATCAACTTGAGTAGGTGTTGCTGTTTCACCTGTAAATGTCATTGTGTACGCTTGTACACCTGTTGATAATGCGAATAAAAATATTGCTAACATTATCATTGTGGTAAATAGCTTTTTCATTAGTTTTCCTCCTTAAAAATTTATATAAAAAATTTAAAATCTTAAGTAAAAAATAGAGACTATATCTCTTATAAAATTATACAATTTTCTATATATCTTTACAAGAAAAAATGATCAAATATAACAAATGTCATATCACCGAAAAAAGAATGTAATACGTTTGTAATATTACATTCTTTGAATTTCTTTTTTATTTCTTTTTTACCTATTTTTTATCTATTTTTTTATAATTTCTAAAATAAATTTTTTTCCTTTTTCTTAAATATAACTGCAGTGATTATCAAGCTTATCCCAGCTATCACCATTCCTAATTTTGTTTCTTCTCCAGTTTTAGGTAGGTTTGAACTATTTACTTTAGTATTATCTGCTGCTTTGTTATCATATGTTGTAGTTCTTCCTGTTGTTGATGCCGTTGATGTTGTTAAAGTAGATGTTGTTTCAGAACTTGTTGGATTGTTTTTGGTTCCTGATGATATTGTATTTCCATTTCCTTTTACAGTTACTTGGAATGTTTTATTTCCATTTACACTATCTTTTTCATAAGTTCTATCTTTAGTTGTTATAAATACATCATCAGTAATTTCAAAAGTTCCTGTTTTTGTCTCTCCTATATTTTTAGCTTTAAATGTAAATTCAAATGTTTTAATTCCTTCAGAATTTGCATTTAAATCTGTATACATCCAAGATACTTCATTGCCATCTTGATTTGCAGATGCTGACATATTAGTTTGTTTAGCTTCAACAAATGTAAATAATGAACTATCGTATTTTATATGAGAATTTGCAAGTGTTGTTGCTTCATCAACTGTTAATTTTACTTTAAATGTTTCTCCAGCATTTACTGTTGTTGGTGTTTCATTTGTTTTTAAAGTAAATGACTGAACACTAGTCGAAAAAGCAAATAAATATATAATTACTAAAATAAAAGTCTTAATACTTTTTTTCATTTGTAACCTCCATAATTTTCCTATATAAATTATATATCTATGATTTCATAGTATCAATATCAAGCCTCAAAATAGCTAAAATGTCATGTTTTTGTAATTAAAGTGTAATAATAAAAGAGATTACTTTAAAAGTAATCTCTTAATCATTTATTTATTATATATTATTGAATATTTACATTGTCAATTTCTTTTAGGATAACATCATGAGCGCTACCTTCTTTTATACTTACATTTGAAACAAGAGTTAATCTTGCTTTATCATGTAATTCTTGAAGTGTTATAGCTCCACAGTTACACATTGTTGATTTTATTTTATGAACTGTAATATCTAGGTTGTCTTTTAATGGACCTGCATATGGAATATATGAATCAACACCTTCTTCAAAAGATAATTTTTCTTTATCTTCTCCCATATCATATCTTTGCCAGTTCTTTGCTCTGTTTGAACCTTCACCCCAGTATTCTTTAACATAGTTATTTCCCATTTTAACTACTCTTGTTGGGCTTTCTGCAAATCTTGCAAAATATCTACCCATCATTACAAAGTCAGCTCCTAATGCAAGAGCAAGTGTTATATGGTAATCATGAACTATACCACCATCAGAACATACTGGAATATAAATTCCCGTTCTTTCAAAATATTCATTTCTAGCTTCAATTACATCTATTAAAGCACTAGCTTGTCCACGTCCAATTCCTTTTGTTTCACGAGTTATACAGATTGATCCTCCACCAACTCCGACTTTAATGAAATCAGCACCAGCATCTGCTAGATAGTAGAAACCTTCTTTATCTACAACGTTTCCAGCACCAACTTTTACACTGTCTCCATATTTTTCTCTAATAAATGCTATTGTATTTTTTTGCCATACTGAATATCCATCAGATGAATCAATACAAAGTAAATCTACACCAGCATCTACTAACGCAGGAACTCTTTGTTCATAATCTCTTGTGTTGATACCAGCACCAACAACATATCTCTTATTTTCATCTAATAGAGAGTTTGGATTATTTTTTCTTTCTTCATAATCTTTTCTGAATACTAGATATTTTAAATTACCTTCTTCAGTTAATATTGGTAAACAATTGATTTTATGCTCCCAAATTATATCATTTGCTTCTGCAAGAGTTGTTCCTTTTTTAGCTGTAATTGTATTTTCAGCTTTTGTCATAAAATTATCAATTGGTTCATCTTGGTTGTCTCTTGTTATTCTATAATCTTTATCTGTAACAATTCCTAAGAATTTACCATTTGCAGTTCCATCTTCAGTTATAATAACTGTAGAATGTCCTGTTTTCTTTACTAAAGCTAAAACGTCTTTTAATGCTGTTCCACTCTTAACATTAGAATCGCTTATAACAAAACCAGCTTTATGTTTTTTAACTCTATAAACCATTTGAGCTTGTTCTTCAATTGGTTGAGAACCATATATAAATGAAACTCCTCCTTCTCTTGCTAAAGCAATTCCCATTTTTTCTCCAGAAACAGATTGCATGATAGCTGAAACTAATGGAATATTAGCATAGTATTTTGGTTCTTCTCCTTTTTTAAATTTTACAAGTGGTGTTTTTAATGATACATTTGTAGGTATACATCTTTCATCTGTTAAATTTGGTAATAGTAAAAATTCGCTAAATGTTCTTGATATGTCTCCTAAAATTTGTGCCATTTTTATTTCCTCCCTTTATATTTTTTATATTTTAATCATTTTTATAAAGTACTAATTTAAAGCATTTCCTTTAACAAGATTCATTGTATCTCTTGCTATTACTAATTCTTCATTAGTTGGTATAACATATGCTTTGATGCTAGATTCTGGAGTAGATATTTCGATTTCTTCTCCTCTTTTCTTGTTAATTTCTGTGTCTATTTTTAATCCTAAGAAAGCAAGTTTTTCACAAATTTTCTTTCTTATATTAACTTGGTTTTCTCCGATTCCTCCAGTAAATACTATGCAATCTATTCCTCTTAATACAACAGCATATTTAGCTACAAATTGAGCTATTGTTGTTGTGAATAATTCAATTGCAACAACTGCTTTTTCATGTCCTTGTGTAGATGCTTCTTCAATCTCTCTAAAATCTGGATTTAATCCTGTAATTCCATATAATCCTGATTTTTTATTTAATATAGAGTTCATTGTAGCTGGATCTACATTATCTTTTTCCATTATGTATGTTACAACTGATGGATCTAAATCTCCACTTCTTGTTACCATTGCAATTCCACCTAATGGTGATAATCCCATACTTGTATCAAGAGATTTTCCACCACCAACAGCACATATACTTGCCCCTTGTCCTAAGTGACATGTAACAATTTTTGTTTCTTCAATTGGTTTTCCCATTTTCTTAGCTGCTATTTTTGAAACAAATTGATGTGATGTTCCATGAGCTCCATATTTACGAACTCTTAATCTTGTATAATAATCTTCTGGTATTGGGTATATATAGTTTTCTCTTGGCATTGTTTGATGGAAAGCTGTATCAAATACAGTTGCCATTGGTTTTCCAGGCATTGCTTTTTTACAAGCATTAATTCCAAGTATTGCAGCTGGATTATGTAGTGGTGCAAGTGTTGCACATTCTGCAATTTGTTCTATTACTTTGTCTGTTACTAAAACTGATTTATCAAATATTTCTCCACCATGAACTATTCTATGTCCTATAGCATCAATTTCATCTAATGATTTAATTACTCCATATTCTGGATGTAATAATTGATCTAAGATTATTTTTAAAGCTTGTTCATGATTTTCTACACCTTCGTTAGTAACATATTTTTGGTCACCAACTTTATGTGTTAAAAATGCTTCTTTTTCTCCAATTCTTTCAAAATTTCCTTTTGCAATTACTTCTTCATTAGTCATATCTATTAGTTGATATTTTAATGATGAGCTACCGCAGTTTACTACTAAAATTTTCATTGTAATTTCTCCTTTATTTTTATGTTATATGTTAATAGCTTATTTAGATTATCTTATAAACTATTTATTAGCTGTTTTGAGCTTGTACTGCTGTTATAGCAACTACACCAACAATATCATTGCTACTGCATCCTCTTGATAAGTCATTTACTGGTTTAGCAATTCCTTGACATAGAGGTCCATAAGCTTCTGCTTTTCCTAATCTTTGTACTAATTTATATCCTATATTTCCAGCTCCTAAGTCTGGGAATATTAATGTGTTTGCTTGTCCTGCTATTTTACTATCAGGTGCTTTTGATTTTCCAACTGATGGAACAATTGCAGCGTCTAATTGTAATTCTCCATCCACTTGCATGTTTGGTTCTTTTTCTTTTACTAATCTTGTTGCTTCTATAACTTTTTCTGTTGCTTCTGATTTAGCACTTCCATAAGTTGAATATGAAAGCATTGCAACTTTTGCTTCTTCACCAATTAGTTGTTTATAACTTTTTGCTGATGAAATAGCAATTTCAGATAATGCTTCACTATCTGGATTTTCATTTAATCCACAATCACCAAATACGAATACTCCATTATTTCCATATTCACAATCTGGTACAACCATTACAAAAAATGCTGATACAAGTTTTGTGTTTGGTGCAGTTTTTAAAATTTGAAGTGCTGGTCTTAATGTATCTGCTGTTGAGTGAGCTGCTCCTGAAACTAATCCATCTGCATCACCATTTTTAACCATCATCATTCCATAATAAACTGGATCAAGAATTAATTCTTTTGCTTTTTCCTCAGTCATTCCTTTTGCTTTTCTTAATTCATAAAATTTTTCTACATATTCATCATATCTTTCAGAGTTTGCTGGATCAACTATAATAGCTTTTGAAACATCAAATCCTTTTTCATTTGATAATTTCATAACTTCTTCTTTATTTCCTACTAAAATAATATTAGCGAACCCTTCCTTTAAAACTATGCTTGCTGCTTCTAATGCTCTTACATCTGTTGCTTCTGGCAATACAATTGTTTTAATGTTAGACTTCGCTCTTAACTTTATATCTTCTATAAATGACATTTTTTTACTTCCCTCCTATTAGATAATGTATTTGATATATTATATAGCAAATAAAGGAAAAATACAATGTTTTGTTGCATTTTTTCTTTATCTTTTTTCTTATTTTGTATATATTTTTATATGCGTTTTTATAATTATTATAAATGACTGTTATATATTTATTTTATTTCAGTTCCGCCCCATTCTACTGCTACAAATCCTGTTCTTTCTGGAGTTACTAATTCTTGTTCTTCTACGTCTATTGGATTATCTAATCCTTTATATGTCATAAGAACTCTTATTAATGTATCTGGATTTGGATTTATCTCAACCGGCATGTTTTCATTTATTTCTTCCATTGTCGCAAATCTTATATAGTTATATTTGTTTTCTTGTAATCTTGGTAACCAATAAACTATGAATTCTTCAGCTTCTCTTTCTGTTAATCCTAAAAGAGCTAATTTTTCTTCTAAGAATTCAATTGTATCTTCTCCTTTTACCACAAAGCCATCTTCTTTTATTTCTGCTGGAACTATTGCTTCACTTTCATAATATAAAGCATATAAATTCTTATTAGTATCTAAGTCAGTTAAGCTTCCATCTTTTCTTGCTAATACTTTCCATCCATCTACGTATTTAGGATATGAAACTATTATTTGATCTTTGTTTACCAATTTTACTGATACTTCTGCGTCTTGTTCTGGATATAGGTAAATAATTGGTTTATCATCAAAAGATACAGGAAAAGAAGATGGATTGTTTCTACGTTCATTTTCAAGGTAAACATCATTTTTTGTATATACCTTTTCTTTCCATACATGTTTTACATTTTTATCTGTTGGTACAACAACAATATATGCCGTCACTTCAAGTAAAGAGCCATGATCAAGACTATGTATATATAATCTAACATCATCACCATCATATTCAACTGCAGCTAATCTAGCGTATGGTGAACACCCATCTACTAATTGAGAATACACAATATAGTGTTTTGTAAAATCATAATATTTTTGTTTTATTCCATTTTTTTTGCAAAACAAGCTATATTCTATACCATTCATCACTTTTGTTTCTAAATATTTATCTTTATTCTTTTTAAATTTCTGGTTTTTTTCTGCATTGTCATCTTCTAATTCTTGTATATCGTATTCCCCTTGATAATCATTTGTAATAACTTTTTTTCCTAAATATTCACTAACTGTATCAGATACAGGATATGTCTTTATTTCTACTCTATTAAAAGCAGAAACTATCATGAGTATAATAAAGAATAAAGCTATAATTATAATTAAAGCAATTAACAATTTGAACTTTACGCCCATTTTTTTCTTTGTTTTTTCTTTTTTATTTTCTTCTTCCATATTTACCTCCCAAAAATTATTTTATTGGATTAATTCATTTGTACAGTTCCTATAATTGAATTGATATCATCAATGTTATGTTTTTTCATGTATTTTTCAATACCTTCAATTGTTTTGATGCTTGTTGTTGGATCTATAAAGTTTCCAGCTCCTATTGATACTGTTTTAGCACCTGCAAGCATAAATTCAATAGCATCTTCTCCACTAATAATTCCACCTAATCCCATAACAGGAATTTTAACTGCTTTTGCAATTTGATATACCATTCTTACAGCTACTGGTTTAATAGCTGGTCCTGATAATCCCCCTGTATTATTTGCAAGTACAGGTCTTCTTTTATCAATATCTATTTTCATTGCTAACAAAGTATTTATTGCAGAAACAGCATCAGCTCCTCCGTCTTGAGCTCCTAATGCTGTTAATGTAATATCCGTAACATTAGGTGTTAATTTTACGATTAATGGTTTGTCAAGAACTTTTCTTACTTCTGATGTAACTTGCTTAACCCCATCATATGTTGTTCCAAAAGCCATACATCCTGCTTTAACATTAGGACATGACAAGTTTAACTCCACACCATCTACGTCTAGTGTATTTGCAATTTTACACACTTCTATATATTCTTCTAGACTTGACGCTCCAACATTTAAAATAATTTTTGTATCAAATTGTCTAAGCCATGGTAAATCAATATCTCTAAAATACTCAATTCCAGGATTTTGTAATCCTATTGCATTAAGCATTCCTCCTGTTGTCTCGCAAACTCTAGGTGGCTTATTTCCAAGTTTTGGTTTTAAAAAAGTTCCTTTTGTAATAATTGCTCCTAATTTGTTTAAATCAATAAAATCTTCAAATTCTCGTCCATATCCAAAAGTTCCTGAAGCAACCGTTACCGGATTCTTCATTTTGATTCCTGCAAAATCTACTTCTGTATTCATAAAACTTTGCACTCCTTTCATTTTATATGGTAACCCATGGGCATTTTTTATACCCTGTTAATACTTCTTTATATAAATCTGAATTCATCATTTCTTCAATTGTATTTTCAAAGTAATTTCCGTACTTTCTTGTATCACCTGCACAAACATGTACATCGCCATTTGTTGTCAAATATAAGTTTATTCCTGGTACACTGCAATCTCCAATTACTAATAGTGGCAATTTAGCAGACCATTCAATGTTATTAGCTTTATCATATTCAGAACATTTTTTAAAAATATCTCTTAGTTTTTCTTGTGTAATTGCTAATTCAGGAAATTTCTTTCCTAATCCTTGTTCTCTATATAGCATGATATGTGGTGCTATGTTATGTTTTCTTGCCCATTTAAATATATCAAATATTTCATCACAGTTAGTTGAGGTTACAACACATTGTACTCCAAGACGTCCTTCTTCAGCAAGACCGGCATCTATTAGTTTTTTAATGTTTTCCATCATTTGTTTATGTGATCCTTTAATATTTGTTAAATAGTCATTAGTTTCTGGCCTATATCCATACATTTTTCCACATACAAATAAATTCTTTAAGTTTTTAAAAGTTTCAATTTGTTCATCTGTTAACTCGTATAAATTTGAGAAAATTGTCATTGTTCCACCATATGATGATATTTTGGTTAAAACTTTACATAAATCTTTATTTAATGTTGGTTCACCTTCACTAACAAAATAGTAATTCATAATATCTTTATCATATACGTATGGTTGTACTTCTTCTGCAAATTTTAATACTGTTTCATTGTCAATATTTTTCCATTTTTGATTTCTTGTTCCACATTCTGTAAAGCAAAATATACAATTCATGTTGCATTCGTGGTATTTTTCTCCACCCGGTATTGCCATTGCCACTCTCAGTAATTTGTTTTTCTTTTTACAATCTTCAACAATTTCTTTTGTCCAACAATTTCCATATACTAATGGAACATTATACTGATTGTTTACAAGCATTATATTTCTACCTCCATAGCATTAAATACTGGCCCTTCTTTACATACTCTCTTATATGTATCTTCTGTTTCTGTTTTATATTTAACAGCACAACCTATACAAGCTCCAATACCGCATCCCATTAATTCTTCTAATGAAATTTGACATGCTATATTTTTTTCTTTTGCTAAAGCTTGTACTGCTTTTAGCATTGGAAGTGGTCCACAAGCATAGATGCAATCAATTTTTCCATTTTCAATATCATCTTTTAAAAAGTTAATAGCAAATCCATTTTGTCCATAGCTTCCATCATCTGTTGCTAAAACAAATTTACTTGAAACATTTTTGAATTCGTCTTCTAAAACAACAAAGTCTTTATTTCTAAAACCTATATATGTATTAACTTCTTTACCAGTTTCTTTTGCTTCTTTTGCAAGTTCATATAATGGAAATATGCCAATACCTCCACCAATAATTGCTATATTATTATAATCTTCAAATTTAAATGTGCCTTTTCCAAGTGGTCCTATTATGTCTATAAGTTCTCCTTCTTCTCTTGTTGCAAGTACTGTTGTTCCTTTTCCTTTAACTTGGAATATAAAATCTAATGTTCCATCTTCTTTATTAACATTATGAATACTAATTGGTCTTCTTAAGAATGGTTCAATTGTATCTGTTACTCTAATCTCTAAAAATTGGCCTGGTTTTGAGCTATTAGCCATTTCTTTTGATTTAACAGTAAATTTATAAATATCGTCTTTTAATTGAACTTTTTTTACTAATTCTGCTTTTTCAATAACAGCCATTTTTCCATCTCCTTTTGTATCAAATTATTTCTTTTGATACTCTTACTTTTATATTATAAATTATATAAATTATTATCTATACAATCTTTTGCTCTTGCAGCTGTTTTAGCATCTGATTTTAATGCTTCTTCTAAGAATTCAGGATGTTCTACTAAGAATTTTCTCATTGTTTCATCAGGATTTTTCTTATATTCATTTAACATATCATATTGAGTGTCATTAATAATATTTAATTCTTTTGCTGTATCAAATAAGCTTTCATCTAATTTAATTAGTGAATATGATTTGATTCCAATACCATTTAGTATTTCTTCTCCACCTTGTACTCTATCTACTACTGATATTGACCAATCAATTTTACCATTTGCTCCCTCAATTGCAGGTGCCCATCTTTTTGTATATGATGATGCTGTTGTAATTAAGTCTGCTATATGTAAACATTTTTTTCCTTCTAAGTCTGTTATTGTTTCATTTGCTGTAAAGTCATAATTACTCTTTGCTAAACTTAAATCTTTCCATATTGTAATATGTGGTTTTTTTAATAGGTAAGCTACCATATTTGAGAAGAACCAATCTCTTCTTTCTCCTCCTGATATATAATCAATTTCATCTAAGTTTATTTTTTCTTTTATTTCTTTTACAATTTCATCTATTGTATATTTATATATTGCATTTTCATCATATTGTTTTTTAACTCTTGTAAATACTTTTGTTGGAAGATCTTGTTTATCTCCTAAAATTTCATTAATATAGTCTAACAAATCTGTTGCTTCTTTCTCACTTCCATATAAGAATTGAGTATTGATATAAAAAGGTCCTATTTTACCTGATGTATACCAGAAAGGTTTGTTGTTTGGGCATACACGAAAAGCTGTTGTTTCGAATAAATACTTTACTAAATCACTCATTTTATTTAAATCCTCCTTAATTTTCGCCATTATTTTACATAATTTCTGATTTTTGGCAAATTTTTTATATTATATACAATTGAAATATTAAAGTCAAGTTATACATTAAATTAAAATCAATCAATTCTATTTCTTTTATTAAATACAATTAGTTTTCAAGTTATTTAAGAATTTCTTTTATGGCTTGAAAAGCTTGTTTATTTCCTGAAATTATCTCATATTGACCTTCTCCAATTTGTTTATATTCAAGAAAACCTCCAGCTTCTGTAACAATTAATGCTGGTGCTAATATATCCCATAGTCCACAATAGCCCCAATATATATTAAAATCTAATATTCCTGCTGCAACATAAGGATTTGGTACACAAGAGCAATAATATGCCCTGAATTCAAATTTATATTTATCATTATTTGATAATTTTGAGACATTATCCATTGCCCAATCAGTGCCTATATTAGTACAACCCATGAATCTTTTTTTATTTTTATTATTAATCTCATCAAGACTAATTCTTTCTCCATTTAAGAATGCACCATTACCTTTTATTGCGGTAAATGTTTTATTTAGTATTGGTAAATGAATTACACTAAATTTAATTTCATTTTTTTCAACATAAGCTACCATTATTCCATAATATTCTAGTCCAATTATAAAATTATGAGTTCCATCTATTGGATCTATTATAAAATAAGTATCCTCGAAACTCTCTATATGTTCTTCTGAAAATACAGGAATATCTCCATATATTTCTTTTAGTCCATTCGTAAGCTTCTCATCAACCATTAAATCATATTTTGTAACAAGTGATCCATCTTCCTTTTCTTTAGCCCCTTTGTCATTTGTCGCATTTTTTAATAATTCTCCACATTCTTTAACAAGGTTTACTATTGGTTCTAACTCTTCTTTTTTATTTACATCTATCTTTTTCATTTTCTACCTCTTTTCCAAGTATAAAATTTATCATAATATTTTAATAAATTAAAGTATTTTTTAATATTAAATTAATATAAATAGATATAATAATAAAAAAGGATACAATAATTGTATCCTTTACATTCTATCTGGCATTTGAATTCCTAATAAGTTCATTCCTGTTTTTAATATACTGCCAACTACATATGTTAAATATAGTCTACTATCTGTTTTCTTTTTATCATCTGTAATAATCTTGTTTGTATCATAAAATTTGCTATAACTTTGAGCTAAATCAATTAAATATCTTGTTAAGAATGATGTTTCATTTTTATTTGCTGTAGCAAGTATTGTATCTGTAAAACTGTATACTTGTTTTAATATATCTATACTTTCTGTGTCTTGTAATTCTTCAAAATCAACATCAGCTAAACTTGGAATATTACCAGCATTTCTTAATACACTTTGTGTTCTTACATAAATGTATTGAACATAAGGTCCTGTTTCGCCATTAAAGTTTAGCATTAAATTCCAGTCAAACACATTATCTTTAATAAGAGTTGTTGATAAGTTGTTAAATATAACAGCTCCAATACCAACTTTTTTAGCTACTTCTTCTTTATCTTTAAGATCTGGATTTTTTTCTTCAATTACTTCTTTTGCTTTAGCTATTGTTTCATTTAATAAGTCTTCAACTTTTACAACATTACCTTCACGAGTAGACATTTTTCCTGTTGTTAATCTGGTCATACCATATGGTACATGTATAAGATTTGAAGCTTTTTCTTCTCCAATAAGAAGTTTAGCTACTTCAAATATTTGTTTAAAATGAAGATTTTGTTCATATGCTGTAACATAAATAGCTTTTGCAAAATCATATGTTCTTGCTCTATAAAGAATAGCTGCCAAATCACGAGTAGCATAAATACTAGCCCCATTTGATTTACATATCATACATGGTGGCATACCTTTATCTTCAAGATCTATTATTAAAGCTCCTTCTGATTCAACAAGTTTTCCTGTTGCTTGTAATTTATCAATTACTTCTTGCATTTTATCAATATAAAAAGCTTCTCCATTCCATGAATCAAATTTTGTTCCTAATATATCATAAATCTTTTGAAACTCTTTTAAGCTTACTTCTCTAAACTTAACCCATAAATCATAGCAGTATTTATCACCTTGCTCAAGCTTTTTAAAGTTTTCTCTACATGCTTCTAGTACGCTTTCGTCTTCTTTACAAAGAGCATTAATTCTTACATATATTTTCATTAATTCATCTATTGGATTATTCTCTATATCGTATTCATTTCCCCAAAGTTTATATCCTTCAATTAATTTTCCAAATTGAGTTCCATAATCTCCTAAATGATTAACTCCTATTGAATTATATCCAATAAATTTATATATATTGTATAAAGCTTGTCCTATAACAGTTGTTCTTAAATGTCCTATATGAAAAGGTTTTGCAATATTAGGAGCAGAATAATCAAGCACAACATTCTTACCTTCTCCAATATTTACCTTTCCAAAATCCTCTTTTTTCTCTTCAAACTCTTTTAGTACTTCTTCTGTAAGCTTTTTATTATTAACAAAGAAGTTTAAATATCCTCCTGTTACTTCCGCTTTTTCAATAATTTCATTGTTTAATTCAATTTTTTCTTTTATATTATTTGCAATCATAGGAGGAGCTTGTCTTAGTTCTTTAGCCAATCTAAAGCATGGAAATGCATAATCGCCCATTGTCTTATCCTTTGGGATTTCAATACTATTTCTTAGTTCTTTAGAATCCATTTCTAATACTTTTGCTATTTCGTTTGCTATTTCTTGTTTGAAATCTATCATAATAATTCCTCCTCTTTAAATTTATAATGCATAGATTATACTATAATTATTCAATAATTGCAATGTTTCAATAATATAAATAGATATGCAAAAAATAAGAACGTATTATTAGTTTTAACACGTTCTTAAATTATTTATATTTATTTAATTAAAATCTATAATTATAGTTTAGATATAAATTTTAGCAAAAGCTAATACAAATGCAATTACTTCATAAATTGCTATGATAACAATAAATTTCTTGATAAAGCTTTTATCATCATTATCAGCAAATACATTTTTTAATCCAAAGTATAAAAGTATTGTTTTTGTTATACTTAAAATTGTACTGAAAACACCTGTAATTTTGTACATATCATCAGAAATAAAGTTTAATAATGTAATAATAGCACTAACTATAACTGGTAAATATGCTATTGTAACAACTGACATTATTTCTGGTATTGATTTTTTGTTATTTTTGTTTAATGCGTAGGCAATACCTGAATAAACTAAAACAATTAATGCTGGTGCTAAAATAGACCATAAAGTTGATAATTCAAAAATGTATTCTGACAGAATCCATCCTAAATCTTCATCCATTATATCTGCAGCTTTTATTCCAGTAATAAACTTACTTATTAATCTAATAACAGCCCAAACAATAATTAAGAATAATGAAGTTTTAAAGAATTTATTTTCTTTATCATCAGCAACATTTTCAACTGTTCCAATTGGATCTTTGAACATTGAAACAATAGTATCCTTTGATGTTTTATATTCTTCCTTAATATTGATATTTTTTACTGTATCTTTTACTTGTTTTGCAGTATTAACTGTTTGTTTTTTTATTTCTTCCGATGTAGTATTAGAAGAATTTTGATTATTGTTTTCTTCCATTTTTATCAATCTCCTTTTTTTATATTTCTTAAATAATTATACTCTTTTTTTTTATTTAGTCAATATTCCAAATGAAATATTGATTGAATCATTATCATACTAAATTTGTTATTTTATTATTTTAGAATACTCTTCAATTGCTGTATCTATATCAGAGTCACAAATAGCTTTACCATTTTTCATAACTATTCCACGTTTACAGAATTCTTTTGCCACTCCTGTTGCATGAGTTACAAATATAAGAGTAACATTATCTTTTTCAATAATTTCATTAATCTTTTTTAAACACTTCTTTTTGAATGATTCATCACCAACACTAAGTGCTTCATCAACTATTAAAATCTCAGGTTCAATATTAACATTAATTGAAAATCCAAGTCTTGCTTTCATACCGCTTGAATAAGTTCTTACAGGTTGATCAATGTATTCTTCTAATTCAGCAAATTCAACTATTATTTGTTCAATTTGTCTTATTTCTTCATCTTTTAATCCAAGAAGTTGTCCTTTTAAATATATATTTTCTCTTCCAGTAAATTCAGGATCAAATCCAGCTGTTAATTCTAGTAGAGCACTTACTCTTCCTTTTACCATTATTTCACCTTCTGAACTATAAACAACTCCTGTTATCATCTTTAATATAGTTGATTTACCTGCACCATTCTTTCCTAAAAATGCAACTGATTCTCCTCTATGGATTTTAAAGGAAACATTATCTACTGCTTTTTTAGGCGTATACTTAACTCTTTTATTAAAGATAGATAAAAACCTTTTTTTATTATTTTTATAAAGTTTATATGTTTTTGAAACATTTTTAAATTCTACAACGACTTCATCTTTCATTTATTAATTATCCTCTCTTAAACTCTTCTTAATCAACTTAAACTACTTCTTTACTTTTTCTTAAAAACAATACTTGTTTTATAAAACATCTGGTATTTCTTTCTTTAATTTTTTATATACCCAAAGAGCTAATATATACGTGATTACTATACATATTACAAAATATAGAAGTCTCTTTGGTTGTTGCCAAATCCAAACTTTATTTATAAATGTATTTCTAAATCCGTTAACAAAGAATGTTACTGGATTTATCATTAAGAATTTTTTAACTGCTGCTGATTTAACTGTTGCAGGATTCCAAATAATTCCTGATAGCCAAAATACTGCAGTTATAAATGATTTTACAAGGTTACCGTAGTCCTTGCTGATTGCAGCCAAATGTCCTGATAACAATCCCCATGCATTCATAAGTAAGAACATTAGGAACATATAGATTGGTATTTGAAGAATATATATATCAGCTGCATAGCCAAATATTCTGAATATTACAATCATAATGTATATCAAAATAAGATGAATTACAAACTTTGATATATTAACAAATGTTGATATTGTAGATACAGGAAATTTCATTTTTGTAATTAGATAGCTGTATCTTCTAATACAATCAGTTCCTGCTGTAATCATATCACTTATATAAAACCATGGTATAACACCTGAAATTAACCATAGGAAATATGGATAACCATTTACATTACTATTTACTCTAAGACCTATTGTAAAAGCAAACCAATAAACAAAAATTGTTACTGCAGGTTTAATTACTGCCCAAGACCATCCAAGAGCTGCTCCTCTATATGTTCTTACAAGATCAGCTTTTGCAAGTTTTCCGATTTGCTTTCTATATTCAAAATGTTCTTTAAAAATATTAATTAAATCTTTAATCATTTTTTGCTCCTTGTTTTCTTTAATTCTTCCTTAATTATTCCTTAATTCTTTTTTTTATTTTTTAAAACAATTTATAAAAATTGTTAATTGCATTTTGGTTATAAGCTTCGTAATCTGCATTCATTACAGGTACTTCACCTTTGAACAATTTTTGCATTCCATCATATAAACCATCTTCGCTATTTTCTACTAACACTCCGCCATTTTCTTTAACAAAACTTCTTGGTCCTTCTATATCTGTGGATATTGCAGGTTTTCCTACTATATCAGCTTCAGCTAATGCTAGTCCAAATCCCTCATAGAAAGAAGAAAGTACAAAATAATCACATCTCTTTAAAATATTATATGGATTACTGATATTTTTTATAGTTATAACATTATCTTTACACTCTAAAGAATTAATTAACTCTAATGTTTTATCATAATCAATACCCATTCCACCTATTATTATTAGATTTGTATTTTTATGATCCTTATAAAATCTATTATAAGCTCTAATTAATCTATCATGTCCTTTTTCTGCTGAGAATCTACCTATCGTAATAAATTTCTTTGTATCACCATTTACTATATCAATTATTTCTTCAAGTGTTTTATTTGATTCTGTTATATCATCAAAAACAATTTCTGGTTCTTGTGATTTTTCCAAAACATTCTGATAATTAATGATGTTTTCAGCCACATAAATATTGTCTTCTCTTCCACTAATTTTAGCAGTTGATTCAATTAATTCTTTATTAACTACTGCAACTTTATCATAATTTCTATAAGCATAGTTTAATGTTTTCCAGTGTTGCTTATGTTTTGTTTTTATTTCATCAATCATATTACTATGAACATATATAATCTTATTACAATCAAAATATGAATATAAGAATATCTTTTTATACTCGTATCCAACAAATTGTATAACATGGTCAATTTTTGCATTTCCATATAGTCTTTTGATTTCATCATTATACACTTTTTTTGCAGTTTTTTCAAATTTCTTTAATGGATATAAGTTTTTTCTGAAAAGAATAAATTTGATCTTTTCAGGTATTGTCATATTTGTTTTACCTAATATTGCAATATAATTAACTTTTTCTGGCATATCTAATAATTGTTCTTTATTAGCTCTAATAATATTAGATGAAAAAGTTAAATAATAATTCTTTTCATCTAAATCTATATTATTTAATAGATTTTTTAATGAAGTAGTTATTCCGTTTTTAGCAAGATTTCCTGTATAAATTATTACGTTTTCTTTTCCATTATTCTTTAATTCTTCAACCTTTAATTCATTCTCTTTGTTAAGTATAATTCTTTCGCATAACTTTTTAGTTACATCTTTGTTATCATATTTACAGAATTTTTCTATAAATTCTGTTTCATCATATGATTTATCACCATTAATTGCTTGTATTAATTCATTTACATTATTAGCTTTAGTAAATGGTAATTCATCATAATCAAAATATAATCCTCTATCTTCTAAGTATTTTTCTTTATCATAACAGAATAGTACTATTTTTCTTTTAGTAGTTGCAAAATCAAAGAATACACTTGAATAGTCTGTTACCAAGCAATCTGCGACATTTAAAAACTCATAAGTTTCGTAGTTCTCTGGGAAAAATTTAATTTTCTTAAGTCCCCTTAAACTGATATTCTCTTTTTCTAATGGATGAAGATTTATGTACAATATTTGATTATCATTTAAATTCTTTTCAATTTCTAATAAATGATATAATAAATAATTACTGTTTCTTTCAATTTCAAATTCATTCTTTGCCTGTCTCCATGTTGGCATATACATTATTACTTCTTTATCATCAAGTTTCAATTCATTTCTTATTTCTACTCTTCTTGTTTCATTAAAGAATGCTGTATTCCTTGGATAACCAGCAAGAATCGTTTTAGCATTACTAATATTTTCTATCATGTAATCATTTATCATATGTTCTTTTGTAAATTCATTTGGATAAAGTAAATAATCTGAAATAACAAAATTCTTTTGTATATTTCCCAAAGCATGATAATCACTTCTACTACTTCTACCTAAACATTTTAATGGTGTTCCATGCCAAGTATTAAATATTACTTGTCCATCTCTTTTAATGAAACATGGTGGAAATGCAGTGTCAGTAAATAAATATTTAGATTGTGCTAAAGCAATATAATAATCCTTATTTCCAAATTCGATAATTCTAATATTCTGAATATTATGTTGTTCAAATAATTTTTTAGCTTTTTCAATAGCAGTTTCTTGTAAAGCAACACTAACACTATATTTTTTGTAATCTGGATTCGTTGCTAATTCTTTAATAACATAAAACATACTTCCATCAACTGTTCTTCCTTGTTGTGGCTCTACTAATATTTCACCCTCTTTAAGTTGTAACTTATGTATGTATTTAAAATAAGCTAATTTTGAATAATAACTTGAATCTTTAGAAAGTATCTTTCTAATTGTATTGACTAATTTTAACATTGTATCTTTTCATTCCTTTTTATACTTATTTTATGTATTCTACTTTATTTTCATATCTTTCTTTAGTTTTTCAACTTGTTTTTCATTTTTAAAATCGGTACCAACTTTGTTTAATTTGAAGATATCTTTTCCATAAACTAATCCTATACCATGATTATATGATTTGCTTGTACCTCCATAGAACACATAATACATTCCATTCTCATAAATAAAGCTACTTCTGTATAATCCCTTATTATCCCAATAATTTGTTGTTACAGTAGGTTCTAATATAGTTTTTGCTTTTTCCCATGTAATTCCATCTTTTGAACTTGTATAATATAAGCTCATATCATTGTGATTTGCCCATTTATCATAAGCAACAGCAATCATTTCGTATCCTTTTTCTGTTCTTATTACATCTAAATGCCAAGTATATATTTTTTTCTCATATGAAATATTTAATACTTTAACATCTTTCCAATCTAATCCATTTTCTGATGTTGCGTATGTTACTTTATTACTTTTATCTACATACCAAATTTTATAAATATTATCTTCAAAAATAATTGCAGGGCTTATATAATCTTTCTTTGATCTTGTTGCCTTCATTGCTACTTCTTTCTCAGTCCAATTTACTCCATCTTTACTTTTTCTTCTATAAATAATAACTTGATCATTAACATCATCAACAAATCTCCAGTAGCATTCCAATTCATCTGTATCTGGTCTATATACAATATGTGAATCAGAATTATATTGTTTTGGTTCTCCATCATCTACTCTTTCATCTAAAGGATTTGTTAACCCCTCTGGTGTACTCCAGTGAATTAAATCATCACTTACAGCAATACAAGGATTTTCTTTAGAATCATCTCCCTTAGGATAAGGTGTATATGACATCCAATATTTATGTCCGTTCCATCCATTTTCAAAACTTAACACTTTTGGGTGATATGCTTCTATATCTCCATATGGTGTTTCAATATTTAACGGATATTTACAATTGTAATCTTTTGCTGGTATAAAGCACCATATAAAAATTGCTATCAAAGCTATAATTAAAAGAATCTTAACACTTTTTTTCATTGTTTTTCCTCATTTCTTATCAACTATTTATTTTTTTCTAATTCCTTTATATCATTGTGGTATTTAATAGAATCTTCGTTCCAATAATTATACTTCTCATCATCTTTATGATTTGGAAGATTATACTTTTCTTGTATTATTTTACCTAAATACTTGCTAACTTTTTCAGCTCCATAAACATTTAAATGATCTCCACCATCACAAGTATCTTTTTTCCAATCAAATCCCAATTCATCTAATACTAGATTTAGATCTATAAACTCTACTCCATTATCTTTAGCAAACTTTGAGGTCTTATCACTATATTCTTTTGACCAAGAATCCGCTGATGGAAGTTCTACCATTAATAATTGAATATCATTTTCATTGCAAACATCTATGATTTTCTTTAGGTACTTACTGCTTTTTTCACCAATATCATCATTTCTTACCGTATCCATATATTTTGTACCATCATTATAAGGCTTTATTGTTGTAATTATATCCATACCTTTATATGCAAATCTTCCTGATGTAAATGCATATTCAAAATCTTTATCTTCAAGTTCTGACCATCTTGAATGAAATCTTGCAATCGGTAAAATATAACTTGCTATTTCCTCTTTAGAATTTTTAAAAACTGGATCACTTATAGCTTTTAGTTTATTTATACCAAATCTCATGTTATCAAAAGCTTTTCTATAATTGCTTTCACTACTTTGACTTTCATTAAATGCTGAATCCATATTCAAAACAACAACTTTTGGCTTTTGATATTTCAAACTTTCTTCAAGCATATAATAGGCTGTCCACATTCTTTGGCCTGATGAAACAAAATTGTAACTTGCAAATCCATATTCATCCCATAATACTATTGGTGATATTCCTCTATACACATCACTATTACCCATAAAAATCACATCTAATGAATTTTTAGGTTCTTCGTAAAATCCTTTGATAATAAATGTCATTCTATTATCATCAACTGTTACCCACTTAGGTATTAAAATTCTGGTTAAAACCTGTAATATCATAAATCCAATAAGTAAAAAAACTATTAACTTCATTATTATTTTAAAGCTTATTTTTTCGTCCATATCTTTGATTATCTCCTAAAATTGTCCATATATGAAGCCACTTGCATCATATCCTTTTCCATATATTCCGAATAATATTATTGCAAATATTATACCATAATATAAAGTCCATCTAAATATAATGTTTTGTTTTGAAATTTTCTCTCTAATTTTATATCCTTTCTCTTGTAATAAACTTACAACAAAGAATATTATTGTACTTATAACTAATATGTAAAAATCATTTCTTGTAAATCCAATCTCAAATAATTTTCCATTAAATAATTTTCCAATATGTTCAAAAGAAAACATTGATTTAAAAATTACCCAGGCTGCTTTTAGGCTTTTGGCTCTAAATATAAGCATACCTATCATAACTAGACATGTAGTTCTAATCATTTGCCATAATCTATAACTAAATACCTGAGTATTTAATCTTAATTTTTTAACAATCTTTTCAAATACTGGTTCAAACAGCATTCCCATCATTGTTAAAATATAATAATATAATCCATAAATTATGTATTTCCAGCTTGCTCCATGCCATATACCATTAACAAACCATACAAAGAATAATGCAAACGCAGCAGGTATTAATTTGCCTATATGACCTTTAAAAATCTTCTTTCCCTTAATTGTTAAATTTGTACATACTTTTGAGAATGAAATTGGATAGAAAATATATTCTCTTAGCCAAGCTCCTAATGTTATATGCCATCTTCTCCAAAATTCTTGAACATTTTTTGAAAAGAATGGTCTTTTAAAGTTTTCTGCTAGGTCTATTCCAAATATTTGAGCCACACCTCTTACAATATCTATACAACCTGAAAAATCAGCATAAATTTGTAAAGTATATAGTATTACTGCTAGTATAACAACTATTCCTGAATAATCTCCATAACTGCCAAACACTTCATTCACATATAATGCTGCTCTATCAGCAATTACCATTTTCTTAAACATTCCCCAAAGAACAAGTTGAGTACCAAATTTCACTCTTGTATAATTAAACTCATGTGGCTCAAATAATTGTGGTGCTAGATGTTCATAATTTCCTATTGGTCCTTCAACCATTTGTGGGAAGAATGATAAAAACAATGCTAGTTTTCCAAAATTTTTCTCAGCTTTAACCTTCCCCCTAAATACATCTACTACATAACTAATTGCTTGCAATGTATAATATGATATACCTAGTGGAAGTACAATTGTTTTAAAAGGAATTTGACTCTCAACATTAAAGGCTGATAATAGTTTATTTATATTACCACTTATAAAATTGCAATATTTTAATGCTGCTAATATTCCAATATTTATAATAACTGCTAAGAAAACCAATAGTTTCTTTTTGGTTTTCGCTTTCTTTTTTAGTTCCTTTTTTGCTTCTTTTTCTTTACCTTCACATTTTATTTTAGTACTTTTATCAATTTTATCTAATCCTAATGCAATAGCATAAATAGAGATGGTTGTTATTAATAAATATATACTAAGCTTTTTGCTAGCTATAAAATAGTACGCATAGCTTGCTAGTAATAACACCATCCATCTTGTTTTTTTAGGAAGTATAAAATATGCAAAACATACCACAGCTACAAAAGCAAAAAATTTTAATGATATAAGTGACATTTTTCTCCCCCGCTTGATTCTATTCCTCTTCTAATCTTTTTATTAAGTTATACATTGCATCAACTGAATTAAAGTTTTCTGGTACAATATCCTTAGCTGTAACTTGTACATCAAATTCTTCATCAATTGCAGCAACTAAGCTTACTATATCAAATGAATCTAATATTTCATCTTCAATTAAGTTTTCTTGATTTTCAAAATCAACTCCTGGTTTAATTTTTTGTAAAATTTCTAATAAATCATCCATGATAATTCCTCTTTTCTATTTAAAAATTAATTTCCTTATACATATTTTTCAAACCAACTCTATCAATTTTACCATTTGCATTATGTGGCATTCTATCAAGTTTTATTATTTCATTTGGCATCATATAGTTTGGTAATTTATTTGCTGCTTGTGCAATTACATCTTCTTTTTCTAATGTATCCCCTTGGTAAAATAGTACAATTTTTGAACTATCTGTATCATATACACTAGCGCATGAAATCATACCTTCAATATTATTAGCAGCTGTTTCTATTTCACCTAGTTCTATTCTGTATCCCATATGTTTAATTTGAAAATCTTTTCTAGATAAGTATATGATTTCCCCATTTTCATTTTCTTTAACTATATCACCAGTCTTATAAACTATTTCTGGATATGCTTTGTTTAATGGGTTTTGTACAAATGCACTAGCTGTCTTTTCAGGATTGTTATAGTAACCTGATGCTAAGAAAGATCCTCTTGCATATAACTCACCTTGTTCTCCTACTTCTGCTTCTGTTCCATCTTCCTTGATAATCATTACATCGCAATTATTACATGCTTTTCCAATTGGTAAATTTTCATCGTTATTAAATTTTCTATCTACAACATAATAAGTACATATATCAGTTGTTTCTGTTGGACCAAATAAGTTTGCAAACATTGTATTTGGAAGTTTGTCCATCCAGCAGTTAAGTTGTTTTACAGGCATTACTTCTCCAGCAAACAAAACTTTTTCAAGTGTTGTAGGAATAACCTCATCAAGTGTTTTAAAGTTTGCAACAATTGATAGTGCTGATGGTACCCAATAAATGCTATTAATACTATTTTCATTCAAATAATTAATAAGTTTAACTGGGAATGAAAAATACATTTTAGGAATTATGTATAATGTTGCTCCTGATAAAACTGTTGAAAATACATCTGTAATTGACATACTAAAGTAGAATGGAGTTT
>JAEEGL011907100.1_pt1 | contig 26844 bp, 22 predicted proteins | sample 9134231 | NCBI WGS metagenome assembly JAEEGL01 (sample SAMN16246548, study PRJNA631951) | gut metagenome | biome: gut microbiome; feature: rumen; material: fiber-attached | host: Bos | place: Iran: Karaj | collected 2018-10 | reverse complement strand
TCCGTGATGTCTGTCTTATAGAACTTGAAGATTGGGTTCTTCATGGCATCTGCCAGAGTGGACATATTGCCCGCATAAGTAAGGCAGTCAATGCAGTTGATCTTATAGTCAGGATACTTACCAAGCATATGGTAAACAAAATTACCGCCAATAAAACCTGCTCCGCCCGTAACGATTACATTCATTAGTCTTTATCCTTCTTTCAGATTATTTGATCTTGTTGATATACTTGCCGTCCAGAACTGCCTGGAGATACTGACCGTACTGGCTCTTGCCCATCTTCTTGATGGCAGCCTCTACTCCGGCCCTGTCGATCCATCCGTTGTTATAAGCAATATCTTCGAGGCATCCGATCTTACGGTGCTGATGCTGCTCCAATGTCTTTACGAAGTTACCTGCATCGAAGAGGCTCTCATGCGTTCCCGTATCCAGCCAGGTAAAGCCCTGTCCCATGATCTCCACATTAAGTCTGCCCTGCTCAAGATAAATTCTGTTAAGATCTGTGATCTCAAGCTCGCCTCTAGCCGAAGGCTTAAGGTTCTTGGCGTACTCTACAACCTTGTTATCGTAAAAATACAGACCTGTTACGCAGTAGTTGCTCTTAGGTTGGGCAGGCTTCTCTTCAATAGAGATTGCCGTGCCTTCTTTATCGAACTCAACGATACCGAATCTCTCGGGATCTTCTACATAGTATCCGAATACTGTTGCACCTTTACCCGTCTCTGCGTTCTCCACGGCATTTCTCAGTCTGTCGCGCAGACCGTGACCGGAGAAGATATTGTCACCGAGGATCATGGCAACATTGTCATCACCTATGAACTCATCACCGATGATGAAAGCCTGCGCGAGTCCGTCAGGTGAAGGCTGAACCTTATAAGAGAGGTTAAGTCCGAACTGTGAACCGTCCTTAAGAAGTTCTTCAAATCTCGGAGTATCAGAGGGCGTCGATATAATGAGGATATCCCTGATTCCTGCCGACATGAGTACCGACAAAGGATAGTAGATCATCGGCTTGTCATAGACAGGCAGAAGCTGCTTGGATGTTACCATTGTAAGAGGATAAAGCCTCGTGCCGGATCCGCCGGCCAGAACTATGCCTTTCATATCAGGTGCCTCCGTTCAGGAATTCGCAGTATATTATATATTATTAAAAGAATGGACTCAAATCGAGTTAACCTAAATATTGGTAATTATCAATCCAAAAGCCTAAAACAACGAAACAGATTTGCTGTAAGAATAACCCAGTCAAACAAAGTGAATTTATCGAACACGTTTATTTATACTATTCCTACAAAACCAAAACTCCTAAAGTGTCAGTACATCCACAATACTATTCACATACTTATAACCAGCGATAAAAGCATGTAATTGATATGATATAAGGAACCCCTCAGAGGCGGCTCTGCCTCTGAGGGGCTGCATATAGCACCTCGATGTCACTCTTTTGTTGCTTTTATCCTGCGCTTATAATAGCTATGATCTGCAGGATGATTAAGGTGATGGTGAGCAACTGGGAGACAAGGCCCAAAATAACACCAATAATCGTTAATGCCCTCATAGGAAGCTTCCTCCTAAAAACATTGCAAACGTTGTGCCCTTGGAATTATACTGTAGATGTCCAGACTACAATTATAATTCCACTTCCATTTGGAATTATAATTCATGGCAACGCAAATTTCAATATTAATGTAAAATTTTTTATATTAATATTCTTTAGACAAAAAATCAAGCCTTGTCTCAAATTATTCACTTGACATTAACCAAAACGTGATAGTAAAATATCATGCATATTACTTGTATTTGTGTATAATACAAGTAAGTAATGCCTTTGTGCATTGCAAACGTATGGAGTTGCTCAAGCAAGAAAGTTTGTCCAGCATGAACTTGTTCATGAAACTGATTGCTAAGCTAACCTAAACAACTTTGAGCGGAGTGTTTTTCATTCCGCTCATTTTATTGAATCACGGACTATTGTGACATATATTCTCCCTGTTAGGAATTTAGAGACTTTTTCGAATAAGCATTATCAATCCACAACCTGCATGCCAACACTATATATTATTTATAATTAGGACGCTCAGATGCGTATAATGCCCTTCCACAAAATAGTTCTGTCGCGGTTCGAAAAATCAGGGACATCCAAGTGCAATAAAGATATTAGATGCCCCCGGCTATTTGATTTGTCTGTTCTTGATCCACATTTGAATCTTATTGATCGTTTTTTCCTCGTATACCCAACCATATAAAGCCAGAATCAGGAATACCGGATAGAGTCCATACAGATATCTGGATTTGATCTCCCAAATCAAGAAGAACAAGAAGAAACCACAAACTGTAAAGAACAGAACACTGAATGCATTTGCATTTCTCTTTTTTGCGCGTAATGTGCCTATTACGGCGAAGAACATATAGAACAAATACTGTGCTCTCAGCACCATATTAATTACAATGCGCAACAAGCGATCCGGACTATCTGAGATGTATTTGGTAACGACAGTATCATAATCATAGGGAGTATTCGGATAGCCCAGTCCATAGCGGCCAGACTGATATGTTCCTTCACCCCATATCCAGAAAGTCTTCTTGGCATATACAGTCAATACCTTAAGTGGTCCATACTCCTTATACCTCTCAACACAATCCCATAAGGTACAGTCAGATGTGTGTGAATGATCCTGGAAACCGAATTCGGCTTCATTCATACCCATTCTGATAAAAGACCAAACAGGATAACCTTGTGCGCCTTCGCCAACCAGGGCGAGTGTATACCATTTCTCGATCAACACATATCCGAGTATTACACTGGCAAGGTATATGATCGAGTACAACTTTTTCTTCTGATAGAAGAACATATACATGGCAACAGCAATAACAAGGATTATTCCGGACTGTCTTAATACGAACTGCAAGCAAGAAACAATTATAGTTATCACCCGGATCCAGATAGCATCATCGTTACGAATGACAAGATACAGCATCAGTATGGAGAGCATTACTGCCGGAACTTCATTATAAATGTGGTTGTTATAGAATAGTGCGGGTAAGAACAATGCTCCCATCCAAAGCATTTTGCTTTCATATTCAGTGAATAATGCTTTGGGGGCGTCAGCAATTCTGACCTCTTTAGAGGTTAATACCCCATATATCTTTGCCGTAAGAACAAGAGTCAACAATCCACATATAAGGTTGACTATCTTCTGAGCCCATAACGATGTGCCACAAACCTTAACAATGCCATAAACATATAAGATCGTTGGTATAACATTTACATTTACAATCATATATCCGCCGGGATCATTCAGGTCGTTTGTTGCCAGATCAAATACGATCTTCTGATCCGATACCGGAATCATCGGTACAAGGAACAAGAATGCAGCTGCCGTAATAACATAGAATACTATCGGAACAACAGGATTCCATTTGATTATCTCACCAAGTTTCATGATGCCTATCGTGATCAACACGACTACGATTATTGCTAACAAAAGGAATCCGCCTCTATAATCAAAATACGGGTAATCATCGAAGTGGTATTCCGGCTGCACAAACACATCCAGTACAACAATCGTTGTAAATAGGATTACAACTATAGAGGTAGATAGTTTCTGCAGAAAACTCATGTTTTAACTTGCACCTTATCTTTTATTTTTCTAACAATAAGAACTATCGCTATGGATATTCCTGTCGAGATTGCCATCACAACAAGAGGGAACCTGTACCCATTATAGATATATCCACAAAAAGCATTGTATGGTGCATAGGATTCTATAATCTCACCTATCAGCTTATGTATCACATATATCCAAACAGAAGCTTTCCCTAGCGTTTTTGCTGTCGCTATGAGTTTATCATATCTTTTATTGCCGGTGTCCGGCCCTGGCAGACCCAGAACCAACACAATCAAAGATACAGCCACCAAAAACATTCCTATCGGCATCTCGGCTTTTCCAAAAGTAAACCACTGGAACAACCCAGCAACTATGCCAAGAATCAAAATCAACATCAATATGATTCTCAGTTTCTTAGTGTGGGTATTCCACTTGTTCATAACCAAAGAGATAGTATAACCCAAGAGAAACATCGGAACACCGAACAACCAAGCATTCCTATAATACTGCTTGGGAACGGGTTCAGCCATAACCATTGACACTACTGATCCCATCCAGATGTGAGCACACAATAAGATAGTCATCAACACCATAAGTACAGTGTTCAGGATCTTCTTGTTTTTAATCACTAAGTTGGAAATAAGAAACAGCAGATATGCTATGGCCAAAGCTTCAATAAACCACAAGTGATTTGAGAACGGATTGATGCTATAAAGAACAAAATCTGTACCAGTAGCAACATTTAACTTCTCACTGAGAAAGTTCTTTATTCCTTCGTTCAGTATGAATTTTGTTTTCCACACGCCCCATAGCGCATAAACGAGAGTAATTGTAACAAGAAGCACAGTATTCCTCAAAAAGCGGCGCCACAATATGCGATTGTCGCAATTGAATGAATAAAACCCGGATACCATAAAGAAAAATGGCACAGCTACTCTAGCAATACAATCAACAGCTTCCCCGAATTGTCCCGGCAGCACAAAGTGAATACAGACAACCATGTTCGCCAATATGAATTTGACTATATCCAGATAAGGGTTGTATGTTTTTGTCTTCACCTATTTCTTTCCTCACAGTTTAAGGAGTATATACCAGTACTTGATAGTTAGAAGAGTCCACCGGAAGCTCTGAACAACCATATAATATCAAATCAGCCGCTCGCTCATCGCCAATCGGGAACAGGAAATAAAGTGATGTACTATCTGTTCCATAGGTCTGAATAGTCGCTATATAATTGTCCCAGTATTCTTCGCGTTCTTCACTAGATAATGCCATATATGATTCAAGAGAAACGAGTTCATTCAATTGTATTCTTGATGTGTACATTCTTATCGAGTAGTTTAATGTACCACCATAATCATTGATTCCATGCATCTCATACATTGACAACAAAGTACGATCTCCGTCCATATCGGATAATATAGCATCACAGATATCCAGGTGTTCCTGAGGTATCTTATATGCGTTTTCAGATAGTAAATACATATCAGACCCCCATCCTTTCTCTGCTCTTTGCCATGGTGCTACACCAAAAAACAATAACACCGAAACAATCGCTACGCTCAAAGCAACAGAGAGAATACGGCTTTTCTTATTGACCCAAGACACCAATGAAGCAAACACATAAGCCTCTGTAAACAGAACGGGCAATACTAGGAATAAACGAACTATTACCCTATCTCCATGCAGTAGGTATTTCTCGATAAGATTCACAAATAAGGGATTGTAAATAAACAAAACCAAGCAAATTACAGAGAACAGCAGGTAAAAACGCCTGCCTCTCTCCATCTGTTTCCAAAACAACACCAACGATAATAAACTTAAAAGGTACAATATGGCATAGAAATAGTTGTGCCAGAATAATTCTTGCATCGCACAGATCAATGTCAAATCCCAATTATCCATAAAACACATCCTACACCCTATCTAAAGTATAAATGCATGACAACCATCAACAGAAATACAACGGACGGCATCATAGCAATTCCCATCTGAATAAAAGGTTTGAATGATTTACTCCTAATTGTCAAGACAAGCCCCAATGAGAATAAAACAATCGGTGCCAGACCAGTGCCCATCAAAGAGGGGGCACAGACACCGATCATCATGATCAACAAAAGTAATACTTCTGATGTCTTGAAATTCCGAACTTGTTTCTCCAGTAACGATGTCCTTTCGGCTATGAAGAGCATCATAAAAGGTAACAATATAGTAAATACGACTTTCTTTCCGAAGTAAATGCCGGAAATAGCATGATTTGCATATGTATAATCATATCCCCCAATGGTTTCCACAAGAACGCCAAAGAAAAACACAAACATCCAAGAAGACTTCTTTTCTTTGAAAAGAAGCAAACCACAGTGCCAAACATTGTCATATAAGGAAATCGTTAAGATAATTGGTAACAGTGTCTGAACCAAAATCGCCGGATGCAATCCGGATGATTTGCAAATAGACGCTAAATAAGGGAAATACGTAGTAAAGAGATACTTTATATCTGTCTCCTTTGTTCCTGGGACCCCTTTTATATAATCCAAGTAATAATCTAGATCCGTCTCAATCAGGTCATTTATTACGGGTATATAATGGGCATTGTCGGCATAGACAAAAAAGTGGCCTATAGCAACTCGCACTACTTGAAATCCAATCAGCAATACCGCACATATCATCCATAGATTAAATCCACCTATAGCATCTCCAATATTCATCAAGTGTTTCAAACGATCTCTATAATGCCTGTGGCGCTTAATGATTGATAGAATGCATATGCCAACAATTATTACAGAGAACACTATGTAATATGGCGTGAAGTGATGCTGGAAAATGATGAATGGTAGAAAAACAACTTGCGCAATAGCAAGTGACCCAAGAAAACCCATTATAAACTGCTTGCCTAATAGCTCATCAGGAAGTAGTAAATCTCCTATGAGCACTGGTATAACAGTACAGATCAACAAAGCAATAATGAATTGAATCGCAATAATCATTATTAGATTATACTATTTCGCTGAAAGTATCCGGTCTGTCAGGATTAAAGACTTCATTACAGGTCATAACAGTGACCAGCTCCTCGGTCTCAGACAGATTGATTATGTTATGTGTCCATCCCGGGATCATATGTATTGCCTCGATCTTGTCCCCGGACACTTCAAATTCAACTGTCTCTCCAGTATTGATATTGCGTTCCTGGATCAGACCATGTCCTGCAACAACGATAAACAGCTCCCACTTAGAATTATGCCAATGCTGGCCTTTGGTAATGCCGGGTTTGCTGATGTTTATTGATACCTGACCGCAGTCCTCGGTATGGACCAATTCCGTAAAGGAACCCCTGCTATCCACATTCATCTTGAGGGCATACTTGAACTTATCAACAGGCAGGTAGGTTAAGTACAAACTGTAGAGTTTCTTTGCAAATGAACCTTCCGGCATCTTAGGCATCATAAGAGTAGTCGGTTGAGCCTTGAACTCTTCAAGGAGATCCACTATCTCGCCAAGAGTTACCTTGTGAGTAACCGGCACACAGCAATACTTACCGTCATCTTTGAGCACTGTCTCTACGCCATCAAATTCACAATGCTGCTCTTTGCCTTCCAGAAGGTCGAACATTCCTTCCACAAGATCGTCTATGTAAAGAAGCTCCAGCTGTGTCGATCTGTCATTAACTGTGTATTCTTCATCGTTTGCTACAGCCCAGCAAAATGTCGAGACGGCAGAATTATACTTAGGTCTGGAATGACCCATCAGGTTGGGGAAACGGTAAACTGCTACCTTCGCTCCCGTCTCTTCTGCATAGGTAAAGAACAGTTCCTCACCGGCCTTCTTGCTGCGTCCGTACTCGGAATCACCGAAGCGTCCGGACAAAGTTGCCTGGATCGATGAACTGAGCATTATACCGGCTTTGTTGTTATGTCTCTTAAGAGCGTCCAGGAGTTCACTCGCAAACCCAAAATTCCCTTTCATGAAATCTTCAGGATTCTCAGGCCTGTTAACACCTGCAAGGTTAAAAACAAAATCGCAATCAGCACAATACTTATCGAGCTCTTCGAGCGTTGAATCGATATCGTACTCGAATATTTCATCCACCCGGATGTTCGGCCTGGTCCTGTTCTTGCCGTCTCTGATATTCTTCAGATTATTGGCGAGGGCGGTTCCGACCATTCCCTTCGCACCGGTTACGAGGATTTTCATGAATCCTTTCTCCAAACCATCTTATCGACTATACCTACATAGGACTGGATGATCTTAACGACCTTATCTGATACATTCTCATCCACATAATCAGGTACAGGAATGCCGTTGTCTCCGTTCCTGACCATCTCCACAGCCGTATCAACAGCCTGAAGGAGACCGTTAGTATCGATTCCGCTTATGATGAAGCAGCCCTTGTCCAATGCTTCGGGACGTTCTGTGGATGTTCTGATGCATACAGCGGGGAACGGCTTACCTACAGAAGTAAAGAAACTGCTTTCCTCTGGAAGCGTACCGCTGTCAGATACGACAGCAAAAGCATTCATCTGAAGACAGTTATAGTCATGGAATCCTAGAGGCTCATGCTGAATGACTCTCTTGTCCAGTTCAAAGCCCGATGCTTCCAGTCTCTTCTTCGATCTCGGATGACATGAATAGAGTATCGGCATATCGTACTTCCCAGCCATTTTGTTAATTGCGTTAAACAGAGACAGGAAGTTCTTCTCAGTGTCGATATTTTCCTCGCGGTGAGCCGACAAAAGGATATACTTTCCCTTCTCGAGTCCGAGTCTGGAATGGACATCGGAAGCCTGAATCTTATCAAGGTTCATGCGAAGGACTTCAGCCATGGGTGAACCCGTTACATAGGTCCTCTCCTTAGGCAATCCGCATTCAGCCAGATAACGACGTGCATGCTCACTGTAGGCAAGGTTTACATCAGAGATAATGTCCACAATTCGGCGGTTAGTCTCTTCAGGGAGACACTCGTCCTTACATCTGTTACCGGCTTCCATGTGGAAGATAGGAATATGAAGTCTCTTAGCACCAATTACAGAGAGGCAACTGTTGGTGTCTCCCAGAACTAAGACCGCATCAGGTCTTAGCTCTACCATAAGCTGATAACTCTTTGCGATTATGTTTCCCATCGTCTCGCCAAGATCAGAACCAACTGCTTCCATATATACTTCAGGATCATCAAGCTCAAGATCCTTAAAGAACACACCATTCAGGTTATAGTCGTAGTTCTGACCGGTATGTGCCAGGATAGTATCAAAATACTTGCGGCACTTCTTGATGACAGCAGCAAGTCTGATAATCTCCGGACGAGTTCCAACGATAATCAACAGTTTTAGCTTTCCGTTATTCTTCCAGTTTGCCATATCAAGCAACACTCCTCGTTAATGCCTTGTTATGCCTCAACAATATGAGGACGCCCCTCGAGTTCTTCTTTAACATAATCAGTAGTCTTGATTTTAGCCACTACGCCATCCACATCAAGTCGGTTAGTATTATGGCTTGTATATGCCTCGTCACTTTGCGTCTGAACATTACCCTCGACATAGAACTTATCATAATTCAACCCTCTGCCATCAGGAGCAATTCTGAAATACTGCCCCATGTCTGTGGAACGCAACCTTTCTTCTTTTGTCATGAGGGTTTCGTAAAGCTTCTCCCCATGACGAGTTCCGATTATTTTCTTTTCAGTTTCGCCAAAAACCTTCATTACACCATCTGCAAGATCTCCAATGGTACTAGCATCTGCTTTCTGAATAAAGAGATCACCCGGTTCAGCATGCTCAAATGCAAATGCAACCAGATCTACAGCTTCATCAAGATTCATAAGGAATCTTGTCATATTAGGATCAGTGATAGTTATCGGTCTGTTATTCTTAATTTGGTCAATGAACAGAGGAATGACCGAACCTCGAGAACACATAACATTACCATATCGTGTACAAGCTAATACTGTACCGGCACGTTCAAAAGCAACCTGTGCTCTAGCTTGAACAATTTTCTCGCCAACAGCCTTCGTCATTCCCATTGAGTTAATTGGGTATGCAGCCTTATCAGTGGACAAAAAAACCACACGTTCTACTTTGTTTTCTACCGCAGCCGTAATAACATTATCTGTGCCTATAATGTTAGTTTTTACTGCCTCCATAGGAAAAAACTCGCAAGAGGGCACCTCTTTTAAAGCAGCAGCATGAAAGATGTAATTTGCTCCATACAGTGCGTCTCTTACTGAATCTATATTGCGAACATCGCCAATAAAAAACTTAACCTTGCTTGCATATTCAGGATTCTGTGCCTGCAAATTATGTCTCATCCAATCCTGTTTCTTTTCATCACGGCTAAAAATACGAATCTCACCAATCTCAGAGGATAAGAAGTGTTTAAGTACCGTTGAACCAAAACTGCCCGTTCCTCCGGTAATTACAAGCACTTTATCTCTAAATGCTTCAGATATATTCAATTTACTGCCAGTATTACTCATCGTGTTGCATCCTCCAGCATATATTAACTAATTACGAGCTGATTATTCTCACTAGTTTCTTTTCTTACAATAACTTGCCATATTATACTATTCTAGGCAGAAACTTGTTAGCACACATTATACTCAAACAAAGCAAGGAACGGTGTTCAAAGATAAGAAATGAATCTATGGCTATGCTAATCGGCTTTAAATCCCTTATGACGAACGAGCAGTATTATACGATCTGCAATACCCTCAATTGGTTTTTCAAGCGTTTTCTCTCTGAGCAGATCCACCAATAAACCTACACCAAAAACAACACTCACACAAAGTGCTACGTGTAAATAGAACACAGGTTTGCCGTAATACTTGTAAGGTTGGAGCCAATGAATCCAAATTAACTCTCTCATTATAGGAGTATCATGAAATAAATATATTCCAAAAGTGTGTCTTGCTATCACATTTACTATGCGGCTCTGAAAAGATAGTCCCATAAAAATGCCAAATATTCCGAAACACAAAAAAGGCTCTGCAATTAACAGATTCAGTATCGAGCATACTCTCTTTAGCAATATCAAATCATATGTATTTGATATTGCATAGGCATATGTAATATACTGGCAAACACCTTTCAGTATTCCCCCACCAATCACACAAAGCAAAAACAGAGCTTTCTTGCCTTCAGCGCCTTCGTAATCTCTAAAATACACGCCAAGAGTATAGAAGAAAACTGCTTTTTCAAGATCATGGAAAACTGAACCAAAGCTGCCAAGTGTGTAGAAAAAGAGTAACAAAAAGAGAATTAGCAAGAGTATGCCCATTCTATTCAATCGTGAAAGAAATCTGTTATACAGCGGTGCAAACAACATCATTAACACATATGCTGTCACAAACCACCAGATGCTACCACTTACTGGTACAAAAAGCATTTTAATTATACTTAAAACGAACTCATAGTTAGAACCATATAATTGAAAACCAACGGAATATGCAATTATTGAAACAATTATAGCTATCCAAGCATAAAACAAAGTAATCAAGATAACTCTTTTTAGAGAAACCCTCTCTTTATGAGCATTAAAAAAGCCACTTATCATAAAGAAGAGACCCACTCCAATTGCTCCCATAATCGAAAAAGAAGTGCTTGCTTTGTATGCCAATGATGCCGAAGACCAAAATGAATAAGTTTCCGGCTTTCCAGCTCTGTAAACGCCATGGTAAACACAGTGAGATAAAACAATCAAAAGCATCGAAACAATTCTTAGCAATTCCATGTTTGATTGCCTTGAATAATAAATCTTTTGTAAACTGGGGGTATTATTCTCGTTTTTGTGATTAGTAATCAACGCTCAAGCCTCCTACTATTCTAGAAACACATAAGGAACTATCATAGCAGCATCAATAAGCAAGTAATAGACATACAAAGCAAATGAAGCAATACAGATTCCAGGAATTAATATCTTTCGATTCTTGTTTTCTTTGCTTATGATCTGCGGAACTATGAGCAACATAATAATGTTAAGCACTTGAACAAAACGAAATCCCAGCGGAATTATATTTCCAGCTATTCTTAATATTGAGCATGCGGATAGAATAATCATTCTCATATTCATTTCAGGTGAATCTAGATTTTTTCTAACAAACCAATAAACGAACACAAGCATCTCTAAAGCAAACAACAAAAGATTCAGTTTTCCTATTGAAGCATTTGAAAAACTATCCTGCAGATAGTATAAGTACTTTGGGAAGAAAGACGTGAACACATTTATGGCAAATGGGATGAATGGGACAGCAGCAACTTCCAGCACAAGGGCGATAATTACGTTTCTGCGCTTATTTCTAAGAAAATATGCAAGAATTATAACTCCAGATACAACTATAGACATTCTATGGAAGAAAAAACCTACTATTACAAATAGAATTGCCCTTATATACTTCTTTTTTAACAGAGAATCATATGCCCATATAACAATAGCTAATGCGAGATATGTTCTATAGGTGTTAATCGATGTAAAAAAATGATTGAGGCCCAAAAATAACACGACAGAAACAAAAAGATTCTCTGAGTATTTGTATAGAAAAAAGAACAAAGAGAACACTATTAAAACACTTGAGACGAAAATAACAATTCTTGGATTGTCAATAATTCTGCTAAGTGAATAACTGTATAGCTTGTAGCCAATTTCAATATCAATACTATTCTCATGTAGCAATTCATCCCAACTGAAATCGCTAAGATATTCAAACCAGTAGGAATAGTTTTTGGTATCGTCTCCAACCGTTATTCCTCGTAATCCAGAAAACACAGCGATAACGGAAGCGCTAATCAGGAAAAACTCTCTGTTTTTGGCTTGATAAGAAAGCTTCCTATTGTATTCGATAAAACCTAAACAGATGATTAAGACATATAATACTATATATAACGTCATTGTGGCCTCATTGCATTATAATTACCAATCATTTGCTTTATGGTTTACTACTTCGGATTCCAACAACAAGACCAGATTGAAATCTCTAATCAAGGCTTGCCGAACTTTAGGCACCTATTTTCTGCCAAAAATAAACTTTCTTGAGAGTATAACATACTTGAATGTATAACTCCATTAATGACAGGTTGTTACATACGATTCTCGTAGCATAATTATATTCCTTAGTTTTCTATCCATAAGGAATCTTAAGTGCTTATAGAATAATGCAGTTTGAGTTCAAGATCTCGAATAATCAATGCCCTAGTTTGTTTGATTCAGTATGAATCGAACTCTTTCAACAGCCTTATCGTCAATCTTAGGATTAATCATGCCGGTCTCGAATTTTATTTTAGGAGTTAAGAAGCTCGCCTCTGGCAATGGAATGTCAAACAGGCAGGGAGAATTATCCGTAAACCAATCAGTATAATTATCCAACTCCTCATACGACTCCAATTTTGCAGAACGTATTCCATAGGCGTTCGCAATCTTACAAAACTCTGGAACGGTATATCCTCCACTTAAAGCTGTAGCTGCAAATCTATCTCCATGATTGTAATGCTGAGTTTCACTTATCTTACCCAAAACCCTATTGTTAAGAATAAAAATCTTAATTGGCAAATTCTCTCTCCGAACCGTCTCAAGTTCTTGAATATTCATCTGAAAGCCACCATCTCCAGATATGCAATATACTGGTGATTTTCCTTCAGCTATACAAGAACCAATGGCAAAAGGCAGCCCGCACCCCATAGTTCCATAACCACCACTAATATGAATACGCCCTTTATTTCCTCTCAAACATAACGACTGAGCACACCAACATTGATTCATGCCAACATCGACAGAGATATTGGGGTTCTCTGGAAGCAACATTGAGATTTTCTCAATGGCCATATTGCCAGGTTGTTTATCATACGCAGAAAGAAATACTTTCGCCTCGAGGCATCTATTTTTCCAAGGTAAGTAATTAGGAATATCTTCTTCTAGAAGCATCCTCATAAAGTCTCGTGCATCTGTGTGATACTTCTTCTCGTTCGGCTTTACATTTCGGCTCAATTCATATTCATCAATATCACATCGAACCAAATCAGCTTTAGGTGCAAACTTTTCCGTAAATTGACCTACCTGCCGAATTCCAAGACGAGCTCCAACAGAAATTATAAGATCGCACTCATTGAGTATCATATTAGCAACACGATTTCCATGAGCTCCTATGAACCCAATATGCAGATCGCCTTGTGCTAAATCAACGCCATTCATAGTCGTAAGGACAGGTATATTAGTCTTCAATGCAAACTCATGGACCATATCAACTGCATTTGCAGTTCTTACTCCATTACCAACCAATAATATCGGCTTGCTGTATGTCGAGCGGAAAATCAATTATAACCCCTCCTTTCCTTCCAAGAAGAGCCATGTTGTAAGCTCTGTTTATTATATCGGCAAATCCCTTGCTAGTATTAGCTGTAACAGAATACTTTGTAATGTTTCGTGTCATAGAAACGAGATCCATTTCTTGAAATCCATTCTGTCTAATACCAGAAAAACCTTTCATCTCATTTGTCGGTACATTACCACAGATTCCCATAATAGGGAAACCATCAAACCAAGCATCTGCTAATCCACCTAAACCATTAACAGCTCCAGGGCCAGAAGTAGTAAAGTAAACCCCGAGCTTACCGGTGGTACGGGCGAATCCATCAGCAGCTAGCGCACAGCCCTGCTCATGATAACATACATGAGTATTTATCTCGTCTCTGCGCTTATAGAGAGCATCCATAAATGGGACTATATAACCACCAGCATAACCAAAAACATCGGTGACTCCATTTTTGATTAAAAAATCAACTAAGTATTCTGAACAGTTCAAAGATTCATCATTCCTTTCGTTATTTCACTACAAATCAATTATATAGAAGATCCTCTGGAACTTTTAGTAATGCGCCAAACAACGCCAAATCCTCCTTGCTAGTTATTTTTATGTTGCTAGTCGTTCCCTTTGCAAAATAAACTCTTTCGCCACAATGAATTAGCAAAGAACTAGTAAAAGTAAAATCATCTCTTCCTTCTCTTTCTGCCTGCTCGTAACACTTCAATGCCAAAGAGAGCTTATATGCCTGAGGAGAGGCGGTAAGCATAACATGTTCTCTGTCAATATCGGAAATACCAGATTTGAAGTCATCGGTATACACAATTGGAGGATGACAAGCGATTGATGATGACGCATTACCATACTCATGAGCAACTCTAATCACCTCATCAATAGCTCTCTGAGGCAATATGGGTCTAACAGCATCGTGAATAACAACATAATCATCGCTGGATACCTTGTCTCTCAAAAAGAAAACACCGTTTCGAATAGAAGCATGACTTGTATCGCCTCCAGATATGATCCATTTCACCTTGGTTAACTCATACTTTTTTACCAATGCCCATAAATAGTCAATCCAATCTTTTACACAAACGACAACAATACTTTCTATTTGATGATTTTTCTGGAAGTTTTCAATTGAATACACTATTATCGGTTTTCCTTCAACCTCAAGAAACTGCTTGGGTTTATCAGAGTGCATTCTTTTTCCAACACCACCTGCTAGGAGGATTAAATGATTTTTCATTTCATTATCTCCATTGTTCTAATTATTCCAGTATTAATATCATATTTAGGAAACCAGCCTAAATTGCGAAGTTTAGTGCCATCTAGAAGAGCCTTTGTCGCTTTGCTGTAACCAGCGGCTTCTTCAACATCTGGCACTTCAAATACCACTTTAGTTCCTACATAATCCGCAATATAGCCTGCCAAATCGCTCAGCAGTACATTCCCCCCTAAATCAGCTATATTGTATGCTTCTCCAGACTCTCCCCTTAACACAACAGTAAGCAGACCACTAACAGCATCTGCAACATAGGTATAACTATAAAGTTGCGTTCCTGCAGACTTAAGCACTATGTCCTCACCAGATAAACCTCTCTTTATGAATTGACTTAAAGCTTTTGTGTCAGACATATTCATCGTAGGTCCGTAAGAGCGCGTAATTCGCGGAATAACAATATCAAGTTTTCTTTGGCTTCTATAAGCTTGGCAAAGAGCTTCTCCACATCTTTTACTCTCTGGATAGCCGGCTCTTAAAGTATTGCAGTTAATATATCCGCAATACTCCTCATCAAAAAGTTCAACATCCCCTCGATTCTCACCATACATCTCATTCGAAGAAGCGAAGGCAAAACGAGTACAATTATGGTTTACTGCAAAATCCAGAAGATTCTTTAATCCAAATACATTAGTTGTAATCGTGCCTATTGGATCGGTTGAATACATTAATGGATGGGTATTTGATGCTAAATGAAGTATGTAATCAACAGTTACAATCTCATCCAATGTTAATGGTTCATTAGCATCATACTTTACATATTCAAGTCTATTATCATATGTATACTTAACAAAACGCGATCTAAATTTATTCTCATCGCGACTTAATGCATATATCTTACAATTCAAGCCGTGTAAACATTTCTCCATCAATACATCAACCAGAAAACTCCCGATCAAACCTGTTGCTCCGGAGAGCATTACTGTTTTCCCTTCGAACCTATCCCAAGGCAAATCCAGTTCTGCAACAAAGCGAACATCTTCACAATAAAGGCTATTATTGTACAGATTCATAAATCTATTCTCCCCTAATGAAGCAAACAAGTATCATGAACATTATTATATCATCAAAGGCAGAACAGTTATCGCTTTGCTATCGGTGACCTCGCAAGTTGATTCTATTACAAATACTCTTCTGTCAAATTCTCTCATCCTATTCAATTCTATACGCTTGAATATCATGTGTAATCCGCTGTTCTTCTGGCGGAAGTTCCCAATATTTACCATATAGGCTAATCAAGTAGTATTCCGGGAATTTACATGTCTTGAATGTTCTGTCAACAAATCTCATCTCTCCAGAAAAATCATATACAATTGATGGCAATGTACCCTTAAATCCATATCCTGCAATAACCTCGGAACAATACTTACATGAATCAAAGTTATATTTTAAACACTTCTTATCAACTGCTTTCAAAAGAGAGTCTTTAATAATGCTCTTTTGTAGGACGGATGCAGTTTTCCATGCGAGTCGCTTGATGCCTTTGGTCTCATTCACTTTGAAACGAGCAATTCTAAAAACCATAAACCTTAGCATAGCAGCCATACAGCTTTTTCTGTGTCTTTCCTGTGCAATAGGTTCATCAGGGACACCATCTATAGGAAATATATCCAGATACACATGTGTCTCGATTCTCTTGCCTTTTGGAAACTCTATCAATACTGTTGTTAAGTCACATACTTTTGAATAAGGCCTAAAGCAGTTTTCATCGTTGTACGGAGAAATAACAGAATACTTTTCTGGAAGCTTATTTGCTACTGATAAAAACTTAAGATAGTCAGGCCTAGGCATTTCTATGTCGATATCATCATCCCATGGAATGAATCCACCATGTCTAACGGCGCCTAGCAGAGTCCCACCAGCTAAACCATAACGGATATTATTCTCCTCGCACAAATCTGCTACTGCACAAAGCATCTCATATTCTATTTGTTGTAATTCCTGTAGTGTCAGTTCTCTATTCATGCATAGTCTCCAAATTCAATTCTTACGCGTAAAACGTTTCTTAATCACAGCGACTGCTGAATCTTTCGTCGTTATATACAATGTGTTTTTCGTAACAATCCAATATGTTACACAACAGAACATATAACAAATTGCTCCTATTGCAATCTCTATAAGTATACTTAAAATCCGAACAGAAGAAATACATGAAGATAGCCTGACAGCAATAAACATAAGCAACCCAAAAGGAATATATATGAATGACTGTAGTAACCCTTTGAAAAAACGGATGTGCTTTCGCATTTGTATGAATTGCCATAGACAAGCCGAAAATTCTGCCATAACAGTTCCTATTACAGCTCCAATTGCTCCCAAATGAGGAATTAACAATAGATTGGCCAATAAGTTAACGATTGCACCAACAATAACTGATCCGGTATAAACATGTTCTAAATGATGGGGGATTAGATATAACATTCTAGCAACATAACAATAACCTTTAATCACCAGAACTGGTGCAAGCAGAATAACTAGAACAATGCAACTCTCATAACCATCGCCAAAGAAAAAAGGAATGAACTCATTAGCTATTGCAGCAATACCCAAAGCCATGGCAATCGACGTCATTCCTATCACTTTAATTGATTGAATGAAGTATTCCGTAGACTTTTTATCATTCCCCTTCCCAATCAAAACTGAAATTCTGGGAAGCATTGTGGTACAAAAACCAGTGATAATTCCAACAGGAATGCTGACAACTTTATCAGCATTGTAATAGAATCCCGAATCATCATAAGTTCCCATTGCTCCCAGCATGGTTTTATCCATCACATGATAAATCTGCATTGCCATTAGTGGAACAAAGAGTTTTAGGTTTGGTTTTATGTGCTTTTTTATTCCAGCTAGTTTGACTTTTTTTATTGCTGAAACAGATACATACTTCTTAACAAAACTCCACAAAATGATATTACTAATAAAAGTACTAGCTGTCATAATGAGTGTGTAAACCCACAAATCATTTGGAGATTTAACTAATAAAAGTATAAGTACAACAGCTGTTACTTTGATGATTGAACTCCGTGTAACTGTAATTTTGAAATCTTCAACCCCAAAGTAAAGCCAATTAAAATCAGTAAACACAGCAAGGATGTTAATTCCTTGTATTAATACTATTATTTGGTTCTCATAGCAAAACAGAACCAGGTAAATAACAAAGGCCATAAAGCATATGAATGTTGATGTAAATTGAAGCAAATAAATCTCCCAAAACGTAATGCTCCTTAGTTCTTTGTTATCACCACATGTAGCTATGCTTCTGCTTCCATAGTTTACACATCCCAGTATGGCAAACAGGCAAAAATAACTCACTATTGAATTGGTAAAAGAAAACACTCCCAGTTGATGGGTTCCCAAAACGCGCGAGAGATAAGGTGCCGTTATTAACGGCATGCACGTTACAAGAATCTGATAGAGGGTTTGATAACCCAAATTTCGCTTTACCTTCGACATGAGTTTGAAATCCTAGCTAGAATTCTATTCTTTGATGGCAAGATTGGAAATAATTTCCATATGCCTCTTCGCCATTTCTTCTATTGTATATCCCTGAATTCTCCTAATACTTTCAATTTCCATTCTATTTTTCGTAACTTCATCAGAGAGTATGTCTTTAATCAAAGTTGCTAATTCTTGGGGTTTGTCTGGATCAACTAAATAACCATTTGCCCCATTTTCCACCAGTTCCAAACCTGCAATGCATTTTGTTGTAGTAATTATCGGAAGACCACAAGCCATTGCTTCGTTTACTACTAGCCCCCAAATATCCTCTCGAGTCGGAAGCACAAACAAATCGGCTGCAAAATAATACTCTCTCAGTTTTTCTTTGTGAAGGAAATCAATGCATTCTACATTTTCTAATCCAAGCTCAGTTATCAGCTCAAAATATGTTTCCTTTTTTCCTCCAATTATGAATAGATAATAATCATTTGGAAGTAGGCTCATCGATTTGATTAATACATCAAAACCTTTTCTATAAATAAACTGCCCTACCGCCAGTATTATTTTTCTATCGGGAATGTTATTGATTTCGCGATACTTATTTCGCAAATCAGATCTTTGCAAAGTCGTTGTTGTTATAGGTAGTAATTCATTCTTCCAAAGAGATGAGAATGGATATCTATAGATACTACTTCTATCCACGCCATAAAACTCATAATATGTATCTAAACTATCGGAAGTGCTAAAACATCCCGTTGCTGCCGATGTAATCTTTCTCTTAAGTGTCTCTTTTAAACCTTTTCCTGATTTCGGGAATCCGCCATCTGCTTCATTAAAGAATTCTATGTGTTTAAATTTGCAGTACGCAACCGCCATCATTCCTGTTGGAGAATAGCAATTAGCGTTAATTATACAATCATAAGTATTATGCTTTAAGACCTTTATAATTCCAGGACAAATAGCGGTATCAGTATTTATTGAGATTCCCTTCAACACAAGCCCTTTAAAGTTAATAAATCTGCTATTGCACCAGCTCTCATCTCTCTCGTCAGATGTGTTTTTGTCAAAGACAACTGTTAAATCACACAGTTTTCCTAGTTCATTAAAAAAATCAACCCTATAAGGAGAAGGCACATTAGTTATAAACAAGACACTTATCATATAATCTCTCTTATTTCACTTAAGATACTACTGTTCAAAAAGCTCTAAATACTTTTTTACTGTTTCTCGGTAATCGATATCTCTTTTGTCGAAATCTGGCTGTATCTTCTTAAAAGACAACACTTCGTGTACAACACTATCTATGTCTCCACGATTAACAATAATAGCACTAGCTCCAGCGCTTTCGGCACTTCCGCCGGTATTATAAGTCAAAACTGGTGTTCCGCATGATATTGCCTCAAGATTTACTGTTGGATAGTTTTCACAATATGAAAGGTTTAAAAACAAATCTGCCGCTGTATATAATTGCGCCAATTCATTGGTGTTATTGGTTCGCTCTAATCCAATCACATTGCCGGGCAACCTTCTGATTTGCTCTTTTGTCAGACCAACCAAGACAATTCGATACTCTTCTCCTAGACGATTAGCAAGCTTTAAATAGTCAGAATAGCCCTTCATGTCATCCCAAGCAGTAGCAACACCCAGTAACATGATTTTATTTTCTATACTTAATTTTTCTCTCCAATTACCTTCGGTTGGGGAAAACTGTTTCGTGTCAATTCCATTGTGTATTGTTACAACCGGGTAATCTGACAGAAATGACTTATTTACCTTCTGGGCGAGCCATTCAGAAGGTGTCACTATGACGATATTGGGAATACCTGTCATTAGAACCTTCTTTCTTTTCCAATTATAGTCACTCCTATCAAAATAACTCTTTGGATACAATGATATTTGGGGACAATTACCACACCCTGCCATCCACCTCTCGCAACTAATAGCATCACAGTATGCTGAATGCCCCGTAAAAGCCCAACAGTCATGTAAAGTCCAAATTATCCTCTTTCTACAGATACGCAAATAGTTGAATAGAGATTCAATGTTTATATAATACCCATGCAGATTATGCAAATGTATAACATCAGGGTCATATGTCTTCACCCAAGACAGAAATTGTTCAGTCGCGTTTTTACTTCCCCAACCACAGCCATCAAATAATCGAGCTCTTATGCCATGTAGTCTAACTTCAAATTGAGTGCCGATCCTAACAGCTTTCTTTTTATACTGTTCAGGAACACATTCTCTTCCATACGCAATTCTCACTTCATGTCCCGCTTTCTCTAAGGCCATGGCAAGATCTGTGCAAATTCGTCCAGTACTTCGAATACCACAGACCACATTAATCATGAGTATTTTCATAGTGATTTCACCAAAAACGAATCCATTTCATCCATTAGTTTTTTCTTCGTAAAATTCATTTCAAAGTATCTTCTTGAATTGCGTTCAAATAGACTCAAATCCGCCTTCATGATCATTCTAATTCCATCTGAAAGAGCTTCAGCATTCCCTATATCACAACAAATCCCACACTGTGCCTCTTCGATTATTCTCTTCGTTTCTCCAGCTGCAGAAGCAATGATAGCCTTTCCACATGCCATATAAGACTGAAGCTTAGCGGGAATAGTCATTTTCCATAATTCTGTGTTGTTAAAACTGATAAAACCAGCATCACAGCAACTAAGTACCTCAGGTATCTGTCTTGCTGGAACACGCGGAAGCAGAACAAATTTCTCTTTCACTCCACATTCTTCAATATGCTTTTCGAATTCTGCTTGGTACCTACCATCACCAACGATAATAAAGCATACATTTTCATCTTTTAGGAGCTTTGCAGTTTTCGGAAGTATATCTAGGCCTTGTGCAGTACCAATATTACCGGTAAAAGCAATTTTAAATGTATCGTCATTAGGAATGCCTTTTACCACTTGCTTTTTCATAGGAACATAAAACTCCTCAGCATATTGCGGCCAGTAATGAACCTTGTTGGGAGCAACAGGCTTCTTGCGATTCACAATAGCATCAACAAAAGAAGGACTTGTTACAAATATCTCATCCACCTGTTTGTAAATCTTATCAACCATTCGATCTATCGGTCCAATAATCAGTCTGTTGTGTATTCCTGTTACCGTCTCAACATTCTCTGGCCAAAGATCTTGAACATAGACATAGTGCGGCTTTTTGTGTTTATTTGCATAATCACACCCTATCTTAACTTGTGTCATTGGCGAGGTTTCAAAGCTAAACACTATGTCAGCATCAACCTTACTAAACCGATTCCAGAACCACCCTGATACTACAAATGAATAGTAATTCAATACCATACCTATAGAACTATGACCTCGAGCGATTAGCGGAATTCTGATGATTTCCATTCCGTTCCATGTTTCTTTTCGATTCTTTGTCCATGAATAACCGGGAAAGAATTTTCCCATAGGATAGTTTGGTATGCCAGTTAATACAGTTACTCTATAACCACGTTGAACCCACTCGGTGGCCATATCATTAATTCGGAATGATTCTGGATGAAAGTACTGTGATATGACCAGAATGTGTTTCATTTATCCTTCTTTCTTCTCAATCGTTTGGGAATTAGTTTCAGCATCGTGAAGCTGTTTAATCATATCCTGTTCAAAACCTTCAGTGCTATCCTTAATAAATAGGATTTTCACTGTCTCGAAAACAATCTGAACATCAAGGGAGAGGCTATAATTAGTTATATAAAGCAAATCAAGCTTTAGTTTATCCAAAGCCGCTGTATTGTACTTCCCATATACTTGAGCATATCCGGTAAGGCCACCTTTCACCTTGCACCTATAAGAAAACTCCGGGATTTCTTTTTTATATTTCTCAACATGTTCCCATCTTTCAGGACGTGGACCTACAATAGACATATCGCCCTTTATGATGTTAATTAGCTGAGGAAGTTCGTCTACACGACAAGCGCGTATAATCTTACCGACTTTAGTAATTCTATCATCATGTTCACCAGCAGGATGAGGTCTTCCATCTTTTTCTGCATCAACAATCATTGATCTGAATTTTAAGATCATAAACCTCTTTTCGTTTAGGGTTACTCTATCTTGGCGGAAAAATACTGGGCCACCATCTTCAATCTTAATCGCAAGAGCAGTAATAATAAATACTGGTGATAAAACTATTAACGCAAGTGTTGACAAGAAGAAGTCTGCAAATCTTTTGACTGCCAGCTGCCAACCATTAATGCCAAGATTTCGGCATAAAAACAGCGGGGTGTCGACCAGATTAATACTGTCAGAAGACTTGATGATAATATCCGATATTTTGGGTACAGTATATACTCGCTTATTCTGCTCGAAACACTTTTTAAGGATGACATTGTGGTCTTCAGCGGGGATGTCATTAATCAACACAGCATCATAATCCTTAATCTTATCTTCTATATGTGGATCAGAATATGAAATGGTATCTTTTATTGAGTACTTATACTTAATCCCATTCAAAGATTTCGCCAGGTTATTGTTATGGGCACCAACTATCTCTATCAGAGAAAGCGGAGGTACAATCTTCCTATAAATCCCAATCATTATGATCACCAAAAGAACAATAATAACAGACTGGGATAAAGCAAGGACGATGTATCTCCACAAGAAGTGAAAAAAGAACCTAAACTGACCTGTAATAGCCAAAGAAACAAACAACTCTACCGCATTTGTTGCAAAAACTGTCATCAAAACGCTTGCTACCATTTTAGCTTTGCGTTCTACTCCAATCTTAAAAGCATTCAACCACTTTCCAATGACAATAAACATAAAAGCATATATGCCAAGAGCCATTAAGATGTTGCCCAGACCCGTTAAATGACCTGTCTGGTTATTAACTCTCACAAAGCTAATCCATACATATGCAAATGAAGTTGTTGCAAGCAACACCATAATCACTGCGCATATAAATCGATATATGTATCTGTTCACTTCAACCCCTCTTCTTTACATAGTTTTTGCTTGTCTGCCCACAGAACACCTGCACTCAGTTTTGGTATTTAACCAACATCAAACAAACTGCATCGTTGATAGTATCTATGTTCATATGTACTGACAATACGGACATTTAAACTATAAGCCATCACAAGATCTATAATTGACTCGCACCATAAGGCATCACTACTGCTTTGCTGGATATGCTCTCCATCAGAATTTCTCACAATCTCTACAAAACTATCGCACCAATTATAATAGTGCCACTGTTTTTTAGGAGCCTGATCTGTTCATTAATCGCCTTTCGTTGTGAAACACCGCGTTGTTCAACCAAAACAATTCCGTCATATTCCGAAGCTGTTTTAATGACAGAAGGATCACTAAACATATCCATTTTTACATCTGCTTTTATATTCAGCCTCTTTATTGATTCTTTAACAACATCCGAATCAACTGTACCCGTAACAAGAACCCGCTTCACGCCTCTGGTCATATTCTCAAAATTTGCTTCAATGATTGCTCTAGAAGCATCTTCTGAAAGTGAAGTATCATCATTAGACCACCGATCTAATATTATTTGAAATTTACTCTTCCTGTTTAATGGTTTGCATACACCTATTTTTTCAAGTCCAAACAGAGCAAAGAATTGCGTCTGGGATAATATCGTCTTCCCAAATACATATACATAAGAAAGAGCTCCGCCTACTAAAACAATACCCGCAGCAAAACCGAGTATGCAATACAGTAGCAAATTCTTAATTGAAATACTTGATTCAACTCCAAGTGGCGTAACAGGCTCGTAAAAACTGGTTTTATCCTTAAGTCCAAGATTTTTAGCAATACTATCAAGATTATTATTTAAATTGTTAATTTGTGTCTGCATTGTATTTAATGTCGTAACGGAGTCCAATTGTTTCTGCCTAACAATTGAATCAAATCCAACAGAACTCTGTCTACCCACGAAAGAAATGGAGTGAGAAGCAATAGAGGACATAAAATCATCTGATCTTGTTTCTATTTCCGCAATAATCGCATCCATGATTAAGTCTGTTTTTTCAAAAGACTCTCCGACCACACTAATAGTCATTATGCCCATTTGATTAAGGCTATCCGAACTAGATAGTTCGCTAGTTTTGAAATCAAGGGTAATCAACTCTTGTGTTGCGCCTACTGAATAGCCAAGAGTATCTGCAACATCCGTGATATAATCGCCCCTAGTAATGTCTTCTTTGTATGCGTTATAGAGAGTCTCTAACACTCCTACATTACTATTATCGCAGGAAATGACCAATTGAGTTTTAGTGGTAGCAGTATTAAGAGGGTCGATCTGCATATAAATCGAACTACTCAAGTAATCATTTTGTATCTCTATCTGTCTAGTTATGGCACTTATATTATTCTTAATGCTAATTACACGTTCAACATTGGCAACTCGATTGGTATATGCTTCTTCACTTTCTCCAGGAAGCTTTACACTAATATCCAGAACATTTGATGTTGGAGTTGTATTAGCTTGTTTGTAAAGCGAATAACCAGCTCCGACTCCTGCGAAAATGGCTGAAACTATAACCAAAACAATTATATGTTTAAGTATAAAACACAGTAAATCTTTAATGTCTATTTCCGTCGTTTGTGTTGTCCCGTCATTCATAGAGGCACTCCTATATTATAAGTAAGAAAAATGACACTTAATTATATCTCTAATACTATGAAAAGTAAAAAGCCAAGCTAAACTCAGCTCACTCAAGGCAGCACTTTTTGAAGGGCATCATTAATAGAGCTTGAATTATGGGAATCAAAGCTCTTGTATAAGATATAGGCTAATAGTATATCAAACGGAACCGTCAGAATCACATTAATATGAGCCGGCATGCTTCCTTTGAATACCAAAAGTATAATCTGCTGAATCGGCCATCCGAGCAGATACATCTCGTATGACACCTTGAATACGGTCCAGTCTGCCTTTATCTGTGGGATCCCCAATGTCAAAGCTACTGTAATGTATGGCAGGAGCAGGATCATACCTATGCTGAAGCATCCAGCCAATCCTGACAGAGCCAAAATCATGACCATTATGAGTCCTGCAATCCAGTTTACATTTATCCTCTCTCTATATTGATAATACAGAGATCCTTCTATGAATATGACGATCGGACGCACAACAGATATCAGAAATTCGTTCTTTAACACGTAGAACACTGTAACAAAGGCGATAAGCGCAGCACCGCCAGCAATCCACAGCAACACTCTGAATGCCTTATTCCCAACTATGCCCGACAAATCACTTTGGCTTTTTGTCTTTGTCGCAATAACAAGAATAAGAGAGAGCGCCCAAAGCATAAGATAGCAGGCAAACTCAACAGGAAGTGTCCATAGAGGTCCGTTTACTGTCTGATATGGTAATCCCTCAAACACACCAGGCAAATTGTGGATCGGAATAAGTACTGCGTTCAAAAGATATGTGTAAGTTCCTGGCGATAAGAAATATGTCCCAATAGGAAGCGATGTAAAGATTGGGCCAAGAACAAAGGCCGTTATCAGTATTACAACCGCTAACTGAGGAAAAATCCTTTCAACCCTTTTTGCCAGATAAGTCCGCAGATTAACTGTTTTTGACAGAGATTTGGTTACATACAGGCCGCTAAAGAAGAAGAATACTCCAACAGCAAGTCCCCCAAAGCTGCACTCCCCACCTGTGTATTCGGTTAGAATATCAACGCCGGTACCGGTAATAGGGTTAGCATGTCCCACTATTACTAATATTGCGCATATGAACTTGAACAGATTTACATTTGTGCTCTTGATTCCGAGCAATTCAGACAGGTTCTTATTCATGATCAATAGTATTTTGCTGCCCCGGAATAGAAGTGCATAATGATCTTTACTATCGGCTTAGGCCAGAATCTATTGAATATGGCAGATTCATTCTCATATCGGGCATTGGTTGTCTTGAACAGCTTGGCGGTCTGATTGTCATCATTCATTCTGTGATACAGAAGGACCTTGGGGACAAACACAAATGCTCCGGGCTGTTTTGAAAGTCTTTCCCACAGGTCCCAATCCATGGATGCTTTGAATTCTTCCCTGAATATAGTCTCGGGCATCTTATCTCTTGCACAGATGACCGTAGGATGTGTGATCGGATCTCCCATAAGCTGAATGAGACGCTTACCAAACCTGGTCGTACCAAGCCATCTCCATCTGAGCGGAACAAGCATAATTCGCTTGATAATGACCATCTTTGATGCTTTTTTGTCAGGCATATCGTTATGCATCTCAATG
>JAEEGL012487585.1_pt1 | contig 26846 bp, 27 predicted proteins | sample 9134231 | NCBI WGS metagenome assembly JAEEGL01 (sample SAMN16246548, study PRJNA631951) | gut metagenome | biome: gut microbiome; feature: rumen; material: fiber-attached | host: Bos | place: Iran: Karaj | collected 2018-10 | reverse complement strand
TGCTGTAGTTGGGATTGCCCTTCGCCACGGTCACCTTCTCCCATTTGCTTTCATAACCCCGGAAGAGACCTGGATAGACCGAAGTCATCGACGCGGGGATATTGATACGCTTGGCTGGAATGCCGTTTGTGGAAAAAGGGTCGATATAAACGATGCCCTCGGACAAAACAATCTCTTCGAGGGCGGGCAACCCGTTGAAAGCATGGCCACCGATGCCCGTCACACGATAAACTGGAGGCGCAGACTCAAAAAAGATGCCCCAACTATGGTCGTTCGAATCGGGACGCATGGTGGCTGGCACACGTAGCACCTTGAGTTTCTTCATCTTCTCCACAAACTCTTCATGGCGGTCGTCTACACCCCAGAAGATGACCTCATCATCATGACCTTCGAGCCGGTTGCCACTGATTTCGTCGCGATATAATTTATATAACAATCCTGTGCCATCGCTGAAGTCATAAAAGTCAGGCACACGGGCGAACAACAACAGGCAGTTGATGGCAAAAAGCGCCAATATAGCAGATACACGTTTCATGATAATGATTGTTTAGGGGTTATGATGTTGCAAATATATCATTTTATCTTGAAACGACCATGAAAAAGAGACAAAATGCTTTTTTCATCCGCTATTCTTTTGACAATTACGGATTTTGGCGTATCTTTGCAAATACAATGACGGCTGTGGAATGAGGAATAAGGTCTTTTCTGCCTTGGCCGATGAAGTATGAAGAGTGACAAATTGGGCACCAAATCACCTCAAAACCACATATTCGGTCTCATAGTTCAATGGATAGAACAAGTCTCTCCTAAAGATTAGATCCGGGTTCGATTCCCGGTGAGACTACCAAGAAAAAACAAACACTGACTAACCATCTAATACCTTATTGACTATGTTAGGAGCGATTATTGGCGATATTATCGGCTCACGGTTTGAATTCTCGGCGCCACCGAAAAAAGGATTCGAACTCTTTACCCCTGAATGTGACTATACTGACGACACCATCTGCACCGTGGCAGTGGCTGACGCCATTTTGCATCAAAAAGACTATAAGCAAACGATGTTGGAATGGTGCCGGCGCTATCCCGACCCCATGGGTGGCTATGGCACCCGATTCTATCACTGGCTCAACAGCGACGACCCGCAACCTGTCAACAGTTTCGGCAACGGCTCTGCCATGCGCGTGAGCAGCGTGGGCTGGCTCTTCAATGATTACAACGACGTATTAAAGGAGGCCAAACGGACCGCGGAATTCACCCACAACCATCCCGAGGGCATCAAGGGCGCACAATGCGTGGCCGCGCTCATCTACTGGCTGCGTACCTGCCGTATCACGAAAGAGGAGACGGAGCGGTCGGTGAAACGCTCGTTCGGTTATGAGATCATGCCGTTGAAAGACATCTATCGTATTGGCAGCACGGGACATTTCGACGGCACTTGCCAAGAAACCGTTCCCATGGCCATACGCTGTTTCATAGACGGAACAAATTTCGAGGATGTGGTGCGAAAGGCTATCCTTTGCGACGGCGACACCGACACGAAGGGCGACATCGCTGGTGCCATCGCCGAGGCTTATTACGAGATACCAGACGACTTCATCCGCAAAGCCTGCTCTTACCTGCCCCACGATATGCTCGACATCATCACCGAATTCACCGAGGCTGTCGGAAACAATGTAGCAGAAGGTTAAACTTTATAACCCGTATTTGTATTATTTTTGTCCGCCACAGGCATCACAGTTAGCAGACTAATCTCTAACCTCCAACCTCTAACCTCCAACCTCCAAAAAACACTCGGGCTACAAGCACTTGCTTGCAGCCCGAGTGTTATATCCAGATTACCTGTTTTTTTACTTCTTCTCTTTGGTTTCAACAGCCTTCTCCTCTTCTTCCATCTTGTTGCCCATGGTCAGATAAGCCACAGGAGCAGCGATGAAGATGGATGACAGTGTACCGAAGATGACACCGAGTATCATGGCGAATGCGAAACTACGGATGCTCACACCACCGAAGATGAAGATACACAGCAACACGATCAATGTGGAAACTGAGGTGTTGATGGTACGTGCCAACGTCTGGTTCAGAGAGTTGTTGAACAAAGTGCGTTTGTCACGTTTCTTGTACAGGCGCATGTTCTCACGGATACGGTCGAATACCACCACCTTATCGTTGATGGAGTAACCCACCACCGTCAGGATAGCACCGATGAACGTCTGGTCAACCTCGAGCGAGAACGGCAGGATGCCCCACAATGCTGAGAAGAAGCCCACGACGATAAGGGTATCAAGTGCCAGAGCCACGATAGAACCGATAGAGAATGCCACATTGCGGAAACGCAACAGGATGTAGAGGAAGATGGCAATCAGAGCGATAATCACACTGATGATGGCCTTGTTGGTCACATCGCTGGCGATGCTCGGACCCACCTTGGTGCTGCTGATGATAGAACCACCCTCATGCAAATCCGGGTCTTTGAATGCCTCAACGTCTTTCTGGGTTACCAGACCTGCCTTTGACAGAGCCTCAAACAGTTTGGTCTCAGCCTGATCGTCAACAGCGGCATCGCTCGACTCAATCTCCCAGTTGGTAGATACGCGCACATTGCCTTCCTCACCGAATGCAATCACCTGGGTGTTGGCCTCCTGGCCTTGCTTCTCACCATTGTCATAGACGAAGGTGCCGGCCAAAGCCTTACGCACATCCTCCACAGGAACGGGTTTAGCCAGTTTCACCACATAGTTGCGACCACCGGTGAAGTCGATACTGCGGCTCAAACCACGGATAGCGAAGAATCCGATGAAGATGAGAGCGATAACGGCCCAGATGGCGAAGGTCTTCTTGTACATACCCATGAAATTGAAGTGGGTATTCTGCAAGAGGTTCTTTGACAACGGAGTGGTGAAGGTCAGGTTGAGCCACTTGTCGCGCTTCATGCGGTTCTCATAAACCAGACGGGTCAGGAACACAGCGGTGAAGAACGAGCAGCAGATACCGATGATCAAGGTGATGGCGAAACCACGCACCGGACCCATACCGACCACTGCCAGGATGATACCTGTGATGATAGATGTCAAGTTCGAGTCGAAGATAGCGGAGAAGGCGTTGCTGTAACCGGCGGCGAGTGCCTGACGCACATTCTTGCCGGCTCGCATCTCCTCCTTCGTACGCTCATAAATCAGCACGTTGGCGTCAACGGCCATACCGAGGGTCAGCACGATACCGGCGATACCCGGCATGGTGAGCGCAGCCTGGAACGAGGCCATGATACCCATCGTGAAGAACAGGTTGAGCAACAGGGCGGTGTTGGCCACCATACCCGGAATGAATCCGTACATGAGCACCATGTAGATCATCAACAACACGAAGGCGATGATGAAGGAGATGATACCCTGTTTGATAGACTGGGCACCGAGAGACGGACCTACCACCTCAGACTGCACAATCTTCACAGGAGCCTTCATACGACCTGACTTCAGGGTAGAAGCCAATTCCTTGGTGTCTTGCAGTGTGAAGTTACCGGTGATTTGTGAACGTCCGCCGGTAATCTCCTGGTTCACGTTAGGAGCGCTATAAACGAGGTTGTCGAGCACGATAGCCACAGGATGACCTACGTTTTTCTTGGTCAGGTTGGCCCAAGCACGGGCACCTTCCTCATTCATCTCCATCGACACCTCAGGGCTGTTCTTAAACTGGTCGAAACCGTCCTTGGCATCGGTCACCACGTCACCTTCCATGGCGGGTTTCAGACCGCGCAGGCAGTACAACTCATAGATATGCTTGCTGTTAACACCATCAGCGGGTTTAGCACCCCAGAACAGTTTCACGTCGGCACCCAGTTGGCGCAATGCTGCGGGCGAGAAGATGATTGAGTCAATGGCTGCGGTATCCACGGCGTTGGCATAACCCACCACGCAATAGTCGTCTCTACGCAACTGCAGCATCTCCTGGAATTTCTTCTTACCGTCTTTTCCGTTCTTGGCAGCAATGGCAGCCATACTGTTGGCTTTCGTCGTGTCGGTGGCCAGTGTGTCGGCCTCAGCCTTCTCGCCAGCGTCGCCAGCGTCATATTGCTGACCGATTTGTGCCAGAATGGGGGTAATCTCTTTCGAGGAATACACCTCCCAGAACTGCAGGTTGGCGCTGCTCTCGAGCAGTTTACGCATACGGTTCACGTCTTTCACGCCCGGCATCTCGACCATGATACGTCCCTGTCCGCCTTCCAGTTGCTGGATATTGGGCTGAACGACGCCGAACTGGTCGATACGGTTGGCGATGACATTACGTGAGTCGGCCACGGTCTCTTCCAAGTTGGTACGGATCATAGCCTCGACTTCCTCATCGCTGCTATTGCTTTTCACATCGGGCAATTTAGATGTGGCAAATACTGCGGCCAAACTACGGTCGGGGGCTATCGCCTTATAATTTTTGATAAACAGGTCGATAAAGTCACCCTGTGTCTTTTTCTCTTCTTCCCGAGCGGCTTTCATCGCTTTGATGAACGTCTCGTCCTTGGTGTTACCCAGATTCTCCAGAAGGTCGGGTACAGACACCTCCAGCACCACGTTCATACCGCCTTTCAGGTCAAGGCCCAGACCCACCTGAGTCTCCAGACAATCGCGATACGACTTGCCGAAGTACTTCACGGAATCCAGATAATCCTGCTTGGCGATAGGATCTGCGATTTTGGCAGCCTCGCTCTCGAAATGATTAGTCGCTACGGTGAACGACAAGTAGAAGATGCAGACGAGCGTCAACAATGCCGCTACAGTACTGACAATTACTTTTTCAAAAGTTTGCATTTTAGTTGATTGATGATTATTTAATTATTTGTTATTTGCCCATTTACGAAATAGCGTGCAAAGTTAGTGATTTTTTCACACTCTGAAAAATTTTACCGCTTAAATATTCATTTTTTAGCGATTTAGACGCTTTTTGAGCGTGCAAATGACCGGATAATGGTCAGAGAGTGACACATTGCGGTCAACATGACATGTATAGCATCGCCAGTCTTTCGAGCAGAAAATATGGTCGATACGGAAGTACATCTTGTGATGGTCGTAAGTGAAACCGGGACCGTTGCCACCCGCCACAAAGCAGTCGGTCAAGCCCTTGCCCACAGTGTGATGTGCGTAAGACAAAGGATGATCGTTGAGATCACCGCACACGATGACACTCTTCACACCGCTGCGGCGGATATAGTCGGCCACAGCCTCGGCTTGGGGAGCGCGCAACTTGTCGGCACGCTTCACTGCCTCCAAGTAATCCCAACGGGTCTTTTTCTTTTTTTTCTTTTTCTGCTTGCTTTTTTTATCTTTCTTTTTGCTTTTGTCTTTCTTGTCACCCTTTACAGACTTGTCACTCTTAGCAGATTTGTCGTTCTTCACGGACTTGTCGTTCGTGTCTTTTGCGGTGCTTTCCTCTGTTTGCTCCTTTCCCGTGACAATATCGTCAAAATCCAGTTTGTCGTCGGGTGAGAGGCCATAGGTCTCCAGATGGTTGTTCACCACCAGCACCGTGTCGCCATCGATAAGCACAAGCGAGGCGTCGCTCACATTGCCGGCAGAAGCATACTCGATGCGCTCGGTCGAGAGGATGGGCCATTTGCTGTAAAGCGCCACGCCGTTGCTTTGGTTCATCGTGCGCGACACATAGGGATAGCGCTTGGCCATAAGTTTATCCACTTTGACATTGCGCACCTCCGACAACCCCGCCTCTTGCAGACAGATGATGTCGGCATCGGCATCAAGCAGATAATTCACGGTAGGATTGTCGCGACGGGTATGATACCGCCAACCCTCAAACAAATGGACATTGAAAGAGATGACTTTGATGGAGCCTTCAGGGGGTTCGGACACAAAATTAAAGGGTATGTATGTGCGTACGGGCGAAAAGCAGAAGACAATGCCCAATAATGGGATAAGCAGATAACGGCGACGCAAAAGCAACCACACGGGTATAAAAATGACATTGGCGGCAAGCACCAAAGGAAAAGCCATCCCCGAAGCCGCCCACAAAGGGTGGTCAACGGGATTGACATACCCGGAATAACCCGTCAGCAACATCATGACCACCACCAAAATATTAGCGACGGCCAAAATGCGGCAAAGCCATTTCTTAATTGTCGTCATCGTTTTTTGTTGCTGGCATCAAAGAGGGTCTTCTTCTCCTCCTGCGTCAAGCTGTCGTAGCCGCTTTTGCGTATCTTGTCCAAAATAACATCTATCTCATCCTGCTCACGTTTCTTACGCGCATTGTACTGCTGGTCGGTCTCGCGCCGGGGTTGTTGCTGTTGCTGCTGTGTCGAAGTGCGCCCACTGTCAGCCTGACGACGGCTACGCTGCTCCCATGAATTGCGCAGTCGGTCAAAGAACTGCTGTCCTTTGTTACGCCCATAGCCACTGCCCACCTCGGGATGGCGACGCCAATAGCGGATGAGGATGAAGCCGAAGAGCATACCGCCCAAATGCGCAAAATGCGCCACATTGTCATTACCGCCGGAACCCAGGGCCGAGAACAGTTCGATGGCAACATAGAACATCACAAACCACTTGGCCTTGATAGGGATGGGCAGGGGGAAGATGAAGATGCGCTCCTCGGGGAAAATCATACCGAAAGCCAACAAAATGGCGTAGATGGCTCCTGAGGCACCCACTGTGGTCCACCCGTTGAGGGCAACGGACAATTCTTCTCTCATGGAAAAGACGTCAGAGAGACTGAGATGATAGCCGATGCACAAGGAGGTCAACTGCGCAATCTCTTGTATCAAGCCGGCACCTACACCGCACAAAATGTAATAAAAAAGGAATTTTTTAGGACCCCAAACATTCTCTACCACACATCCGAACATCCAGAGGGCAAACATATTGAAGAAAATATGCTCGATGCCACCATGCATGAACATGTAGGTGAAGAACTGATAAAGGTGAAAATCGGACGCCATGAAGAAATGCAATCCGAGGATACTGTTCAAATCTATCCCTTTGCTTTCCAGCACCAGATAGGCGATGAATGCAATAGCATTGATAATGAGCAGGTTTTTTGTGACTGTTGGTATCTTGCGCATGATTGTTACAACGGTTTAGTCTGTTTATGGGCGCAAAAATACGAAAAATATCTGTTATGCGGCACAAAATCAGCCCTATAGACACTTTTTTTCATCATTTTCTTCACTTTTTTTTATTTTTTGTTTGATTTATCAAATGATTAACCTATATTTGTCGCAAATTTTGAAACTTATTTCACATTTATGTTAAATTTATCATAGAAAATTATGAACAAGACTCAATTAATCGACAAAATCGCCGCTGGTGCAGGACTCACCAAGGTAGATGCAAAAAAGGCTCTTGAGGCTACAGTAGAGGCTATCAAAGACGCTCTGAAAGAGGGCGACAAAGTGCAACTCATTGGCTTCGGCACATTCAGCGTGAACGAGCGTCCCGCTCGCGAGGGCATCAACCCCGCCACAAAACAGAAGATCACTATCGCTGCTAAGAAAGTGGCTAAGTTCAAGGCTGGCGCAGAACTGGAGAAGGCTCTCTAAGAGATTTTGTAAAAAAAATTCATAAAAACGGCACCCTTTCGAGGATGCCGTTTTTTGTATTTAGGAGTGGAGGAGTAAAAGGTGTGAAAGAGTAAAGACTATTGCTCACAAATGGTTTTCTTAAGAGCAAAGCCACACATGCTACACCAAGAGGCGTACATATGTCTCCACTCCTTTCACTCCTTCTACTCCTTTCACACCTTTCACACCTAAATCACGGTTGCTTCCCGATATAGGCGAGGATGCCGCCATCGACATAGAGGATGTGGCCGTTGACAGCATCGGAGGCATGTGAGGCGAGGAACACGGCGGGACCACCCAACTCCTCGGGATTGAGCCAGCGCCCGGCAGGGGTTTTGGCACAGATAAACGAGTCGAACGGATGGCGGCTGCCGTCGGGCTGGCGCTCACGCAGGGGCGCCGTCTGCGGTGTGGCGATATAGCCCGGACCAATGGCGTTGCATTGGATGTTGTACCCGCCGTACTCGGAGCAGATGTTACGGGTAAGCATCTTCAAGCCGCCCTTGGCCGAAGCATAAGCGCTGACGGTCTCGCGGCCCAGTTCGCTCATCATCGAGCAGATATTGATGATCTTGCCCTCACGGCGCTCCATCATCTCAGGGATGACGGCCTTGGTCACAATAAACGGACCCACCAGGTCGATATCTATCACTTGTTGAAAATCCTCACGCTTCATCTCGTGCATGGGAATACGTTTGATGATACCGGCATTATTGACCAGGATGTCGATATGTCCCAGTTGACGGCGGATGTCTTCTACCATCTGCTGCACCTCGGTTTCATTGGTCACATCACACAAGTAGCCATGGGCTTCGATGCCCAATGCCCGATAGTCGGCCAGCGCCTTGTCCAGGTGTTCCTGACCACGACAGTTAAAAGCAATCTGCGCACCGGCCTTTGCCAGTGCCTCGGCGATAGCGAAACCGATGCCATAAGCCGCACCCGTCACCAACGCCACTTTACCTTCTAATGAGAAAATGTTCATTCTTTAATTCTTTAAGGAGTTTAGACATATGCTTAACTCTTAGCCACCTACTCCAACTCCGATTGAATACCTTTATTATTGATTATACCATAGCAATAAGCCGTGAGGAGTTTACCTGCGTCATCTATAGAAGCACATAACTGTGAGAAAGTCTTTTCGTCAATATAGCCTAAATCCTTAGACAGAAGTATATAATTCATGCATTCAGCCCATACTGCCTTCCGCGATATTCAGAAAACGAAGTTTGTCTGCTTTACCGAGTTTCTTATAACCCTCAGCTATATTAGCTCCAATGGATACCGCAGCACGCCTAAACTGGGATACCAATCCAAATTTTTCTTCTTCGGGAAAAGATTTGGTGATTCCATACACCAGCAATGTAAAATCATGTGCTTTTTGCCAAGCATATATATTTTGGAATGTAAATGTCGCCATAATGGATCTCCATGATTAAACTATTGTCTAAACTCCTAAACTCCTAGACTCCCTTCTTCAAAACTCCTTTCACTCCGAATCTTCATCGAAGATCCGTAATCTTTGAGAAATCCTGATCTCCATAATCGAGGTTTTCACCACCCATGCCCCAGATGAACGTGTAGTTGTGGGTGGCGGCAGCGCTATGAATACTCCATTCGGGAGAGAGCACAGCCTGGTCGCCTTTCATCCAGATGTGGCGCGTCTCATCAACTTCGCCCATGAAATGGCAGACGGCCTGCTCTTCGGGCACCTCAAAATAGAAATAGGCCTCCATGCGGCGACTGTGTACATGCGCGGGCATCGTGTTCCACACCGAGCCTGTAGCCAGTTCGGTCATACCCATCTGCAACTGACAGGTAGGCAGCACCTGATTGACCAACATCTTGTTGATGTCGCGCTCGTTGCTCATCTCCAGACTGCCCATGTGTGCCACCACGGCATCCTGCTTCGTCACTTTCTTACATGGATACTCTTTGTGAGCGGTGGTGCTGTTGAAATAGAACTTGGCGGGTTTATTCGCATCTTTGCTCTCAAAGAACACATCGCGGTCGCCGCGGCCTATATACAATGCCTCCTTGTAAGCGAGCGTGAACACCTCGTCGCCTACGCGCACGGTGCCCTCACCGCCCACATTAAAGATACCCACCTCGCGACGAGTGGTAAAGAACGGGGCACGCAGCGGGTCGATGGCCTCAAGTTTCAATGCCTCCTTCACAGGCATGGCGCCACCCACCACCATACGGTCATACATTGAATATACCATGTTTACCTCATCAGCGGCAAACACTTTCTCAATCAGGAAATCACGGCGGATACGGGCCGTGTCATACTGCTTCGCATCCTCGGGGTGCGCAGCATAGCGTACTTCATAATTTGTCTTCATACGTGTGTTTTTTCTTTTTGATTTGTTGTCTGTGATTTGTTTGTGCAAAAATACATATTTTTAAGGAGAAAGGACATCTTTTTTACCAAAAACTCTTTTCGTCTGTTGTAGAAACCGCAAATAAATCACACCTATCTGGCGAAATCTGTCTAAAAAACACTCCGATTAAGTCCAAACGCAATAAAAATTCGCCATTAAATATATGTTTTTATGTACTTATGTCTAAAAAATATGTTCATATGTGTATTTTTTTCAATTATCGTGTAGTTTTTGTACCTTTGTCACGTCTAAAGTGTGAAAATCAATTGGAATAGACAACAATGACAACTTTGGAAAAACAGTTTGCGCAAACTATTGCAGAGCACAAAAGCACCATCTACACCGTGTGCTACATGTTCTCGAAAGATGCCGATGAGGTGAACGACCTCTTCCAAGAGGTATTGGTCAACATCTGGAAAGGATTTGAAGGCTTCGAGCATCGCAGTGACATCAAGACGTGGATTTACCGCATCGCACTCAACACCTGCATCTCTATCGACAGGAAGAAACGGCGTCATGCCACCTCGCGGTTGTCCATGGACATCAACCTCTTTGAGGACCGCGACGAGGATACCCGCCAGGTGGACATGCTTCACAAACGCATCTCACGTCTACAACCCTTCGACAGGGCTATTGTCCTGCTGTGGTTGGAAAACCTCTCTTACGAGGAAATCGGACAAATAGTAGGTATCTCAACCAAAAACGTCAGCGTTCGTCTGTTCCGCATCCGAGAACAACTCAAACAAATGTCAAACAATTAAATTTCACACAAAATGAATAACAACGATTTCGAAATGGAGGACATGCGCGAGCAGATGTCCGTGCTTAAAAAGAAACTGGAGAAGCAGGAGATAGTAAACGACCACTTCATCCGCCAATCGATGAAACAAACTGCCGGCAACATCAAACGCACATACATATGGCTGATTGTCCTCGGTCTGCTGATGATCCCATACGGCTATTGGGCCTTCGTGATGATGTTGGATTTACCCATCATCTTCTGGGTCGGCACAAGCATCTTCATGCTGATATGCACAGGCGCCAACTTTTACAACAAGAACAACCTCAATGACGCGAACATGATGTCAAATAACCTGGTGGAAGTACGCCGACGTGTAGCCCGCGCCAAAAAGTTTGAAAACAACTGGCTCTTCGTAGGCATCCCCCTTCTTATACTGTGGTTGGCCTGGTTCTTCTGGGAGATTTATAAACTCAACAACGACCTGTTCCAGCCGTTATGTGTTGGAGGTGTCATCGGCACTGTCATCGGCACCATCATCGGTCTCAGCATCCACTTCAAGAATCAACGCCAATACAGAGAGATTATCGACCAGATAGACGATCTCACCGAGTAATATGTCATCTTCAGACAAACATAAGATTTAGAAACAAGTTAATGCGTTTGCTAAAAGGGAGTTTTCTCCTAAATTATCACAAAAGATTCCTCCATATCTTCTTGGTATGGAGGATTTTTGGTATATTTGCAAAACTAACGGTTAACAAATGAATATGAAAAGTTTCAAATCTGCAGCGTGGATTCTTCCACAACCAGTGCTGATAATCGGCACTTATGATAAAAATGGTAAAGCCAACGCCATGAATGCCGCATGGGGCGGCCAGTGGGATATGCGCGAAATCATGATTTCGCTCGGTTCGCATCAGACGACAGACAATCTTGCCGAAAACCCTGAGTTCACCGTAACATTTGCCACCGCCGATACCATGGTCGCATCTGATTATGTCGGCATCGCAAGCGGCAGGAATACTCCCGACAAGATGGAAAAGACCGGTTGGACTGTCAAGAAAGCGCCCAACGTGAACGCACCTGTTTTCAAAGAGTTCCCCATGACATTGGAATGCCGTGTGAAACAGAAAATCGACGAGAGTGAAACGGGCTATTACCTGATAGCCGACATCGTCAACATCCTTTGCGATGAAAAATATCTGGCCGAAGACGGGAAACCGGATGTAGAAAAGATGCAACTCATCACCTTCGACCCTGTTCATCACACTTATATCCAACTTGGCAAGACCGTTGGCAAAGCTTTTTCTGACGGAAAACAACTGAAATAGATGACGTTGTCAAAAGCGTACGTTCCGACTATACAATAGAACGCAGTAGAGACATATGCCAAAGGACAGGGACAAAGTGAACTCATACCGCGAGAAGGCTTACGAGGGCGACACCAGGGCGATGAACAACCTTGGCGTCTGCTACGAACGTGGCACTGGCGTGAAGGTCAATCTTGAACTGGCGTTCGAGTGGTATATGAAATCTGCTGAACAAGGCGACATCTATGGCTGCTTCAACGTCGGCGAATGTTACTACCATGGTAAAGGTGTGGAACAAAATATGGAAAAGGCTTATGAGTGGTATATGAAAGCCGCAGACAAGGGAGATATGCAGTCGCAGGTCAATGTGGCCAATGCTTATTATCTGGGGGAAGGCACAGAACAAGACCACCACAAAGCGTTTCTGTGGTACCGCGAAGCCGCCTTTCAAGGGCATGTGATGAGCCAGAAAAACGTGGGTGCCGCCTATTGGAACGGCGATGGCGTGGACAAGAACTTGGAGGAATGTGCCTTCTGGTATGAACTGGCAGCATACGGCGGCGACGCTCAGGCTCAATTTGCCACAGGATGGTTTCTGATGACGGGCACGGGGGTATCCAAGAATGAGCGTGAAGGCTTAAAATGGATTCGCAAGTCAATCTCACAAGGCTATCAACCCGCTATCGACTATTGCAAGGAACATGGGCTATAAAGGGGTGTGACTACAACCTATAACTCCAGTATATCATTTTTAGAAATTCGACACATGAAAAAGTTATTATTTGCAATCGCCGTGCTGTTCATCGCGGCTGCTTGCACACAAAACAAGCCTTCACAGGCAACAGAGAACAAAGAAACATCAGCCCAAACAGAGGCAGCTGACAGTATTGACCCACAAACAAGAAAAGCAAACATGGAAGAAGTACAAGCGTATCTGAAAGAGTGTGGCACATTCTTTATTGCCACTGTCGATGGCGACCAACCCCGCGTCCGCCCCTTTGGCGTATCTGAGATTATCGACGGCCGTCTTTACATTATGACGGGCAAAGTGAAAGACGTTTACAAACAGATGGCCAAGAACGGAAAGTTTGAGATCTGTGCCTTGAAACCGTCGGGCAGCGAGTGGATACGCCTGAGCGGCGTATTGGTGAACGACGACACATTGGCCGTGAAGGAGGAGTTCCTCAACCGTAACGAGAGTTTGAAGTCGATGTACAAGGCCGACGATAACAATATGGCCGTGCTCTACATCACCAACGCCACCGCCCGCTTCTGCTCATTCTCAGAACCTGAGCGGAAAGTGAATTTCTGATTCTCATAGGCAGTCCTAATCGGTCGCTATAATCAAACAAAAGGGAGCAGTACCTTGATTACCGCTCCCTTTTATTGTTTTCAGTTGTTACTATCGCTTGTCGGGTATGCCGTACTCCGGCCAACGTTCCTGCGGATAGTAGCCTTTCAGCGTTTTTTTCGATTCGGTGTAAGCAGACTTGACGGCAGCCAACATCTGGTTCATTTTCTTGACTTTGGGTGACAATTCTTCACGCAGACGGTCCACCTCTTCATTGACTTCAGCCAACTGCGATACGGCCTGTTCCATTTCGTTAATCTCATTGACTGAGACACCTCTTTCACCCATCTCTCTTACATGTCGGCGAAGCCCCTCGATAAGGTTGCGACTCTTCTCAATTTGAATTTCTGTTGTCTTTGACATAATGCTTGAAAAATTCGTTTTTAATGATACTTTTACAGTATGGTTCCTATGCAAATTTAACAAAAAAAGTCGATTTCAGGTGTGCCATATCATGTCATTTTTTCGTTTTTTTAAGATGTAGAACACCCTATATTTAACGTTTTTTGCGTTCTTGGCTACACACAATTCACTCTCGGGAAGAAATCATAAATAATCCCAAAAGTTTGTCCTTTATACGCTACATATAAGAGTATTTTTATATATTTGCAACTGAATTATTGACCATTCTAAACACACCTTGATAGAGACCAGAACCGTAATATGTACAGCCTAAACTATAAAGTAACAACCAGCACCTGCGACAGCGAGGGACGGTTGAAACTCTATTCAGCCCTACAGATGATGCAGGACTGCTCAGAGATATGGATTGACTCCGAGCCTGTTGTGAAACAATATTTCACGGAACAGAACATGGCCCAACTGTTGGCGTCGCGACAGGTGGAGGTCATACGAGTGCCTGAATACAAAGAAGAACTGACGGTGACCACCTCTGTCTATGGCATGAAACCGATGTTCGGATTCCGCAACACGTTCATCTATGACGCAAAAGGTAAGCCCTGCTACAGGACCTGGAGCATGGGGGCTTTTGTGGACAAGACGACCGGCAAACTGAAACGTGTTGACGATGCGACTATCGCCTCTATGACGCTGGAACCCCAATTGGAGATGAAGTATCGCGACCGCCGCATCATCCTGCCTAAAGACGGCGGCAGAGCGCTTGACCCCATCCGTGTGCTTCGTGCCGACATCGACTACAACCGCCACCTGAACAATGCCAATTATATCCGCATGGCAATGGAATTGTTGCCTGACGACTTCGAAGTTAAAGGACTGCGCGTCGAATATCGCGTGCCTGCCAAATTGGGAGACATGCTCATGCCCACACTCTACCAGATAGATGGCGGTATTGTTGTCGCGTTGTCAATCGGCACTGAGATGAGCGCAATAGCCGAGTTTACAAAATAATAATCAATTATAAACCTGAGAATAGAAACCCATTCTATTGTTACTAATATGCAAGGAAACTTTTCGTACTACAATCCCACCAAACTGTATTTTGGGGATGAGTCTTTGAATTTCCTCAAAGACGAACTGAAGAACTACGGTCCCGTAGTGATGCTCAACTACGGCGGCGGCAGTGTGAAACGCAATGGCATCTACGACCAAGTGGTAGCCATCTTACGCGAAGCAGGAAAGACCATCGTGGAAAACCCCGGCGTGATGAGTAACCCCACTCTGGAGAAACTGCGCGAAGGTGTCAATATAGCACGCGAACATGATATCGACCTGATTCTGGCACTGGGCGGCGGCAGCGTTTGCGACTACTCGAAGGCTGTGGCTGCATCCGTTTACTATGAGGGCGACTACTGGGACCAATTCTGGCTCAAGCAGCAACAACCCGCCGCCGACCAACTTCTGTTGCCAGTGGCCTGCATTCTGACGATGGCGGGCACCGGCTCTGAGATGAATGCAGGAACGGTGATTACCGATGCCGAGCACACATTCAAGGTAGGTCATGTGTTCGACGACCGCTTGATGCCGAAATTCTCGATACTGAATCCGCGGTTCACGATGACGGTGCCCGAAAACCAGATGAAGGCGGGCATTTATGACATCATGAATCACATCATGGAGCAATATTTCAGCGACTTCGACGACAACACCAGCGACTATCTGGCTGAAGGACTCATGCGCAGTGTCATCACATCATCACGCGTAGCCGTAAAAAATCCGCAGGACTACGAGGCCCGCTCAAACATCATGTGGACTGCGACGTGGGCACTGAACACCCTCATCGGACTCGGCAAGCGTGAGGACTGGATGGTACACATGATTGGTCACTCGATAGGCGCCTGGACACATGCCCCTCACGGCTACTGTCTGGCATCCGTCTCTATGGCATATTATCGCCGCGCCATGCAGCCCGGTCTGCCTAAGTTTGTGCGCTTTGCCAAGAACGTATGGAATGTCAACGGTGACGGCCTGACCGACGAGCAAATAGCCGAAGCAGGTCTCGCAGCACTGAAAGACTGGATGCTGGAGATTGGCCTGCCACTGACCATCAGCGAAATCGGTGCCACCGACGACATGATTCCCGGCATCACCCAGGGCACCATCTGCTATCCCGCAGGTTACCTCGATTTGAAACCAGAAGATATCACCGAAATATTAAAGGAGAGCATGTAAATGAAAAAAGCAATGAAAAAAGTGCAGAAGAAACAACTTCATTCTGCCGGTAGTGAGAAATTCCGCCTTTTGGGCAAAATAATTGTATTGACATTGACAGCACTGCTGACAATCAGTCTGAGTGCCTGTTCACAAGGAAACAAAACAAAGGAGGACAAGAAAATGAACAAAGTATTAGTAGCCTATTTCTCAGCCTCTGGCGTGACGGAAGGTGTAGCCAAACAGTTGGCGGAAGTGACGGGTGGTGATTTGCATAAAATTCAGCCCGAACAGCCCTATACCGACGCCGATCTTGATTGGCGCGACCAGCAGTCACGTTCCACGATTGAGATGAAAGACAAGAGTTCACGCCCTGCCATCACCAACAAACTGACTAACATGCAAGACTACGAGGTAGTCTATGTCGGTTTCCCCATCTGGTGGTACACGGCTCCGACCATCATCAACACGTTCATGGAAGCCTACGATTTCAAGGGCAAGACCGTTATCCCTTTCGCCACCTCCGGCGGCAGCGACATCACGAAAGCCTGTGAGGATTTGAAAGCAGCATACCCTGACGTGAACTGGAAGAACGGCAAATTACTGAACCGTGCCAGCAAACAGGATTTAGAAAACTGGGTAAAAGGATTATAGAATCTTGCTCTTTGAGAGAAACAAAAAAGGACAGGCTTTTGACCTGTCCTTTTTTGTTGTCCAAGGCGGATTCGAACCACCACAAACAGAACCAAAACCTGTTGTGCTACCATTACACCATTGGACAATCAATCTTGTTGAGGGGAAGGTTGAGGGGTTTCGTATTCAACATCAACCGCATACAACCATCGTTCTTCCTCAAAAATGCGGGTGCAAAGGTAATAGTTTTTTATGCCATCACCAAATTTTTCCGCATTTTTTATTTCACGGTTACTAAATAATAATTCTTCTTGCCGCGCTGCACAAGCAGATATTTGCCGTCAATCAGGTCTTCTGCGGTCACTGGACGGTCGAAAGCCGACAACTTTTCCTTGTTGAGCGACACACCGCCTCCCTGCACCATTTTGCGCATCTCGCCACGGCTGGGGAATACAGCAACATCCTCGCGGGTGAACAATTCCACAGCCGGTGCTCCGAGTGCTTCTTTCGGCAGTTCGAAATGAGGCACGCCCTCGAAAATATCGAGCAATGTCTGCTCATCAAGTCGCTCCAACGCCTCTTTGGTCGATTTGCCAAACAAGATGCCCGACGCCTCGATGGCCATCTCCAAATCCTCTTTCGAGTGCACCATCGTGGTCACTTCCTCAGCCAAACGTTTCTGCAACACACGGCGACCCGGGTCTTGACGATGTTCTTCTACAAGTGCGTCGATGACCTCTTTCTCCAGCGATGTGAAAATCTTGATGTAACGCTCTGCGTCGTCGTCGCTCACATTGAGCCAGAACTGATAGAATTTATACGGCGATGTGCGTTTCGGGTCGAGCCAGATGTTACCTGTCTCGGTCTTGCCGAATTTCTTGCCGTCGCTTTTGGTAATAAGCGGACAAGTCAATGCGAAAGCCTCCTGGTCGTTGCCCAAGGTGCGGCGGATAAGTTCCGTACCGGTGGTCATGTTGCCCCATTGGTCATTACCGCCCAACTGCAGTTTGCAGTGCTTGTTCTGATACAGATAAAGGAAATCGTATCCTTGCAGCAACTGGTAGGTGAACTCGGTGAATGACAGTCCGTCGCGGGCAGTACCATTCAGGCGCTGCTGCACACTGTCTTTAGCCATCATATAGTTGACGGTGATATGCTTACCCACCTCGCGGGCGAAATCGAGGAAGGTGAAATCTTTCATCCAGTCGTAGTTATTCACCATCTCAGCGGCATTCTCGCCTTGAGCCTCGAAATCGAGGAATTTCGCCACTTGGCGTTTGATACACTCCTGGTTGTGATAGAGCGTGTTGCTGTCCAAGAGGTTGCGCTCCTGGCTTTTGCCCGAGGGGTCGCCAATCATACCTGTGGCGCCGCCTACGAGGATAATGGGTTTGTGGCCGCAGCGCTGTAAATGACGCAGCATCATGATACCGCACAAATGACCGATATGGAGCGAGTCGGCGGTGGGGTCGGTGCCCAGATAGGCTGTCACCATCTCACGTTGTAACAGTTCTTCCGTACCCGGCATGATTTGTGCCAGCATACCACGCCATTTCAATTCTTCTACAAAATTCTTTCTCATCGTATGTTGTTTTTATATTTATTTTAGGAGTGAAGACAATAACCCTCTAATGGTTGAGGGTTTAGGGTTTAGTGTTGAGGGTAGAGGGTTTAGTGTTCTTGACACATCTCTTGCCTCTTGCTTCTTACTTCTTGCCTCTTACTTCTTGCCTCTTACTTCTTGCCTCTTACGGCACCGGGTCATAACCGCTTCCGCCCCACGGATGGCATCTGAGCAAACGGCGAATCGCCAAATAAAGCCCCTTGAAGGGTCCATGCTTCTTGATGGCCTGCCGTGCATATTCCGAACAGGTGGGAGTGAATCGGCATGATGGCGGCGTAAAAGGCGAAATACACCGCTGATAGAAACGGATGGGCAACAGCAAGATCCATATCAGCACCTGCCGCACCGGATAAACAATCCATTTCAATGCTTTTAATATCCCCTCCATAAGATAAAACAGGTTTATTCTGCCAAAGGTTGATTCTCACTGTCTATTCTCTCCGCCAGACGCTCCAACAGACCAGTCACGCGCTGATTGACTGTAGCAGAGTCATGCAGGCGGTTGTCTATCCAGATAAACGCCAAGAGCATCTGACGGTCAGGAACAGACGACAGACGCTCTAAGAGTATATGTTTATTGTGGCGATACGCCTCGCGCAACTGTCTTTTCACCCTGTTGCGCTTCACGGCGCGCTTGAAATAACGCTTGGGCACACTGACCAAGATTTTCACTTGCGCCTCACCATCACAAAGAGCCTGTTCTACATACACCAACCTGACAGGAAAAGCAGAGAGCGAATGGTTGTGACCGCCAAAAAGCGCATCCACCTGTTTCTTACCCGCTATCCGCTCCGCTTGGGATAATGTGAGCGAAGGCTGTGACGGCATCAGATTTATTTCTTTTTCTTTTGCAAATAAGCCTTCAGAGCACTTGTCATCGAGGGATATTCGGGTGTCGGAGCACTCAAATCCAAACGCAGGCCAGAGGCTTCAACCTCCTTGGCGGTAGCAGGTCCGAAAGCGGCGATGCGGATATCGCCCTGATCAAAATTCGGGAAATTCTTGACAAGCGACTTGATACCTGTAGGACTGAAGAAAATCATCATGTCATAGTCAAAATTCTCCACTTCCTCGGGCGTGAAGTCATTGCTCACCGTGCGGTACATCACACACTCGGTGTGCTGCAGTTTCTTGCTGTCGAGCAACATCTTCATATCGTCATTGTGAACATCGCTCATGGGCACCAGATACTTCTCGGTCTTGTGCTTCACCATCGTGGGCACCAGATCGGCTATCTTGCCGGTTGTACCGTAAAACACTTTGCGCTTACGATACTGGACATATTTCTGGATATAGAGCGCTATAGTCTCTGTCACGCAGAAATACTTCATGTCTTCGGGGATAGTAATACGCAAATCTTTCGCCAAACTGAAGAAATGGTCAATGGCATGCCGAGAGGTAAACACCACTGCGGTATGACTCAATATACTAACCTTCTGCTGGCGGAAATCCTTCGCCGAGATGCCTTCTACTTTAATAAAAGGTCTGAACACCAACTCTATACCGAACTGCTCTGCGATATCGTAATAGGGCGACTTCGCGCTGGTGGGCTGGGGTTGTGAAACCAAGATCTTTTTTATCATCGATGTCCTAAAAATTGATTTGCAAATAATCACGAATTACAACCAAAAAACCGAACAAAACGGCCAAAGGTATCAATTCGAGCGCACAAAAGTACAAAAAAATTTGCAATAAGGCACCAAATCTTCGAAAAAAGATAAGATATGTCTTATAGAAAGACAATAATTTAACGAAAATGATGACAAAAAGTACAAAATAAAGCACTGCAGAAGGGGGTATTTCTACAAAAGGCAACGAGAATGCCATGGGTAATAGAAGGATGCCCAAAATGGCAGCAAGCAATAGCCGTGACACGTTCCATTGTTCGATTTTTTTACCATCGAAAAACACCCAGTTCACAAAACGGTGCATCACCCCCTTCAAAAAATAATACACCGCAAACAAAACGATGAGAAGACCCAGCACCACATGGCGCGGAAATCTGAACGTCTCCACACTGCCCACCGCGGCAAAATAGAAATGGGTCAACAGCCCCAATTCGATAACCAACGCCAACCACACCAAGCGCCCGTATCGCAATTCTGACGGAAGGTCGGGAGCGACAGACACCCGGTCGGGGTTTTTGCGGAAAAAAGTCTTGCCATGACGCAAGAAAAACGCACCGGCGCGGACCTCGGTCACCAGCCACAACAGAAACAGGACAAAAAGCAAACCCAGCAGCACTCCGTCATTGCGGGTGGAATAGGGCACCGGGTCGGCCGTCACCCCTACGGGCGTAGCCGCCGACAGCAAGGGGATGCTGTCAGCGGCCACCGTATTCTCCGGCAGAAACACCGGGGAAAAGGATACACTGTCTGTCGTAGGAGGTTGAAAGGGTATCATTATCCTTTAATACCGAACGCCTGACGTATCTCGTCCACCTGATCAAGTTTCTCCCAAGTAAACAGTTCCACGTCGATGGTCTTCGTCTCATGATAGAAACTGGTGAAGGTCTTTTTCACCACTTCGTTCTTGCGGCCCATGTGTCCGTAAGCGGCTGTTTCCAGATACATCGGCTGACGGAGTTTGAATTTCTTCTCGATACCTTTGGGGGTCAGGTCGAAATGCTCGCTTATCCATTGGGCTATCTCGCCGTCGCTCATGGCTATATGTTTGCGGCCGTAAGTGTTGACATACACGCTTACAGGTTTGGCTATACCGATGGCATAACTCACCTGAACCAGCATCTCATCGCTCACGCCGGCTGCCACCATGTTCTTGGCGATATAACGTGCGGCATAGGCAGCCGAGCGGTCCACCTTGCTGCTGTCCTTGCCCGAAAAGGCACCGCCGCCGTGGGCGCCCTTGCCTCCGTAGGTGTCGACGATAATCTTTCTGCCCGTCAAACCGGTGTCGCCATGAGGACCTCCGATGACAAATTTACCCGTGGGATTGACATAATAGTTGATTTTGCCATTAAACAGGCGCAGCACACTCTCGCTGTGTATCTGCTCCTTCACACGCGGGATGAGGATGTTTATCACGTCATCTTCTATCTTGGCGAGCATGGCCTTGTCATCGTCCATAAACTCATCATGCTGAGTGGAAACCACGATGGTGTCGATGCGCTGAGGCACATTGTCATCACTGTATTCCACGGTCACCTGACTCTTTGAGTCGGGGCGAAGATAGGTCATCACCTTGCCCTCGCGACGGATGTCGGCAAGCGTCTGCATCAACAAGTGGGCCAAATAGAGCGATACGGGCATGAAACTCTCCGTCTCGTTCGTTGCATAACCGAACATCATGCCCTGGTCGCCGGCTCCTTGTTTTTCTTCGCTCTCACGGTCCACACCGCGGTTGATGTCGCCGCTCTGCTCGTGAATGGCGGTCATAATACCGCAAGAGTTTCCGTCGAACTGGTATTCCGACTTCGTATAGCCAATCTTGTTGATGGTCTTACGGGCGATGGTCTGCAGGTCGATATAGGCTTCGGAATGTACCTCGCCCATGATGACCACCTGACCTGTCGTTACAAAACTTTCTATTGCGCAACGCGCGTGCTCATCGTAAGCCAGAAACTGGTCGAGCAATGCGTCTGATATCTGGTCGGCCACCTTGTCGGGATGTCCCTCTGAAACCGACTCTGAAGTGAATAAATACATATTTTTAAGTTTTGAAGCCTCGTTCCCTACCCCACTCCGGTGAAGGGGGCGTGATTACTTATCGGGATGAGACTGAATTAATAATTGTGTTTATGATCATCTGTTATTCCTCGGGCATCATGATGACTTCCACATGGTTGCCGCCTTTGAGGATGATGTTCTTCACGAACGCGGCGACACTTTGCGGGGTCATTTTGTTGACGATATTCTTGAAGTCAGAGTGAGTGTCGATGCCATACTCCTCGAAGTTGTGAATCACATTGACCCAGTAACCGTTCAGACGGGCGTTGTCGTCGGCTTGTTTCAGCATCAGTTCCTTCACTTTGCCCAACATGTCGGCATCCACGGTCGTAGACAGTTTTGCCACCTCGTCGCGCATGATAGTCAGCGCCTCTTCTGCCATCTCAGGCTTCACGGGGCACACGCCTACCAATGCGTTGAAGGGAACGTCACCGCCCAGCAATACCGAACCACCGGCTCCGGCTGAGTAGGCTGCGCCGGCATCCTCGCGGATTTTCTTCAGGTAAATCATCTCAAGCACCTGACCGGCAGCGTCGCACAACACACTGTTTTCCTGAGTGTAAGGCACCGTGGTGTCATACCACAGCATACGCACATTGGCTTTCGGAGTCTCCATCTTGCGGAGGAAACGGTTGGTGATGTTGCCTTTATGATAGGTGGTGACAGGACGCCATTGTTCGCGCTTGCCGTTGTCGGGCAGCGAAGCCACATACTGCTCAATCATCGGACGGAGGGTCTCTTCCTCGAAGTTGCCCACGAAGATGAAGGTGAAGTCGCCGGCATTGGCGGTGCGCTCCTTCATGATTTGCAGGATACGGTCATAGTTGAGTTTCTTCAGGTCCTCAACCTTCAGCGAACTGAAGCGCGGGTTGCGGTCATAGAGTGTGGTACGGATGGAGTCGGAGAAAGCGACATCGGGCGAGAGGTCGCGGTTCTTCAACTGTGTCTCCAGCACGTTCACCAACATATTGTAGTTCTTCTCGTCTTTTGTCACGGAAGTGAACTTCAGATAATTGAGTTGCATCATAGTCTCGAGGTCCTTAGGCACACAACTGCCTGACATCGACTCGTAGAAGTCGCTCAGCGAGAAACTGACGGAAGCCTGTTTGCCGGCCAATGCCTTGTCGAGTTCGGTGCTGGAGAAGGATCCCAGTCCGCTCATGTTGACCACGGTGCCAAGCAGGGCACAGTTGGTGATATCAGCATCGGGGGTGAGCGATGAGCCGCCCTTTGAGTAGGCATACATTTGTATCTCGTCGTCTTTGAAATCGGTCTTTTTCAGAAAGACGGTGGCACCATTTGAGAGCGTCAGTTTCTTATAACCCAACTTGGTGTTCTCCGTCTCGCTGACAATACGTCCCTTGGCGGGCAGGGTGGCTATGAGCGGCTCTTCCTTCACATTGTCCACCCACGGTGTTAGTTCCTCACCGCGCACCTTGGCTACAGCCTGATGCAGGGCCTCTCGAGTGGGATAGACGGCTCCTTCTTTCTCATTGTTGAAATTGAGTATCACCAGGTTGGTGTCACTGTGATGCACCAGTTGGGGCAGCACCTGATTGATGGCTTCCACGGGCACCTGAGGCGTCACCATGTCCATGAGTTGTTTCTCTGTCTCGAGCGAGGGTATCGGCTCATTGGCGAGGAAATGGTCACGATACTCATTGCCGAAGAGGGCGTTGTCGCGTTTGTTGCGGTTGGTGTAGGCTTTGTCCAAACGGCTCAGGTACTCAGCACGGGCACGGGCATATTCCGTGGCGGTGAAACCGTGACGCAGGGCACGCTCCACCTCGCGATAGGCAGCGGAGATGGCGTCGGCTGTCTTACCGTCTTTGGGCATGATTGACAACTCAAAAGCATCTTCGGTCTTCGAGAAAAGGTAGTTGCCGTCGCCTGCACTGGCCTGCAGATAAGGGCAGTCGGCCTCCTGACCCACTTCGTTCAGACGGTCGTTGAGCATACGAGTGACCATGCTCTTGGCATAGCGGCCCACGAGATACATCAGGTCACCCTTCACGCTGTCGGGCTCTGCCTCATGCTTCCACATCACCTCTACAAGGTTCACCTGCTGCTCCTTGTCTTTGTCTATCACCACAATGGGCTCATAGTTGTCGGGCACAGGCTCAGCCACCACCTGGGCTGCATTGGGAGCCAGGGTGATGCCGCTGAACAACTCCTTGATTTTGGCCTCGGTGCGGTCCACGTCGATGTCGCCCACCACAATGATAGCCTGATTGTCGGGACGGTACCATTTCTGATAATATTTGCGCAGCACCTCAGGGGCGAAGTTGTCGATAATCTCCATCTTACCGATAGGCATGCGCAAACCGTATTTCGAACCCGGATAGAGGGCTTCGAGGTTACGCTCCAGCATACGTTGTGTGGGCGAGGTGCGCAGACGCCATTCCTCGTGTATCACACCGCGCTCCTTCTGTATCTCCTCCTCTTCGAGCAACAGGCCGTTTGACCAGTCTTTCAAGATGAGCAGACAGGAATCGAGGGCTGTGACACGGGCCGAGGGCACATTGCAGACGCGATAAACCGTCTGGTCGATGCTGGTGTAAGCGTTCAAATCACCACCGAACTCCACACCAAGCGAACGGCAGAACTCGATCAGTTCATTGCCTTTGAAATGCTCTGAACCATTGAAGGCCATGTGCTCCAAGAAGTGAGCCAGACCGCGCTGGTCGTCATTCTCCTGAATACTACCCACGCGCTGGGCAATGTAGAAATTCACACGATGCTCGGGATATCCGTTCTGACGCACATAATACGTCAGTCCGTTGTCCAACTTACCCGTTCTCACCGCCTCGTCCTGAGGGATGGGAAAAGACTGCGCCTGAGCTGTTGCAGCCAGCGCCAGCAGCGCCATCAAAACAAGATTTCTAACTTTCATTGTTATTATATTTGATATATGTTTGATTTTAGGCGACAAAATTACGCAAAAATCCCGAATTACGCACGAACACAAGAACATAATTTTAGACAAAAGGACACAAGAACATGATTTTAGGCTTAAGAACTTAAGGACAGATTTTTATACATAAGAATTGTCTTCTTCCTGTGTCGGTTTCTCCGCAGGCGACGGTTTTGCCGTCGCAAAACATGTCATGAAACTACGCACTCCCCTCGGGGTTGCCCTCCCCCGGCAAACGGGGGAGCCGGAAAGGGGCTTCAGGACTCTAACCTATCCTCCATTCCTCGGGTGGTGCTCCAAGATGGCTTTGCGCAGCGAGGTCATGTCGATGTGGGTGTAAATTTCGGTGGTACCGATGTTCTCATGGCCCAACAATGCCTGTATGACACGTAGGTCTGCACCGCCCTCGAGCAGTGCCGTGGCAAAGGAATGACGGAAGGTATGGGGCGAGATGGTCTTCTGTATGCCGGCTGCCTCGGCCAGATTCTTTACGATGATGAGTATCATCGTGCGGGTGAGGTGGGCACCACGGCGGTTCAAAAACACATAATCTTCTTCACCGGGTTTGATCTTCATTTTGTCGCGGTCGACAAACCACAATTTCAATTCTTTCACGGCTTTATCCGAAATAGGAACCAACCGCTCTTTGCTCCCCTTGCCGAAAACACGGATAAAACGCTCATCAAGATAGAGGTTGGACATTTTCTGTTCGGTAAGTTCCGACACGCGCAGGCCGCAACTGAACAGCACTTCGACAATGGCGCGGTTGCGGTGACCCTCCCACTTCGACATGTCGATGGCTGCCTCTATCATGTCCACCTCTTCGGTGGAGAGCACCTCAGGCAAGTGGTCGCCTGTCTGGGGCGATTCAAGCAGTTCAGTGGGGTCATCAGTGATATATCCGTCGATGAGCATAAAATGGTAGAAGGCACGCACACCGCTGAGAATGCGGCATTGCGAACGGGCGCCGATGCCCAAATCGTGCAACGAGGCGGCAAATTGCTGCAGGTCGGCCAAAGTGGCTTTCTCGGGTGCAATATCTTGCGCGGAAAGAAATGACAACAGTTTGTCCACATCACGCATATATGCGTCGAGCGTATTGGTGGAATAATTACGCTGCAAACGCAGATAACGGCGAAAGGAACTGATGAGTTTACCGGGCATGTTCTTCACGGTTAAAAATGGGTCAAACTCTAAAGCCTCCTGATAAGGGTCAATCCGTCGCGGACGGGGATGATGACCTTTTCCACACGAGTGTCGGATGCCACATGGTCATTAAATCGGCGGATACCTTGCGTCTGTGCGTCATGGTCATAGGCAGGGTCGGTGATATGACCGTCCCACAGTGTGTTGTCGGCGATGATGAAACCACCGGGCCTCACTATTTGTAGCGCCATCTCATAGGTCTCCACATAGGAGCGTTTGTCGCCGTCAATAAACACCATGTCGAACGTGACGCCCAGACGGGGAGCCTCGGTAATGGCGTCGCCAATGATAAAGGTGATGCGGTCTGCCACCTGCGACCCTTCTATCCAAGGGCGGGTGAAGTCTTCCAACTCGTCATTGACCTCAAAAGTGTAGAGATGTCCGTCACCCTCCAATCCCTCGGCCATACTGATGGCACTATAACCACTGAAAGTGCCCACTTCAAGGATGTTGTGCGGACGGATCATCCTGACCAGCATTTTCAGCAAACGGCCTTGCAAATGTCCGCTTGCCATGCGGCCATTCAGCAACTGCACATTCGTGGCGCGCCACAAGCGGTATAGGTAATCTCCTTCCGAGTCGATATGGTCTAAAAGGTATGCCTCACCCTGTCCCCCTCCCAAGAAAGGGGAAAGCGAACCTGAACCTTTTGGGGAAGAATCCATGGCCAAATCTCTAAAATAAACTATTAATCACCCTTTGGGAAGGCTTTCACACTCTCTATCGCCAGTCGGTAACTGTCGAGACCGAAACCGCAGATGACTCCACGGCAGGCACTGCTGATCATCGAGTGATGGCGGAAATCCTCGCGCTGATGCACATTCGAGATATGCACCTCGATGACCGGAGCCTTGATGGCACGGATACAGT